>Ga0192647_100106_pt1 | contig 51854 bp, 36 predicted proteins | sample LauGreFa1BDMLBSN_2_FD_133046 | JGI IMG/M metagenome (GOLD analysis project Ga0192647, IMG submission 133046) | Freshwater lake microbial communities from Lake Michigan, USA - Fa13.BD.MLB.SN - reassembly | ecosystem: Environmental > Aquatic > Freshwater > Lake | place: Lake Michigan, USA... | reverse complement strand
TGCCAGATAAAGTTCCTGCATCCACAATTGCTGTAATTGAAATATCAGCACTTCCATCAAATGCAACTCCATTGATATTTTTTGTTGCAGCTAATTTTGTCGCAGTAGCAGCATTGCCAGTTGTAGATTGATTCCATGTTGGAATGGTGCCAGACAATGATCCAGCACTTGTTGCATAAGTTGCAGTTGCTGCATTACCTGTTGTGGATTGATTCCAAGTTGGGATAGTTCCTGATAATGAACCAGCACTAGTTGCATAAGTTGCAGTTGCAGCGTTGCCGGTTACACTTCCTGTTATTGGATTGGTTACAGTCAAATTAGCAAGTGTTCCAACACTAGTTAAACTAGAATTTAAAATAGTTCCATTTAAAGTTGTGCCAGATAAAGTTCCAGCATCTGCAATTGCCGTAATTGTAATATCAGCACTACCATCAAATGCAACTCCATTGATATTTTTTGTTGCAGCTAATTTTGTTGCTGTTGCAGCGTTACCCGTTGTAGATTGATTCCATGTTGGAATAGTTCCTGATAATGAACCTGCACTTGTTGCATAGGTTGCAGTTGCAGCGTTGCCGGTTACACTTCCTGTTATTGGATTGGTTACAGTCAAACTAGCAAGTGTTCCAACACTGGTTAAACTTGATCCAGTTATTGTTGCATTTAAAGTAGTACCAGACAAGGTTCCAGCATCCGCAATTGCCGTAATTGTAATATCAGCACTTCCATCAAATGCTACTCCATTGATATTTTTTGTTGCAGCTAATTTTGTTGCTGTTGCAGCATTGCCAGTTGTGGATTGATTCCAAGTTGGAATGGTGCCTGATAATGAACCTGCACTTGTTGCGTAAGTTGCTGTTGCAGCATTACCGGTTGTGGATTGATTCCAAGTTGGGATGGTTCCTGATAAAGATCCAGCACTAGTTGCATAAGTTGCAGTTGCAGCGTTGCCGGTTACACTTCCTGTTATTGGATTGGTTACAGTCAAACTAGCAAGTGTTCCAACACTGGTTAAACTAGAATTTAAAATAGTTCCATTTAAAGTTGTACCAGACAATGTTCCTGCATCCGCAATTGCTGTAATTGAAATATCAGCACTTCCATCAAATGCAACTCCATTGATATTTTTTGTTGCAGCTAATTTTGTTGCTGTTGCAGCATTACCCGTTGTAGATTGATTCCATGTTGGGATGGTGCCAGATAAAGATCCAGCACTTGTTGCATAGGTTGCTGTAGCAGCATTACCGGTTGTAGATTGATTCCATGTTGGGATGGTGCCTGATAATAAAGTAAATGGAATAGATCCACTAGTTAATGTTCCGACTGTTGTTATAAATGAGGAACCGGCTAATGGTGAAGCTCCGATACTATTATATGAAATAGTTTTTGCTAATGATCCATCATATGCACCCCCAGGCACATCGCCGGTTCCAGTATTTGTATAAGTTAAACTATTAGGTGAAGTTGTGGCAATTGTAATGTTAGCACTCCCATCAAAAGGTATATTATTGATAGTTCTTGCAGTTTGCAACTTAGTAGCACTAGTTGCATTACCTGTTAATGACCCAACAATTCTTGGTGCAATAAATGAAGTATTGTCACCCATTAATTTTACACCCCCTCCAGATATTTGCAAATTACCCTCCACATTACTCAATACTGCAGCAGGAACATTCTGTCCTAAAGTGTCACTAGCAATGGATAATGAACCTGAAGAAAGATATAATCCTTTAAATGGCTTTGTTATTGTTCCTAAAGTAGATGTACTACCAAGTGCCTCGATATTTCCTGCAACCGTTACATTTTTTGTAGAGTTAAAATTTCCATCAATACTCAAATTAAATGGAACAGTTCCATTTAAAGATTCTTTTTTTACATAACTCTCATTGGTGTTATCAATCAAAATATCTACACTACCATCAAATGCTACGCCATTTATTTTCCTTGGAGTTTTTAAAGTAGTTGCCGTGGATGCATTACCTTCTAATTCTCCTTGAATGTTTCTTGCAATAAAGGATGCATCATTTAATAGTTTTAAACCACCTGCAGAAATTTGCAAATTACCCTCCACATTACTTAATACAGCAGCTGGGATATTTTTTCCCAATGTATCACTAGCAATGGATAATGAACCTGCAGATAAAAATAAACTTTTAAAAGGTTTATCTATGGTGCCTAAAGTGGATGTACTTCCTAAAGCCTCGATATTTCCTTTAACTGTTACATTTTTTGAAGAACTAATATTCCCTTTTAAATTGATATCAAAATTATTTGTACTATCCAGATCTGCCTTAGTAATCAATTTTTCTTTCTTAGCATAAGGAGCTAACATTGAGGTGGTATCTGTTATGGATAATTTTGTATTGATTCTCTTGATCAAATTAGTAGTATCCGTTTGACCACCTGCATATAATGCATAAGGAACACTTAATAATTCCGAGTACCCAGTAATACGATAATCAAAACCACCATCTGGGTCCGTTTCCGTTTTAACAAAATATCGCCCAGTTGACCAATTAATTGAATTAAAATCTCCATAAAATTTAAGCCCACCGCCTATTTGCAAGGTCATTAAACCATTTAAATTCGTCTTAGTGTAATGTGTTTCTATGTATACAGGCTGACCTGCAGTGTCTGCTTGTAAAATGCTAATTCTTACTCCTATTAATTGTTGAGACAACAATGTATTATTCGCATTTCGAATGACTGCTTGATAAGACATTCTTTGTGGCACCTGCGCACTTGCATAAATTGTAAAAAATACCAAGTAAATACAAATTATATATTTCATTTAGTTAGATTTTAAAATTTTAAATGATTGTTCTTCCAATTCACCTCGAAATACTTTTACAATGAAAATATTATTAGGGAAATTTTGTAAAGACAAGACAGATTGTTCATTTAGGATTCTTCCTGAAGTAATCATTCTACCACTTATATCATATAATTTAAATGATAGGTTTTTGTAATTAAGATTTTCAACTTTGAAATAAACAAGATTATTAGTAGGATTAGGATATAGAGATACTCTCAATATAGATTTACTAGCAATTTCATTAATGATATAAGATTGTTGCATCCCTTCATTAATTGAGATACCTCTAATGTTTTTTGAATAAAAGACATCACCAATAGTGTAACTTACTGAACCACTTGTATTTTCAATATGATTACCTGAAACTACTACTCCAGATTGTGCATTGATAGAAAAAGGACATAAAAAAATGAATGCAAGGAGAAAAAATCTTATTGTATAAATTGAAAAACCGACATATTTGAAAAAACAACTCATATCACTTTGTATTTTACAATACCCTCATCTACAATACAAAGTTCACTCGTTTATATATGAATTAGTTACATAATTAAATTTAAACTTACACTATTTACTGATTCGCTAAAATAAAATTACAATCTTAGTAAACCTGCTTTATGTAAATTTGAAATAGGTTTGTTATCCCAGAATAATTCAAATCCATCAATGCCTGCAGCTTGGTAAGAAGCTTTAATTTCAGAAAGTAAAAGACCATTTGTATTTTCTACGCTCAATTCTGGCAATATTTTTAAAAACCAATCTGCTTGCTTTGGATCAATTGATATAGTAAAAGTATTTGAACTAGTTTGAAATTGTAATTGCATTTCTTCCCACTTATTCCCTTTTTTTGATTTCTGAATCAATTGAGTAGTGGGCAAAGTGCCAATAAAAATTGTCTTATAATGATTTGACGAACTAAGCTCAGGTTCAATAATGGCTTTTTGAATATAATCTTTTGCAATAGTTGTAGAAGGAATTTTAAAATCAAACCATTTATGCAGTGGAAAGTCAAAACAAGTACCATGCATGTAATTAAATAATGATTTCTTTAATCCATATCCAAATAATTCATGATTAGCTCCTGTTGGATCTTCATGCTGAATATCATTATTTGCAAATGTTCCAATTACTTCTGTTTGCTTTTTTACTTTATACGCTGCAGGATCTAAACCAACAGGACTATGAGCTGTCATAGTGAATAAATGCCAAAATGCAGATTGTAATACACCAGTTTCAAACATTTGTCTGACCATTTCAAGAGAATCAATGGTTTCTTGTACTGTTTGAGTAGGAAAACCATACATTAAATAGGCATGCACCATAATTCCTGATTCGGAAAAGTTTTTACTCACTCTTGCAACCTGAGCTACAGTAATCCCCTTTTGTATAAGCTCTAACAATCTATCTGATGCAACTTCTAAACCACCACTTACTGCAATACAACCTGATGCCCTCAATAATATACATAGGTCTTGAGTGAAACTTTTTTCAAATCTCACATTAGCCCACCAACTTACTACTAATTTTCTCTTAATGATTTCAATAGCCAATGCCTTCATTAAACTAGGCGGTGCTGCTTCATCTACAAAATGAAAACCTCTCTCACCCGTTGCAGCTATCAACTCTTCCATTCTATCCACTAAAATTCCTGCAGTTAAGGGCTCGTAATTTTTAATATAATCTAATGAAATATCACAAAAAGTGCATTTACCCCAATAACATCCATGCGCCATGGTTAATTTATTCCATCTTCCATCACTCCATAAACTATGCATTGGATTAATTACTTCAATGGCAGAGATATATTGATCTAATAATAAACCTGAATAATCAGGAGTCCCAACCTGCCCTTGTTTATAATCTGCACAAGCACTATTATTGATATAAATGACTTCATCATTTACCAAAGTAAAACAACGCTTTAGATTTTCAATTTTTTCTTTGCCATTTAAATAATGAATTAATACCTCTAATGGCGCTTCGCCATCATCTAAAGTAATGAAATCATAAAATTCAAAAACTCTTTTATCACTTAAAGATCTTAATTCAGTATTAGCAAAACCTCCACCCATGGCTACTTTAATGGCTGGATGATTCTTTTTTATCCATTGCCCACATCTTAATGATGTATATAAATTTCCAGGAAATGGTACAGACAAACAAACCAATTCAGGTTTTACTGATTCAATTCTTTCAGCTAAAATTTTTATCAAAATTTCATCAATAAATGTAAAAGGCAGTTGAAGAGATTCATATAATTCATCAAATTGATTTGCAGATCTTCCCAATGATTCTGCATATCTACTAAAACCAAAATGTTCATCCACTGTTTCTTGAATTAAATCACTTAGGTCTTCTAAATATAAAGTGGCAATATGCTTTGCCATATCTTGTTTACCCATACTACCAAAAGCCCATTTTAAATCATCAATTTGATTAAACCTATTCGCTTCTGGTAAAAATTTTCTGGTACAAATGCTATGCGCTAAAGTATTTTGTCTTCCTTGTAAAAACTGAACTACTTGATCTATGGTATGGATGTATTGATTTTGTAATTCAATTATTCTTAAAGCATTGTCGCTTAACTCAAGTTCTTTTTGTTCAATGGTTCTAAAAAGATGAGTAAGCCCCTCTTTATTAAACAAAGCTAATATGACTTCAATGCCAAAATCTGCCTGAACGCATGATATATTTTTGGTATTAAAAAACCCTTTTAAATAAGCAGTAGCTGGATAGGGTGTATTCAGTTGAGTAAATGGTGGTGTAATAAGTAATACTGGTGCTGACAAGGAGGGCTATTTTGTGCAAAAATACGGAAAAGCCCACTGCTTAATGAATATCTAAAAAAGGCTGATTTTACATGCACTTTAAAGGAAATTGATCAAAATAGGCTAAATACTATCGAATTTAGGTATTTATTAAACCATTTTTTATTGATTTTGTTATAGTTAAGTAACTTCGCGACACTCTATGGAGGCTATTTTCTATTATACCAAAAAGGCCATTTGCCTAGTACTATGTTTACAAATAATATTAGTAAACCTGCCGATCATATCTTCAATAAAAATGGGTGCTACTCAGTCTAGCTTTTTAAATAAAGAAAAGAGTGAAAATGATTTAATGGACAATAATTCAGAAGAACAGGATGTACCAGAAAAAGAAGACGAATCCAAAGACGAAAAGAAAAATATTGACAATAAAATATTCAATACGCACAATAAGGAATTAGCCTTATTGAATATTCAAAAAATTGTTTTTGAATTATGTAATTCAAAAGATAAAATTCAGTTTCATCCTGAATTTTCTACACCACCGCCCAAATATAATGCTTGTTAATTAAGCATTCATAGCTTCAAACAGCTATATCAAATTTTCAATTTTTATTTCTAAACAAAATTCAGCACAATGAACAAATCTTCATTGGTATGGGGTACATGGTTATCAATTTTATTGATTTCGTGCTCTGACAAAACGGTTAAAAACGAAGAACAAACTTATTTAGTTGTGAACCCAATCATAAAAGATACAACATATGAAAGGGATTACGCAGCAACTATAAATTCGTTTCAAAACGTTGAAATTCGATCAAAAGTAAAAGGATTCGTTGAAGATATTTACCTTGATGAAGGTCAAAAAGTAAAAAAAGGCCAAATACTTTTTACATTAAATAGTAAGGAGTACGAACAACATGTACACAAGGCAGAAGCAGCTATCCAAAGTACACTCGCTGAATTAAGAGCTTCAGAAATTGAAGTTGAAAACACTAAAAAATTATTTGATAAAAATATTGTATCTAAATCTGAATTTGATTTAATCACTACAAAAGTAAATATAAACAAAGCTAAAGTGAATGAAGCAAGAGTTGCAAAAGAACAAGCTTTGCTTCATGTTGAATTCACTAAAATTAAAGCCCCATTTGATGGCATTATTAATCGTATACCCAATAAAAAAGGTAGTCTAATTGACGAAGGCGCTTTATTAACTTCTATATCTAATAACGAATCCGTTTACGCCTACTTTAGTGTATCCGAAATTGATTACCTAGATTATGTTCAATCTAAAAGTAAAAACAATACAGTTACTTTATCGCTAGCAAATAACTCAATCTATCCATACAAAGGAACAATTGAAACCACTGAAACAGAGTTCAATAAAGAAACTGGAAACATTGCATTCAGAGCAAAGTTTCCCAATCCGGAAAAATTATTAAAAGAAGGTGGTACGGGAAAAATTTTAGTAAAGAAGCTGTACAAAAATGCGATCATTATCCCTCAAAAATCAACTTTTGAAGTTCAAGGTAATATCTATGTGTATTTAGTGGATAAAAACAATACTGTATATAGTAAAAAAATTAACCCAATTAATAGACTAAGCAACTACTTTGTTTTAGACAAGGATTTAACAAAGGAAGATAAATTGATTTATGAGGGAATTCAAAGTATTAAAACTGGTGATAAAGTAAAATATAAGCTTATTAAAAACTAAGTATTATGACATTAAAATTTACGGAGAGGCCGGTTTTATCTATTGTTATTTCTATTTTTATTTTGTTACTTGGGATTATTGCTTTGACGCAATTACCCATTACGCAATTTCCAAATATCGCTCCCCCTGAAGTAACGGTAACTACAAAATATACTGGCGCGAATGCGGAAACCTGTGTGAAAGCAGTAGTGACTCCCTTGGAAAGAGCTATCAATGGTGTCCCTGGAATGTCCTATATGTCTTCTGTTTCTGGTAATGATGGTACAAGTGTTATTAATATTGTATTTAAATCAGGCACAGATCCAGAATTGGCTGCGGTAAACGTACAAAATAGGGTGTCCTCTGCATTAGATGAATTACCACAAGAAGCTGTTAAAGCCGGGGTAATTGTGGAAAAAGTTCAGAACAGTATGTTATTGTATTTAAACTTACTAAGTAACGATAGCAGTATTGATGAAAAGTTTTTATACAATTTTACAGACATAAATATCTTACCTGAGTTAAAAAGAATTGAGGGTGTAGGTTTTGCAGATATTATGGGAATGCGTGAGTACTCAATGCGTATTTGGTTAAACCCGGTAAAGATGCATGCTTATAATGTCTCTAGTCAGGATATTATCAATAGCTTGAAAGAACAAAATATTGAAGCTGCTCCAGGAAAAGTGGGCGACGCTTCAGGAAAAAGACCACAATCTTTACAGTATGTTTTAAAATACATTGGAAAATTTAATACAGAAGAACAATACCAAAATATCATTATTAAAAGCACTTCTGATGGCGCTTTATTAAAATTAAAGGATGTTGCAGAAATTGAACTAGGGTCTCAAGAATATGATGTTATTTCTAAAGAAAATGGTAAACCATCTGCAGCCGTTTTATTAAAACAAAGACCAGGGACCAATGCCAATGAAGTAATTAGCAACATCAAAAAAAGAATGGATGAGCTGAAGAAAAATTTTAATGCAGATATAGATTACACAGTAAGCTATGACGTATCTAATTTCTTAAACGCTTCCATCAAAGTAGTATTAAAAACATTATTAGAGGCCTTTTTATTAGTTTCTTTAGTAGTATTTATCTTTTTACAAGATTGGAGATCTACCCTTATACCTGCATTAACTGTTCCGGTATCACTTATTGGAACTTTCTTATTTATGCAGTTTTTTGGATTCTCTTTGAATCTAATCACTTTATTTGCTTTGGTATTAGCGATTGGAATTGTAGTGGATAATGCTATTGTAGTAGTGGAAGCAGTCCACTTTAAAATGGAAAAATTACACATGACTCCTGCAGTTGCAACTGACGAAGCTATGAAGGAAATTTCTGGAGCAATCATTGGTATTACATTGGTAATGTCTGCAGTATTTATTCCTGTATCGTTTATTCCTGGACCAACTGGAATATTTTATAGAGAGTTCTCTTTGACAATGGCCGTTGCCATTGTATTATCAGGTATTGTTGCCTTAACACTTACACCTGCTCTATGTGTTTTATTACTAAAGCCACATGATTCAGCATCTAGTTCAAATAACTGGCTTACTAAATTTTTAAATGGATTCAATAATGGATACGATAAAGTAGAAAATAAGTTTCAATGGATTATTGAATTAATCTCTAATAAAAGAGTTGTCATTTATGGTTCATTAATTGCTTTATGTTTAATTACTGGAGTTTTAGGAAAAATATTACCTAATGGATTTATTCCTAACGAAGATCAAGGTACTATTTATGCAAATATCACATCCCCATCTGGTGCAACTTTAGAAAGAACAGAAAAAGTTGTAGACGCCATACAATTAGTGGCAAATGAATTAGATATGGTAAGTTCTGTTTCTACCCTAGCTGGTTTTAATGTTTTAACAGATGGAACTGGCGCTAATTTCGGGATGAACTTAATTAGTTTAAAAAACTGGGATAAAAGAAAGTATACCGATCAAGAAATTATCGAAATATTAAAAGATAAAACTAAGAATATTCAAGATGCAAAAATTGAATTTTTTACTCCTCCACCAGTGCCTGGTTACGGTAATGCTAGCGGATTTGAATTAAGATTATTGGATAAAACTGGTAAGGGAGATTTGAAAGCATTTGAAAAAGTGACCAATGATTTCGTTGCTGAGTTAAATAAAGATATAGCATTAAGAAATACCTATACTTCTTTTGATGCATCCTTCCCTCAATATATGGTGAACATTGATTACACTAAAGCAGCTCAAAAAAATGTGATTGTAGATGATATCTTAAATAGTCTTCAAACATTTTTAGGTAGTGAGTATGCAACCAATTTTATTCGATTTGGTCAATTATATCGTGTAATGGTTCAAGCGGCTCCTGAATTCAGAGCTCATCCAGAAGATATTTTAAAATTGAATGTTAAAAATAGAAATGGAGAAATGGTTTCTGTGTCAAGTTTTTTAACAATTGAAAAAATATATGGCCCTGAGCAAGTAACTAGGTACAATATGTACCCCTCTGCTATTATTAATGGCGAGCCAGAAAAGAAATTTAGTAGTGGTCAAGCCATTGATGCCATCAAAGCAACTGCAATAGCAAAACTTCCTAAAGGATATGATTATGACTGGGCAGGTTCTTCAAAAGATCAGGCAGAACAGGGCAATGAATCTATTTTCATTTTCGTGATTTGCTTACTATTTATTTACTTATTGCTTTCAGCACAATATGAGAGCTTCTTGCTGCCTATGCCTGTTATTTTATCTCTTCCAGCGGGTACAGTTGGTGCATTTTTATTCTTGTACTTACTTGGTCTTGAAAATAATATATATGCACAAATTGCGATTATCATGCTGATTGGACTATTAGGTAAAAATGCCATTTTAATTGTGGAGTTTGCTACCTTAAAACAAAGCGAGGGTAAAACACCTTTAGAAGCTGCAATTGAGGCAGCTAGAGTAAGATTAAGACCCATTCTAATGACATCTTTTGCGTTTATTGCTGGTCTAATTCCATTGTTATTTGCGAGTGGCGCAGGCGCTATAGGAAATAAGACTATTGGAGCAACTGCAACAGGTGGCATGTTATTAGGTACTGTCATGGGAGTATTGGTTATACCGGGCTTGTATGTCATTTTTGCTACCCTAGATGCAAAAAAATCAAAAAAGAAAAAAGAAATCGCTATCACTGAAACTATTTAAACATGAAGAAATTTCTATCCATTTTTATGTTGGTTGCTGTATTTGCTGCTTGTACTAGTAATAAGCAAATACAAAATAATATTGCATATAAGGAACTACCATTAGCTTATGCAGATCAATCAAGCGAATCCATTAGTCAAATTAGTAGAAATGTATTTTTAAATGATACTATTCTAACTAATCTAATTGACACTGCATTTATTTACAACAACGACTTGCAGATGGCCTTTCAAAGAATTGAAATGGCTAAAGCAAACCTTCAATATTTTAAGGGTAAATTGAATCCTGAAATAAATATCAGTATTAATGGAGGGGTTAGACGTTTTGGTTTATACACTATGGATGGAGCAGGTAATAGCACGACCGATATTTTACCCAATAAAAGAGTACCAGTTAATTTACCAGATATTTTTACAGGATTTCAAGCTAATTGGGAGGTAGATTTTAGAGGCAAATTGAATAATCAGAAAAAAGCCGCTTACGCTAAATTACTCTCTACTGATGAAGGAATTAAATACATAAAAACCAATTTAGTTACGGAAATTTCAACAAGGTATTATGAATTAATTGCACTCGACAAAGAATTGGAGACCATTAAAGAAACGATCACAAAACAAAAAGAAGCCCTTGAATATGTAAAAGCTCAAAAGGATGCAGGAAAAACCAATGAATTAGCTGTTTTGCAATTTAGTGGACAATTACAAAATCTTTTGATGCTTGAATTAGAAATACAACAACAAATATTAAGAACTGAAAATGGCTTAAATATTTTAATAGGTAGGTTCCCTCAAAAGATTGAAAGAAATAAAGAAAGTTTATATCAATCAAATGCAATCTTATACAAGGGACTGCCTTCCGAAATACTCAACAATCGACCAGACATAAAAGCAGCTGAATTAAATTTAAATGCTGCTAAATTTGATGTAAAGGCAGCCAAAGCAGCTTTTCTGCCTAGCTTTAATATTGTTTCAGGAATAGGATTTCAAGCATTTAATAGCAGTTATCTTTTTAGAACCCCTGAATCTATGGCATTTAATTTACTAGGTGGTTTAGTAGCACCACTGGTAAATAAGTCAGCAATTAAAGCCAATTTTAATGTAGCCAATGCCAATGAGATTGAAGCATTATCCTTATATCAACAAAAAATCATCAATGGTTATGTTGAGGTAGTAAATGAGTTTGCAGAATTCAATAATTTATCTGCAATAAATATAATTGCCACAAAGAAAAATGAAGAAAATAATCTTGCTGTAGACAATGCCCTTGCATTGTTTAAATCTGCTAGAGTTCCTTATTTAGATGTTATTATAGCTCAGCAAAATGCTTTGCAATCCAATATTGAATTAATCAATATTGCAAAGCGAAAAAAGATTACTTCATTAAACTTATACAAGAGTATTGGTGGAGGATGGCAATAAACTATAGCTTATTAAATGCATTGATCATAAATAAAGCAGTTTCAGCGAACTCCTTTCCTTTGTTCATTCTATCAATTGCAGCTCTTTCATATGCCAACTCTTCGTTCTGGGTTGTCAATATGCCAAATACAATAGGTGTGGTATAATTTGCTGACAATTGGCTTATGCCATTTGTAACATATTGACAAACGTAATCATAATGATCCGTGTCACCTTTAATAATGGCTCCTATAACAATAATGGAAGTATACTTATTGTTTTGTAGTAATTTATTAGCATAAACAACAGTTTCCACTGCACCTGGGCATTCAAAAGTTTCAAATGGATATGCTTGTTCTTGTAAATAATCGGCACAAGAGGCTTCTAATAAGTCTGTAATATGGCTATTAAATGCTGCTTTAACAATGGCAATCATCTTAATTTATTTTTATAGTATGTTGAGCAAACTGGATTTTATCTGATAAATATTTGAAATTATGGTCATTGGTTTTTGAAGCTAATTGTATTACTTCAAAATTACATCCAGCCTTCTTTAGGATCTCTATTTTTTCAGGATTATTAGATATAAGCTTAAATTGATCCACGTGCAATGCCTTTAAAATCCATAATGCATCTATATAATTTCTTTTATCTTTTGGCAATCCAAGTGCCTCATTGGCTTCATAAGTGTTCATGCCATTTTCTTGCAATGCATATGCTGCAATTTTATTACCAATACCAATACCCCTTCCTTCTTGCCCTTTTAAATAGATCAGGTATCCATTTCCATTTTCCGCTATCATAGATAGGGAATTGTGTAATTGTTCTTGACAATCACATCTTTTGCTGCCAAAAATATCACCAGTCATGCACTCACTATGAATTCTAACAATAGGTTTATTTTGAGTAGTATTGGTTGATATAACCACCTGTTCTATTCCAGTTAAATAATTTTCAAAAACCTGAATATCAAATTCACCAAATTGAGTTGGTAATTTTGCTTTAGAGACAAACAATAAATGATTTTCTTTACTATTTCTGTACTCCACAATTTGCTGAATGGTGATCATTGGGAGCTCATGTTTTTTCGAGAATTCCAATAAGCCCTCTCTTCTCATCATATTACCATCAGCATCCATCACTTCACATATTATAGCAGCTGGTTCCAGTGCTGTCAATTTACATAAATCAACGGCTGCTTCTGTATGACCCTGTCTTACTAAAACCCCTTGTTTTTTTGCCACTACCGGAAATAAATGACCCGGCTTAATGAAATCATTTGGCTGGCTATTGGGATCTGCTACCAAAGAAGCTGTTATTGCTCTTTCTTTGGCTGAAATACCCGTGGTAATGCCATATTGAGGCATTGCATCAATAGAATCGTAAAAAGCCGTATGGAAGGGATCTAAATGGTTGGAACTTACTGGTTTTAGGTCTAATCTTTTTGCAATACTTGGATCGATTGCAATACACACCAATCCTTTTGCCTCTTTAGCACATAGATTCAATTTTTCTTGAGTAGCCTTACTTGCCGCAAAAATGATATCTCCTTCATTTTCTCTAGATTCGTCGTCTACTACCAAAATTGGATTTCCTAATTTAAAAGCTTCAAGAGCTTCTTCGATTTTATTAAACATTATGAGCTCTTTTATTCAATAATTGTTCTGTGTATTTTGCTAAAATATCAAACTCTATATTCACCAAATCACCTTCCTTTAACAAAGACATATTGGTCTTTTCAATAGTAACAGGGATAATACAAAGTTCAATGGTATTATTAACCACTTTATTAATCGTCAAGCTGATACCATTGATAGCAATAGATCCTTTGTAAACAATATATTTTACAAATTCAGCAGGAACCTCGATATTGAAAAACCAAGCCTTTTCACCTGCAAGAATTTTAGATACTTGGGCTTTTGCATCCACATGTCCTAAAACATAATGTCCTCCTAAGTAACCATTAGGTTGCATAGGTAATTCAATATTTATTTTTCTTCCAGGTGTATAAAATTGAATAATTGTTTTATCAATGCTTTCTGAAGAAACGTAAAATGCCAATAAATTATCATTTATTCTAATTACAGATAAACATGCTCCATCAATTGCTACACTATCCCCTATTTTTACTTTATGGGCAATAGAAGGTGCATTGATCATGAGCTCCCACCCACTGGAATCTGGGACAATTTGTTCAATCAATGCATCTGTAACAATTCCTGTAAACATCTGGTAAATTCTGGTTAATTTTGAGATGCAAAGATAATCTTAATGAATGCATTAGCTTATTTACAAAAAGCTTTTTTATTGTCGAAAGAAGCAAATTCAAAGGATATTAGACCCAATCCCTTTGTTGGAGCTATTATTGTTGATGAAATGGGGGAAATTATAGGGGAAGGTTATCACAAAAAGCTAGGAGAAGCACATGCTGAGGTTTTCGCCATTCAACAAGCCCTTGAAAACCATACAGATTTGTCAAAATGTACCCTTTATGTGACCCTTGAACCTTGCTCGCACTTTGGAAAAACCCCTCCCTGTACTGATTTAATCATACAACATAGAATAAAAAAAGTGGTGATTGGCGCTATGGATCCCAATCCAAAAGTATCAGGAGCAAAAATACTTGCTGAATCAGGCATAGAAGTAGAGATTCTTCCATTGCCTGAAATAGATCAATTGAATCAGGTTTTTATAGTGAATCAAAAATATACAAGACCTAGATATATTCTAAAAACAGCAACAACTGTGAATGGATTGATTGCTGATAGTAATGGGAATAGTAAATGGATTTCGAATGAAAAAAGTAGGCAATATGTACATAGCAGTTTTAGAAATCAAGTAGATGCTATTTTGACTTCTGCAAAAACCGTTCTGCAAGACAATGCTAAATTAAATATTCGAATTGCAGGTCAAGAAGAAAAAGAGCAGCACTTAATTATATTAGATAAAGACCTATCAATTTTAAAACACAAAGAGTTGGCTATCTTTTACAAGCGAACCAAATCAAGGATTTATTTAGTAACTCATTTAGATGGTCCTGAACCAACAGAAGATTTTATGGAGATAATTCATGTGCCATTAATTGATGGGCACTTGGATCTTCGTGCTTTAAGTAAAAAGCTACTTGAAAAAAATATCTGCGAAGTATTAATTGAAGCTGGAGGTGGCTTAAATGCTGCATTTATGTCGAATAAATTAGTGGACGAATTAAATATATTTATTTGTCCTAAATTAATGACAGATCGTTCTTCTATCAATGCATTTGAATCATCCGCTTCCCAACAAATCAACCAGGCGTATTCTTTAGCATTATTTGAAATTCAACAATTTGATTCAGATATTCTACTTAGATATCAAATCTTACATTAAGTCTTGATTGTAGAAACCCCTATATTTTCTTTTTGATAAATTGTATCGTTACAAAGATTAATTCAAAACTTTATCTGCGCAACAACTACTAGCAAATGAATCAGGTTTTGCCTTAAATGAGAATCCCATTCCCATGATATATCCCATTGCATCCTTCAGCGCTTCGTTACTTTTAAATTGAACATTGGTATTGATATCTGCATGTACTTCCATTTCAACATCATACTCTATAAATAAATCACAGAGTTGATATGCAATATCAATACTTAAAGCAACTTCTTGCAACATTCTTTCTTTTATATGCATTATTTGTGAGTTAGATTCATTATGAATGAACATAAACCCACCATTTTTTTCTCTTAAAAAAACAATAACAGTGGCATATTCTGTTATGGCATTTTTTACAATACTATCTGTACCAATATATACCTTGAGTTTATTGTTTTTTTGATATTCTTCCTCTATGCAATTTTTTACATGTTCTCTAATTGGCAAAGAAATTACTTCTCCATTAAATTTTCTCCATTGCATAATTTTTACTTTAGATAACTAAATTTCATCATTCTATTTAGATGACCAAGTAAAATTTATTAACAATTCACATTGTAAAAGCATTTAATGGGATAAAAAAAAGAAGGGGCAAAAGCCCCTTCTTCAGTCCAAGAAGTAATACAACAACATGAGAATTAGTATCCTGGATTTTGTACTATTACTGGATTAGTAGTTACTTCAATCGCTGGAATAGGCCAGATAAATCTGAAATCGCTATAAGGAATAGCAGGTTGACTTGTAGTCACCGCTAAACCAATACCATATTGTGCAAGGGTTGTACCTGTTACACCACCATTCGCAACTTTCGCTGGAATACCACCAGATCTTAATTCTGTAATTGGATCTTGTGCAGTTCTGTGAATATCTGGCCATCTTCTACCTTCAGCCAAGAATTCAATTCTGCGCTCCAACAATATTGCTCTAATTAAAGCAGTTCTTGAAGCAAAACTTGAAGCAGTATATTGATTCGCTGTAGAAGGTAAAGATCTGTTTCTTACCATATTCAATAAATCAATTGCTCTTTGAGAAATACCTGCAGCAACTCTTGCTTCTGCTTCAGCTTGATTTAACAATACTTCAGCCCAACGAATAATTGGGGTATTGTCTCCACGTCCGCTATAATCTGTATATTTTGTTGTCATCATAGCTCTACCGATAGCGGTACCACCATTACGATACAAAGTAGTTCTTCTTAAATCTTCAGCCAACCAACCAGTGTTGTTCCAAATAATTGGAGATACGCAAACCAAGCCACGGCCTAATAAATCTGTAGAACCATACATTGCAGCAGGTGCACCATTTACAGAACCATTATCCAATGGATCATTTTTTACAGAAAAGATATTTTCTGTACTGATGCTGTTGCCACCTGTAAATCCAAAAGATCCGTTAGGAGTTGCAGTTAAAGCATGGTTACCCACTAAACTTCTTGCAGAAGTTGGAGTAGCTGGATTTACTGTAGTTGGAACTAATGCATTACCTGCAGCAACTGCGTTAGCCCATTGGCCCATGTGTAATAACACTCTTTGCTTCAAAGCAATCGCAGCACTTTTTTGTGCACGAATCACTGCGCCACCGCTATTAGTCACAGGTAAATTTGCTTCTGCAAAATTGATATCTTCTAAAAGTTTTGCATATGCAGCAGCTACTGTTGGGCGAGCTTCTTTTTGTAGACGCTCTAAGCTTTCACCACCTGTTACAGCATAATCACGATAAGGAACACCCAAAGCTGCACCGTTTCCATCTAAGAAAGGACGCGCAAAATGAATCAATAATTCATGATGTCCTAAAGCGCGTAAAAAACGACACTCTGCTTCAAACTGTGTAGCTGTAGCAGCAGTCAATACGCCACTTGCTGCAGCTTTTTTAAAGCCTTCAATCGCAATATTGGCTTTATTGATCATACCATAGGTATTATCCCACATTGAGTTATTGTTCGCTGTAAATGGAGTGTAAGTACCTTGGTAAGTAATTTGGTAGAAAGCTTGTAAGTTCACCATGTCTTCACCACGGTTATCACCTTGTTGAATAGTGGCTGCACCAAAAGGATAACCACGACCCGCCAAGCTAGGACCACCAGTTTGTGCGGCATCATACACACCGTTTAATGCTAAGGTAGCACGTGCCGATGTAGTGAATACGCTTTCATCAGTGAAGGCGTTGAAAGGTTGCACATCTAGCACCTTTTCACAACTTACTGCTAACATCACTGTGCCTAGCAGTAAAGTATTTTGAATTAATTTATGAATCAGTCTCATTGTTAACAATTTTAATTTGAATATATTTTTTTATTGAGTTTATGTTAGAATCCAACATTAAGTCCCACTGATAAAATACGTAATGTAGGTGATACAGCATTATCAATACCGCTTTGGCTAGCATTGTCTGGATCTAAACCTGAGTAATTTGTCAACATGAATAAATTTTGTCCTTGTGCAAAAACTCTTGCATTCTTGATGTAGCCGTTTGAGAACTTAGACAAAGATTGGTTGCTGAATGCATAGCTGAATACAACGTTTTGTAATCTAACAAAATCTCCACTTTCAACGAATCTAGAGATCGCAGCACCTGTTTGGTTAACAGTAGCACTTTGAGCGTATCTTAATCTTGGTACATCTGTAACATCGCCTGGCGCTTTCCATCTGTTCATGATCTCAGTTCCATTGTTGTGGAAGTTTTGGCTCAATAAAGCTTCTTGACGTGTAATGTTCATGATCTTATTACCACCTTGGAAGCGAATCATGAATTCCAATGAGAAATTCTTGTAACGGAAATTGTTGGTTACCGCACCAAAATAGGTAGGTAAGCTATTTCCTAAATTAACTCTATCTGCATCAGTCAAAGGATTTGAAGTGGTCATATTGCCATCATTCATGTCTGCTGCTGTAAAGAAGGAACCATTCGTAGTATTTCTTTGAACTAAAGTTCCGTTCGCTTTAGAATACATTGGGTTACCAGTTTGAGTATTCACACCAACGTATTGCCATCCCCAAAGGTAATTTAAGGATTGACCTGTTTCAATTCTATTGTAAGCACCAGGGATAGTTGTTACAGGAACACCGCCCACTGAGTACAATGAAGTGATTTTATTTTCTAATGTAGTAAAGTTAGCATTGAAGCCCCAGTTGAAATCTTTACCTCTGATGATATCACCACTCAAAGCAAATTCCAAACCATTGTTTCTAGCAGTACCAACGTTTTGGCTGATTGAGTTACCTGGGATACCCGCTGAGTTAGGAGTAGGAACACCAAATACCAATTGATCAATATCATTCAAGAACCAGTCTGCAACAAAAGTGAAACGGTTATTGAACAAACCTAATTCAAGACCAACGTCTAATTTCTTACTTCTTTCCCATTGCAAAGCAGCGTTACCTACTAAGTTTGGAGCCAAACCTGGAATATTACCATAAGCTGCAGAACCGAAAGTGCTCAAATAAGGGAAACCACCTAATTGGTTACCTACTATCGCATAAGAACCTTTCAATTTCACATCGCTAAATGTTTTATTTAAGAATTGATTTTGTTTCCAGAAACCTTCTTCAGAAATTCTATAACCAACAGAAGCGCCTGGGAATACACCAAAGCGATTTGCTGGCGCTAAAGAACTTTGACCATCACGTCTTACAGATCCTTGAACAAAATATTTGTTTTTGAAATCATAGTTCAAACGTCCGAACAATGATTGGAAACCACTTACACCATAACCACCACTTGCAAATTGTAATGCACCTGATCCAGAAATGACATTCTTTTGTAAGAAGAAAGGATCAGATAATTGTTGTAATGAACCAGAAACAAATTTGCTGATATCTTCTTGTACCTCGTGACCAGCTGTTAAGTAAACATTATGGTCATTGAAAAGAGTGGTATTATAGTTCATGTAATTTTGCCATACCATTCTTTGAACTTGTTGTCCAACGTTTTGGATATTACCTAAAGAGCTAAATCCATCACCATGAACTGGACTTAATGCTACTGTAGAGTAGTCATTCAAGAAATCATAGTTGAATGCAGATCTAATTTTTAGACCTTTCATTGGACTAAGTTCTACATATAGGTTGTTATTTACACGTAATTTATCAGATTCATATCTGTTTTGTGTTAATGTAAATAATGGGTTTGTATAGTTGTCATCTACAGGATTACTGTTAGGTCCCAAACCAACTTGGTTCAACTGAGGAAAACGAATATTGTAACCTGTAGGATGGTCAGGATTAAAAGGATTTACGTTAGGTAACATACGCAAAGCAGAAGCGATACCACCACTCAAAGCATTGCTACCATTGTTTTGGTCATTATCTACTTGCTTAGATAAAGTCAAATTATTACCAACCTTGATGAATTTGTTTATTTCATGATCAAAGTTGAAACGAATACGATAAGACTTATTCGCATTAGAAATCAAAATACCTTTTTGATCACTATAGTTCAAAGAGAAGAAATAAGTACTCTTAGCAGTACCACCAGAAAAACTCAAGTTATGTTGAGAAGTAGGTGTATTGTCTCTCATCACTAAACGTTGCCAATCGTATGTTTGACCATCACCAGGGGCAGCCCAACCTGTAACACCAGTATTGGTTCTTTTTTCGTTAGAAATTTCAACGAATTGAGCATTGTTTAATAAATCATATGTCTTGAATGGAGATGTGAAACCAAAAGTTGCATCATAATTCACTTTCATAGCTCCACTTTTAGAACCCTTTTTAGTAGTGATCATGATTACACCGTTCGCAGCTCTAGATCCAAAGATCGCAGTTGCAGAACCATCTTTTAACACCTCAATGTTCTCAATATCGTTCGGGTTAATATCACCCAAAGCATTTGAGTTAGTTGCTGCAGCAATGTTTCCAGAAATAAATGGAACACCATCAACAACAATTAAAGGTGATTGGTTTTGTGAAACTGAATTCACACCACGAATTCTAATTCTCGCAGGTGCACCAACATCACCACCGCCAGCAACTACTTGAACACCGGCAGCACGACCTGCTAATTGTCTATCAACTGATGGTGTCACCAATTGAGAGAATTCTTTTGCATCAATTTTTGAAGCAGAACCAGTGAAAGCCTTTTTTTGCTGAACACCGTAACCAACAACTACCACTTCAGATAATTGATTTGTTTCAGCGTTTAAGCGAGCATCAATGGTGTTTTTACTGCCAATTTTCAAGTCAGCATCAGAATAACCAACAATCGAAAACTTAATAGTAGATGAACCAGTTGGTACTTGAAGAGAATAATTACCATTATCATCAGAAGTTGTCTTTACAGCACCAACCGATACTGTTACTCCAGATAATACTTTGCCATTCTCGTCAGTAACTTTACCAGTCACCTTCTTAGTGTTTTGTGCAAAGGCAACTGTAGTTGACAGTAGACCAAATGCCAATAAGACTAACAAATTTCTCATAAAAATTATCAATTTGTAAATGATTTAATAACTGAAAAATAATATTAAAATCATTACACAAAAGTGTACTACTATTGAATTTTCGTCTTCCGTAATCCGTGTTTAAGTAAATAAATTAAAAGTATAAATTATTTTAAACAAAAAAATAAAAAACATTAATGTCATTATATGACCAAATTCTTATCCAACTTGATTTACAGCTAGGAGATTATTTGCCGTAGCGACTACTTTTGGGATGAAAAAACTCCCAGGAATGAAGAAACTCCTGATAGCTTGCAACTTTAGTCAAGACCTTGCCTTTTAATTGTCCATCAATGCAAATTCCATCGTAATTCCATAAAGAACCTGTATTGGTATCCCAGATAGCATCTTTATTTTTTATAAAGCTTAATACATCATTGTTCATTTTTCTACTATAGGTATGAAATGAAGCAGTATCGTTTTCTAATAAAATAACTATTGGATTATTTGGTATAGAATCCTGAATAATTCTTTGCACTACAAGTTGATTCCAATCATAGGTTTTCGAATTACCAGCATCTTCAACTCCAAGAACCCATGATTTATTGCTCCAAGAGGTTTTATCTCTTTTTGTTAAACTTCCTTTAGAAGCCCCTTTGTCATAGGTATCCATTTGATCAAATTTTTCTTTGAAAACAGGATCTGGTTGTAAAATTCTTGTATTGGGATGTACTCTAGCCCAAGCGGACAAAACAGCTTGTTCAGATGTAATTTCTTGTAGTTTATACCCTTTTAAAGGCCCTGCAATGCATTCACCATTGGATTGTCTCCACCAGCTCTTGGTAGATTGATCTTCAAACATAGCATTAAAATGATCCATACCCACCAATCTAAAAGTTTCTTGTTTCCCATTTACAATAGGACTATACACTCTTCCAGTTCTACAAACAGTGCAATAAGTAACCATGATGGCTTTATTATTGATGGTATCGACTACTTGATGATGATAACCGATTAATTGAACAGGATAAGCAATAGCAACACTATCTATCACAACACCTATCACTAATTTATTAGAAGGAATTTTATTGTCTAACAATGAAGCTGTTATCACTTTGGTTGGTTGATAAAACATTTTATCAGCTTCCATCTTAAAGGTAAAAACATAAAAAACGCCTATATAAATAGTTGCTAAAAAAAGAATGAACAGTTTCTCTCTTTTTACAATATTCATCCAAATTGAAACTGTAAGAATGATTACAAATAAATATCCAACCAATCTAATGACCCATTTATTGGTTCCTAGAAAATAAGCAATATCTATAGAATTAAATTGTTGGCTCCCTGGCAAAGGCATAATTAAGTATACTCTCACAAATTCAAAAATGATCAGCGCAAGTAGTCCAAGAATTATATAAACTTTTTTCATTGTATAAATGTATAGAAAAATTAAAAAGAATAAAAATTAGTACTATAATTTAAGTTAATTAGCTATTGAACCTTAAAAGGAATTAGCTGATGAACTGGAATGCCTTTATCAGAAATTCCTTGAATAGAGATCATAAAATTCCCTGACACATCTGATGTATAAAATGATAAATCTAGCTTTCCTTGTGGATTGACTATTAATTGTGGTTGCCATGAAAGCAATGTTCTAAAATCAGGCATTCTTGAAAGTTTCTGAAAATCTTGTTTGTAAGTAGGTGTACTGAAGATACGTTGTTGCTCTAGACCATTATAATCAAATACTTTTAGATGTTGATCAATGTCTGCATCAATATTATTGCCATTGAAAGAAGTAAAATGAAGAATTCCATAAAAAGTATTCTTACCATAATAATAGGTTCTATCTACCACTTCTAATTTTTTAATCTTTAATGGATCATTATTTAATAAACTATTAAAATCTAATTGCGGAACACCATCCATTAAAACAAGAGGGCCTGGTGTAAAAAAACTTGTTGTTTCAGCATCATATGCATTGATAAAAAACTGATCATTCTTTTTTCTCAGCATCACTGGTGAAACATATTCTCTTAATACCTCTTCAAGGGTATTAAATCTTACATAATTATCAAGAAGATATTGATTATTCGGTTTACCATAAAAGGATAAGCTATCCTGTTTAAATAAAGAAAATTGTTCATTTTTTAATCCAAACTTATTTTGAATCTCCAATTGAATTTGTGCTTTATTAATGCTATACGTTGGGAAGGATTTATTTTGTATAACATTCATCTTTGTTGGCTTATTAAAAAAAGGATCTTGAAGAGAAAACGATAATAATTTACTAGAAGCATTTAATATCCCTTTTTGTAGAATGATTTGACCATTATTATAAAAATCTGGTAAAATAAAATTAAACTGTCCTAAAGAATCTACAGACGTAGTTTTAAATTGAGGAAATTGTCCAGTAGTAGATAAATAAACAGAGGCATTGTCTTCCAATCTCTGACCTGCAGGCATGATTATTTTTCCGTTAATATAATGTCCGTTGGTTTCAGGTAAGAAACGAGGAGTCCAATTATATTTTCTCCAACCATGCGTCAACATCAATAGATCCATTTCAGAACTTCTTTCATTGATGGGCTTATTGGGATTAAAATAACTAAATGGCGATTCTACTGATTCTGTTAAGTTGGAGCCAAGCAAAAGAAAATCTTGTATACTTGTTGAATCGATACTCACAATTGAGTCGTATTTATATACTGAAGCAGAAAGATAAGCAGATAAAGGTTTACCATTAGATGCTTGCAATGCCAGTTTTACCTGAACACCTGATCTATTTGAAATTTCTTTATCTAGCTGGTACTGAAGTGTTGATGTAGTAGTTGGAAATTTAAAAAACAATCTTTCTGCCATTGGCTTAAATTGATCATCCAATACAGTGAAAACATTAATTCCATCAGTTAATTGAGCAAGATCAATGGCGATATGCTCATTACTTGTAATTTTTCTAGAAAGGTTCTTATTAATTGTGTTGTTTGATTGCACAATGAATACATTGTTGGCATTCTTATTAGATACAATATCTAAAGACAATAAACCATCACCTTGTTGTAATTGAATTAACACACCGTGATCAAAATGATTGGGCAAGATGGATCTATATTGTTTCCCATCATTTCCCATAAAAACAGCAGTATAAGATTCTTTGAATCTAGGGGTGAATTCAAATTTACCGATACCATGTTGTTTGGTTGAAAAATGAACTATTGTATCGGATTGATTATTGAGTATATACCCCTTTGAATCCACACCTACACCATACATGTTGGTTGTTTTAAAGGCAACCGTATTTCGAACATTGGATAGTAAGTTTCCACTTTCTGGATAAAATTGAATAAGCGTACTGTCTTTTGCATTTACCTGAATCTTCTCAGGGATTACTTCAGTATTGATGATTTGTAATGATTTTTGAAAAAAGAGTTGCTCATTAAAATTTTTCATCCAATGAGTATAGGCTCTTAAAACATAATTACCCGATTTTAAATTACTGGGTAAATCAATAGAGCCCTCTCCTAATCCGTTTTTAACAGGAATCTTTAGTTGAATCGTTGGTTCATTATCCGTATTAAAAAGCTCAACGTATACAATTGTGCTTAAATCACTTAATAAATGATTATTTGCATTCAAATTGTACACTTTGAACCACGCAATTTCGCCAGCTAGGTAGGTATTTTTATCAGTGTGTAAATATACTTTTTCAGAAACGGGGGCTTGTTGAAATTGATTGGCCCCTTGAAGTACATTTTCTATACGCTTATCTTGAGCAGCAATTGGCTCTATAGAAAAGAAATGTAAAACAATTGATATGGCTATTAAAATTTCACGTTTCATATAAAATTATTTTTTCCAAAATGCAGGTTTGATATTGGTTCCTCTAAAAGTACAATCCACACATTTGGGTTCTCCAGCATAATATGAAATGATTGATGTAGCACTTGTTTTAGCAACATCAGTTGGGATTAATCCTATTCCACTTATTCTTATACTATCACTATCATTTTTGATTTCTGACAAAAAACACGTCTCTCTATAACGCCAGTTAGATAACTGCGTATTATCAATAAATATTCTTTTAGTTTTGATATTTGAAATATTTAAAAAGCCAATAACCGTTTCTGATTTGTCAGATTCTGAATAAAAATTTCCTTTAAGTTCAGATGGTTGCGCATCAAAGATAGATCCCGTAGATTCTGTATTTTTTTTCATCTTTAATAAATAGTCATAGGCAGATTTAGACAAACTATACTGCTTCACATTGATACTATACCTAACACCTAATTTCCAAGAATCATTCGGAATAAAATGAAACGGTAAACTAATTACATCATTACTTAAATTAATAGAAGTGCCAATTAAAATATTTTTAGAGGGCTCTGTCCTCCAGCAATAATATATAGATGAATCAAAGGAATAGTATCCTAAATTTCTATAATCTAAAGTATATACTTTTTTCCCTTGAATCAAAGACTCATTAATTTGTAAAAATGATTTATACGTTGAATGGAATTCCCAGGTCTCATCAAACTCCCAATTATAGTATTTAGTTTTATTTAAGTCATCATGTGTATTGATATATAATTGAACACCGCTTTTTTCAACCTTCCATTGAATACTATCAATCGCTGGATTATCTTTCACTGGCACAAATTCAGAAAAATATTTTTTTCCTGATTTAGTCACAATACTTAAGCGATATTTTTTTGCTTCACTCAAGCTTAACTGTCCAATATGATAAAAACCAGGTCTTATTTCATTTAAAATATAACTCATTTTATCATCACCTTCTAACTTAACACTTGCACCAGACTCCATTTTAACTACATCATTGTCTAAACGGGTAGATCTGCTAAGTTTAATAACAGTAGAATCTTTGCCATTATTAATATTACCCTCGACTACTAAATAACCATCTATGTTACTTACATAAGGCGAAACATACTTTTCTTTACAAGAAAAAACGAACAAACATAGAAAGCAAAATAAAATAGTTCTCATCTCTTTCTATTTAAATTTGATGTTAAAATTAATATACGGAATTGCAGCCCCGAAAATAGATAATTGATACCCATTTACACCACCATTTTCTGATAAGAAGTATACAGAATATGGATTTCTTCTACCAGTTAAATTATACACCCCAATACTCCAAGAGTTATGAGTTAGCTGGTTTACTTTATGGTTCCCTTCTATATTCATTGAAAAGTCTGCTCTGTAATAATCCGGAATTCGGTATGCATTTCTATCTGCATACAAAGTTCGTGCAGAACCACCATAATTGAATAAGCCAACAGGAATAGTAATAGGTCTTCCTGTGCTATAAGTAGTATTTAAGGAAATGCTAAAACGATGACTGAATCGGTAATTACTAATAATAGAGAGGTCATGTGGTTTATCATAATTTGCAGGATAATAAGCGCCTTTGTTAATGATTTCCCCTTCTAATAAAGAAGTAGTTTTTAAAAGAATTCTTGACCATGAGTAACTAATCCAACCATTTAACTTACCAGTCAATTTCTTTACTAAAAACTCTACTCCATAAGACTTCCCTTTTGTCCCAATAACTTCCGTTTCAATATTTTTATTCATCAATAAAACAGCCCCGCTTTTATAGTCAAGGAAATTATTTATATTCTTATAATAGAACTCTAAAGAAGTTTCAATGGTATTTGATTTTAGGTTCTTATAGGCACCAATAGAAAATTGATTGCCGAGTTGTGGTCTAATATTGGGATCACTTAATTTCCAAATATCAGTTGGAGAAACCGTAGTGGTATTGGAAATAGAATGAATGTATTGTCTTTGATTATTAAATCCGGCTTTTAAGGAGAAGGTTTCATCAACTACATAACGCATTGCTATTCTAAACTCTGGGCCACCATAATTCTTAATGAAGTCTCCTGACTTATAATCCACAACGCCAGTCACAGAATTAGCAGATTTGGAAACTCCTTCTGCGTATGTACTAATTTGCTGTGGACCTAAATAATTATACAAAGAAGTTCTTAAGCCAAGATCGAGTTTAAGTTTACTGGAAATAGTGTAATGATCAGTAAAGAATAAAGCAGTTTCTAAAGCCCTTTCTGTATTGATCTTATTAAATGCTACAAGTGAATTTTGATTCAGTGGTGCAAATGTTCCAGGAGATAAATTATACAAAAGCGTATTCACTCCAAAATCAAAACTATGTTTAACGTTTAAAGTATAATTATACATTGCTTTTGCGAATAACTGCTGAATACCAAAATTTAATTTAAATGCATTGACAGGAACCTTGTCACTTGTAATATTATAACTATACTTATCGTATCCAACCGTATATATACCCGTTAATTTATTTGAATAAATATGTTTTAGTTTCAAAGAGAAGTTTTTGTTACCGTATCCATATAATGTATCGCTATTCAAATTAAATTGATCGGCACTCGTATAGGCACTAAAATAAAGTGTATTCTTTTTATCAATTTCGTGATTGATGCTAAAATTAACATCATAAAAAGAAGCTTTACTATTTTTATACTCTTCAGGAAGTAATTTAAAAAGCCAATTTGAATAAGTAGTCCTTCCTCCTAAAATAAAAGAAGATTTGTCTTTAACCAATGGACCTTCTAAATTCAACCTACTGGTCAACAAGCCAATCCCTGCCGAACCGGTTATATTTTTTTTATTACCTTCTCTACTATTAATTTCTAAAACTGATGCAAGTCTACCTCCGTATTCTGCTGGAATAGTTCCTTTATATAACTCCACATTCTTAATTACTTCAGGATTAAATGCAGAAAAAAGACCGAATAAATGGGTTGGATTGTAAATAGTACCGTCATTGAATAGAATAAGGTTTTGATCAGCAGAACCTCCTCTAACATTCAAGCCACTACTTGCCTCCCCCACTGTCTTAACACCAGGAATTGTAGTTACTACTTTTAAAATGTCTGATTCACCAAAGGCAACTGGAACTTGCTTAAGAGTTTTAATATCAATTCGCTGAACACCCATTTGTGTACCTCTGATATTGCTTATTTTTTGAGATGAAATAACTACTTTTTTTAAGGAAGTGACTGACTCAGTAAGATCAATCATTATTTTACCATCTCCATTCAGTTGAATAGGTTGTTTCAAATCTCTCATACCCAAACTTTGAACATGTAAGATATTTTTACCTTTTGGCAATTCAATTACAAACGAACCATATTGATCACTTACAACTCCAATCTTTGGATTATCTATAAAAATAGAAGCGCCGAAAACTGGTTCCCCATTTTTTTTATTTTTAATGACCCCATTAATTACAGCTGTATTACGTTTATCTATAGGATTTTTTAAACCAATCTGTATTAATTTATTCAACGTGCCTGATTGCAAACTTGCACCATCAAGTACTTCATTGTCATTTGTAGAATCTACTTGAAATTTATTACCCGTATTTTGAATCCCCTTATTGTTAATGGTAAAATTTAATGACTGTCCTTTAGTCAAAAAAATATGATTGTCTAAGTCTATACTGAAATAAATATCTGAACCTTCAAATACGCTTGTTAAAATGGATCTAATGGATTTATTAGTCGAATTAAAACTAATATAAACACGGTCAAAAATATCTGGGTTATAAAAAACACGATAAGAAGATTTAGCCTCTATTTGATTTGCAAATTCAGGAATGGAAACATTTTTAAGATTGAAAGAGAAAATAGTATCTTTTTGTCCAAAAGAATCAATTGTACATAAAAACAAGAGCGTACACAATAAATAAATTTTACTATTTTTCATGTACTATTGTTGATTATTTAGATAAGCAACGACCTTTCTAAAAAATGCTTCCTTGCTGCGTCTAAATTTTAATTTTTCTTTACTTATTAATCTTCTAATTCCCTGTTGCTCTTTCGCAAATAATTGAAACAACTGTTTTTTATTTGTAATTGGAATCAATTTATTTTCAAATAAAATGAAGTAATAAACTTTTGACTCAAATACTCCAATAAATTCATTATTGATTATCTGTTGCTGTTTAGATTTAATTTCCTTTCGAAACAATTTAATTTTGCCATCTTCTAAAAATTCATATAAGTCATATTTGTTGTCTTTTAAATTATAAAGCTTATCAATATGAACAAACTGACTTCCATTAATTGTAAATTTTGTTATCTTATCTGTATTTAATTCAATAAGTCTTGATTGGTCACTTAAAACAACAATATCCTTGTACTCATCGTATAATAGAAATATTCCTTCATAATATTTTCCATCATATTGAATAGAACCAATTCCAGGGATATTCGAATTAAAAAATGGGTGTGTTTCTTTGTAATAGCTTGGATAGCCAAAAAACTTCGGGCCATTATAAATGGATGCTTGATAGCCCATCAATTTATCAACCTCTTGTTTTACAGCATTATTATCGGAATTCTGCCCATAAACAGTGAAGGAAATAAAAAACAGTAAAAAAAGGCATTTGGTTCCCTTAAGTAAATCCATCTTCAAATTTATAGCATTTGAACTAATTTGAATGAAAAATTACTACCGCTCATCAAATAGCAATAAGTAGGTTTCATCCATCAACTTCTAGAAAGATTTAAAAAGCTGTGTTCAATTTTAATCATGGGACTTTCCTCCCAAAGCATCATCGCATTGATACATTTAACAAAACTAAATTTTTCAAGGTCTTTGACTTGAATTGGAGACTCAATGATTGTCTTTGCATTGATGAGCGATGCTCTTCGAGTACCCATTAAAAGAGGTTGAGAAGGCGTGATCCAAGTCTTTCCATCAAAGAATACCAAATTTGCATAGCTAGCATCCTTTATAAATCCTTTATGTGTCAGAATCACCTCGTCGGTTCCTGCTGTTCTAACAATATTATTTAGCCAAGTTCTTTCTGTATATTTAAAAGGATATTGATAACTCCCAATATCATGTATAGAGATGGTTTGAATAGTTTTAATGGAATAGGGCTCAAAAGAAATATCTATATGTCCATCTACATCATATTTAAAACGACACTTATACACTTTATTATCCATACTTGGCTTGCTAGTCATTGATTGAATATGATTAGCTAAATCAATGGAAGTATTTGCACGAAAATGCTTAAGTGTATAATCTACTCTTTGTTGATGAAGTGTAAGATTTTCAGGAATCCCATTTATATATCTTATGGTCTCAAAAAAAGGGAACATATACTTTTTTGATCATTTCTTGATATTCTTTGATTAAATCACTTTGCGAAGTAATACCTCCACCACTTCTATATGCATTATCCGCTTGTAAATATCTGATTAAAACGCAACTTTCCAAATTTACCCCATCAAAATAACCTGCAACACCTGTATAATATCCTCTTTCAGCATTTTCAGCTTCATGAATAATTTGAAGTGTTTTATTTTTTGGCGCTCCAGAAATAGATCCAGCAGGTAATAACTTAAAAATGATATCCCCTATTTTCTCATGATAATTATTAGGCAAACTCCCCTCTATCATAGAGCTTACTTGTCCAATAATTCCTTCTTGGGTTTGAATTTCCTCATAATATCTATACTTAGTGACCCTGACATGCTGAGATACCCTACTTAAATCGTTTCTAATTAAATCTACAATAGTGGCATGTTCAGCAATTTCTTTTGGATCAGCCAAAATCAACTCTTTAGCGTTGGGAATATTTGCATCAATTGTTCCCTTCATTGGGAATGACCTTATTTTGCCATTATTTATTTGAATAAATGTTTCTGGTGAAAAAGAAACAAACTCATCCTTTAAATGGCATATATATTTTGAATGTGCATGTTGAACAATATCTTCAAGTGACAAATGAGTCTCAATTTTTGTTGAAGAAGTAAGATTGACTAAAAAACTGTTACCTAATTCTATTTCAGCCTTAACGTAATTAAATTTTTTTTGATAAGAATCAAGGGAAATTGGATGTTTTATGAATTGTACAGTTTTATCAAATTCTTTTTTTAAATTATTTCTTTTAACAATATTGGTAAACCCGTTAAAATCATATTCAAAATTAATAATTGGCTCCTTAAGTGACCAGCACATTGGTTTTAGACATTCGAAGTCAATTAAAAAAACAAAAGGATGTTTTTCAAAACCCCATTGATTTAATTGTTGTTGAATAGATATTGACATAATCTAATTATAAATATAAAATTAATCTTTTATAATCAGCCTTCAAATAAATTAACGTATAAATGAATTATTTTTAATATTTTTAGATTAGTTGTTACTATTCAATATCATCAATACTTTTTTATGCTTAATTCAAGAAATAATTTTCTAAAACTAAATAGTATCTTCTTATTCTTATTTATGTCTTTTTATACATCTTCGGTTTATGCCCAAGAAAGTTTTGGTGATAAATGCGTTGGAAAATGGCAAGGAACAATGTACATATATGGTAAAGGGCAATTAAGAGATAGTGTTTTAGTAGAACTTGATGTTCAAAAAACGAATCAACCAAATATTTGGTCATGGAAAACTAGTTATCTTTCTAAAACTATGCCAATGGTGAAAGATTATAAACTAGTATTAAAGGATAGCGCTACCCAAACCTATGCAACTGACGAAAACAATGGTATTGAATTAATGGATTATTATTTTAATAACAAACTTTATTCAGTATTTGAAACTCATGGTGTAATGTTAACTTCTAGCTATGAATTAAAAGATAATCAATTAATATTTGAAGTGAGCTCTGGAAAGAAAATTGAAGGAAATAATGAAGTAGTAAATTACAGTGTAATTAATTTACAAAAAGTAGTTTTTAATAGAGTAAAATACTAATTACATTTTGGGCTTGACAGCTATTGTTTCAATTTCAAACACCAAAATGGAATTAGGAGGTATCATTGGTGACCTGGTTCGAATGCTATAAGCTAGGCCAGATGGAATCAATAATTTTACTTTTTCACCAACACGCGTGCCTTCTAAACCAACTTGCCAACCTCTAATCAATCTTGCTAAAGGAAATGTTCTTGTTTCATTAGTGGTTTGATCAAATACAATATCAGTGCCTATTAAATACCCTTTATAAAAAATAGAAACAGTATCTGTGATTTTTACTAATTCGGATTGCGATGACGGCTTCAATAATGTATAGTATAAACCATTTTTATAATTATTAGCATCTGTTTGTTTGTCTTGAATAGTTTTTGCTATAATGATAGAATCTTTTTGAGCACGTGCTGTACTATCAAGGTCAGAAAAAGGAGGCAAAAAAGGTTTTTGATTGCTTACATTTTGAATATTAATCCAAGCTCCATTATCGCCTTGACTCCATGTATCTGTAAAAAGATCTTCTAATTTAGTATTTAAGTTACTAGACTTAAAAGTATTTGCAGAAATAATATGTTCAGTAGATCCAGTATATTTAAAGCTGGCGATCAACTTCCATTTATTTAATTGAGGGAAATATAAGTAGCCTGAATAAATTATAAAATTTTGAGCTGAATCACTAGCTGTAGTGATGTATAATTTGTATTGAGATTCATTGGAAGCATCAAAATTCCAAGAAACAGTATTTCTTGAAATCGACTTAGTACCTAATCCGGAAGACAATAATTCAGACGCATTTTTCACCTCAAAAAAAACTGTAGATTTATTTTTATTGTATTTTAAATACAATTTTGCCTGATTGGTACTTATACCGACTTTCCCTTTTGAAGTAGCTTCCCCTAAGCTTGATTTTACAGTAGTAATGATTCCGATAGATTTTGGAGAGGCATTGATAGATAAAGGAGATGAAACCTCTTTTTGACCAAAAGCCAATACAGTTGAAAAACAAATAATTATCCCAAGCATAATTGATTTTTTATTAATAAGTTTTGAAAACGGGAATAAGGAAGGGGTTGTTCGAATATACTCTTGATAGCTCTCTAGATGACCCCATTTCTCCATTCCAGAGATTTCTAGAATCCTAACACCACTCACATAAACAAGTAAAAAATAAGTGAAAATGGGAGAGATTAAAGTGATATACTGCCAACTAGAGAGTGAAGAAAAAGACATGATAGATACCCCTAACCAAAGTGTGATTTCGCCAAAGTAATTTGGGTGCCTAGAGTAAGCCCAAAGTCCGTGACGAATAAACTGATCATTATTATCTGGATTTTTACGAAATGTCGATTTTTGTGCGTCGGCAATCATCTCTGTGACTAAACCACTGATGAAGACTAAGATTCCTGTATAAAATAAACCGTTTTGGATCACCCCATTGCTACTCGCAATAGCAGTTAAGGCACACATTGAACATAAAGAAACCCACATTCCCTGTAAAGTCCATGTCATGAAAAACCTGGTTGGAGAAGGCTTGATCAATTTAAATCTTTTATCTTCCCCACTTTTATGAATTCTCATAAATAAAAAACTTCCAAGTCGGATGGCCCAAAAAATAATAGATAGCGCTAAAATAACACTAGCTATATTTATATTTTCTATTGAATAGCTTTTTATACTTACATAACTTACTGTGAATATATATGAAATACTACCTGTTAGATCATAAAACTTTTCAGTTTGGAAAAAAAAGGCCGGGACAAAAGCAACCCATTGTATCAAAAAAGCAATGAGTACAGCATGCTGAATAAGCTCCAATCCAGTTAAAAGTGCAATGCCATACCCTAATAAAAAGGCAATCAAAGAAAATAATAAATTAAGTAGCGACTGCTTCATGTTATTTCAATTTTATCTAAATAGCACTATTAAAATACTTCAAATTATTTAATTCAGTTTGTAGATAATAAATAAGGCAATATAAATTACTAAATAAATACGATAGTAATTTCTTGTCTTTAGATAATCCTTATTATCTGGATACATGTTTCCAAATAAACCTAAAATTTCTTTTTTAAAAAGGGGCTGAATATTTATTTTCCAATCATCCGTTTGATATACAATTTTTCTAAACTTACTTCTTAAATAAGTGCTTGGAATACTCCAAATTAATAGAATTAAAAATATAAGCTGCTTTTCTGTCATTTGTTATAGGTTGATGCATAAAAAAGGCTATACTTAGAAGTATAACCTTTTTTATACTAACTGCTAAAATTGTAAAGCAGGCAGGTCTGCATTTTTAAATTGATTATTGAAATTATTTACAGACTCTAGGATGGCATCAAATTTTAATTTTTCACTCGTCCAAGTGGCTTTAAGATCCTTTAATTTATTTTTTACCCCTTCGGTAATCACTGGATCACTTATGTCAACCAATCCTTTTAGATAGAAAAATTCAACGTTCAATTTACTTGGCCAATTAATCACGTCTTGTCCATTTTTGGTTCTGCTCTCAACAATAGTTGATTCCCAAGCATCCATTGTAGAAATTATCGAAGTTGCAGCCTCTTTGATCAAATTTGCTTTTGGAACATTGGCAAGCATTTCGTTATAATATTCTAATTGCTTTTTGACTTTTCTGAGTTTATTTACACTTGTGTGAATTTCATTGATATAAGCACTAATAGATGCCAGCATATTTTGTTGTAATTCCCAATCTTCTTGAGTAGCTTTTATAAAAGGATTATTTAATACAGTAAATGAAGTACTATTAGATTGACTGGTAGTTGTGTTAAATGCTTTTAAAGTAATTGTCGCTTTATAATCACCAGGTGCAACTGCATATCCTGCATAATTACCTAATACATATACCCCATTAACATCTGGACGTTCTGAGTTTGTTCTAAAATTCCATAAAAATCTATTGTGACCTTTGATTGAACTAAGTAAAGTTTCTGGAGCAGGTCCACCTGGGTATTTTTTATATGCTCCATCTTTAATATTTGAATACGTCCTAATGATCGCTCCTTTTTTATCCATTATTTCTAATGTGACAGTATCCTTTTCGCTTAAATTTTCAGGTAAAAAATAATCAAGAATAACACCATCAGGTGCATTTTGACCCTCTTCATTTTTTTCTGGCAATCCATTTCCTGCGCCATATTTATAGGATGGCTTTGGAGTAATAAGCTTTACAGAAGAAAAGTTATTGAATTGTTCATTTTGTTGCACTGCACTTAAATCATCTAAGATCCAGAATGCTCTACCTGCTGTAGCTGCAACTAAATCATTATCTCTTATAATTAAATCTGTAACAGGAACAATAGGTAAATTTAATTGAAATGTAGACCATGAAGTACCTGCATCGTTAGAGATATAAAAACCTCTTTCACTTCCTGCATATAAAATATTTTTATTTTTTTTATCCTCTCTAATCACTTTGATAAAATCATCTTGTTTAACACCTTTATTAATACTGGTCCATGTTAAACCATTGTCTGTTGTTTTATATGTATAAGATGTGTAATCATTAAATTTATACCTTGTCGCACTTATATATACAACCCCTTTATCAAATGCAGATACCTCAATGCTATTGATTTGAGATTCTTCTAATTCTTTTGGTGTAATATTCTTCCAATTCTTTCCACCATCTGTAGTGACATGTACTAAACCACAATCACTTCCCGTATATATTGTATTCGCATCTAAAGGAGATTCCTTTACATAAAAAATAGTATTATAATTTTCACCTCCAGCACCTTCATTGGTAAATGGAATACCCCCTGGCCCTTGCTTTGATTTATCGTTTCTTGTTAAATCTGGACTTATCGCATCCCAACTTAATCCACCATTCGTTGTTTTCAATAAAACATTTGCAGCATGAAACATCACTTTTGGATTATGCATCGAAGTAACAATAGGCGCATTCCAATTAAATCTATATTTCATGTCTTTAGGAGCAACTGCTAAATTTAAACTTGGATAAGCTTGAATATCTTTTACTTCATTTGTTTTTGTATTCAATACTTCAATATACCCTTGATAACATCCCCCGTATACTAAATCTGGGTGATTTGGATCAAAAGATAAATAAGCAGACTCGCATCCTGCTCCATTTGTCCAGTCACGAACAGTGATACTTCCAGTATTGTTTCTACTAGCAATAATTACAGAACTATTGTCTTGTTGACCACCATACACTTTATATGGAAATGAATTATCAACATTTACTCTATAAAATTGAGCTGTACTTTGATTCATGATAGAAGACCAAGATTTAGCTTGATCATAACTAATTTCACCACCTCCATCATCTGCAAGGCCAATCTCATTATTATTTTTTGGATGAATCCATAAATCATGTGTGTCTCCATGTCCTACATTCACATTGCTAAAAGTTTTTCCTCCATCAATTGATCGCATCATGGGCGCATTTAATACATATACTAGATTTTCATCTTTGGTATCAGCATATACTTTCATATAATACCAAGATCTGGAAGAAATATCTTGGTTATTAGATAATAATGCCCATGTTTTCCCTGCATCATCAGATCGATATAAACCAGATTTTGTTTTTTCGGTTTCAACAATTGCAAAAACACGATTGGAATTAGCTCTAGATACACTAATGCCTATTTTACCCATCATATCTGGTAATCCTTCTGTTAATTTAGTCCATGTATTTCCTCCGTCTGTTGTCTTCCAAATAGCAGAACCTTTACCTCCACTTGAAACTGTCCAAGGATATCTGCGATGTTCCCATGAAGTTGCGTATAGAATACGTGGGTTGTTCATATCCATCGATAAAGAGGCAATACCTGTACTATCGTTGATATATAAAACACGGTTCCAACTATTCCCTCCATCTGTAGATTTGTACACTCCACGATCTGCATTAGGGCCGTGAACAGTTCCTTGTGCTGCTACATAAACTATGTCTGCATTTGTTGGATGTATAGCTATGTCAGCAATATGTCTTGTTTTTTCAAGTCCAATATTTGACCATGTTTTACCTCCATTAGTAGATTTATATACTCCATCCCCATAACTTGTCATTACACCTCTTACAGCATGTTCGCCAGAACCAACATAAATCACATTTGGATCAGACTCGGACACAGCAATATCTCCAATTGAACCTACTTTAAAAAAACCATCTGAAATATTTGTCCATTTGATACCTCCATCTAAAGTTTCCCATACACCACCTCCAGTATAACCAGCATAAAAATGCTTGGAGTTATTGACTACACCACTAATGGTATTTGCCCTTCCTCCGCGAGTTGGACCAATATTTCTCCATTGAAGTTCTTTAAAAACAGAATCTGGACTAAGTTTAGTGGTTAAATTTACTGCACTGGCAACTTTCTTCTTTTGTGCTTGAACTGTTAAAGAAATTAAAAGGATTAGCGCGAATATGCTTTTTTTCATGGCTACTAATTTTAAGTTGAAAATAGAATTTCAGTAAGTTAGTAATTTTTAAACAAACCGCCAATGAACAATGACAAATGGCTAGAATAAACCCACTATTCAGTTTGATCAAATAAAATTAGTTCTATTTAATATTGATGATGCGTATTTTCTTTTCGTAATATTTGCCTTCTCTAAAAATGGTAATTTTAGTCTTACCTTCTGACATGGCCATTATTCTTTTATACTCATCCAAATTGGTTACTAATCTACCATTTAAAGCAATAAGAATATCACCGGACAAAAGGCCTGCTTTTTCTGCAGGAGAATTAGGAATAATATCTTCAATAGTAACCAAATGATTGATTAAATACACGCTCATTCCAGTATAACTGTAATCAAAATAATCATTAAAATATTTGTTAGGACTAAAATGAATCACCTGACTTGGATAATTCAATACAAGGTTAAATCTTCGCAAAAGGTCATTTCCTAAAATACCGCCTAAACTCGGATAATTCAATAACTTAAAATCATCTTCAAATTCCAGAATTGGTACTTTTCTAAAAGCATAAGGACCAAATTTAAGTTTATCTAAAACAGTCAGTTGCATTGTTTTTTTTCCACCCAATCCTCCTACATATGTTTCGTAAGATTTTTTATTTTTTTTGAAATAAGGCGTCTCTTTATTCAATGAAGCAACTGCAATGAAGTTGACCCCTGCGCCAATATCAACAATGGAAGGAACATTTAATTTTATATGTTCCTTAATGGATACATTGTATGTAGGATAACTAGTAAACATTGGCTTAATTAAAAAACCTTTCGTTGGATAATTGAATTCACCAGGATGGTATATGGAAATTTCTTGATTATCATAATCTATTTGAACTATGAATTGACGAAAAAAACTATTGCCAATAATTCCATGAATGGTTATCCCATAAGTGCTAGAAACAAGTTCATAATCACTAACATGAAAGTTTAATTTATCCACTTTTAAACCAGGTAATAGCAAGCTATAATTTTTTACAAAATACGCTTTCCTAATTCCTGAAATACCTCTTATAAATGAAGTAGAGGACTCTATATTCAACTTAAGATTCGACACAGTTGTTGAGTCAAGAGAGATCCCGCTATTTCCTGTATCAAAAATAAAATTGAGCGTGTCCGGGTGATTTTCAATTTGAGCATTCACAATAATCACACCCCCAGTTAATATTTTAAATTTAAACTTAGTAATAAAACTTGCTCTTGTAGAAACAATATCCTCTTGTGTAAAACCAATTAAGGGTACACAAATCAGTAAAAAAATAATTACTTTTTTCATCTTTAGGATTTTGATGAAATTAAACTAAAAACATGGATGCATTTAAAAATACATTCATTGTAGAACTGATAGTTCTTCTTAAGATAAATTGTTAAACAAACTAATGGATCAGATTTCAGAAATACCTACTTAGTATCGTCATAACCAAACTTTTGATTTAATGCAAATACAGCTTCTGCAGAAAAATCATTGTTATGAATCAAAGCGAGTTGCCCATCGATTAATCCTTTTTTAGTTGGTAGTAATTTGGCATTCTTTTCGAAAATAGCATTAGCTTGTTCCTGATCAGATGGAGTAAGTTGGCCAATTGCAGCAACTACATCTTCCATTTGTCGGATGACTGATAAAATCTGATTGGGAATCCATGATGTAATGGGTGTACCTCCTGTTGCCATTGCGTACTTTGTATTGGCCATTATATATTTTTGAACAAATTGCCAATGCCCGTTTCTAAAATGATAAATCTCTTCTAAAATACCTAGTAAATAACATAGACCAGTTACATCTTTATTTTCTACCAACTTACCCATTAAACCTTTTGGATGCAATGTTTTCATTGAATTTTCAAGGTCTTTAAAAAAGTCTTGAACACAAGTGGGACGATATAATCTAAGATCTAATAAATATTTAGTGAGTTCATTTTCTGGATAATAAAAAATAACTCCAGAAAAAATATCTTGCATCGGAATAATATCGTCCTGCGCTCCTGTTTGACCTCTAAAGGCTTTTGGCTCATCCCAAACATTTTCATAAATAACACCATCACCAAATAATTCAGTATTCCCCTTCACGCCCATGATAAAAATTCTAAAATCATTATAGCGTTGCCATCTTGAAGCCTTCCACATTTCTTTTCTTCGTTCATTCATTTGCTTCATTGTTGCCCAATTCTTTTGAAGTAAATCTCCAACAGATGCTACTCCGCCATGTAAGGCTTGAATAGTTTGCATGACTGTTCCAACCAAATTGGCTGAGAATCTATTGATATCAACATGTAACATGATAAAGCCAACCTCATCGGGCTGTCCAGAAAACCTATTACACATGGTGATATTTTCCCAATTCAAATCTCCTTTTTCGTCTAACTTTTGATAGTTTCCTAAAGAATAGGCGTAGTGATAATCTAACCAAGCAAACACATTTAGTTTGTCTGCTACCTTACAAAATGGTTGTGCAATATTTGCAGGCAAAACATTTCTAGCTTTACCATATTTTCCATCTTTTCTAAATTGTTGGAATGAAGGTTCTAATAAATAGGCAGATGCTAGAAAACTATAAGACCTAAACAGGGCTTGTAGCACAAAAATATCTTCTTCTTTTTCAACATCAGCTAGATGATTCTTGATAGCTAAAGTTGGGGCAACAATCCCATCTTCAGTATTTAAATACCCAAATTCATTTTCATTTAAAACAACAGGCATATTATCTAAAACAGCTTGTAAATCATCATACACACTTGGCAATTTCACAAGTGGCGCTTTGACTGGCAAAAAACCATGATTAGCACTAACATTGAAAAATCCGTCACTGTAATTAGATTGTATAGACATAATTTATTTTTTGAATGAGGTAAATGTAAAAAAAAAACGCAAAATCAACCAATTTAATACAATGTTAATTTCTTATTTATACTTCTTATTTTTTAGCGGAAAATTATTGTAAACGATTAATTGTAATTGGCCTTTTGTTCTATTTTTTTGTGTTTGAATCATATATCCAGTCTCCACCCTTATTGACTCATTCAGACTAAGCCCCAAACCAGCATATAATCTGATTCTATCAAATAGCGTCTCATTTATATTGACAAAAAGTTCATTGTACGCGGAAAAGTAAGTAGCGTTTGTACTACTATTTTTATTCCCTAATGGTTTTTGTACAGAAATAAAATACCTTGCTCTTAAACCAAACTCATTAGGAAAAAATCGTTCTTCAAATCGAAATCGATGCGTTAATGAATTTGAACCTAGTTTATTTTTATACAAATACTGTTGGTAAATTCTTTTTTCAATTTTAGTACTTGTATTTATATCAAATTCATCATAAGTGTCTGTTGCGATATAGGCATATCCTAAAAGCAAATTATGATTTAGTGGTTTTAAATGATAACCCAGACCTCCCCTAGCCAAAAATTGGTTCCTATAGCCCAAAAATCTATAATCACGATACTGGAAATCAGATTGTATATTCCACTTGTCATTTATTTTTTGATTTCCAAAATAAATAAACCAAGTCCCAACATCATTCGACTGGCTATAAGATGTGATATGTATGATACCAATAAAACCAAGCAATAAAATGGTCCGCTTTAATGTTAACATACTTTTTCCCTTTTTTGAAAATATACATGACAGCTCATTGAGAAGAAGCATTGTTATTTTTTTATAGGCGCTTTCAATATTCCAGCATTACTTCTTGTTAATTCCCAAGCGCCGATGGCAGGTGGTACAGAACCGATTTCGTTCATCTTGTCCATAAAATCCTTAATGGTAAATATATTTCCTGATAACTCCATTTCTCTTGCATATTCAGCCATGGCCTCATCAATAAGAAATTTTCCAGTGATATAGCTTGTGCCATATCCAGGAAGTCGCATATAAAGATGTTGTTCAAATTTCAATAATTCCTTCTCCGTTTTCATCCATTTTCTTGGAGTATAATCTGCATGTATTTTTCCAGCCTCTTCCATGGTCATCTCATTTGCGTGTGCATACAAGGAACCCAATCCTCTTGCCGCACGCTGAGCAATCAGGATGTATACAATCTCTCTCACCCTTGGATCATCATCGTACAACCCCGCATTCATAAAGATCTCTTCTACCGCAGTTGCCATACCTTCATTTCTTGAATCAAAAATATTATACAATAATGGGGCACGTCTAATCTCAGATGCATGAGGTTCTAAATCCATTTGAGCCAATTCAAACCAATGATAAAAATGTGAATATAATGGACGTGGATCATAATGCATTGTGATCAAAAAGAAATTTCGTTTCTCTTTTGGAACAAATCTTCCTTCGTGCTCTCTTAATGCAGGTTCATAATATTTTTTCACGGTGAGCAACTGCTGCTGATCAAGAAATTTAATAAAACTCTTAACAGATCTTTCTTTCAATGAATCATACTCCAACATAGTATTGGCCTCAGCTAGCATGGGTAAATTTCTGTTGCGGTGTTCCTCCAATTCTAGAGAGGACCAAGCACGTGCAAGCTCTCTTTTTAATAATACCACTTGGTCATCCCATGTCATGGGAACTAGGTGCACATTTTTTGCATACCAATTGTAATTTTCTTTGCCTATACCAGATGGACCCGTCTTCTTGTAGGATTCTGCTTCAAGCCATTTTACTAGCTTTTCAGTAGAAACAATGGATTGATCAATTAATTTTTGAAGGGAGGCATCTTCCTTGATACCAGGTTTTTCAAGTAATTCGATGAGATCGCCTTTCTGTGACTTAATATCATTGATACCAGCAATCCAAAGTTCTTTCGCATTGCCTGTAAGATTTAATGTAGCCTGCTCATTCAATGGGGCAATTACCTTTAACTGATCGATCAATGTATTTTTATCGGACGCAGAAAGTGGAAATGTATATTTCCATAAATCAATAATAGCATGATGCGTAGGCCCTTCATGTGCTGGAACATCACTACGTTCTGTGAATATTGTTTTATAAAAAGCTGGATCCCTATTCCATGGTTTTAAAACACGATGATTGAAAACATATCCATTCATTTCCGCCCAAACCAACATCCAATCTACTTTCTGCTCAACAGACAATGAACTTGTATCGATCCCATTCAATCTTAATTGTAAGTTCTTGAAAGCAGGCCATCTTTTATTAAAGCTAACAGCAGTATAATCAGGAGCCCCTTTTAGTAAAGGCGGTTTTTCGAAAGCGCGCCACTCCTTAAAAAGAGATACAAGAGATGTATAATTATTTGTTTGCTTTTGTTGGGATATCCCTGATTCGTATATAAACGAAAACAACAAAATCAATATCAGTTTTGAAATGGAATTACGATAATTCATAAAGCAAATTTTTGGCTATCATGAAGATCGTTATTTTTACTTAAATTCAGGTCATCAAAATAGATTAATCATATGCGTGTAATGCTTTATTTTTTGCTTTTATTGAATCTTACATTATCTGCTCAGGTACTCGATTTCAATAAGTTATCTTCATTGAAAATCAGAAATGTTGGCCCTGCCAATATGAGCGGAAGAATCACATGCATTGATGCATTAAAATCAAATCCCAAGATAATCTATGTTGGTGCGGCATCTGGTGGTGTTTGGAAATCTGAAAATGGAGGAAGCTCATGGAAGCCTGTTTTTGATGAACAGCCTACGCAGAATATTGGCGCTATCGCAATTCAGCAAAGTGATCCGAAAGTGATATGGGTAGGCACAGGCGAAGGCAATCCACGTAACTCAATGAACCTGGGAATGGGTATCTTTAAAAGTGAAGATAGCGGTCGAACATGGAAACATATGGGACTAGCAGCAACTAAAACCATCCATCGAATCATCATTGACCCGCGTAATCCCAATACCCTATATGTGGGTGCAATGGGAAATCCATTCACAGCAGATTCCAATCGTGGCTTGTATAAAACCACCGACGGAGGCCAACACTGGAAACAAATTTTATTTTCAAATACCTCATCGGGTATAGCAGATCTGGTGATGCATGAATCCAATCCAGATAAACTTATTGTTGCATTATATGAGCACCATAGAACACCCTATTATTTTGTTTCTGGTGGAAAGGGATCAGGTATCTATATCTCCCATAATGGCGGCGAGCAATGGGAAAAATTATCAGATGCAAATGGTTTACCAGCGGGCGAATTAGGAAGAGTTGGACTAGCCATTGCACCTAGTAATCCAAATAGAGTGTATGCAAAAGTGGAAGCGAAAAAAAATGCATTGTACCGAAGTGATGATGGAGGTGTACATTGGAAAATGATCAATGACAATCCAAGATTTACCAATAACCGTCCTTTTTATTTTCAAGACCTTGCTGTAGACACAAAAGATCCCAATCGATTATACAATATATATCAACCTTTGTCGGTTAGTTATGATGGTGGTATCAATTTTGATCCAACACCGATGATTCCGGCAGATGAAACCAAAGGGATTCATGCCGACTTCCACGCAATGTGGATTGATCCGAATGATGCACAACATTTTATTATTGGTGGAGATGGCGGCTTGGGCATTACTCACGATCATGGTAAGACTTGGTATTTTCCAGAAACTATTCCAGTTGCACAATTTTATCATGTGAATGTTGATTACGAAACTCCATTCAATGTGTATGGTGGTATGCAGGATAATGGGAACTGGTCAGGGCCTGCCTATACATGGAAGCGTGGGGGCATCCGAACATTGTATTGGCAATACTTGGTGGGGGGTGATGGTTTTCATATTGCACCTGATCGAGATGATGCAAGATTTGGTTATGGTACTTCACAAAATGGAGATCTATATCGTTATGATAAGCTTACAGGTTACTATCAAAGTATTGCACCTACTCCAAATGATCTGTCAACACATTTGCGATTCAACTGGAATGCTGGATTTGCAAAAGATCCATTCAATGAAAATGCTGCATACTATGGTTCTCAATTTCTTCACAAAACCACAGATAAAGGGAAAAACTGGAAGACCATTTCAAGAGATCTGACTACCAATAATCCTGAACATCAAAAGCCTGATTATGGCGGATTGACACTCGATGTATCTGGTGCAGAAAATTACAATACCATCATTGCGATTGCTCCAAGTTATCTTGATAAAGATCTTATTTGGGTAGGAACCGATGATGGACAAGTACAACTCAGTGATAATGGAGGAACAACTTGGAATAATGTTACCAAAAATATCATCGGACTGCCTGATGGAGCATGGATTCCACAAATACATGCTTCAAGATTTGAAAAAGGAACAGCCTGGGTAGTAGCAAATCATTATCGCAAAGGAGATGATACACCCTACTTATTCATTACTACTGATTATGGTAGAACCTGGAAAAACATACTTACTTCAAATCAGGTGAAAGGTTATGCATTATCTATTATTCAAGATCCAGTAGAAAAAAAATTAGTTTTTCTGGGAACGGAACATGGATTATGGGTGAGTATCAATGAAGGCAAAGATTGGACGCCATTCAAGAATGGTTTTCCAAGTGTCTCAACGATGGACTTAGTGATTCAAGAAAAAGAATCAGCATTGGTGGTGGGAACTTTTGGTAGAGCGATATGGGTACTTGACGATCTGAAAAGTTTGCGTGAGATTGTAAGGGAAAATGTCAAAGAAAAAATAACTACACTTCCCATGAATGAAGTTGTTCAAGTAAAAGGCTTGTTCATTGCGCCTCCAGGCAATATCTGGACAGGATTCGGTACTACATTCGAGGGAGAGAATCGACTATTTCAACAAGCAAACATTCCAATATATATCAATGATGTTCCTTCAAAAGAAGATCAGGTGGAAGGATTTATTAAAAATAATAAAGGGGATACCATTCAAAAATTAATTGGTCAAAATCTGATGCAAGGTTTGAATTACATTCAATGGAAACTTGATGAGGATCGCGAATACTTATCTGGAAACTATGATCCTTTGGAATCAAGAGGAATACCTGTGCTTCCTGGTATCTATACAGCGAGTATCAAATATAAAGATGTAGAGTCTAGTACCACCATCAAAGTAGTTTCAGATCCAAGATTTAAAATGAAGGAAGAAGTTGATCAAGAATTGTATCGCTATTATAAAGCAATCAATGTTGAAATAGCGAAATTAAAATCTATAATGAGTTTAGTAAGTTCTTGGGAAAATGAATTGAAAAAATTACAAGAAAAATTTTCAAAAAAACCTAAACAAGCTAGATCATTAAAAAATGTGCATGAACTGTTGGATGAAATAAAGCAATTGAAATTAGCGGGTAAAGACAATCCTGGCGACCGTCAAGTTGGGGCATGGCAAAGCATTAGGATAACTCCAGTTTCAGCGATCAATGAAGCTGAAAAAGTAGCAATGGCAAGATTAGATAACCCATCTGAACAGGATTGGAAAAGAGTTAACGATGTAGCTGCATTGATTGATGCTTATCGCATTCAATTAAAAGAATTCGAGGATACCAGATGGAGCATATTCAAAAAAAAATACAATAAAATTAAAAATTAAATTCAAAGTCTACGCCAATAATATAATTGTTGTTTGAATTTTTTTTGGTTGTTCTAGGTTGCCAAATAAAAAAAGGATTAAGTTTTAGTTTTTGATATACTTCATACTTTAAGCCTAGGGAATTTTGCCACCAGTTAATGTTAAAATTATTATCTATTTTATAGAATGGTTCTACATAGGCATAAATCTCCACTTTTTTTGTAAGGTCAGTTTCCCAAGTTAATCTTGGTCTAAAAAAAGATCTAGCTTGTTGGCTTGTTTCAATGTCGATAGCATTGGCAAGTCTTTGATATTGAACTAAAGGCCTTAAGGTTAGTTTAGATTTACCAACTTTTTCTTCTATTTCGAATCCCAATGAATACCTGTGATAGACTAAATTTTCAATTAATGCTAATCTATAATTTGTCTCAACATTAAATGATTTGCTTAATTTTTTTTCTAAAGTAAAATAAAGAAAGGAGCCTCTTAGTCTGGTGATATCGTCTATTATTCTAGTACGATATTGAAATTTACTTAGAAATCCATGATTAAATTTCTTTTTTGCACTTACACCTAACCATAATTGAGTGTCATTATTACTTTGAGCATGTAAAACATTAAAGTTAATTACAGTTAAAAAAATAAAGACTAGCTTTTTAATACTCATAAAAATTAACCTTTATAATAAATAACTAAAACTGCAACATCTTTTAATAAATCCATTGACTCTACTTCTACTTTACTCACTGCAAAGCCTGTTCTTTTTGATAAATCCAATAATAATTCGTAATTGTCTTCTTTAGCTAGCAAATCTAGTCGATCATAAATAATATTTTTACTACTTTCCTGACTTGAAATTAGCTTAGATTCAAAAACAATTACAAAAATTAGAATCAATAAATCAATAAAGATTATTTCATACCAAGGCGCATTAATTAATGAGTTTAGTAATCCAAAAGCTATGGATAAAAACAAATAAGTCATCTCAGTAATATTAAGACTTTCTGTTCGGTATCGTAGCATAGAGAATACCGCAAATAAACCAAAAGCCGCGCCCATTGACATTTCTACTCTATTGAATAAAAATGAAATAACAAAAATGATTAAATTGAAAGAGAAAAAAGTAAATAAATAAAGACTTTTTTTATGTTTATAAAAATATATGAATTTAATTAAAATAATAATCGATAAACAATTTATAAAAAATCGTGAAACGAAATCAATAGTAAATAGTTTTAAATCTATTGATTCTAAAAAAATAGAAGCTATCATTGTTGTATAGTTAATTTATGAATGTTTTTTAATAATGGATTAAAATTATTATGCTTAATGGATGGATCTGTGCTTGAAATTCCATAACAATATTTACTCATAGATATACTTCGTTTATTGAATGATCTTAGGATTTCCACAGCAGAGGATATACATTTTTTCTCTTGCTTTACTTCAACAATAACTATATCTTCTAGTAATGTCTTTTTTTGATTACCTGAAAAAGTTAAATTAAAATCTAAAGTAATGCGTTCATTTAATTGTTTATGTTTTAGACTAATTCTTTGATAATTTACCAATAAAGACTCTTGTAAAGATTCTAAATCATGAATTTTATGGCTATTTAAAAAAGAAATAACATCAGGTTGCATGAATAAATTATCAACTTCGCTTAACTTATTTCTATATTTTTCAGTTAGGCCTTTATTATTTTTAAATTTAACTTCTACAAATTGATCGTTGGTATCTACATATGTCCTAGTTCTTATTTTGTATCTTGGAAATTTGCCTTTATGGTGCATTAAAAAGGCATCTCTTTGATATGTATCAAAGTATTTAGTTTCGTATGATCTTATCATTATCTCATTGTTTGCTATCAAATCATATTCACTGTATAGATGATTTAAAAATGCTATCGCTTCAGATGATTTAAGTAAAAACTTAAAATCAAACCTATTCATTAATGAAAATGTTTTTTCAAAATAAACTTGGTTGAATTTATCTAGTATTGCTTCCATTGAGCAATAAATATAAACTTTTAATTACAAAGAATTAATGAAAATATTTACCGATATTTAAACTTATGAGAGATTTAAAGACCGGATCCTATATCAAAAGTACTGCCGAATTAATTGGGAGTTTTTTTGAAAATACAACCATCTTAATTGTTGAACACAATGAAGAAGGAAGTGTTGGGTTTGTTGTTAATAGATCCTTTGAGAAGTCTTTGAATGAACTTATCGAATTCAATTACAGTAAACCATTTCCTTTAATGGATGGCGGACCTGTTGATAGAGACCATCTCTTTGTATTACACAAGAGACCCAACCTCATTGATGGAGGTAAAGCCATACCCAATGGCTTGTATTTGGGGGGCAATATGGAGCAAGTAATTGAAGCCATCAATACTAAAGGTGCCACTGATCAAGAAATCCAGCTTTTTATTGGCTACTGCGGATGGGATCTTGGAGAATTGGAAGCGGAGTTGGAAGAAGGAAGTTGGACCTTAAGTAATGATGAAATTAAAAATCTGTGATAGTGGAAATGAGCACTTATACGACTTTAGGCAACAGCTTTATTTTCTCTGTCTACTGAAATGTAGTTTATCATTAATTACAATTCTCAAGTCTAAAATTTTGTGAAGGTTTCCATAATCACTAATTATTTTCTTTTGCATTTTTTTAATCCCTTTTGTATCAAGCATTTCACTTTGTAAAGCTTCTAATACAAATAAATCGCAAGCTGTTGATTGAATCCAGTCAATATCAGTTTTATATCCAATTGCAGCAATCGCTCCAGTTTTTTCAAGAAAGGAATTAATTCTTCGCTTGTCAATTTTTAATGTCGAACATGATCCAAAGTAAACAATTTTACCAGTGCACTTATCTCCTAAATAATTAGCTAATTCTGTTAGAGAGTATTTGTCTTCATGAGTTAGGAAAATATAGCCAGGGTCTCCATGAAATGCCAAATAGAGGATTGGATATTTTTTGTTTACGGTTTTATGCTTCCACTTCTCAAGAAAGTATTCAAGTTCCGATTTAGTTGCGCAGTCATGATAGATATAATTACAATAACCTCTCTTTTCGAGTAAATCTAAAATTGGAAGCACTGTTGATTGATCTTGAATATTTCCATGATCCCAAAGTCCTTCAATACAATAAATACCTTTCTTCCAAATTTTTGCTGCCATTGTATAATTTTATGAATTAGATTGTCTACTATTTTCCTTTTAGGTATTTATCCAACCAACGGCCTTGCTCATATAATAAGTGTAATACATTTTCCTTTCCCTTATAACCATGGGCTTCATAAGGTAGATAAACAAAACGTACAGTACCTCCGTGTCCTTTAATAGCTGCATACAAACGCTCACTATTAATAGGGAAGGTTCCAGTGTTGTCATCCATTTCTCCGTGTGTTAATAAAATTGGTGTTTTAATTTTATTGGCATGTGCAAATGGACTCATATCTAAATACAACTGAGGTGCTTGCCAGAAAGTTCGATCTTCATTTTGAAAACCAAATGGTGTTAAGGTTCGATTATAAGCGCCACTTCTTGCAATACCTGCTTTAAACAAATTACTATGTGCCAATAAATTGGCTGTCATGAAGGCGCCATAGCTATGACCCCCCACTGCGATTTTATTACGATCACTAACTCCCATGCTCACTAATTTATCAATAGCAGCATTGGCATTTAAGATCAATTGATTAACAAAATCATCGTTTGGTTTTTTATCAGGGGCAGTAGCCACAATAGGCATTTCGGCATTATCTAAAATAGCATAACCCTGTGTTACATAAAATACAGGAGAACCCCAGCTTAACATGGTAAACTTATGTTGATTGCCTCTTATTTGGCTCGCATCTGCAGCATTTGTAAACTCACGAGGATACGCCCATAGTAAAGTAGGCAATGGACCATCCTTTTCTTTATTGTACCCTTTTGGTAAATACAAATCGCCTGTTAAATCTACCCCATCAGCTCTTTTGTATTTTATCTTTTGTTTTGAAACACCTTCCATACTTAGGTATGGATTAGTAAAATTAGTTATAGCAACTGATGTATTCGCTTTTAAGGATTTTAGGAAATAGTTAGGTACTTCTTTTTCAGTTTCTCTGCGTGTGATAATTTTTAAAGATGTTGCATCTAAAACATCTACTACATACTCGAAACAATCTTCTTTACTACGCCAAATAATTTCATTTGTTTTGGTTTCTGTATTATAGATAGATAAATAAGGTAAATCTCCCTTATCTGATGCACCAGTGGTGTTATTCATTAACACAGATCGGCCATCATTTAAAGTAGCAATAACATTTTTACCGTATTTATTCTTTGTTGTTACTGGATAACCTAGGTTACTATAAGCATCTGTCAAACTTCTCTCATATAAAGTGGTTAAACTACCTGCCTTTGCATTGTATACACTTACTTTATAACGTTGTTTGGTTCTTAAAACTTCTGTAACTAGTGCAAGTGATTCATCACCCCAGCTTATATCTGAAAAACGAGTGGCGATCTTAAATAACTCACGAGGCACTTCTGTAAAAGGAGCAGATATTGCCATTACCGCATCATGAAATGGTACAGCTTTTTTAATTAAGCCGCTATCCAAAGGCATTGCATAAACAACGGTAGCAGCTTCATTATCTTTCCATTCAAAACCACGAGGTGCATTTTGTACATTATCATACCCACTTGCTGTCCCTTCAGAAGAAGGTAATTGTGCAATTGTTTTTACAAGTGCTCCATTTTTGTCAAGTACTTGTATTTGTGAGGCAAAACCACCTGCAGTTACTAAATAAGAGAAAGGTTTACTTAATGTTCTGGTAAGAATATAATTTTTATCTGGAGAAATGCTAAAGCTACTGTTTAAAGCAGGTGCACCCAGTTTTGTTTCTACCCCATTTTTATTTTTAACCAATTGGCTCTTTGCTAAAAATTCAAAAACATATTCGTCGTAGGGTGATTTAATTAAATCTTGATAGGTAACACTTGGCGCAGTTTTACCTAGGTTTTCCTGAATGGTTGGACCACTAGGAGTAATCGGTTTTTTAACCAAAGCACTAGCTAGATTTGTATTCACTTTGTAAACTATGGTTGCATCGTCTAACCAAACCAAGCTAGAACCTAAAATTAAATTGGCTGCTGTTTTATTAATTTTTTGACAAGTCAATGTTGTTAAATCTATCACATATATATTTACTGCATTGGCAGATACATTGTAAAATGCAATTTTATTTTCTGATGGATTCCAAGTGGGGCTTAACGCTGCAATTGAAGCAGGCATTCCTTTTATCAACAATGTTTTGTTAGTACCAACATCTTTAATGGTTAATCCTTTAATATAGTTTTGGCGTGTAGGCGAAAAATTATTTGGATTTAAACGAAGGCCGGCAATTTTAAACTCAGCTTGACCAAGTTCTTCAACCATTGGATAAGAAGGACGTTCCATCACTAGCATGTATTTTGCTTTCCCATCCACACTTATGGAAGGTGTAGGGGCAGCTAATAATAAATCTGCAATATCTTTTGGCGGCAATTGATAATTACTTGCTACCTGCGCGGTAGTTTGTAAACTAATAAGTACTAAAAAAAATACGCTAAATAAAGAATTGATGATCTTTTTCATTAAATATGTTTTGTGTAAATTTAACAATAATTGGGAGTTTTACTTAGTTTACCTGAGTAATAATCGACCGATTTTACCAAATTCGGGGGTGTTTCCCAAACGGATAGGTTAAATTTGAAATCCCTGATTGGTTTATCATTTTTAACTAATAATTTTAATTACGGTAAATCCGAATCAACATTCCAATTCCTAAATGAAAAAAGTATAATATGGAAAAAATAAGTATTATCAAATCTCTTGATGAAGCTGTAATTCAATTTAACGAGCTCGTGAATAATTTAAATAAAGATGAATTTGAAATGAATGTAAATGGCAGATGGTCTGCAGGTCAAGATTTAGTGCATTTAATTAAAGTGCTACGTATTGTTAATATTGGATTTACACTACCAAAACCTATTTTAAGGTTAATGTATGGTAAAAATAAAAATGGCAATAGATCTTTCGAACATCTTCAACAGTTATATAAAAACGCATTAGAGGGCGGGGCAAAAGCTCCAACTATTTATGTCCCAAAACCAGTTGACTATATTGAAAAAGACAATTTGATTCAAAAGCATGTATCATTGAATAAATCATTTATTGACAAATTGAATAACCATACTCAATATGAGTTAGATAGCTATATGCTACCTCATCCAATTTTAGGAAAAATTTCATTAGGTGAACTTGCGATCTTCACCTCTTTCCATTCCTCACATCATTTTGTATTGTTAAAATCAAAACTAGGCCGTTAAAGTAACTCTCCATAATTTAGCCATTGTTAAAGCAGCCCGTCATTTTACTTTTTATCTGCTTTTAACTTTTCTGCAATGCTATCATAGTATTCCTGCGTTACTTTATCTGTCCATACAGTAGGCTTAGATCCGTCATATAATGCCAAATAGGTAATTTG
>Ga0192647_100105_pt1 | contig 51891 bp, 52 predicted proteins | sample LauGreFa1BDMLBSN_2_FD_133046 | JGI IMG/M metagenome (GOLD analysis project Ga0192647, IMG submission 133046) | Freshwater lake microbial communities from Lake Michigan, USA - Fa13.BD.MLB.SN - reassembly | ecosystem: Environmental > Aquatic > Freshwater > Lake | place: Lake Michigan, USA... | reverse complement strand
GCGCTCGAACGGGCATTGGAATTGATACACACTACACCCGTTGAAAGCAGCGGCAAACACACAAGTAAACGCGCCAAAGGCCATTTGCAATTGCGTCAGGTATCGGTGCAATACCAGGCAGACTTGCCATACGCCCTAGACAAAATTGACCTGGAAATTCAACCCGGAGAAACCGTTGCCTTGGTGGGAAGTTCAGGGTCAGGAAAAACAAGCTTGGCCAATTTGTTGCCACGTTTTGTAGACCTCACACATGGTGAAATTTTGCTGGACGGTGTGTTGTTGCATGACTGGGAACTGCTTCACTTGCGTCGACAATTTGCCATGGTGAGCCAAACCGTGGTGGTGCTCAATGACACACTGGCTGCCAATGTTGCTTTGGGTCAAATACCCGACAGAGACAAAGTGGTGGAGTGCTTGTTGGCCGCCAATTTAGGCGATTACTTAAACAACCTGCCCCAACACATCGACACATTGGTGGGTCATAACGCGTCCAGCCTGTCTGGCGGCCAAAGACAGCGCTTGGCCATCGCCAGAGCCCTGTACAAAGATGCGCCATTTCTGATTTTGGATGAAGCAACGTCAGCCTTGGACAACGAGTCTGAACGAATGGTTCAAGAGGCGTTGCAAAAATTGCAAGTGGGCAGAACAACGCTGGTGATTGCCCACCGTTTGTCCACCATTGAAAATGCAGACCGAATCGTGGTCATGGACGCTGGAAAAATCATTGAAACTGGCAACCACACTCAGTTGATGCAAGTCAATGGCGTGTACGCCTCCATGTATCGGTTGGGTAATTCAGGGCATTTGGCCAGCAGTCTGTAGCGCCAAGCCGCGACTCAGAGCAAAACAATATTGAATTGCTCTGCATCAATACCGAATTCAGCTTGCAAAGAAATGGGCTTGCCAATGAATTCACTCAATCCAGCCAAATGCAAGCTCTCCTCCTCTTGCAGTAAATCGATCACCTTGGGTGAGGCCAGCACGCGAAATTCTTTGGGACTGAACTGGCGTGCTTCGCGCAAGATTTCGCGCAAGATGTTGTAGGCCACTGTCCTGGCGGTATTGACAATACCGCGGCCCTGACAATGGGCACAAGGCTCGCACAGGAGTTGGGCCAGCGATTCGCGTGTGCGCTTGCGGGTCATTTCCACCAAGCCCAGCGCAGAAAAACCGCTGACACTGGTTTTTACTTTGTCACGAGACAACTGCTTAGAAAATTCTGCCAACACGGCATCGCGATGCTCCGCTTTTTGCATGTCAATAAAGTCTGTGACGATCACGCCTCCTAAATTGCGCAAACGCAGTTGTCTGGCAATCGCACCAGCAGCTTCCAAATTGGTTTTGAAGATGGTGTCGTCGAAATTGCGAGCGCCGACAAATCCGCCCGTGTTCACATCAATCGTGGTCAGCGCTTCGGTTTGGTCGATGATCAAATAACCACCAGACTTCAGCATGACTTTGCGACCCAAGGCTTGCTTGATTTCATCGTCAATATTGAACAAATCAAATATCGGGCGTTCGCCTTTGTAGTGCGCCAATTTCGAAACCGCTGACGGCATGAATTCGCGACCAAACAGTTGCAACATATCGTGCTGTTCATGCGAGTCGATGCGAATCGTTTGGGTGGTTTCATCCACCATGTCACGCAACACGCGTTGCAATAAGTTCAAGTCTTGGTGCAGCAACGATTTCGGAGGCAATTGCTGCGAAGCAGCTTTCACCTTGGTCCAGGTTTTTCGCAAATAGGCGATGTCCTCTTTCAATTCCTCTTCGCTGGCGTCTTCGCCGTTGGTGCGCAAAATAAAACCGCCCTTGTCGTCGTCTTGGTGGGCCAATTCAATCAATTTGAGGCGCAGCTTTTCTCGCTGCTCTTGGGGAATTTTTTGCGACACACCGACGTGATTGTCCTGCGGCAAAAATACCAGCAATCTACCCGCAATACTGATTTGCGTCGACAGTCGCGCGCCTTTACTGCCGATCGGGTCTTTGATGACTTGCACCATCAACGACTGACCTTCAAACACTTGTTTCTCAATGGGCACCACGGGGGGGTACGTCTGATCGTTGTCTTGGGGTTTGGGATGCATCGGGTTGAACAAGTCGGCGACATGCAAAAAAGCAGAACGCTCCATGCCGATATCAATGAATGCCGACTGCATTCCTGGCAACACCCTGGCCACTTTTCCCGAGTAAATATTGCCCACCAAACCGCGCTCGAGCGAACGCTCAATATGCATTTCTTGCAAGGCCCCGTTTTCCACCAACGCGACTCTGGTTTCTTGGGGTGACCAATTGATCAATATGTCGTGTTGCATGCCCTAATCCTTCATCCACTCAAGCAACATTTGTCTGGTCTCATACACCGGCAAGCCCATGATGCCCGAGTGACTGCCAGCGATTTTTTGAACAAAACCCGCTGCAAAGCCTTGAATGGCATATGCGCCCGCTTTGCCCATCGGCTCTCCTGTCTTGACATAGGATGAGATCTCTTCATCTGTCATGGGCGCAAATGTCACGCGAGAACACTGTAACTTGCAAAGCCTTCGGCGCCCTTGGCCGATTGCCACTGCCGTCAGTACTTGGTGGGTCTGTCCAGATAATTTTTTCAGCATTGTCATCGCATCGGCTTCATCGGCTGGCTTGCCAAATACAACACCCTCGAGTGTGACCGTGGTGTCGGCGGTCAGCACGGGTTTGGCTGGCAAGCCTTTTTTTGGTAGCTGCGCCATGGCCGCTTGGAGTTTCAAAAGGGTCACGCGTTTGACGTATGCGCGAGCTGATTCGCCAGCCACCCACTCTTCCAAGGCCTCGGCAGCCGCTGCATCTTGCGGCAACAACAATTCAAACGACACGCCAATTTGTGTCAGCAATTGCTGTCGGCGTGGGCTTTGTGAAGCCAAATAAATATCGGGCAGCGACATCATTCGCGGTGATAGGGGTGGTTGGACAACAACGACCAAGCGCGGTAGAGCTGTTCAATCAACAACACCCTGACCATGGCATGGGGCAGCGTCAAGTTCGACAAGCTGAGCAACTCATGGCCGCCTTGGCGAATGGCGGGATCAAACCCATCGGGGCCGCCAATGATCAGGGCCACTTCTGTGGCTTGGTCTTGCCAGCTGCGCCATTTCTCAGCCAAACCTGCGGTAGTGAGGTGTTTGCCTTTTTCATCCAACCAAATACGGTGGCAATCTTTGGGTAACACGGCTTCGATCCGGCCTTTTTCAGCGGCCCAAATTTGAGGCAAGGTTTTGGAGGCTCTTGGTTCCGTTTTGACGGTTTTTAAAGAGAGCTTGATATCGGGTGGGAAGCGTTTGGCATATTCGTCCCAAGCGGTTTGCGCCCAAGCCGGTATCTTTTGGCCGACCGCCACCACCGAAAGCTTCATGGCTTGGAGGGACGCGGTGGACTTTTCTTGGCCACGGTTTTTTTCGACACCGGTTTTTGGGTTGGCGGAGATTTGGCGGCTGTCTTTTTCGCCGGGGGCTTTTTGGCCGCAGTTGATTTGGCTGCGCTTTTGGCCACAGTCTTGGATGCCGTTTTGCGTGCTGTTTTTTTCGGCACTTCTTTGGGAGCGGCAACAGGTTTGGGATTGGGTTGCGGTCTGGCGGCACCGAGTTTGAGACGCACAGGTTTGTCGCCCCAGATTTCTTCCAAATGGTAGTACTGGCGAATCGTGGGTTGCATGATGTGCACCACCACTGGCCCGCAATCGACAATGATCCATTCACCGTTTTCCTCGCCCTCGATGCGTGGCTTGCCAAAACCCGCGTCTCTGACATCGTCGCGCAAATTGGCAGCCAAGGCTTTGGTTTGCCGATTAGAAGTGCCGCAGGCAATGACCACGCGCTCAAACAAAGGTGACAAATGCTCGGTGTTAAACACTTGAATGTCTTGCGCTTTGACATCCTCCAAACTGTCGACGATGGTGCGTTGTAATTTTTGTACGTCTTTTTTTTCAGAGACTTCAGTCATGGGGTTCCAGATAAAGATGGTGATGTTGAATGTATTGCGAGACGGCGGGCATTAAATCTTCGGTGGGTAGTGCACCTTGGCGAATACGGGAACGGATGTCGGTGGCGCTGACCATTTTTATCGGCATGTTCAAACGTATGGTCTTGATTAGGTTCTGATTGTGCCACTCGTCTGTCCATCCAAGATTTTCCGTGGACGACGGCCTTTGCGCCACTGCCAGCGTGGCATGGGATGCAATTTGTTGCCAGTACTTCCAGGTTTGAAATTGTTGGGCTTGATCGGCGCCCATCACGATAAAAAATTCAGCGTCTGAGTGGCTTTCTTTGAGTTCGTTCAACGTGTCGATGGTGTATGTTGGGCCTTCGCGGCGAATTTCGCGATCGTCCACCGTGACCTTGTCACAGTTTTCAAAATTTTGCTGGGTCATGGCCAAGCGGTGGTGGGCAGCGGTGAGTGAACGCGTCTTGTGCCAGGCGTGTCCAGTGGGCAGCACATACAGCCTGTCCAACTGGAGTTGTTCGATGGCGCAGTTGGCCAGCGCCAAGTGGCCGGTGTGCGGAGGGTCAAAAGCACCGCCATACAGACCGACGCGTGAATAAGTGAGTGGGCTCAAATCCAGGCTTTGGGTTTGAGGTAATCGGTATAGAGCCGGTGTTCCGCAGAGCCCGGCTCAGGCTGGTTTTGGTATGACCAAGCCACCAATGGCGGCATAGACAGCAATATGGATTCGGTGCGGCCACCGGACTGCAAACCGAAATGGGTGCCACGGTCAAACACCAGATTGAATTCCACATAACGGCCACGCCGGTACAACTGGTGGTCGCGTTCTTTTTCCCCGTAAGCCATGTTTTTTCGCTTCTCCACAATCGGCAAATAGGCTTTCAAAAAATGGTCGCCTACGCTGCGCATCATTTCAAAACTTCTGTCAAAACCCAGTTCAGAAAAATCGTCGTAAAAAATCCCGCCTATACCGCGCGGTTCGTTGCGGTGCTTTAAAAAGAAATACTCGTCGCACCAGGTTTTGAAGCGTGGGTAAAGATGCTCGCCAAATCCATCTAGCGCTTGTTTACAGGTGGCGTGAAAGTGAATCGCATCCTCGTCAAAACCGTAATACGGCGTCAAGTCCATGCCACCGCCAAACCAAGCCACCGATTGACCATCCGGCGCACGCGCCATGAGCGCCCGCACATTCATATGAACCGTGGGCACATAAGGATTTCGGGGATGAAATACCAAGGACACGCCCATGGCTTCAAAGGGCGAGCCATTGAGTTCGGGGCGGTGCTGCGTGGCAGAGGGTGGCAGTTTGGGCCCCGTGACATGGGAAAAGCCGCAGCCCGCGCGTTCAAACACATGGCCTTGCTCCATGATCATGGTGATGCCATGGCCTTGCAAGGTTTCGCCCGCAGGTTTTTCCCAAGCGTCAGATAAAAAAGAAGTGCCATCTATCTCGGTTAATGCCGTGGTGATGCGTTGCTGCAAGCCCTTTAAATAGTTTTGAACGGATTCAAATGCGGGGTTCATGGCTTAGGCTTTCTGAAAAAAACACCGGTCAACGTTTGATGGCGCGGTGTCCGATATCGCGCCTGACTTGCGCGCCATCAAAGTGGATTTGGTCTACCAACGAATAGGCCACAGACTGGGCTTGTCGCACGGTGTCTCCCAATGCGGTCACGCACAGCACCCGACCACCAGCGGTGACCAATTGTTGTCCCTCACGCTGGGTCGCCGCATGAAACACCATGGCATGGGCATCGGCAGGGGGCAAACCACTTATAGCGTCACCTTTGCGAACAGTTTGGGGATAACCGTGCGCGGCCATCACCACACCCAGCGCCACGCGTCTATCCCATTCGACATCGACCTGTGTCAGGTCGCCTACGGCATCGTCAGTGGCCGCCAGCAGCAATGTCAATAAATCGCTTTTGAGACGCATCAAAATTGGCTGGGTTTCAGGGTCTCCCATGCGGCAATTGAACTCTAAAACTTTGATCTGTCCGGTGGGGCTGATCATCAAACCGGCGTACAAAAATCCGGTGTAAGGAATGCCGTCAGACATCATGCCCTTGAGCGTCGGCTGTATCACCTCGCGCATGACCCGCGCATGGATTTCAGGCGTCACCACCGGTGCTGGCGAATACGCACCCATGCCCCCGGTGTTTGGTCCCAAGTCACCGTCTAGCAGCCGTTTGTGGTCTTGCGAAGTGGCCAAGGCCAAGGCTTGTAAACCTTTGGCAACCACCATGAAGCTGGCTTCTTCACCGTCCAACCATTCCTCGATCACCACCCTGGGTTTGCCACGGGTGTGTTGAATGCCTGTGTGGTCAAGCGCCAGCATGTGGTCAATGGCTTGGTGCGCTTCTTGGACAGTTGTCGCGACCACGACGCCTTTGCCAGCAGCCAGTCCATCCGCTTTGACCACAATCGGTGCGCCTTGCGCATCCACATAAGCATGGGCTTGGTCAGCCTCCTCGAAAACCTGAAAGGCTGCGGTCGAGATATGGTGGCGCTGCATGAAGGCCTTGGAAAATGCCTTAGAACTTTCAAGTTGCGCAGCTGCTTGGGTTGGCCCAAAAATACGCAAGCCATGGGCGCGAAACTCATCAACCACACCCGCTGCCAAAGGCGCTTCAGGCCCCACCACGGTCAAACCGATGTCATGGGCTTGCGCCCATTCACGCAATGCAACCGTGTCTGTCAGAGGCAGCGTTTGCAAGTTTTTATCCAGAGAAATACCGGCATTGCCGGGGGCCACATAAACCATTTGCACCTGCGGCGAACTGGTCAGTTTCCAGGCCAATGCGTGTTCACGACCACCTGAGCCAATGACAAGCACTTTCATAGGGCCGCGTTGTGATAGACCTCTTGCACATCGTCGAGGTCTTCTAAGGCATCGATGATTTTTTGCATCTTCATTCGGTCTTCATCGCTGAGATCGACAGAAATATCGGCGCGGTAGGTGATTTCAGCAACCGCTGGCAGCATGCCTGCATGTTCCAGTGCAACTTTCACTGCTTCAAACGTGGCGGGTTCAGTCAAGACCTCAATTGCGCCATCGACGTCGGTCAACACGTCGGAAGCGCCTGCATCCAACACCACTTCCATGACTGCATCTTCCGATGTGCCTGGCGCCAATATCAATTGGCCGCAATGCTTGAACTGAAAAGCGACCGAACCGTCAGTGCCCAGATTGCCACCGTTTTTGCTCAAAACATGCCTGACTTCGGCGACGGTTCTGACTTTGTTGTCGGTCATGGTGTCCACCATCAACGCAACGCCTCCCACGCCGTAACCTTCGTAGCGGATTTCTTCGTAATGCACACCTTCTAAATGGCCAGTGGCTTTGTCGATGTTTCGCTTGATGGTGTCGGCTGGCATGTTGGCCGCTTTGGCTTTTTCAACCGCCAAACGCAAGCGGGGGTTGATTTGAAGATCTCCCCCGCCTTGGCGCGCCGCCACCATGATTTCTCGAATGACCCGGGTCCAAACCTTACCGCGTTTTTCGTCCTGTCGGCCTTTGCGGTGCTGAATATTGGCCCATTTGCTGTGACCCGCCACCTTAACTGGCCTCGGCTTCTTCCGGTTCGGCCGGCTCAGACTTGGATGAGCGGCTTTCCTTTTTCGGCAGAGGTTGTATGTCGAGCTGCACTTCTTCTTTTTCGTCGAGTCCGACAGTCAAACGTCCACCATCTATCAATCGCCCGAACAACAATTCGTCGGCCAGTGCGCGGCGAATCATGTCTTGGATCAAGCGCTGCATAGGGCGTGCGCCCATGAGCGGATCGAAACCTTTTTTGGCCAAATATTTGCGCAAATCGTCGGTGAATGTGACATCCACTTTCTTTTCGGCCAACTGGGTTTCGAGTTGTAACAAGAACTTGTCGACCACACGCATGATGACGGTTTCGTCCAAAGGCTTGAAGCTGACGGTAGCGTCAAGACGGTTGCGAAATTCTGGGGTGAACAAACGCTTGATGTCAGCCATTTCATCGCCAGGTTCGCGCGCATTGGTGAAACCGATGGTGGACTTGTTCATGGTTTCCGCGCCGGCATTGGTGGTCATGATGATGATGACATTGCGGAAATCGGCTTTGCGGCCATTGTTGTCTGTCAAAGTGCCGTGGTCCATGACTTGTAACAGCACATTGAAGATGTCTGGATGGGCTTTTTCAATTTCATCCAGCAACAACACGGCATGCGGTTTTTTGGTGACGGCTTCAGTCAGCAAACCGCCTTGGTCAAAACCCACATAGCCCGGAGGTGCACCAATGAGTCGGCTGACTGCGTGTCGCTCCATGTATTCGGACATGTCAAAGCGCAACAATTCGATACCTAAAATGAATGCCAACTGTTTGGCGGCTTCGGTTTTGCCCACGCCGGTTGGACCGCTGAACAAAAATGCGCCAATCGGTTTGTCGGCTTTGCCAAGACCAGAACGGGCCATCTTGACAGACGAGGCCAGCACTTCCAAGGCTTTGTCTTGGCCGAACACCACGCTTTTCAAATCGCGCTCAAGTGTTTGCAATTTGCCACGGTCGTCGTTGGACACACTGGCTGGCGGTATGCGGGCAATCTTGGCAACGATGTCTTCGATTTCAGATTTGGTGATGGTTTTTTTGCGCTTGGAAACAGGCAATATGCGCTGGGCTGCACCTGCTTCGTCAATCACATCAATGGCTTTGTCCGGCAGATGCCGGTCGTTGATGTATTTGGCACTGAGCTCTGCAGCGGCTTGCAACGCGGCCACCGCATATTTGACGCTGTGGTGCTCTTCAAAACGTGATTTCAAGCCTTTGAGAATGTCCACCGTTTGCTCAACGGTCGGTTCGACCACGTCGACTTTTTGGAAGCGCCGCGACAAGGCCGCGTCTTTTTCAAAGATGCCACGGTATTCGGTGAACGTGGTGGCGCCGATGCACTTGAGCTGACCGGAACTGAGCGCAGGCTTGAGCAAATTGGAGGCATCGAGTGTGCCGCCAGAAGCAGCACCTGCGCCAATCAAGGTGTGGATTTCGTCGATGAACAAAATGGCATTGGGTTTGTCTTTGAGAGACTTCAACACGCCTTTGAGACGCTGCTCAAAATCGCCTCGGTATTTCGTGCCTGCCAACAACGCCCCCATGTCGAGTGAATACACATGCGATTCGGCCAAAATTTCAGGCACGTCTTTTTGCGTGATGCGCCAAGCCAAGCCCTCGGCAATCGCGGTTTTGCCCACACCGGCTTCACCGACCAACAACGGGTTGTTTTTGCGGCGGCGGCAAAGAATTTGAATCACGCGCTCAACTTCGTACTCGCGGCCAATCAGCGGATCGATCTTGCCGTCCTTGGCGAGTTGGTTCAGGTTTTGGGTGAACTGCTCCAACGGTGAAGTTTTCTCGGATTTATCGCTGCTTTCCTCCGCCTCGGGCGCATTGGCTTCGTTGCTTTTAGCGGGCTCTTGCGGGTCTGTCTTCTTGATGCCGTGGGCGATGTAATTCACCACGTCAAGGCGTGTCACACCTTGTTGGTGCAAGTAGTACACCGCATGGGAATCTTTCTCACCAAAAATGGCCACCAATACATTGGCGCCAGTGACTTCTTTTTTGCCATTGCCCGTGGATTGCACGTGCATGATGGCGCGTTGAATCACGCGCTGAAAGCCCAAGGTGGGCTGGGTGTCGACTTCTTCGGTGCCTGCCACTTGCGGCGTGTTGTCCTTGATGAAATTGGACAAGGATTTGCGCAGGTCATCGATGTTGGCAGAACAAGCACGAAGCACTTCTGCGGCGCTGGGGTTGTCAAGCAGTGCCAACAGCAAATGCTCGACGGTGATGAATTCATGACGCTGTTGCCTGGCTTCTACGAAGGCCATGTGCAAACTGACTTCAAGTTCTTGGGCAATCATGATTTCTTCCTTGGTGCGGTCTTGGGTTCAACTGTATATGGAAACGGATGGGATTTATTCAACCGGCTCTGCCAAACATTGCAAAGGATGCCCTGCTTGGTGTGCGGCGTCCCTGACTTGGTCCACTTTGGTGGCGGCAACGTCTTTGGAGTAAACCCCGCATACGCCTTTACCGTCCAAATGGATCTTGAGCATGATTTGGGTGGCTGCCTCTCGGTCTTTGCTGAAAAACTCCTGCAAAACACGCACCACAAACTCCATGGGCGTGAAGTCATCGTTCAACATGACGACTTGGTACATCTGTGGGGGTTTGGTTTTGAGCGTTTTGCGCTCTAAAACAACGGAATCTCCTCCGTTGTTGTCTCTGGCGGGTGTGATGCTGGGCGGTTTGGGGGCTGTCGACATATGTTCATTCTATCGGTGTCACCCGAGCGATGAAATGTAGTGTCAAAACCGAGTATTTGCTCAGTAATTAATTATGAATGAATAATTTACAAAACACAAAATCTATTATTTAATACTTATGTAGGATTTATGGTGAATTCTTACCTGACAAACAATTTCGGAGGAATACATGGCTTTTGGCGTCGTTAAATGGTTTAACAACCACAAGGGATTTGGGTTCATCGAATCGAATGAATTTGAATCGGACATCTTTGCGCATTTCAGCGAAGTTGAAATGATCGGTTTCAAAACATTGCAGCAAGGCGCCAGTGTGGTTTACGAACCCATGCAAGGACCACGCGGTTGGATGGCGAAAAATATTCGGGTGATTGCCGCTCCTGCCATGCCAGACACCAGCAGCGCCCAACCCGCAGAAGCCAAAGGAAGTCGCTTGAGAACACCCCAATTCAGGGCCAATTTGATCACCCAGGGCCTGTAAGGCCCCGGGGAAACATCACATGTGTTGAATCATGACTTGCCCGAAACCGGAACAACTCACTTGGGTGGCGCCGTCCATGAGTCGGGCAAAGTCATAGGTCACTTGGCGACTCAAAATGGCTTTTTCCATCGAAGAAATGATCAAGTCAGCCGCCTCTTTCCAACCCATGTGCCGCAGCATCATTTCTGCTGACAAGATTTCCGACCCAGGGTTGACATAATCCTTGCCCGCGTATTTGGGCGCCGTGCCGTGGGTGGCTTCGAAACACGCCACAGAGTCCGACAAATTGGCACCCGGCGCAATGCCAATGCCGCCCACTTGGGCTGCCAGCGCATCAGACACATAGTCGCCATTTAAATTCAAAGTGGCAATCACACTGTATTCAGCGGGACGCAGCAAAATTTGTTGCAAAAACGCGTCTGCGATGCTGTCCTTGACGATGATTTCTCGGCCAGTGCGCGGGTTTTTGAAACTGCACCAAGGACCACCTTCTATCAGTTGGGCGCCAAATTCTTTTTGGGCCAATGCATAAGCCCAATCACGAAAGCCACCCTCGGTGTATTTCATGATGTTGCCTTTGTGCACGATCGTCACACTGGGTTTGTCGTTATCAATGGCATATTGAATGGCCTTGCGAACCAAGCGCTCAGTACCTTCGATAGAGACCGGTTTGATGCCGATTCCCGATGTGTTGGGAAAACGGATTTTTGTGACACCCATTTCATCGATCAAGAACTTGATCAATTTTTTGGCTTTGTCAGATTGCGCTTCGTATTCAATGCCCGCATAAATGTCCTCGGAGTTTTCACGGAAGATCACCATATTGGTTTTTTCGGGCTCTTTCAGCGGAGAAGGAACGCCTTTGAAATACTGCACAGGTCGCAAGCACACGTACAGGTCGAGTTCCTGGCGCAAGGCCACGTTCAATGAACGGATGCCGCCACCGACCGGTGTGGTCAGAGGCCCTTTGATGGACACCACATATTCTTTGAGCGCTGCCAATGTTTCTTGGGGCAACCACACGTCTGGGCCATAAATTTGGGTGGATTTCTCACCCGCATAGACCTCCATCCAGTGGATTTGCCGTTTGCCTCCATACGCTTTGGCCACCGCTGCATCGACCACCTTGAGCATGACCGGGGTGATGTCGAGTCCTGTGCCGTCACCTTCAATGAAAGGAATGATCGGCTGGTCAGGTACTGTCAATGACATGTCTGGGTTGACGACGATTTTTTCGCCCTTGGCGGGCACCTTGATATGCTGGTACAAGTGACAATCTCCCAAAAAAAAGACTACCCTGGCGTGCAAAATACACTCAGGGCTTTAAATCATTCTAACCATCGACACTGACCTCAACATGACTCGCACGGTGCGCACTTTCCTTCTTTTTTTGCTGTTCGGCCATGCGGCGGCCCAGACCCCACAAACCCAGCTGCCTCGGGTGAAGTTACAAGCGGGCATGTACCAAATCGATGCACAACTGGCAGCCACGCCTGAGCAACGCGCCATTGGCCTGATGTACCGCCAAGACATGCCCCAACACGAAGGCATGTTGTTTGTGTTTGAAGAGCCTCAAGTGCAATGCTTTTGGATGAAAAACACTTTGATGGCTTTGACCGCTGCTTTCATTGCTGACGACGGAACCATCGTCAATCTGGCCGACATGAAGCCCCAAACCACCCACTCGCATTGCTCTGAAAAACCCGTGCGCTATGTGCTCGAAATGAAGCAAGGCTGGTTTGCCCAAAAGAACATCAAAAAATCGTTTGTATTGAAATCGAGTGTGTTCAAAACTGCAAGCCTCAAGGCAACTTCTCCACCCTGAGTTGAGCCTCACCGTCGACCAACCTGGCGGTGACTGGCTGACCCGCGTGCAGGTCTTTGACGGAACTCAGCGCCGTCCCCTCAGAGTTTTCAAGCCATGCATAGCCGCGCTTGAGCACCAAAGCAGGGTCGAGGGTTTGTAACAGCCATTGGGCTTTTTCCAAGCGCCTGGCCAGCAGGGCTGGCATGTCCACAGCGGCGCGTTGCAATCGCAAAACCATGGGCTGTAGTGCCAACTGACGACGGTTCAAATGGTTGTGAACCGCTCGGCTCATTCGGTTGGCCAGCACGCTACAGCTGTGCTGCTGGGTGTGCATCCAGCCCGAAGGGCGGCCAATTTGTCGCTCCGCCCTGTCCAGCCGTTGCCAAGCCTGCTCAACCGAGGCGGACATGGCCTGGGCCATCACCGCCTGCCAATGGTCAAGCGCTGCCAATTCGCTGGCAAGGTCCAAAGCGCAAAGTTCTGCGGCGGCCGTCGGTGTCGGTGCGCGCAAATCTGCACAAAAATCGGCGATGGTGAAATCTGTTTCATGGCCCACTCCCACCACCACAGGTACGCGACTGGACACGATAGCGCGGGCTAGGGCTTCATCGTTGAACGCCCACAAATCTTCCATCGATCCGCCACCCCGAACCAACAAAATCACTTCTACCTTGGGCATGGCCAGTAACGCGCTGAGGGCGCTCACCAGCGATGACGGTGCTTCCAAACCTTGAACCGGACTGGGCGATATCACCACGGGTATGTGCGGCACCCTTCTGCGCAATGCCGTCAACACATCGTGCAAGGCCGCCGCAGACAAAGAAGTCACCACACCAATGACCGATGGCCTTGGGGGAATCTCGCGTTTTCTTTCGGCATCGAACAAGCCCTCTGCTTGTAATTTGGCTTTGAGCCGCAAAAAAGCCTCGTGTAATTGACCTGCGCCTGCCGGGCGCATGGCTTCGATCACCAACTGAAGCTCGCCACGCGGCTCGTACAAACCGCAACGGGCCTGGATTTCCACCAAATCGCCATTGCGCGGGTCAAAGGTCAAGCTCTCTGCAACCCGTCTGAACATGGCACAACGCAACTGTCCTTGTTCGTCTTTGAGGGTCAAGTAGCAATGGCCGCTGCCAGCGCGGGTCAGTCCGGAAATTTCACCGCGAACATGAACCAAACCAAAACGCGATTTCAACTGGTCACTGATCGCGTGGCACAAAGCACCGACGGTCCAAACATGCGTGCTTGCGGTATCCGAGGTGGCTGAAAAAAAGGTCATGGAGGCGGCTGAAAGTCGGTTCACTCAGAGGGGAAGTACGCCATAATTGTTTTCCAACATGAGGAGAACAGATTGCTAGGCATCATACAAGCGGCCGGATGGCCGGTGTGGCCCTTACTCGCTTGCTCCATCGCAGCAGTGGCTTTGATTTTTGAACGCATATACAGCCTGCAAACACGTCGGGTCATACCTGAACATTTGCTCGATGAGGTGCTTGGCATGACCCAACCCGAATTGTTGCACCCCGAATCGATTGAGCAACTGAAAAGCCATTGCGCCCTGGGTGAAATCATTGTCGCGGGGCTCACCCACCGCAAAAGCCAATTCCAAGTTTCTGAATCCGATTTCCGCGCTGTGATCGAAGCGAGTGGAAAACGGGTGACCCGCAAATTGGAAAAATACCTGAGCGCGCTTGGTTCGATTGCTTCAGCCGCTCCCCTGTTGGGATTGTTTGGCACCGTGGTTGGCATGATCGAGATATTTGGCGCACAAACCCCAGGTGCTGGCAACCCCGCGCAATTGGCGCATGGTATTTCTATCGCTTTGTACAACACGGCATTGGGTTTGGTGATTGCCATTCCCAGTTTGGTGATGTGGCGGTATTTCAAAAACCGTATCGACCATTTCACCCTTGAATTGGAAATCGCTGCGGAACGCTTGGTGCGTCACTTTTATCCAGGCCACAAAGAAAAATGAGTATGCGATTTGGTCGCCCTTCCTCTTCCGAGCCTGAAATCAATCTGATTCCGTTCATTGATGTGCTTTTGGTGGTGATCATTTTTTTGATGCTCACCACCACTTACGGCCGTCTGACCCAACTCGATATGCGCTTGCCCAAAGCTGACAGCGGCCCACAAGAAACCCAACCCCAAGAAATTCGTGTCGCTATCAGTAGCGATGGGCGCTACATGGTTCAAAAAACAGCCATCTCTGCTTCGGATGTGCTGGCACTGACCCAGGCACTGAGCCAAGCTGCAAACCAATCTCCGCAAGCCCTAGTGGTCATAGCCGCTGACGCGCAAGCCAGCCACCAATCGGTGATTCAGGTGTTGGAAGCTGCACAACAATCAGGGCTTCAGCACATCACATTTGCCGCCCAATCGCGCACGCGCACGTCGCCCCTGCCTTAAGCCGCATGCGCTTGTCGGCCTTTGTCACCCAACAAGTCTGGCCCCGCCGAAGTGGGGTGGCTTGTTTGCTTTGGCCCCTCAGCCTGGTGACCGGATGCTGGATACGCGCCAACCGCTGGCTTTACCAACAAGGCTGGCGACAGGTAACGCGTTTGCCGGTGCCCGTGGTTGTGGTCGGAAACGTGGTGGCTGGCGGCACAGGAAAAACCCCGGTGGTGATCAGCTTGGTCGAGCATTTCGAGTCCCAAGGCTGGCAGGTCGGCGTGATTGCCAGAGCGTACGGCAGCCCGTCAGAATCTGTGAAAGAAGTCAGCCGCCACAGTTCATCCGCAGACGCAGGCGATGAACCATTGCTGGTCAAGCGTCGTTGCAACGTGCCCGTGTTTGTCGGGCGCGAACGCAGCCAAGCGGCATTGGCTTTGCGCAAGGCCTATCCCAACACGGATCTCATCCTCAGCGATGACGGCATGCAACACCATGCACTTTGGCATGACATTGTCTTGTGCGTGTTTGACGACAGAGGCCCGGGCAACGGCTGGTTGCTGCCTGCTGGCCCGCTGCGTGAACCCTGGCCCACTGCGCCTGCCTTGGGCGTTGTCCGGCATGTGCTCTACACAGGCAAGCAACATCCTGACGGCGCTTGGGCGGCCCAAAGAAGTTTGGCCACATTTGCGCGCAATGGCGCAGGCGAACAGCGCAACTTGAGCGAGTGGGCGGGTCAACCGGTGCAAGCCTTGGCCGCCATTGCCAAACCCGATGCGTTTTTTCAGTCATTGGCACAGGCCGGACTGCAATTGGAGAAATGCTGGCCACTGCCGGACCATGCCGACCTTTCGCAATGGCAAACCGACAGCCCCTTGCCTATTTTTTGCACTGAAAAAGACGCGGTGAAATTGTGGCCACACCAGCCGCAAGCCTGGGCTGTTGCGCTCGATTGCAAATTACCCGCAAACCTTTTAGACGCCTTGGCTTTGAACCTGCAACAGCTATCATTGATCCATGGACAAAAAACTGCTTGAACTGCTGGTCTGCCCTGTCACCAAAGGCAGTCTCATTTACCAACCCGATACCCAAGAATTGATCTCTCGCAGTGCGCGGCTGGCGTACCCGGTACGCGATGGCATCCCCGTGATGCTGGAGTTGGAAGCCCGCACATTGACCGACGACGAACTGGAAAAACTGCATGGCTGAAGCAGCCTATGTGGTGCTGATTCCCGCCCGCCTCGGTTCCTCTCGTTTACCCAACAAACCGTTGGCCGATTTGGCCGGTGTTCCCATGGTGGTCAGGGTCGCACAGCAAGCCAAAGCCAGCGCTGCCTCCCAAGTGGTGGTCGCCGCAGACCATCCCAGCATCGTTCAAGCATGTGAACAGCATGGCATCGAAGCTATCCTCACCCGCGACGATCACCCCAGCGGCAGCGACCGGTTGGCCGAGGCAGCTGGCTTGCTTGGTTTGTCCGACTCCCAAATCGTGGTGAATGTGCAGGGCGACGAACCGCTCATCCACCCGCAGCACATTCACGCAGTGGCGCAGCTGTTGTCGCAACGAGTTGATGTGCAGATGTCAACACTGGCGCACCCGATCACCGAGGTGTCTGATTGGACCAGCCCGCACGTGGTCAAAGTGGTGTTGAGTCAAACCCACTTGGCCCACTACTTCAGCCGAGCAAGCATCCCTTGTTGGCGAGACGGTTCTGACCTACAACTGCCGCCACACCCGGTTTACCGGCACGTGGGTTTGTATGCCTACCGCTGTGGTTTTCTCAAAGTATTTCCGCAGTTGGCCGAAGCACCCACCGAGAAAGCCGAGGCGCTGGAGCAACTGCGAGCCCTTTGGCACGGTTATCAGATTGCAGTGCATGTCTCGGACATGGCCAGCGCACCCGGCGTGGACACTCCGCAAGACTTGCTCAGGGTTCAATCAATATTAGCCCGATGATCCTCTCAGCGGACAGGCTGGCTTGCATGCTATTCTCGGCACTTACCCAGCGACACAGTCCCGCCACGAGGGTCGTCGTCGCGACAATTCAAGGAAGACAATGAGACTGATTTTGTTGGGTGCGCCCGGGGCTGGCAAAGGCACCCAGGCCACGTTCATTTGCCAAGCCTACGGCATTCCCCAAATTTCCACCGGCGACATGTTGCGTGCCGCTGTCAAGGCGGGCACTGACATGGGGCTGGCAGCCAAAAAAATCATGGATGCTGGTGGTCTGGTGGGTGACGACATCATCATCGGTTTGGTCAAAGAGCGCATCACCCATGCCGATTGCGCCAAGGGTTTTTTATTTGATGGCTTTCCCAGAACCATTCCACAAGCAGACGCCATGAAGCATGCCGGCGTCAAACTCGATTGCGTGCTGGAAATTGATGTGCCTTTTGACGCCATCATCGAGCGCATGAGCGGGCGACGTGTGCATGTCGCCAGTGGCCGCACCTACCATGTCAAATTCAATCCCCCCAAGCAAGACGGCGTGGACGATGTCACAGGCGAGCCCCTGATTCAACGCGATGACGACAAAGAAGAAACCGTCAAAAAACGCTTAGAGGTCTACAGCGCCCAAACACGCCCTTTGGTCGACTACTACGCGCAATGGGCCAAAGACCAGCCGCAAGATGCACCCAAATACCGCGCTATCAGTGGACAAGGCAGCGTGGAAGAGATCAAAGCCCGTGCACTGGCCGCTTTAAAGAGCTGATCTTTCTTCGTCCCGCGCCAGCAGGGCCAGCGCCAAAGCCATGCAGGCTTTGGCTGGCGGCAAATCTACCAATTCCCCACTTTTTTGATGCGCTTGTGGCAGCGGTTTCCCCCATGCACACCGGCTGCTGATCCAAACCTTCACCCCCGAACCGATGGCTTTTCCCAACGCAGCATCCCACGCGTCTTTGAAAGTACCTGCGCCAGTTCCGGCCATCACCAAACCACGCACACGCGTGTTGGATGGAGCGCTCAACAATGCCTCAACCCATTCACTGCCGCTGCCAGCATGGTGTGTCAACCATTCCACGCGTGGCCACTGGGCGGCACCTAAGAACCCACTCAACGTGGGCATTTGAAAGGTGATGCTGTCTGGCGGACTGCTCAGCCAGGCCCAATCGCCGTGACGTTTTTCTGCAGCCAGCGGTGCAAAGCCACTGCTGAATGCAGTCAACGGGTCTGTCGATATTTTTTGCACATGCAACGCATGGTGCGCAAGCGCATTGAACACCACGCAAACGCCACTTGCTTGGGCATGCTGTGCCAACAACAAGGCATCTTGTAAATTGGCTGGACCGTCGGCCATGGGGTGATCAGCAGGACGCATGGCGCATGTCATCACCACCGGTTTGGGCCACGGGCCAAAGGCATGCAGCAAATAAGCGGTTTCCTCTAAGGTATCCGTTCCGTGGGTAATCACCACAGCCGCGACATCTTGTCTGGCCTGTGCTTGCGACACTGCCCTCAAGAGGCTTTGCCAAATAGGCAACCCCATGTTTTTGCTGTCAATTTGGGCCACATCATGGAATTCAACCGAAGAATTCCCGAGCATTACCTCACCCATCAAGTCAGCAATCCCTAACCTGCCGGACTCGTAAATATCTGGGCTATCGGGATTCGATCGCACCCCGGTAATGGTTCCTCCGGTTCCCAAAACAACGATTTTGGCTTTTATTTTCAAGGACATGGTTGCCAAACTTAAAAAACTGGTTAAAAATACAGTTACTGGATATCCAAACAGTTGTTTGAAATCCCTTCCCTAACCGCCAAGTGCAGGAGCCCCATGGAACAAGTCAAGCTCACCGCCCGTCAGCAACAGATTCTGTCATTGATTCAAACCGCCATACAGAATACCGGTGCACCGCCCACCCGTGCAGAAATCGCCACAGAGTTGGGTTTCAAATCCGCCAACGCGGCCGAAGAGCATCTGCAAGCCTTGGCGCGAAAAGGCGTCATTCAATTGGTCAGCGGCACATCGCGTGGCATTCGCTTGAAACAAACAGCCCCAGAGCCTGCAGAGCTGGGCTTCAAACAATTTCAGTTGCCTTTGCACACCTTGGCTCAACTGACATTGCCATTGGTGGGTCGTGTAGCCGCAGGCTCGCCCATCTTGGCGCAAGAACATATCGAGCAAACCTACAGCGTAGAAGCCTCCATGTTCTCCCAAACCCCTGACTATTTGCTCAAAGTCAGAGGTCTTTCCATGCGTGATGTCGGCATCATGGACGGCGATTTGCTTGCCGTCAAAACCACGCGAGACGCGCGCAACGGACAAATTGTGGTGGCGCGGGTTGGCGAAGAGGTCACCGTCAAACGCTTCCAAAAAACCGCACACGGCATCACGCTGTTGCCTGAAAACCCCGACTTTTCGCCGATTCAAGTTCAGGCGGGCGATGTTTTTTCCATAGAAGGTCTGGCCGTTGGCCTGATCAGAAACCAGTTTTAACCCAGGAGTACACCATGTCACTTGCCCTTTGGAACAACCACCAGGTTTTTCAGCGCGTAGATTCGGCTTTTCGCGCCATGCTCAACACACGCAAAAGCCAAGTACCGTTTAACCGCCATGCCCATTTGGGTTCTGCGGACCGCCCTCTTCGCGTGGTTCATATCGCCGAAGACCAGCGTCCGCCCCTGCACACCGCAGGTCGCATGGTGATTTCTGGCCGCATGGCCGATGTTTGCGCAGAACTCGATCGCTTGATAGATCTGGACAACCAACGCCAGTCGTTTACCCACTGACCTTATTTTTTGCCAGACCTCAAAGCGATCATGATTTCACTGTTGGCTTTGCGGTCTGCCATCACTTTTTGCACATGGGGGTTGGTGGCAAATTGCTGCGTATAAGCTTTGGTGGGCAGTTCCGCCAACAGATCTTCTCCAAGCACCGATTTGCAAGCCATCACAGCCAGTGGCAAGTGAAAAATCGCCGCGCAATCGGCCAAAGTGAAGCTATCGCCCGCCACATAGGGTGAAAACTTGGCCAGTTTTGCAAAGGCAGCCACATTTTTGGTCAGTTGTTTTTTCACCCTGGCTTTGGTTTCGTCGCTGGCTTGGCCGCCAAAAAACGCTTGGCCATACAACTCTCGCACCACCAGCTCAATGTGCAATTCAAGGTAAACAATCAACTCTCTCACTTTGGCTGCCGCAAACGGGTCAGCCGGCAGCAAAGGGTGCGATGTGTACTGTTGCTCAATATATTCGGCGCAAGCCATGGATTCAGACACACAACCGTGCGGTGTTTCCAAAAATGGCACCTTGCCCATCGGAGAACGGTCCACCAATTTAGGGTGCGTGTTTCCTGTCCACACCAACTCTTCCTCAAAGGCCACGCCTTTTTCCAGCAGTTGTAATTTCAGTTTGTTGTAGTAGTTGCTGGCTGAGAATCCGCAAAGTTTCAGTGTCATGGGATAAGACTCCGTTGGTATCAAAGATCAGGCATTTTGCAGTAATCGCACAACACAGGCGCTGGCCCAATGTCGGCCATAATTGTTTGTATATGAATACAAACTTCCATCGTGTGGCTGTGGTGGGCGCCGGCGCCATGGGACAAGGAATCGCACAAATGTGCGCACAAGCTGGCGCTGGTGTATGGGTTCATGATGTTGCCCCCGGTGCTGCAGAAAAAGCCTGCCAAGCCATTTTTTTGCAATGGCAAAAATTGCAAGACAAAGGCCGCTTGACAGCCGCCGATACAGCCCAACTGCAAGAACGCTTACAACCCGCCACTTCATTGCGCGATTTGGCCGACTGTGACTTGGTGATCGAGGCCGTGGTCGAAAACATGGCCATCAAAACCGGCTTGTTTGCAGAATTGGAAAACTTGCTCTCGCCGCAATCGGTGATAGCCACCAACACGTCTTCCTTGTCCGTGACCGCTTTGGCGGCCAAGCTCCAACGCCCGAATCGTTTTGCCGGTCTGCATTTTTTCAACCCCGTGCCCCTGATGAAAGTCGTCGAAGTCATCGCTGGCTTGGGTACGGACGAAGACATTTGCCAGCGGTTGGTGCAATTTGTCATGTCCATGGGCCATCAACCGGTTCGCGCCAAGGATACCCCGGGGTTTATCGTGAACCATGCTGGCAGAGGCTATGGCACAGAAGCACTGCGTATCGTGTCTGAGGGTGTTGCCGATTTCGGCACGATCGATGACATTTTGAAAGACCAAGTGGGTTTCAAATTGGGCCCCTTCGAACTGATGGACCTCACCGCGCTGGACGTATCACACCCGGTCATGGAATCCATTTACCAACAGTATTACGAAGAACCCCGTTACCGCCCTTCCGTGATCACCGCACAACGCTTGGCCGGCAATTGGTTGGGCCGCAAAACCGGAAAAGGCTTCTACACCTACGCCGATGGCAAAGCCCAGCGCCCCCCTCCCAGCGCAGCACCCGTCGTGACCGAACTTCCACCGGTCTGGGTGTCTTCCCGGGCGGCCCGCCGCAGCGATTTGTTTCAATTGCTCAAAGACTTGGGCGCTGAGATTGAAACCGCCAGCGCGCCTTCCAACCAAGCGCTTTGTTTGGTCGCACCGCTGGGCTTTGATGTCACCACATGCGCCATCGTTGAGCGACTCGACCCCGCACGCACCTTGGGCATTGACATGTTGATGCCAGACGCAGCCACCCGCAGACGCGTTTTGGCAACCAACCCTGCCACGCGCAGCGACATGCGTGACGCAGCCCATGCGCTTTTTGCCAAAGACGGCAAACCGGTCAGCGTTATTCAAGACAGTGGCGGATTTGTCACGCAACGCGTGTTGGCACATATCGTCAATATCGCCAGCGATATATGCCAACAAGGCATATGCAGCCCCGCCGATTTAGACACCGCCGTCACCCTTGGACTGGGCTACCCACAAGGGCCCTTGGCATTGGGCGACACCCTAGGCGCCGACAGCTTGCTCGAAGTGCTGTTCAACATGCAAACCGTGTATGGCGATCCGCGCTATCGCCCAAGTCCTTGGTTGCGCCGACGCGGCGCTTTGGGGCTGAGTTTGCGACACGATATTTCCACGGTATGACTGCACAGCTCAAAAGCCACACAGAAGGTCAAACACTGGTTTTGACGCTGTCAAACCCTGACTACCGCAATGCGTTGGGTCCACCAATTTACACGGCAGGCATCGAAGCCTTGAATGCGGCGGAAAGCAATGGCGACATCCGAAGCGTGGTGATCACCGGAGAAGGTGCCCATTTCAGCGCCGGCGGACAACTCAACCGTTTGCTGGAAAACCGCGCCCTGCCGCCCGAGCACCAAGCGCAAAGCATCGAAGCATTGCATGGCTGGCTCGAAACCATCGCTACATTTCCCAAACCGGTGCTGGCCGCCGTCGAAGGTGCGGCTGCCGGTGCAGGTTTTTCCTTGGCTTTGACCTGCGACTTTTTGATCGCAGCCAGCAACAGTGTGTTTGTCATGGCCTACAGCAATGTGGCCTTGTCCCCTGATGGTGGCGGCAGCTGGCAGCTCGCGCGTGCGTTGCCGCATGCCTTGGTGAGCCAATGGGTGATGATGGGTGAAAAAATACCCGCCGAACAATTGATGAAACACGGCTTGGTCAACGCCCTGAGCGAGCCAGGACAAGCCCTGCAAACAGCCCTGACTTGGGCGCAACGGTTAAACGAACGTGCGCCGAACGCACTTGGCAGCATCAAAGAACTGCTCAATGCCGCGCCTGGCCAAAGTTTGTTCGCCCACATGGCGTTGGAAAAACACCATTTCGTCAACAACCTGCATCACCCCAATGCAGGCATTGGGATTGCCGCGTTTTTGGACAAACACACCCCGCAATACAAACCTTAAAACTTTATTTCGCAAGTTGCCGGTCTCGCTGGCGACATTTTTCAACCCACAGGTCACCCACAAGACAGACGATGGACGAGCCAATACTTACGATCGAAGAACGAGAGGCGGTCAACGCAGGCCGCTGGTTTTCCTCACTTTCCCCATCACTCCGACACGACATACTCCGATGCGCATACGTCAAGCGACTCAAAGACGGCGACCTGATCACGGCGCGCGGCGACTCGCCCGAGGAATGGATCGCCTGCGCCAAAGGTGCGGTTCGGGTCAGTTCGACCTCGTTGTCGGGCAAACAAATCACCCTCACCTACATCGAGCCCGGTATTTGGTTTGGCGATGTGGCGATTTTGGATGGCGACAGTCGCACGCACGACGCCTATGCACACGGCGACACCACCATCTTGTGCGTTGCCAGATCGGATTTCGAAAAAATTCTGGCAGCCCATGTCGAGTTCTACCAAGCCATGCTGCGTTTGCAAGCACGGCGTATTCGCCAATTGTTCGGCCTGGTCGAAGATCTCAACACCTTGCCACTTCGTGCACGTTTGGCCAAGCAGTTGCTGCATTTGGCCCGCAGTTATGGTGTGCCATCGCTCAACCACGGCGACGAAGTACGCATCGGATTGCATCTGGCGCAAGAGGAGCTCGCGCAGTTGTTGGGCGCTTCACGCCAGCGAGTGAATCAAGAACTCAAGGCCATGGAGAGAGAAGAAGCCTTGCGCATAGAACCGGGTGGTTTGGTGATACGCAACAGAGAAATGCTGATGAAAATCAGTGCGGCGGAGTAAGTACATGAGCAACTTTGACAATTTTGTCGGTACCCGCGAAGTCAGCGAATCACACCGTTTTGATGTGGCAGCTTTGCAAGCCTGGTTGAGTGCCCACATGCCAGGTTTCAAAGGCCCTTTGCAGGTAGAAATGTTCAAAGGCGGCCAATCCAACCCCACTTACAAATTGGTCACACCCGGCAAAAGTTATGTCATGCGTGCCAAGCCTGGTCCGGTGGCCAAATTGCTGCCGTCTGCTCACGCCATTGAACGTGAATTCGCCGTCATGCGCGGCTTGAGTGGCACAGCGGTGCCTGTGGCACACATGCACGTGCTGTGCGAGGACGAATCCGTCATTGGCCGCGCTTTTTATGTCATGGAATTTGTTCAAGGACGGGTGCTTTGGGACCAAGCATTGCCCGACATGACGCGTGAGCAGCGCCGCGACATCTACCTTGAAATGAACCGTGTCATCGCCGCTTTGCATGCGGTAGACCACAAAGCCCAAGGTTTGGAACATTTCGGCAAGCCCGGCAATTACTTTGACCGACAAATCGGCCGCTGGAGCAAACAATACCGCGCCTCTGTCACCCAGCCGATTGACGAAATGGACAAGTTGATGGAATGGCTGCCCGCACACATGCCCGACAGTGCGCGGGCAGATTTGACTTGCATCGTGCATGGCGACTTTCGTCTCGACAACATGATTTTTCACCCGGATCAGCCGCGCATTTTGGCGGTGCTCGATTGGGAGTTGTCCACCTTGGGTCACCCTTTGGCAGACTTCAGCTACCACTGCATGTCATGGCATATCCCGCCCGGCAGTTTTCGCGGCATCGGTGGCTTAGACCATGCCGCTTTGGGCATCCCGCTCGAAGACGAGTACATTGAGTTGTATTGCCAACGAAGCGGCATCACCAGCTTGCAAGCGCTGAAAAAAGACTGGAATTTCTATTTGGCCTACAACATGTTCCGCATTGCAGCCATTTTGCAAGGCATCGCCAAACGGGTGGAGGACGGCACCGCTTCCAGTGCGCAGGCCAAAGCTTCCGGCGCAGGCGCACGTCCCATGGCTGAGCTCGCATGGCTGTTTGCCCAACGACACTGATTTTTTTCATTGACCTTTTTAAACAACGGAGACCCCCCATGAATTTTGATTACACCGACAAGGTCAAAACCCTGCAGGCGCGTTTGATTGCCTTCATGGATGAGCACATTTACCCAAACGAAAAACGGTTCTACCAAGAAATCGCAGACAACCGCGCCGCAGGAAACCCTTGGATCCCCACCAAAATTGTGGAAGAACTCAAACCCCTCGCCCGCAAAGCGGGCCTGTGGAATTTATTTTTGCCCCACAGCAAACGTGCACCTGAAGGGCTGAGCAATTTGGAATATGCACCACTGTGCGAAATCATGGGTCGCGTGCCATTTGCGGCCGAGGTGTTCAACTGCTCAGCGCCGGACACTGGCAACATGGAAACCTTCGAGCGCTATGCCAGCGAAGCGCTCAAAGACCAATGGCTCGAACCTTTGCTTCGCGGTGACATCCGTTCTGCATTTTTAATGACCGAACCCGATGTAGCGTCTTCCGATGCCACCAATATCCAATGCTCCATCAAGCGCGATGGTGACCACTATGTGATCAATGGGCGCAAGTGGTGGTCTTCCGGCGCAGGTGACCCGAGGTGCTCGGTGTATATCGTGATGGGCAAGACCGATCCGGATGCGCCTCGCCATTCGCAACAAAGCATGATCATCGTGCCTGCCAATTCACCCGGCGTAGAAATATTGCGTCCGCTGAGCGTTTTTGGCTATGACGACGCACCGCATGGGCACATGGAAGTCGTGCTCAAAAATGTGCGGGTTCCAGTGGGCAATTTGTTGTTGGGCGAAGGCCGTGGTTTTGAAATTGCCCAAGGCCGCTTAGGCCCAGGCCGTATTCACCATTGCATGCGCACCATTGGCTGCGCCGAACGCGCGTTGGAGTTGATGTGCAAACGCCTCAACAGCCGCACCGCTTTTGGCAAACTGATTTCTGCCCAAGGCGTTTGGCACGAGCGCATTGCCGAGTCACGCATCATGATCGAACAAGCGCGCTTGCTCACACTCAAAGCGGCTTACATGATGGACACGGTCGGCAACAAGATCGCCAAAACAGAAATCGCCATGATCAAGGTGATCGCGCCGGTGATGGCCACACAAATCATCGACTGGGCGATCCAAGCCCACGGTGCGGGAGGCGTGAGCGATGACTTCCCGCTGGCTTATGCATATGCGCACCAACGCACATTGCGCTTGGCTGACGGGCCCGATGAAGTTCACCGCCAATCGATTGCAAAGCTTGAACTTGCAAGACATATTGCAACTGCACCGCAAGAAGTTGACATGGCCGTCACACGCGGTAGTTGAACATGTCACACGTGATTGACGTATACAGCTGGCCCACGCCCAATGGGCACAAAGTGCACATCATGCTCGAGGAGTGTGGTTATAAATTGGGTCGTGACTGGCTGGCCCACCCGGTGCATATCGGGCAAGGCGAGCAATTCACCCCAGAGTTTTTGACCATCAGCCCGAACAACAAAATTCCTGCGTTGGTGGACCCGGTGGGCCCGGATGGCAAACCCATCAGCGTGTTTGAGTCTGGTGCGATATTGCTGTATTTGGCGGCCAAAACCGGCCAATATTTGCCCAAGTCAGACCGCGCCAAATTTGAAGTGTTGCAATGGCTGATGTTTCAAATGGGCGGGGTCGGTCCCATGCTGGGTCAAAACCACCATTTCCGTATTTATGCCCCAGAAAAAATTCCTTACGCGATCGACCGCTACACCAACGAAGCCAAGCGCTTATACGGCGTGATGGACAAGCAACTGGCTTTGGGCAAATACATCGCGGGCAACAGCTACAGCATTGCGGACATGGCCATTTACCCGTGGTTGCGCAACTGGAAAAACCAAGGGATCGATTGGGCCGATTTTCCGCGCCTCAAGGAATGGTTTGATTTGATCGGTGATCGCCCCGCCGTCAAGCGTGGTTGCGAGGTATTGGCAGATTTACGCAAGCCCTTGCAGAACGATAAAAAAGCCATGGAAACCTTGTTTGGCAAAGGCCAATACGCCAAACGCTGACCTCAAAACTGCCAGCCTATGCCAACCAAACCGCCTTTGCCAACGGCTGAGGCCTTGAATGAATCGCTGCCGATGTTCACGGTTCGTTCGGTCATCTTGGTGTAGTTGTATTCGGTGAAGACGTACTGAAACGGGTTGAGAAAGGTTTTGAAGCCAACCCCTGCCCCATAGCCGTCCAAACTGAAATTGTTGGTGGCATGGGTGGTGTCCATGCTGGCATAGCCCAACTTGGCATAAGCCATGGAACCATTACGAATCAACTGTCCCAGCACCAGTGACCACTGTGCTTGGCTGACGAACCCCATTCGGGTGCTGGAAGTCAACCCTGAGCTGGTGTAATAGTCTTGACCCGCAGGCGGGGTGCTGAATAGATTTCTCTCGTAGATGATGCCCAGCGTTTGACGCTCGGTCATGGCAAAGGTAAATCCCGCGCCTATCACCAGTGGCATCCCCGTGGAGGCTTGGCTGTGGGTGTATGCGCCACTTGTAGAGTATTCGGTCAAAGAAGGCGCAATGCTTTGGTAACCCGTCGCAGCTTGTATGTGCCAACCTAAAAACAAATTGCTTTGAGCCATGGCTGGCGCAGCCAACCCACACCCCCATCCTGCGAATATCCATATCCATTTCACAACCAGGTTCCCATCTAAAGCACGATCCATTGCCCAAACACCCCACACAAGAGAGTTCGACAAATCGGCTGACTTCTGTAGCCCGATGCCGATTCAAACGGCGTGGCGCACAACTTGCATTAACTGAAACAACTGGAAACGGCAAACAAATGGCGCTCCAACGGCCTAGAAAGGGTCTGTGAGCGGCAATGTCTTGCCGCTTGGGTGACTTCAGAGGAAAAAATATGCAGGTCAGATCGGTGAAAACGGCAAGTAATGTTTACAAGCCCCCGGCCAAGCTCTACAGCGTTGCCGAGGCGTTGGCTGCCCTGAAATTGAACAGAAAGCTCAAGGTGACATTGCGCGATACACCCGCCAATATCAGTGGCAACCTGAATGCATTGAAAAATATTCAATCACAAATCACTTTAATCAGTTTCCCAAGCGCTGCTGACAAACTCAATTTGAATGGTGCGCAACTCAAGCAATACGACAAATTGCTACCCAAATTCCCAGACAATTCGTTGGTTTTGACTGACGAGTTCGGCGCTCTCAATACCCACCTCTCGTTGATGCGTGAGAACAACGCCAAGATTAACAAAATCATTCTGACGCCCGCGACCGATCCGAACGCCAAGCAAACTATTTCGCCATGGGATTCCCAGTTATGGAGCAAGTCGGTCAATGGCAAGTTTGAAATCCAAACCCAGATCACCACTGTCGTGGGCGGAACGGCTACTACGCCAAGCAGCACCGTCACCAACAACCAAAACGTGACGGTGCAGCCCACCAACAACATCGCCAAATTCAGCACGTTTGAAGACACGCAAGCGCTGGCCGCCAACTACCTGGGCTTGAAAGCCTTGGACGACATGGGAATGTTGACAGGGATTGAGGCATTCAAAGGATCTGCTATCACCACCACCATTGCGCAAGGAAAAGCCCTCTCAGCCTTATTTAATAAGTATTCCACCGAGTTTTATTTGAATATCAGAGACACCACATCCAATATTTCTAAAAACATTGATTTCATTGCCAGCAGCAATAAAAAACTCACGGGCATCACCCAAATTGGAAATATCAAACCTTTGGAAATTTCCAGAGAACAAAACAGAAATGCCGACTTGGCCTTATCCAAAATGAAAAATCCTTACTCCATCAAGTATGTCGCTTAATCACATGGGTTTCAGTGCCAAAGAATCTAAATTTTTCAATACAAATGACTATAAATAATTACATCGCGTCCGCCTTTGCGCAAGGCACAGCCCCATGAAGCCAGCCACTCAAAAGGTCTAGGGTTGATAATGTCGTGTATGTCAAAGTTCACTGGGCAGCAGGCCAAACCACTTTCTTTCGCAGCCGTTTGCGCTGTGTCAATGGCGTTCTGCTTTTTAGCGGCTTGTTCGGACAACTCATCGGACAAGGAAAGCAAATTCCTGCCGGTGCCAGACAAAACGCAAACCGACCAAACTCAAGAGGAAGATGTGTTGAATCGACGGGTTGAGTCGGTGCTCAATGAAGGTATCACCAGTCAAGAGGGACAGCAAGAGGCGCCGCGTGCATCAAAAGCGCGTCCACCCAATTCAGGCAAAGAGCCTATGTTGACCTTGGACAAAACCCTCAAGCCGCTGGGCGAGTTGGTCTATCACTCTGACAAATTGGACTATTACGAATGCAAAGGCGTGGTGGCACCTTGGTTCCTGGAACTGGTGGTGGCTGAAATGAATTATTTCAACGAACTCGCTGAATTGCCGTTTGTCGATCCCAAAACCTGCATCGTCACGCACGCCACCGAAAAAAGCCTGACGCCCGGACGCATCAGCATTCAGTTGTTTGAAAACGCCAAGCAGTTCGATCGCTGCATTCGCCATGAAGCATGCCCTGTTTTTCGAACCGTCAACTTTGTGCCGAACCAAAATGCATTGCTGCGCTCTTATTTTCTTTCTGAGGTGGGTCGCAAACTGGTGCAACACCATTGCGTGACAGACACGGGCAAATGGCACAAAGACCAAACCTGCTACACCATTGACTGATGGTTGAAAGACCAGCCCGAAAGCTCAAGACCGGCGTGTTGATGCCGATTTCTGCCAGACGATTTCTCCGCTTGTCCATGAAAACTCTTTCTCTTTATATATTCCATGTGTGGATGTTGTTGGCACTGACCACCAGCGGCGTTGCCATGGCACAAGACCCCGCACCTGCCAAACCAGCTGCAGAGGCAGGTGGCGCTGCGCCAAAGAAAGAAGAAAAAAAGGACGGTGACAAAGCACCACCTGCCAAAGAAGAACGTCCACGCAGAACATTTGAAGGCCAGGAGCCCTTGTTTTATTTCGACTCCAAGCGCCGCCCTTACATCGAGCCTTTTCACAAAACAGACGGAAATGAATATTTCATTTGCCGAGGCGTGATTGGCGAGTGGTACCGTGAGTTGCTGGCGCAAGAAGCCAATATGCTGGCAGAGAAAGATGGTCTTGACAAAGTCACAGGCTCAACTTGCGCGGTAAGACTGGTTGCCACCAACCAAGGAAAAAAATTGCCCATCGTGTCTGTTGAGTTGTATGTCAATTCCAACGTGATGCGTTCTTGCATTTTGGGGGATTCTTGCCCGCAATCGAGAACCGCGATCATGTATGTGCTGAACAGAACGCTTTATCGCAGTTACTTCATCACGGATCGCGAGAAAAAAATCAGGCGCTATTACTGTTTGGACAACAAGAGCAACATCTTGGCCAAAGAAGAATGTTGGTACCATTTTTTTGACAAAGCCGCCAAAGAAAAGCCTGCAAAAGGTGACGGGCACTGACTGTTGGCCTGCCCGGAGGGGATCGAACCCCCGACCCACAGCTTAGAAGGCTGTTGCTCTATCCAACTGAGCTACGGGCAGTTGCCATAAAAAAAGGCCCATCGGGCCTTTTTTCTGTATGGTCGGGGCGATAGGATTCGAACCTACGACCCTCTGGTCCCAAACCAGATGCGCTACCAGACTGCGCTACACCCCGATCAACAGATTCTACCCGCACAAACAGCTGCGCTTGGAGGGGATGCCATTTCTTTCAGAGACCTTGGGCAATAATCCGCGACACATTCCATTCTTTCAGTTGCCATGCAGTTCAGCCTAGCCAACCACGAGGTGTCACCTCCCCAGATAGACATACCCCGGCAGTACAACGCAGCAGCTGACTTGTTGATGCGTCATGGCCAAAGGTCTGACAAGACAGCCTACATAGATGCTCACAGCGGCAAGCACCTGACATTTGCTGAACTCAGCAACCAAGCCCGCCGATTTGCCCATGGCATCTTGCAAACGGGATTGCAACCAGAGGACCGAGTGCTGTTGTGCATGCACGATGGTTTGCATTGGCCAGTGGCGTTTTTAGGCTGCATTTGGGCGGGCGTCGTGCCGGTAGCGGTCAACACCTTGTTAACGTCCCAAGATTACTTGTACATGTTGCAAGATGCCCGAGCCCGCGCTTTATTGGTGTCCAAACCCTTGTGGCCAGTGTTTCAACCCATTCTTTCCCAATTGACGCATCCCTTGCAAATCATTTCAGATGCGAGCGACACCGCCCCTGGCTGCATGGGTTTAGAAGAATTGCTGGAGAAACATGCCCCGTTGACGGATCCCGCACCGACGTTGGCCGATGATGTGTGTTTTTGGTTGTATTCCAGCGGTTCAACCGGATCACCCAAAGGCACGGTGCATTTACACAGCCATCTGATTCAAACTGCGGAGCTGTATGGCAGAGGTGTACTGGGGCTGCGTGAGGACGATGTGGTGTTTTCTGCGGCCAAATTGTTTTTTGCCTATGGACTGGGTAATGCACTGAGCTTTCCATTGGCGGTGGGCGCAACCACAGTGCTGCTGGGCTCTCGCCCCACACCTGCCGATGTGTTTCAGGTGCTGAAAGTGCACCAACCCACCGTCTTTTTTGGCGTCCCGACCTTGTTTGCTGGCCTGCTGGCGCATGCGCAAAAACCCAATTCGGCGCAACTCAATTTGCGCGTGTGCACCAGCGCTGGCGAGGCGTTGCCCGCAGACATCGGACACAAATGGCAGGCCGAGTACGGCGTTGAAATTTTGGATGGCATAGGTTCCACCGAAATGCTGCACATTTTTCTCTCCAACCAACCCGGCCGCGTGCGCTATGGCACCACGGGATACCCCGTTCCGGGATATCGGCTTCGGTTGGTGAATGATGCGGGTACAGAATGCAGCGTCGGCGAACTTGGCGAATTGCAAATCAACGGGCCAAGTGCTGCTTTGATGTATTGGCGCAACCGCGAAAAAACCAAACATACCTTTGCCGGCGAGTGGACCCGCAGTGGCGACAAATACAGCCGCGATGCGGATGGCTATTACACCTATGGCGGCCGCAGCGATGACATGCTCAAAGTCGGTGGCATTTATGTGTCGCCGTTTGAAGTGGAGGCCTGTTTGATGAGCCATTCTGCGGTACTGGAAGCAGCTGTTGTCGGTCATGCCGACGAAGAAGGCTTGGTCAAACCCAAAGCCTACGTGGTGCTCAAAACGGGCCACGCGGCCACCGAAGCAGAATTGCAATCCCATGTCAAAGGTCAATTGGCACCCTACAAATACCCTCGCTGGATCAGTTTTTTGAACGAATTGCCCAAAACCGCCACGGGCAAGATTCAGCGGTTTAAACTGCGTACATAACAGCATTGCCTTTTCACTGCCATCTTTGGAGAATGACATGACTTCGCGTCGACAAGTACTGACCCAATCCGCTGCGCTCATTGGTGCTGCCTCAGCCGGAATGGTTCTTCCCGCGCGTGCACAAAGCACCAAAATCCGCATCGGTTTGATGTTGCCGTACACCGGCACGTTTGCGCAATTGGGTATCGCCTGCGACAACGGCTTTCGCATGGCCTTGGAAGAAAAAGGCAACAAGCTCGGTGGCAAAGACATTGAGTATTTCAAAGTGGATGATGAATCTGAGCCATCCAAAGGTGTTGAAAACGCCAACAAGCTGGTGCAGCGCGACAAAGTAGATGTACTGGTAGGCACGGTGCACTCAGGTGTTCAAATGGGCATCCACAAAGTGGCTCGTGAAACCGGTGTGCTCAACATCATCCCCAACGCTGGCATGCATGCCGCTACCCGCGCTTTGTGTGCGCCCAATGTATTTCGCACATCATTCACCAACAGCCAGCCTACGCTGGCGTTGGGCAATGTCATGGTGCAAAAAGGCCATAAAAAAGCCGTGTGGATCACCTGGAAATACGCCGCTGGTGACGAAGCGGGTGAAGGTTTCAAGCAAGGCTACTTGGCCGCTGGCGGCACCATCGTCAAAGAACTCGGTTTGCCCTTTCCCAATGTGGAATTCCAAGCCTTGCTCACCGAAATTGCTTCCATCAAGCCTGATGCAGTCGCGTGTTTTTTCTCTGGTGGCGGCGCTTCCAAATTCATCCGCGATTACGCCGCTGCTGGGCTGGCAGGAAAAATACCGTTGTACGGATCGGGCTTTTTGACCGAAGGTTTGCTTGACGATGAGCTGGCGCCCTCAGCACAAGGCATCATCACCACGCTGCACTACAGTACCTCTTTAGCCACCAAACGCAACGATGCGTTCCGCTTGGCATATGCCAAAGCCTTCAAAATGCAACCCGATGTTTACGCGGTACAAGGCTATGACGCAGGGCAGTTACTGATTCAAGGCGCGGCTGCGGTCAATGGAGATTTCTCCAACAAGAAAACCCTCTACACCGCCATGGAGAACGCTGTCATTGACAGTCCACGCGGCAAATGGACCATGAGCAAAGCGCACAACCCTGTGCAAGACATGTATGTTCGGGTGGTCAAAGGCAAAGAAAACGTGGTGCAAGGCGTGGCCGCCAAAGCTTTGTCTGATTCCGGCGCTGGTTGCAAGCTGGCCTGATGGATTTCGCCAATTTTTCCATCCAACTGCTCAACAGCGTTCAATACGGCCTGCTGCTGTTTTTACTGGCAGCCGGTCTCACGCTGATTTTTGGCATCATGGGTGTGGTCAATTTAGCGCATGGCAGTTTTTACATGCTGGGTGCGTATTTGGCGTATGCATTGAGTGGGGCATGGGACAACTTGTTTTTGGCGGTGCTGGCCGGCGCCATTCTCAGCCTGTTGATTGGTTGGGGGTTGGAAAAAATCCTGTTCAAGCATTTTTACAAGCGCGATCACTTGGACCAAGTGCTGCTGACATTTGGTTTGATTTACATCTTCGAAGAAGTGCGGTCCATGGTCTGGGGTGACGATGTACACAATGTCGCGATTCCGCAGTCACTGAACTGGTCGATCAGCCTCACCGACACGCTGTCTTACCCGGCATACCGTTTGTTCATGTTAGGCGTGTGTTTGTTATTGGCTTTGGGATTGTGGGTACTGATCAGCCGTACCAAAGTCGGTATGAAAATTCGCGCAGGCGCATTCAACAGTGACATGGCCCAAGCTCTTGGCGTCAACATTGTTCGAATACACGCGCTGGTGTTCGCTCTGGGTGTGGCGCTGGCGGCGGTGGCGGGTATGTTGATTTCTCCACTGTCCAGTGTCTACCCGAACATGGGTTCGCAAGTGCTGATCATGTGCTTCGTGGTGGTGGTGATTGGCGGTATTGGTTCAGTGCGTGGCGCATTGACTGCGGCCTTGCTGGTCGGTCTGGTCGACACCTTTGGTAAAGTGCTGCTGCCACAATTCGCCAGTATGTTGGTTTATGTGTTGATGGCGTTGGTATTGCTTTACAAACCCGAAGGCTTGTTCAAACAATGAGTACTCCACAAGCCCATCTAGAAACTTTGCCTGGCAGTGTCAAATTATTTCTGCTATTTGCTTTGGTGGCACTGCTGGCTTTTCCATTTGCCCAACAAGATTTTTATACGCAAATGGTCACGCGCATGATGATCTTGGCCATCTTTGCCATGAGCTTGGATTTACTGCAAGGCATCACCGGCTTGGTGTCTTTGGGTCATGCGGCGTATTTTGGATTGGCAGGTTATGTCGTGGCCTATTTGTCGCCTGCAGAAGCCGGGGCGAATTGGCTGCTGGCCTTGCCGCTGGCCGTGCTGGCGGCGGCATTGAGCGCGCTGGTGATTGGCTTTTTTGTGGTTCGCACGCAGGGCATCTACTTCATCATGGTCACCATGGCGTTTTCACAAATGCTGTATTTCCTGTTTTTTGACAACAAGGCCTTGGGTGGATCTGACGGCGTTTACATCAATGTGCGCCCCAATGGCTTGGGCTTAGACATGGAAAACAAATGGGTGTTGTATTACTTCACCTTGGCTTGCATGGTGTTGACCTATGCGTTTTTGCGGCGCTTGTTGTGGAGTCCTTTTGGCAGAACGCTCAATGGCATTCGCTTGAACGAGCACCGCATTCGCGCCCTGGGATTTGCCAGCTTCAGCTACAAACTCACTGCGTTCACCTTGGCTGGCGGGCTGGCGGGACTGGCTGGTTTTTTATGGGCGGCGCAAACCGGTTATGTCAATCCAGAACTCATGGGCTTTCACATGAGCGCGCATGCCATCATGATGGTGATTTTGGGTGGCATGGGTAATGTGGCCGGTGCCATGATTGGCGCTTTTGGTTTTGAACTGTTTTTGCATGTGTTCAAGGATTTGCCCAAAGTAGGTACTTTCGATTTGGGCAAACACTGGCAGCTATGGATGGGCGGTTTGATTGTGTTAGTGGTGGTGGTGGCGCCTCAAGGCCTCATGGGCTTGTTGCGCAGAAAGCAGGCCCGCCATGAGTGAACCGTTGTTGCAAGCCCGTGGCTTGAGCAAGCGCTTTGGTGGTTTGTTGGCGGTCAACGACGTATCGCTGTCCTTGTACAAAAACCAGTTACATGCGGTCATCGGCCCCAACGGTGCTGGCAAAACCACCCTCACCCATTTGCTCAGTGGAGACGTGAGCGCCACCAGTGGAGAGTTGTGGCTCAAAGGCCAACGTGTCACGGGCTGGCCGCACCACCGTTTGTCGTTGCACGGTCTGGGACGCAGTTACCAAAAAACCAATGTATTTTTGGCGTTGACCGTGTGGGACAACCTGATGCTGGCCGCGCAATCGCGTCACGCGCTCGCACCCTACAACCCTGTGGCATGGCTGCGCAACGCCTCATCCATGGTTACTGTTCGTCTTCGCGCAGAACGTGCGCTGCAATTGACTGCTTTGGGCCCTGTGCAAAATTTGGTGGCGGCCAACCTGAGCCATGGTGTTCAACGTCAATTGGAAATCGCCATGGTGCTGGCCACTGAACCGCAAGTGTTGCTGCTGGACGAACCCTTGGCAGGTATGGGCGCCGCAGAAGCAGAATCGATGGTTGGCTTGTTGCATCAACTGAAAAAAGACCATGCCATGTTGCTGATAGAGCACGATATGGACGCTGTCTTTGCGCTGGCAGACGTGCTGACCGTGATGGTCAACGGCACAGTGATTGCCACAGGAACACCCAGCGATATACGCGCTGATGCCAAGGTTCAAGCGGCCTACTTGGGCGAGGAGTCGGCATGACCAAGCCATTGCTTCAGGTCAGCGGCCTCAATTCCTACTACGGTGCCAGCCATGTGTTGCGCGATGTGGATTTCAAAATCGCCCCTGGCCAAACCGTTGGCTTGATGGGACGCAATGGCATGGGCAAATCGACTTTGCTCAAAAGTATCTCCGGCTTGCTCAAACCCAAAACTGGTCGGATCGAATTTCACGATACCGCTATACACACCCGAACCCCATATGACATTGCGATGCTTGGCATGGCCTATGTGCCTGAAGGTCGGGGTATTTTTGGCACATTAAGCGTACATGAGAATTTGGTGATGGCAGAACGCGCCGGTGTGCGCGGCCAAAAGGATTGGACCTACCAACGCGTGCTTGACACCTTCCCGAGGCTGGCCGAGCGCTTGCAACACGGCGGCCAACAACTCAGCGGCGGAGAACAGCAAATGCTCAGTATTGGGCGTGCGCTCATGACCAACCCCGATTTGTTATTGCTCGACGAAGCCACCGAAGGCCTGGCACCCTTGATTGCCCAAGATATTTGGCGCATCTGCGAATTGGTTTCGAAATCTGGCATCAGCACTGTGATCGTGGATAAAAACTGGCAACACGTGACACGCATCACGCAACGCAACCTGATCTTGGTCAAAGGTGAGGTGGTGTTTGAGGGCAGCAGCGCCGAGCTGTTGGCGCAACCTGAGTTGCTCAGCCAACACCTCGGGGTCTGAAGATGGCTGCAGCACGCACCCAGGTCGCCATCATTGGGGCTGGGCCGTCCGGGTTGTTATTGGGTGCGTTGCTTCACAAAGCAGGTATTGAACATGTGTTGATCGAACGCCAGTCGCCGAGTTATGTACTCGGTCGAATTCGCGCAGGCATTTTGGAACAAAGCACGGTGAATTTGTTGCGCGAAGCGGGGGTGGGTCAGGGTGTAAACCGTGCTGGTATTGTTCACCACAGCATTGAATTGGTTTTCAAAAATACCCGCCATGCGATTGACGTCACGGGGCTCACCCAAGGCAAGGTGGTCACCGCCTATGGACAAACCGAATTGACACGCGACTTGATGGACCACCGCCAATCCTTGGGATTGCCCACGGTGTACGAAGCGTCAGATGTGCAGTTGCATGGCTTTGATGGCCACACACCATCGGTGACTTTCCACAAAGACGGTGTGGCACATACACTGGCCTGCGACTTCATTGCAGGTTGCGATGGCTACCATGGTGTAGCCCGTGCCAGTGTTCCCAAGAACGCGATCACAGAATATGAAAAGGTGTATCCGTTCGCTTGGCTGGGCGTTTTAGCAGATGTGCCGCCCGTCTCCAGCCATGCGATTGTTTACGCCAACAGCGATCGCGGTTTTGCCTTGTGCTCCATGCGTAGCATGACCCGCAGTCGCTATTACGTTCAGTGCCCCAGCACCGACAGTGTGGACCAATGGAGCGACCAACGTTTTTGGGATGAAATACGTCTTCGGCTCGATCCTGAACTAGCGCAACGCATGCAAACTGGCCCCTCCATTGAAAAAAGCATGGCTCCGTTGCGCAGTTTTGTCGCTGAACCCATGCGCTTTGGCAAATTGTTTTTGGCAGGCGATGCTGCGCATATCGTGCCACCCACTGGCGCCAAAGGGTTGAACTTAGCGGCCAGCGATGTGAAATATTTAAGCAGTGCATTCATTGAACACTATGTCGATCAATCCGACGCAGGTATCGACCATTATTCGCAACGCGCTTTGGCGCGTATTTGGCGGGCTGAACGGTTTTCTTGGTGGTTGACTTCATTGATGCACCAATTTCCCGAGACAGGTGCATTTGGCCAAAAAATGCAAGAAGCTGAATTGGAATATTTGGTCAACAGCCCTGCGTTGTCTGCTTCTTTGTCTGAGAACTACGTCGGTTTGCCTTTGGATTTTGCAACCTAATCACCACAGCTCAACTTTTATACATGTCAACCGTGAAACGATTCCAACCCACTGACACCAGTCTGCGCGGTGTGCGTGTGCTGAGTGTGGCGCTGAACCTGCCTGGGCCCGCTGCTGTGATGCGATTGGCCGACATGGGCGCTGCCTGTACCAAGCTAGAACCCCTGCCGCCCACTGGCAGCCCCAAGGGCAGTTCCAGTGATCCCATGGGTACATATGCTCCGCATGCATACGCCCAACTGCATGCCTGCGTGAAAGTGGTGCAAGCTGATCTGAAATCTTCAGCGGGGCAAACCAAACTGCATGGCTTGCTGGCCAAAACTGATGTGTTGTTGACTTCATTTCGGCCATCGGCACTTCGCAAACTTGGCATGGATTGGAAAAGCCTTCACGCCCAATTTCCCTCGCTGATCATGGTCAGCATCGTGGGTGCCAAGGGAGCCGCCGCCGAAATTCCCGGGCATGACCTCACCTACTTGGCCGCGCATGGCTTGGTCACCGGACTCCATTTGCCCGCCACGTTGTTTGCTGACATGGCGGGTTCTGCATTGGCGGTGGAAGCCGTTCTCAAATCCCTGTGGCAACGCGCACGACCCGGCCGTGGGCATGGCAAAGGCGTGTTTCACGAAGTAGCCCTTGAAGATGCGGCGGCCTATTTGGCGCTGCCCAGGCACTGGGGGCTGACTTTGCCCCAAGGCAGTGTAGGCGGCGCACATGCCGGGTATGCGGTGTATGAATGCATACAAGGGCGTGTGGCAGTGGCTGCGCTTGAGCCGCATTTCGCCGCCAAGTTATTGGAAGTGGTTGGCGTACCACCCACCCAGCAACCGACTTCACCCATGTTTTTGCCCAGCACGCGCGAGCAACTGGCCGCTTTTTTCGCGGGCCTGACACGCCAACAGATTGACAAACTGGCTGCCACGCACGACCTGCCCTTGCTGTCGCTGGCCTGAACCGTTATTTTTTACGGGGTGGCAAGCCCGTGTGCTGAGTCAATAACTTGCCAGGCGCGGCTTTGACCCGACCCAAGGTCACAGGCGAAGTTTTGGCCGCAGCACCTGTGCTGTTTTTGCGCCGGCTGCTGGTGTATCCCTCGGTGGTCATTGGCTGAAAACGGGGAATCAAATGTTGTTTGCCATTGCCGATCAAATCGGCACGCCCCATGGCTTTGAGCGCATCGCGCAACAGCGGCCAGTTGTTGGGGTCGTGGTAGCGCAAAAAAGCTTTGTGCAAGCGACGGCGTTTTTCTCCGCGCACGATATCGACGGCTTCGCTGTCACGGCCGATACGCTTGAGTGGATTTTTGCCTGAGTGGTACATGGCGGTGGCCGTGGCCATGGGGCTGGGATAGAAAGTTTGCACTTGGTCTGCGCGAAAACCATTTTTTTTCAACCACACCGCCAAATGCATCATGTCTTCATCGCGGGTGCCCGGGTGTGCTGCAATGAAGTAGGGAATCAAATATTGTTTTTTGCCGGCTTCTGCGCTGTATTTGTCAAACATTTGCTTGAAGCGGTCATAGCTGCCAATGCCTGGCTTCATCATCATGGACAAAGGACTGCCCTCGGTATGCTCGGGTGCAATTTTCAAATAACCGCCCACATGGTGCGTCACCAGTTCTTTCACATACTCCGGGCTTTCTACTGCCAGGTCATAACGCAAGCCAGAACCGATCAAGATTTTTTTGATGCCACGCAACGCACGCGCTTTGCGGTACAGCTGTATCAGCGGGGCATGGCTGGTATTGAGGTTTTGGCAGATGCCGGGAAACACGCAACTCGGTTTGCGACACGCGGCTTCGATCTCTGGTGTTTTGCAACCGATGCGGTACATGTTGGCGGTCGGCCCGCCTAAATCACTGACCACGCCGGTAAAGCCGGGAATTTTGTCGCGTATGTCTTCAATCTCGCGCAATATAGAAGCCTCACTGCGGCTTTGGATGATGCGGCCTTCGTGCTCAGTGATAGAACAAAACGTGCATCCCCCAAAACAACCGCGCATGATGTTGACGCTGAAGCGGATCATTTCCCAGGCGGGAATTTTGGTCACGCCATCGTGTCCACCTTGTGCGTCGGCATACACCGGGTGCGGACTGCGGGCATAAGGCAGGTCAAACACATGGTCCATTTCGGCAGTGGTCAAGGGTATGGGAGGCGGGTTGATCCACACATCGCGAGCAGTGCGTCCTTCGCCATGGGCTTGCACCAAGGCACGCGCATTGCCCGGATTGGTTTCCAAGTGCAACACTCGGTTGGCATGCGCATACAGCACCGGGTCAGATTTGACTTGCTCATACGAAGGCAATCGAATCACCGAACGTTCTCTTGGTGGCACTTTGAGTTTGCCCTTGCCTTGCAGCATAGGATTGGGCACAAAGTTCAAAGGCGAGGTATTGAATTTTTTATCGGATGAAATGTGGGATGGCTTGAACAACAAGGTTTGCGCGTCGGCCACCGCTTGCGCCTCATCCTCTCTGGCACAGGTGGCACCTTGCGCGGCCGCTTGTTCGCTCACCATCAAATAAGGATTGACATGGGCTTCAATGCGCCCGGGCGTATCGACTTCAGTGGAGTCAATTTCAAACCAATCCGCAGGCGTTTGCTTGACCAAAAACGCCGTGCCACGCACATCAGTGATTTGCGTGATAGGTTCTTTGCCTGCAAGACGATGCGCCACTTCCACCAACGCACGTTCGGCATTGCCGTACAGCAACAAATCTGCTTTGGCATCGATCAAAATGGAACGACGAACTTTGTCTTGCCAATAGTCATAGTGGGCTATGCGCCGCAACGACGCTTCTATGCCACCGATGATGATCGGCACATCAGGATAGGCTTCACGACAACGCTGGCTGTAGACCAACACACTGCGGTCCGGACGCTTGCCACCAATGCCCCCCGGTGTGTAGGCATCGTCACTGCGTATTTTTCGATCTGCGGTGTAGCGGTTGATCATGGAATCCATGTTGCCCGCAGTCACCCCGAAAAATAAAACCGGTGCGCCCAGTGCTTGAAAAGGATCGGCACAGTGCCATTCGGGTTGGGCAATGATGCCGACACGAAAGCCTTGGGCTTCTAGCATGCGCCCGATGACCGCCATGCCAAAACTGGGGTGGTCGACATACGCGTCTCCAGTGACCAAAATAATGTCGCAACGGTCCCAACCCAGTTGCGCCATTTCGTCTCGGTTCATCGGTAAAAAAGGTGCCGTGCCAAAACGCGCCGCCCAATACTTTTTGTAGCTGGTCAGGGGCTTGGCGGCACGGTTGAAAAAGGAGACGTCTATGGGGGCATTCATCAGCCCTTGATTCTAGGTGGGATGCTGCATGGCCGAGTAAGACACAGACAAGGCCGCTGACTTTGCAATGTCATTGATCGACAACCGCCATCAATCAAACACCCATTGGTATTTAAGTTCATAGTATTGGAGTGAAGGCAACGCCAACCCAGGGCGATCAGACCACGCCGTGAGTTGGGGACACCAATACGCACGGTCATAAACATCCCAGCAGGGACGTTGTGTGACTTTGCCCCCAAACCACTGCCCCCATGAGAGTTGAAGGTAATGGTTTTTGTGCAGGTCAACCGCTTTGGCCATGCCAAAAAAAACAGCAGGAGAAATGTCGAGCTTGGGCGTTTGAACCCCATTGTCATGCCCAATGGACAAGAGCCAATGCGACGAGGGCGATACATAGTTCAGCACCCAGCGGTAGCGAAATTGTGCACTTGAATAAAACGCCTGCATCGAATGCGCTACGCTGGGGTCGTAATGGGAATACGTCCAAGCGGGGACTGACATGAATGTCTGACCGGAACTTAGCGTGAAACTGCCATTTTCTTTTTGCACGTACATATCGCTGAAAAACAGCAAATAACCCTTGTGCATTTCTGTGCGGGCAGACCACAGCGCATGTTGCACCGCCAAACGGTGATCGAGTTCGCCTGCAGTCGCTGTGCCCAGCGTACAGGCCCATGCCCATAACCACCCATATTGCATGCGGAACTGAAGCATGGTTAACGCAGGCGACCCACCGGCGCCAATGCCCGAGCCAAATTGGCTTCGCCTTTGCCATAAATCTTGGGGTCGCAACCACCGGGTTGGGTGTTGCAGCGCAACGTTTCATAGCCTGCGGTGTCGAGCATGATGGAAGCGGACTGGCTTGCATTCAAGTTGGGAAATTTGCTGCGCAAAATGGCCACGTACCCCGCCACCCTGGGCGCGGCAAACGATGTGCCCTGAAATGCGTTGGTCACCGTGCCGTCAATGGCCACCGACCTGTAGCCAAAGGGGATGTTTCCGCTGGCCAATAAAAAACGGCTGCTGATGTCTGTGTCGTTTCCAGCGGTGTTGCTGTAACTGGCGATTTCAGCGGGATCGGCCACACTGCCTGTGCGGTCCAACGCCCCCACCAACAACAATCGGGGGTTGACCAAACTGTCCTTGGCCATGAACCAGTTGACAGGCTCGTATTCGGATGAAATTTGGTCGTTGCCTGCGGCTTTGGTAATGACGGCGTCGGTGTATTTGAATTGCGCCAATGAACCATTGACACCAGAATCTTTGAACCTATTGACGGTGATCGTGGCTTCCCAAGTAAAGTCTGTTCTGGCTTTAATCAGCTCATCCGATGTCCATGGATTTTGCAAGGATTGTTCGCGGCCAATCAAGGAATTCATCTGCGCTGTGTAGCTGGCATTGACCACGCCCAATTTCACATTGCCTGCATAACTGCTGTGAAATTGACCGAGTTGGTTGTCGAACACCTGGGTCGAATTCAAACGAGGTATCACTTGCACGCCATAGTAGTTGGCGCCAGGCGCATATCGGTAAGCCAACAAACCGGTGACCACGCCGTGATCGTTTTCAATGTTGTCTTCGATCATCACATTGACCCCCCTACCGGTCCAACCTTGGCGCCAAGCGGCCATCACTTCCTCGATGGGCATGGCAATCTTGGCTGGCTGGCAGCTATTTCCATTACATGACGATGAGGTGATGGTTTTCCCCCAAAACTTCAGATGGGGGCTGGGCGTCCAGTATCCCAAGGAATACAGGTTGTTGTAAGACACCCCTTGCGAGTCAGGTGTGGCTCGGTTCAGGTCGTAGGTTTCAGTGTTTGTAGAAACCTTGGTATTGGGATCGGTTGACGTGACTGGCGTGGGCTCAATTTCGTAGCTGTAAACAGGCTTGTTGGTGACCAGGGTTTCAGGCACCAAGCCGCTGAATTGAATTTCACCTTTGTCTGGTGCACTTGCGCCACTGGCGCAGGCTTGCAGAAAACACCCGATGAACCCCAGCCAGATCAGTCGCATTTATTCACCACAAACAAGGAAAAATCACCCCTGTTTGTAATAAAAAAACACAGCTTTTATATGCCTAAACAGTCTTTTATCGGACTTCAGTGCATACGATTTTTTTCAGCGCGATCCACGACGCTGGCGGACTGTCTCGTACAAACAAATACCGCTGGCAACCGACACATTCAAACTCTCTACCCCTCCTGCCATGGGAATAGAAACCAATTGGTCGCAGGTCTTGCGCGTGAGTTGTCGCAACCCACTGCCCTCTGCACCCAGCACCCAGGCGGTGGAAATTTTCAAATCCACGTCGTACAGAGTTTGGGGAGCATCATCGCTGGTACCCGTCACCCAAATATGGCGTTCCTTCAATTCGTTGAGTGTGCGTGCCAAATTGGTCACCATGAAATAAGGCACGGTTTCAGCCGCGCCACTGGCCACTTTGGCCACGGTGGCATTGATGCCAACAGCATGGTCTTTGGGCGCAATCACGGCATGCACACCAGCGCCATCGGCCACGCGCAAACAGGCCCCAAGGTTGTGCGGGTCTGTGATGCCATCGAGCACCAAAATCAATGCCGGCTGATCTTCAGGCAAAGCTTCCAAGCATTCATCCAAAGAGCGGGCAATGTCGATCGCATGCACACGCGCCACCACCCCTTGGTGCCCGTGGTTACCCGCTAACTGCGCCAATCGCATGCCGTCGGCTTCGACCAATTTCACGCTGGCCTCTTTGGCGCGCTCTTGAAACTGACGCATACGCGCATCACGGCGGGTAGGGTCGAAAAACACTTCAATCACCGACGAAGGCGTGGTCTTCAAACGCACACCCACCGCGTGAAATCCAAACAATATCTTGGGGCTGTTAGCCATGGTGTGTTCCTGAGTGAGTTCCGATGACGGTCAGCGTCATCGAGCGTCTGACAAGTCACGCAATGGATGCGCTTGCAAAGGCCATGGGCTTTCAAAAAAAGGCCAGACCATGTCGTCTGTGATCTCGTTTGCGCTGGATGCCGACCAACGGGGTTGATGGTCTTTGTCAATCGCCAAGGCACGAATACCTTCAACGGTTTCGCTGCTTGCCGGTCCGATGCCCAAATGCGAAGGATGGAAACAATGCCGAACCAAATCACGCTCCATGCGCAGTTCATCAGCCAGACCCATGTGTCTGGCCCGCCGAATTTGCTGCAGTGTGACAGCGAGCATCAAAGGAGAACGCTTTTGCAAAGCCTGTGATGCCGCTTCTGAAACCGAGGCAGGGTGCTGCGACAAAGTTGCTGTGATGTTTGAAACTGTTGGCAGCGAGAAAACATCCTCATACACAGGATGCCACCAGTCAGGAACCGTGTTTTTCGCGCTGTGCGTCGCGTCTTGGTAAGGCTGCAAAAGTTGTTGAATCGTTGCGGGAGGATGGCTCCATGCTTGGTGGGGCAATGCGTCCCATATCTCAGGCAAGGCTGAACTGGGACACAACACATCCGCGAGTCCCGCATACACCGCTTGTGCGCCGTCAAGCATTTGGCCGGTGAGCCCTAAATATTCACCCAATGCACCTTGGCAACGGCTGAGGAAATAACCGCCACCCACATCGGGAAACAATCCAATCAGGGTTTCGGGCATGGCCATTTTGGTGTGCTCTGTGGCTATACGCACGCTTGCACCTTGTGCCAAACCCATGCCACCTCCCATGACCACACCATCCATGAAAACCCAGCAGGGTTTGGGATAGCGATGTATCAAATGGTTAAGACGGTATTCCTCGGTGAAAAAATCTTCCAACCGAGGATCACCAGACAACGCGGCTTGGTGGAAAAACCGAATATCACCTCCTGCACAAAAGGCGCCAAAGGCTTGTGTTTTTCCCATGCCGCGCATGGCAATCACTTGGACTTGGTCATCGTCTAGCCACGCCAACAAAGCTTGGGTGATATCGCGCACCATTTGCAACGACAAAGCATTGAGCGCTTTGGGGCGGTTCAAAGTCAGCAGACCCACACCGCCGCGGACTTGGGCCAACACTTCTCCATTCTCGATACCAAAAGCATTGGGGGTGCTAGTCATGTCTTTGCCTCCATGAAAAAAATTCGTTCGATGCCAATGCCATCAACACCAAACTGCCACCCAACATGACGCTGTGAGAAGGAGCTTCATGCGCACCCCACCATGCCCAAGTGATGCCAAACAGCACTTCTAACAAGGCCAACATCGCAACCTCATGCGGTTTGAGCACACGCGAACTCCAAACCGCCAGCGAACATGGCAAGGCCAATTGAAAAATACCTAAAAACGCCAGCCACTGTATGTCTAAAACACTGGCTTGAAATGGCCATGCTTGCGGCAAAGTCACACAACAAGACAGCACAGAACCTAAGAATATGGCGGGCAACATGTTTTGTTGATTTGCTGAAGCTTGCCGGGTTTTCATCAGGTTCCATTGCACAGAACCTGCCAGGGGTACACAAGCTGCGATCAGCATGCCTTTGAGATGCTGGCCGCCATCCAATTGCACTTGTGACACAAACATGTAGCCCATGCCCACAGCAGCCAGCGCAATGGCCCACCAGGTTTGCTTGCCCAACGCCTGACCACCCCACAGCCTGTGCAGCAGCGCCGTCAGCAAAGGGCCCAACGACAAGGTAATCAAGACGTTGGCGACAGTGGTCATGGTCAGCGCCAACATGAAAGCGGTGAACATCACCGACCAGCACACACCAGATAACCACAGCGTCGAAGAACGAAATGTCTGCCAGCGCCACACACTGCCACGCGTGGCCAATGTCAGACCAACAAACAAACTGAGGGCCGTGAAAAAACTGCGCCAGAACGTGACCTCAAAACCTTGCGCCTGCGTGATTTGACGCGACACCACACCCGCCATGGACCACAACAATGTGGCCAGCATCATCAAGAGCACGGACTGTGCGTGACCCGGTTGAAAGCGGCTCAGTGACATGCGAGACGGGTCAGGTCATGCTTCGCGGCTGGCGCGCTTGCGCTCGTGCTCTTTCAAATAGCGCTTGCGAAGTCGAACGCTTTTGGGGGTGATTTCCACCAGTTCATCGTCTTCGATGAATTGCACACCGTATTCCAATGTCAGTTGAATCGGTGGTGTGATTTTGATGGCGTCTTCTTTGCCTGAGACGCGAAAGTTGGTCAGCTGTTTGGTGCGCGTGGCGTTGACCACCAGATCATTGTCGCGACTGTGTATGCCAACGATCATGCCCTCATACACGGGGTCGTTGGGTTTGACAAACATGCGGCCACGGTCATCAAGTTTGCCCAGTGCGTAGGTGAAAATTTCGCCATCGTCCATCGAAATGAGAACGCCATTTTTGCGACCACCGATCTCGCCTTTGTGCGGTTCATAGCGGTCGAAAATATTGGAGATCAAGCCAGATCCTCGGGTCAGGTTCAAAAATTCTGTGGTGAAGCCAATCAAGCCGCGAGCAGGAATACGGTACTCCAGTCGCACGCGACCACGACCGTCGGGTTCCATGTTGACCAAATCGCCCTTGCGCTCGCCCAATGCCTGCATCACACCACCTTGGTGTTGTTCTTCAATGTCTGCAGTCACCAGCTCAATCGGTTCGCAACGCTCGCCATCGATTTCGCGGTACACGACGCGCGGCTTGGACACGGCCAATTCGTAGCCTTCGCGGCGCATGTTTTCCAACAAAATGGTCAAGTGCAATTCACCGCGACCAGAGACTTCGAAAATACCGTCTTCGTCTGTTTCTTTGACGCGCAACGCCACATTGGCTTGCAGTTCTTTTTGCAGACGATCCCAAATTTGCCGACTGGTGACGTACTTGCCTTCGCGTCCAGCCAATGGAGACGTGTTGACGCAAAAATTCATGGTCAACGTGGGCTCGTCGACTTTGAGCATGGGCAACGGTTTGGGGTCGAGCGGATCGGTGATGGTCACCCCAATGCCAATTTCATTGATACCGTTGATCAACACAATGTCACCTGGACCGGCTTGGGTGGCTTGAATGCGGTCAAGGCCTTGGAATTTCAACACTTGGTTGATACGGCCTTTGATGGGTGAGCCATCAACGCCCGCCATCACCACCACATCCATGCCAGGTTTGATGGTGCCTGCGCTGATTCGGCCCACGCCAATGCGGCCAACAAATGTTGAGAAATCCAGCGCAGAAATTTGCAATTGCAATGGCGCCTGCGGGTCGCCTTGCTGCGGCGGCACATGCTTGAGAATGGTTTCAAACAAAGCCGACATGTCCGGCCCCCACTGCTCACCTTGTTCCCCCTCAACGAGTGAAGACCAGCCGTTGATGCCTGAGGCGTAAACCACTGGAAAATCTAATTGCTCATCGTTGGCACCGAGTTTGTCGAACAACTCAAACGCTTGGTTGATCACCACGCTTGGACGCGAGCCTGGCTTGTCGACTTTGTTCACCACCACGATCGGTTTCAAGCCCAGCGCTAATGCTTTTTTGGTGACGAAGCGGGTTTGTGGCATGGGGCCTTCTTGCGCATCAATCAACAACACCACGCCATCGACCATCGACAAAGCGCGTTCCACTTCGCCGCCAAAGTCAGCGTGCCCTGGGGTGTCCACAATGTTGATGTGTGTACCGCTCCAACTGACTGCGCAATTTTTCGCCAAAATAGTGATGCCGCGCTCGCGCTCAATGGCGTTGTTGTCCATCACGGTATCCACCACTTTTTCGTGTTCGGCAAATGTGCCGGACTGACGCAATAACTGGTCCACCATGGTGGTTTTGCCGTGGTCAACGTGGGCAATGATGGCAATGTTTCTGATTTGTAAAGTCATGCTGCGCTCTCGAGTAAGGATTGAATTTCTTGGGGATTGAGTAAACGCTCTGGAATGAGTTCTCCAGCGCGCACATGGGCGGTGCCCAACAAAGTGTGTGGGTCGCTGCCAAACACAGCGACTTGGTCATGGTCAGGCCAACTGCCTCTGCGGCGCAAGCCGCTGAGAAAACGACCGGCATCGTCGGACGGCAATGTGATGGCATGGTGGTTATGCAGCAATGCGTCCACAGGCAGTAATTGGGTGATTCGCGCTGACTCGCTCAATGCTTCGAATTCGGCAAGTGAGATGCATGCGCTGGCATCGAACCTGCCACTTTGGACGCGTCTGAGAGACGATAAAAAAGCCCCGCAACCTAGCGCGTTGCCGATGTCCTCTCCCAGCGTTCGGATGTAAGTGCCTTTGCTGCATTTGGCGCGTAGTGCGATGCTTCTCACGCCTTGTGATGCAGGCAGTTCTTGAAGCGTTAGCTCATGCACAATCACCCGCCTGGGCTCACGCACGATATCAACACCTTCGCGTGCATATTCGTACAAAGCTTTGCCATCTTTTTTCAACGCGCTGTGCATGGGTGGTAATTGCAACAACTCGCCCGTGAACAAAGTTTGTACCTGTTGCAATTGGGCTGGCGTGAAATTCACAGCAGTCTCAGCGATCACTTCGCCTTCTGCGTCTGCAGTGCTGGTGCGTTGCCCCAAACGCAAAACCGCTTCGTACGTTTTGTCAGCGTCCAAATGCAATTGGCTGAATTTGGTGGCGGCCCCAAAACACAAAGGCAACACGCCACTGGCCAATGGGTCAAGAGTACCGGTGTGACCGGCTTTTTCCGCGCGCAACAACCACTTGGCTTTTTGCAAGGCCTGGTTACTGGAGATACCCAGCGGTTTGTCAAGCAACAACACCCCATGCACGGGACGCCGTTGCACCCGTGTGCGTGGCGATTTCATGGTCAATCGGTTTCTTTGGCGCGAGATGCCACGGCACGTGCAATCAGCGCATTCATGTCAGCGGCACGTTCTGGCGTGCGGTCGTATTGAAAATGCAAAGTGGGCACGGTGTGGATATGCAAACGTTTGAACAAGCCGTTGCGCAAAAAACCGGCGGCTTGGTTCAAACCTTCGGCACAGGCCTCAGGGTCACCCACCAGCACGCTGAAAAACACTTTGGCATGCGCGTAATCGGGGGTCACGTCGACCGACTGAATGGTCACCATCCCCAAGCGCGGATCTTTGAGTTCGCGAATCAACTCGGCCAGATCGCGTTGGATCTGGTCAGCGACGCGAAAGCCACGGTGAGGGGTAGACGATTTTTTGGCGGGCATGCAGTGGGGTTAAATCGTTCTGGCGATTTCCTTGATTTCAAAGAATTCGAGTTGGTCGCCTTCTTGAATGTCGTTGTAGCCCTTGAGGTTCAAGCCACATTCAAAACTCTCTTTGACCTCGCGCACATCGTCCTTGAAGCGCTTGAGGCTTTCGAGTTCGCCGGTGAACACCACCACGTTGTCGCGCAACAAACGCAAACGCGCGTTGCGACGAATAACGCCATTGGTGACCATACAGCCGGCGATTGCGCCGATTTTGCTGATGCGAAACACCTGACGGATCTCGGCCATGCCAATGATTTCTTCTTTTTTGTCGGGAGTCAGCATGCCAGACATGGCTGCTTTGAGTTCATCTACTGCGTCGTAAATGATGTTGTAGTAACGAATTTCGATGCCATTGTTCTCAGCCAATTTGCGCGCACCGGCGTCAGCGCGGGTGTTGAAACCGATGATGACGGCTTTGGATGCGATGGCCAAATTGACATCGGATTCGCTGATGCCACCGACCGCACCGTAGACCAATTGAACGCGAATTTCTTCGTTGGTGAGTTTGAGTAACGAGGCAGCCAAGGCTTCTTGAGAACCTTGCACATCGGCTTTGATGATGATGGGCAGGTTTTTGACTTCGCCTGAACCCATGTCGGTGAACATGTTTTCCAATTTGGCGGCTTGCTGCTTGGCCAGTTTGGTGTTGCGGAATTTGCCGGCGCGGTAAGTGGCAATTTCACGGGCACGGCGTTCGTCAGACAACACCATGAATTCGTCACCCGCTTGCGGGACTTCGGTCAGGCCTTGGATTTCCACGGGTATGGATGGACCAGCCGATTTGATCGGTTTGCCGTTTTCATCCAGCATGGCGCGAACACGGCCATAAGTTTGACCGGCCAGCACCACATCGCCAGTTTTCAAGGTACCCGATTGCACCAATATGGTGGCAACCGGTCCGCGGCCTTTGTCGAGACTGGCTTCAATCACCAAGCCCTTGGCCATGGCATCAATAGGTGCTTTGAGTTCTAACACCTCGGCTTGTAACAACACTTGTTCGAGCAATTCGTCAATGCCCTGACCGGTTTTGGCGGACACGGGCACGAAAGGCGCATCGCCACCAAACTCTTCGGGAATGACTTCTTCGGCCACCAACTCGCTTTTCACGCGATCGGTATTGGCGTCAGGTTTATCGATCTTGTTGATCGCCACCACGATAGGCACCCCTGCTGCTTTGGCATGTTTGATCGCTTCTTTGGTTTGTGGCATGACGCCGTCGTCTGCAGCAACCACCAAGATCACAATGTCAGTGGCTTGCGCGCCGCGAGCACGCATGGCGGTAAACGCTTCGTGGCCAGGCGTATCCAAAAAAGACACCATGCCGCGCGGTGTTTCCACGTGATAAGCACCAATGTGCTGGGTGATGCCGCCGGCTTCACCCGAGGCCACTTTGGCGCGACGGATGTAATCCAGCAAAGAAGTTTTACCGTGGTCAACGTGGCCCATGACGGTCACTACCGGTGCGCGTGTGATGGATTCACCATGGTGTGCGGACGCTTCTTCTTCCGTGAACGCTTCAGGGTCATCCAGCGACGCAATGATGGCTTTGTGTCCCATCTCTTCCACCACGATCATGGCGGTGTCTTGGTCAAGCGGTTGGTTGATGGTGACCATCTGACCCAGCTTCATCAATTGCTTGATGACTTCAGAGGCCTTGACCGCCATCTTGTGTGCCAACTCGGCAACGGTGATGGTTTCGGGCACGTGTACCTCAATGACACGGGCCTCGGCTGGCGCTGCTTGCACCGGTGTTTCTTCACGATCGCGCTCGCGTTTGCCGCGCGGACCACCGCGCCAACTGTTGCGACCGACACCGCCACTGGCATCGCCACGGGTTTTGATTTCTTTCTTTTTGGCTTGTTCATCCGCCCAGCTTGACGACAGCTTGGCACTTTTGACTTCTTTTTGGCCTTCTTTGTTGGTGGCGGATCCCGTGGGTCGGGCACCTGGCGCGGTGCTGCCTGCGGCAGGCTTGTGTAACGTACCCTTGAGCGCTTTGGGGTCGGGTGTTTCGGTCTTTTCAACCACTGGTTTTTTGGCAACCAACACCTTTTTCGGCGCATTCATCATCGACCGAATGGCTTCGGCCTCGGCCAAAGCGGTGCGCTTGCGGGAATCCAAGTCTTTGGCTCGAGCAGCGTCCTCCGCCGCACTGGCTTTGGCTGCTGCTTCGCGTTGTTCAGCAAGCGCTTTGGCCTTGGCAGCTTTCGCGTCAGCTTGGTCTTCGTCTTTGGTGGCCGCAGGATCGTCAGCCATGGCCGAGGCTTCGCGTTCTTTGGCCTCTTGCGCCTCGCGCACACGGCGTTTCTCGGCCAATTCTTCTTCTTGGCGACGAATCAATTCGGCTTGGCGTCTGGCTTCCTCTTCGCGCCGGGCGAGTTCAGCCTGATCAAGGATGGGGGCGGCAGTGGCACGCTCTTGGGCAGGTGCATCGGCTTCGGTGGTATCCGCTTCATCGCGCTTGACGAATGTGCGTTTTTTGCGTACTTCCACTTGGATCGTGCGCGCCTTGCCGGTGGCATCTGCTTGCTTGATTTCCGATGTGGATTTTTTCACCAGCGTGATTTTTTTACGCTCTGGCGTGTCTGTTCCATGGCTGGCTTTCAAATAGCCCAGCAATTTTTGCTTGTCTGCATCGGTCAACGGATCGGCAGACGAAGACTTGGCGACACCCGCTGATTTCAGCTGTTCAAGCAGTGTGTCGGGAGATTTTTTGAGTTCCTTGGCAAACTCGGCAACCGTTGTGATGGTCATCTGTGGTGTTCCTCTTCATGACCGTTACG
>Ga0192647_100104_pt1 | contig 52112 bp, 43 predicted proteins | sample LauGreFa1BDMLBSN_2_FD_133046 | JGI IMG/M metagenome (GOLD analysis project Ga0192647, IMG submission 133046) | Freshwater lake microbial communities from Lake Michigan, USA - Fa13.BD.MLB.SN - reassembly | ecosystem: Environmental > Aquatic > Freshwater > Lake | place: Lake Michigan, USA... | reverse complement strand
GTGGCCGGTCCTTTGCAAACCATGACCGATGGGCGCCTGGATGCCTCCATCTTGCGCCAGTTACTCATTGCCCTGGCGATGGTGACCATCATGCTCATGCGCCCGCGCGGCCTGTGGCCCTCGCCCGAGCATGGCAAGTCCTTGGCCAACGCGCCCAAAGCGTAAGAAAGGGGATGCACATGACAACAACAGCAACATCCTCTTCCAAAGACATTGTTTTACAAGTCTCGGGCGTTTCCAAGCGCTTTGGCGGCCTGCAAGCTTTAAGCGATGTCGGTATCACCATCGAACGCGGCCAGGTCTATGGCTTGATTGGCCCCAACGGCGCAGGCAAGACCACTTTCTTTAACGTGCTCACCGGTTTGTACACGCCCGATAGCGGCACCTTTGCCCTGGCCGGTAAGGCGTACCAACCGACGGCAGTACATACCGTGGCCCAAGCCGGTATTGCCCGAACCTTTCAAAACATTCGCCTGTTTGCCGAGATGACGGCCTTAGAAAACGTGATGGTGGGTCGCCATGTGCGCACGCATTCGGGCCTGCTGGGTGCGATGTTTCGCACCGCCAGCTTCAAAGCCGAAGAGGCGCAGATTGCGCAACGTGCGCAGGAACTGCTGGAATACGTGGGCATCGGCAAGTTTGCCGATTACAAAGCCCGCACCCTAAGCTATGGCGACCAACGCCGCCTCGAGATTGCCCGTGCGCTGGCGACCGATCCGCAACTCATCGCCCTGGATGAACCGGCAGCAGGCATGAATGCCACCGAAAAAATCATGCTGCGCGAATTGATAGACCGCATCCGCAATGACCAGCGCACGATTTTGCTGATTGAGCATGACGTCAAGCTGGTAATGGGTTTATGCGACCGCGTCACCGTGCTGGACTACGGCAAGCAAATTGCCGACGGCACGCCCGCCGAAGTACAAAAAGACAGCAAAGTGATCGAAGCCTACCTGGGCACCAGCGGCCACTAAACCCTCTTCATCTACCGGGGTAGCGCGTGCTGCCCTAGAAGGAAAGCATATGACCAGCAACACATTGCTCCAAGTAAGCGCACTGCAAGTCGCCTATGGCGGTATTCAGGCTGTCAAAGGTGTGGATTTCGAAGTTCGCGAAGGCGAATTGGTAACCCTGATCGGCTCCAACGGCGCAGGCAAAACCACGACCATGAAAGCCATTACCGGCACGCTGCCATTGGCCGGGGGCGATATTGCCTACATGGGCAAAAGCATACGCGGCCAAGGCCCCTGGGATCTGGTCAAACAAGGCCTGGCTATGGTGCCCGAAGGGCGTGGTGTGTTCACGCGCATGTCCATCATGGAAAACCTGTACATGGGCGCCTACATCCGCGATGACAAACAAGGCATCGAGGACGATATCGAAAAAATGTTTGCCATCTTCCCGCGCCTCAAAGAGCGGCGCACGCAATTGGCAGGCACCATGTCGGGTGGTGAGCAGCAAATGCTGGCCATGGGCCGGGCATTGATGAGCCGGCCCAAAGTGCTGCTGCTGGACGAACCCTCTATGGGCTTGTCGCCTTTGATGGTAGACAAGATTTTTGAAGTGGTGCAAGACGTGTATGCGCAAGGCGTGACGGTGCTGCTGGTAGAGCAAAACGCCAGTCGTGCCTTGTCGATTGCCAACCGCGGCTATGTGATGGAGTCGGGCATCATCACCATGCACGGGGATGCCAAGCAAATGCTGAATGACCCGAAAGTGCGCGCGGCTTATCTGGGCGAATAAGTGCCGCAGGCGCCGGGACGCATGCCTTACCGCTACCCCTTAATTCTGCTGCTGGTGACGGTGGTATGGGGCATGACGTTTCCGGTGCTCAAAGTGGCCACAGGCATCCTCAGTGGCGTGGAAATTACCACTTTGCGTTTTTGTATCGCGGCGCTTTGCATGCTGCCCTTTGTACGCGGCATTAGCGCCGCTGCCTGGCGCGATGGTTTCTGGCTGGGCGTGCTGGCGCTTTTTTCGATGGCGGCGCAGGCCTATGGTTTGCAGTTCATTGCGTCTAACCGCAGTGCTTTCCTCACGAGCCTCAATGTCCTCATGGTGCCCTTGCTGGGCTTGCTGCTGGGCGCGCGGCCCAGTTGGCTGATTTTTGTAGCCGCCGCGCTGGCATGTCTGGGCATCGGCATGATGTCCTACGATGGCGAGGCCCACTTGTTGGCCGACGCGGCCACGTTGTTTGCGGCGCTGGCCTATGCGGTGTACACCATGGGTATGTCGGCCCGCGCGCGCTTGCACAAGGCGGTGCATTTGGCCTGTGCCCAAGTCTGGTGTATGGCGGCCATGGGCCTGGTGTGGATGCTGCTCGATAGCGGACCGGCGCGCGTACTTAGCCTGCCCGAGGTGATCACCCTGGAAGTCTGGCTCGGTTTGCTGTTTTTGGGCGCATTGGCATCAGCAGCCACCTTCTTTTTGCAGGCCCTGGCGCAAACCCATGTGTCGGCCGAGCAAGCGGCAATTATTTACGCTATGGAGCCGGTGTTTGCGGCCTTATTTGCTTGGATCTACCTGGCCGAATTGATGACGCCCATGGCGCAGGTGGGCGCTTTAGTGGTCGTAGTTGCTGTGGTGCTGAGCCAACGCCCTAGCGCAGGGCCAGCGGGCGGCACTGCCCAAGCGATCAGTGCTTATCTGCCTCCGAAGTAAAGGCGTCGGAGAAAAATTCTTCCACGGGTAAACCGGCTTGCGCGCAAAAGTCGCGCTTAGCGGAGTCCACCACGATCGGCGCGCCGCAGGCATAAACCTGGTGGCCGGACAAGTCAGGGAAATCTTGTAGCACCGCCATGTGTACAAAACCCGTCCGCCCTTGCCAAGCATCCTGCGCCAGCGCGTCGGAAACCACAGGCACGTAGCGCAAATGCGGCATAACGGCGCACTGCGCGCCAATCCAGTCGTCCATATACAAATCCGCCGGTCGGCGCCCGCCCCAATACAGCGCGACCTGGCGCGTGATGCCGCAGTGCTGCATGTGCTCCAGCAATGCCTTGAGCGGCGCGAAACCAGTCCCCGAGGCCAGGAATACCATGGGCTTGCTTGATTCTTCCCGCAGGAAGAAAGAGCCCATAGGCCCTTCAATGCGCAAGATGTCTTTCTCCTTCATGGAGCCGAACACCAGATCGGTAAAGCGGCCACCGGGCATGTGGCGAATGTGCAGTTCCACGGCTGGGCCGTGGCTGGGCGCATTGGCCATGGAGTAAGACCGGCGGGCACCGTCACGCAAAATGAATTCGACATACTGACCTGCGCGGTACACAAAGGTATCGTTGGACGGCAGTTGCAATTGCATTCGCATCACATCTTCGGTTTGGCGCACGAGGCTGCTCACGCGGGTCGGCATTTTTTTGATCGGTAGCGCACCAGCGGGCGTGACCTGGCGCGATTCGAGGGTGATGTCGCTCAGAGCCTTTGCGCTGCAGGTCAGCACAAAACCCTGCGCCTCCTCGTCTTCGCTGAGCGCTTTGCGTTGGAAATTGCTCTGCTGCACCTGGCCCAATACCAACTTGCATTTGCAGGAGCCGCAGGCGCCGTCTTTGCAGCCATAGGGCAGGCCTATGCCCTGCCGGATACCTGCGGCCAGCAGGCTTTCGTTGGATTGGGCTTCAAACTGTATGCCGCTGGGCTGGACTGAAATGGCAAAACTGGCGGCGCTAGCATTCATCGTTATGGTTATCCTTGGGGTTTACATCAAAGCTCAGCCCTGATTTTGCCCTCAAACCAAAGCCCTTTAGGTGCCTTGCCGGCACGCTTTCGACGCAGCCGCGTGCTCATTGTCGGCTGCGGCGACGTGGGCTTGCGGGTGGCGCGACGCTTGACACCCCGCGTGCGGGTGTTGGCATTGACCTCGCAAAGCACGCGTGTAGCCCCCTTGCGCGAAGCCGGCATCGTTCCACTTATCGGAAATCTGGACGATGTGCGCACCCTGCGTCGGCTTGGCGCACTGGCGTCCCACGTGCTGCATTTGGCGCCCCCTGCGGCCCTGGGGCCACGCGATGAGCGCACGCGGCATTTGATGGCTGCGCTGCGGCTTAGAGCGGCACCGCAGTCTTTGGTCTACGGGTCCACTACCGGTGTTTACGGCGATTGCCAGGGCGTTCTGGTTTCCGAAACACGGGCGCTGCAGCCGCAAACCGATCGGGCCCAGCGCCGCGCCGATGCGCAAGCGGCCGTGCTGCATTTCGGGCGTGCCGCCGGGACTTCTGTCCGGGTTTTGCGCATTCCCGGCATCTATGCGGCCGATCGTGAGGGCGGCACGCCGTTGGCAAGGCTGCAAAAGAGGACGCCCGTACTGCGGCAGGAGGAGGATGTGTTTACTAACCATATCCACGCTGACGACCTGGCGCGCGCCTGCATGCTGGCGCTTTGGCGGGGCGGAGCGCAACGCAGCTTTAACGTCAGCGACGACACCGCGCTCAAAATGGGCGACTATATGGACGCCGCTGCTGCACTGTATGGCCTGCCGCCTCCACCCAGGCTTGCCCGCGAGGCATTGGCCCGCGAGCTTTCGCCCATGCAAATGAGTTTCATGGGCGAATCGCGCCGCCTGGATAACCGGCGCATGAAGCAGGAATTGCGCATGCGATTGCGCTACAGCGACGTTTTAACTGGATTGGCGGTCGGACCTCGTTAATGCAGACACGCTGGGCGGTCGGGTCGGTTCACGGTCCCGAGCCTGGCTGGTTTTCAATCTGCGACCCACGCGTTGGGGCACCAGGCTTAAACGGCTTGCGCAGGGTCTGGTTCGGGCCTTGCATAAAGCCATAACAAGATGCGCCATACCAGCCAGCTGCACAGCAGGGTGATGGGACCAGCCCAGAGCACATCGCTGAGCCAATGCGCCATATCGGCCATGCGTGCAAAACTGACCAGCGCTGATGCGGCCAGGCCGACACCCGCCCAGATGCGACGGCGGCGGGTATGCACCAGCATCAGGGAAACGATAAAAAACCCGCAAGACACATGGCCGCTGACAAAGGAACAGTTGTTATTGCACTGGTCGGTGATGAGGCCGGCACGGGTAAATTGCTGGGTGCCGCCAAAGTTTTGCACTTCGTAGGGCCGCGAACGCTGCCAGTTCTCTTTGAACCCATGATTTACTAAAAGGCCAGGACCGAGTGCGCCACCCAGTACGACAAAGGCCAGGGGTAGGCGCCAATGGCGGTAGGCCGGCCGAGAAATAGCAAAAATCCAGGCGGCTAGGGCTATGAGCACGAAGCCACGGAAAACGGCGGGCAGATACAAATTGATCGCCTCCACCCAGAACCAAGCGATGATATTTTGACTTTTGCCCGGGCCGTAGAACCAGGCAGCGGCCTCAAGATCCAAATTTGTCCAGAGGGTGGGCAGCAGTGCCAAGGCAAGAAGCATTACCAAAATGCGCCAAAAAAGCGGCTGGGCGCCCTTTGGCGCCGTAAAAGTGGGAGGTGGAACGAGGCTCACTGATTGATCGGATGGTTTTGTCGTAGGCGCGATGTTTGAGGCGTCGCTAGGCTGCTCCGGTGATTATCCATGGCCTCAGGCTGACAGACGAGAACACGTGGCTGGCGCGTAAAGGCTGTCAACCGGCTTCACTCGAGCGACGTTAAGTTCTCACATGCGGTGCTTGTGCCGCAGATTCAAACCGCGGCGAATTCTGCCTAAGGAGCAACCAATGAAATCATGGCTTGTTGGAACATTGACGATTTCTGCCCTTTGCGCTGCCTGGGCCCAGGATCAGGGGCGTGTCCTGTCCTCCACTCCGATCGTGCAGCAGGTGTCCGTCCCCCAAAGGGTGTGCAGTACCGAACAGGTGATCTACCAGCAATCCAACAGTGGCGCTGGCGCAGCCTTAGGGGCGATTGCGGGTGGCTTATTGGGAAATTCCGTGGGAGGGCGCGGTGGCGAGCGAGCGGTGGCAACCATGATCGGCGCAATGGGCGGAGCGGTCATTGGCGACCGGGTAGAGGGCCCCGGCGGCGAACGGATCCAAAACGTCGAGCGCTGCACCGTACAAAACTTCGTGGAAAACCGCACCACGGGCTACCAGGTCGTCTATGAATTTGGAGGCAGACAGTACACCGTGCAGATGGCACAGGACCCTGGTTCCACGATTGCAGTCCAGGTGTCGCCCGCCAATAGCGTGATCTCGCAAGCGCCTGTTTCAACCACCATCATTTCCTCACCCGCGCCGGTATACGTGCAGCCCAGCGTGACCTATGTAACGGTACCGGCGCCTAGCGTGTACTACCCCGCCGCGCATTTCCGCCCATTGATTGCACCTAGGGTGATGGTGCCTTGGGGTTACGGACATCGGGATCGCCACTTCTGGCGTTAAGGTAGCGGGTCCAGTTCAGGCAACGTCAGAAAGCGATACAAGTTTCAGAAAGTTGCCGGTGTCGCGACCGTCAAGAGACATCAAGGGTCGGATCCGTGATGGGGCCAGTGCCGCTAAAGCGGTTCATTGCCAGATAAATCACCGGTGTGATAAAAAGTGTAATCGCCTGAGAAAAAACCAGTCCACCCACTACCGCCAGGCCCAGTGGCTGGCGCAATTCGGCACCCGCACCCACGCCCAGGGCAATCGGCAAAGCACCAAACAAGGCCGCCAGCGAGGTCATCATGATCGGACGGAACCGCATCAGGCAAGCGGCGTGAATCGCTTCCTCCGGGCTCATACCTTGTTCGCGCTGGGCTTGCAAGGCGAAGTCGATCATCATGATGGCGTTTTTCTTGACAATACCGATCAGCAGCATCACGCCAATGGTGGCGATCAAAGTCAGGTCTTGCCCGAACAGCATCAAAGTCGCCAACGCCCCCATCGCCGCCGAGGGCAGGCCTGCCAGAATCGTTAGCGGGTGGATGTAGCTCTCATACAGCACGCCTAGCAGCACGTAAATGACCAGCAGCGCTGCGACGACCAAAATCACCTGGCCGCCTTGCGAGCTTTTAAACACCGCGGCATCGCCGCCATAGGAGGTGATGATGGACGAGGGCAATTGGATGGCCTCGCGCGCTTGGTCGATTTTGGTGGTCGCGTCGCCCAGAGCGGTGCCCGGTGCTAAATTGAAGGAAATAGTGACGGCCTGCAATTGGCCTACGTGGTTGATGGAGGTTGCGCCCATCACGCGTTCGACCGTGGTGAAGTTGCTAATCGGTACCAGCGCGCCTGTGTTGGCGCGGACATAAATATTGGTCAGTGCCTGCTCATCCTGCTTGGCTTCGGGCGCCACTTCCATGATGACCTGGTAGCTGTCGGTAGACAGGTATATCGTGGATACCTGACGTTCGCCAAAAGCGCTAAATAGCGCGGAGCGCACCGCCTCCATACTGACCCCCAGGCTGTTAGCCCGATCGCGGTCGATCTTGAGCTGGGCTTGCAAGGAGCGAAATTGCGCGTCGCTGGTGACGTCGCGAAACAGTGGGTCGGCGCGCAATTTCTCCTGCAACTTACCAGCCCAGGTATTGAGCTCATCGGCGCGCACGCTTTGCAGCACGTACTGGAATTGCGCTTTGCTGGGACGACCGCCTAATTGCAAGTTTTGAATAGGGCGCATGAACACATTCAAGCCGGCAATAGAGCGCAATTTTTTGCGCAGGTTTTCAATCACTTTTTTGGCCGGCAGGCGCTTGGACGAGGGTTTGAGCGTCACAAACATGCGGCCTGAATTTTGGCCGCTGTTGCCGCCGATAAAGGAGTTCACTGCTTCCACGTTTTCGTCGTTACGGATGATATTGGCGGCGCGCTCTTGCAGCTTGATCATGGCGGCAAAAGAGATGTCTTCGTTGGCCTCGGTCGTGACAGTGATTTGCCCAATGTCCTCTTCCGGGAAAAATCCTTTGGGGATGATGTTGACCAAATACACCGTGCCAAAAAAGGTGGCAATGGCAATCAGCAGTATGGTTTTGCGCCAGCGCAGGCTCAGGTCGAGCAAACGCGTGTAGCCAGCCAGCATGGCATCGAAGCCGCGCTCGAATAGGCGGACGATGGCGCCCGGCTTGGTTTGGTGCGATTCTGCGGTTAAGTAGCGGCTAGCTAGCATAGGCACCAAGGTCAGAGACACAAAGGCGGACACCAAAATCGCGAGGCTCACCACCACGGCGAATTCGTGAAATAGCAAACCGATGACGCCCGGCATAAAAAATATGGGAATGAACACCGCAATCAAGGATGTGGAAATCGACACAATGGTGAAACCCACTTCCCGCGCACCTTTGATGGCGGCACTGAAGGGCGCTTCGCCGTCTTCGACATGGCGAATGATGTTCTCCAGCACCACGATGGCATCGTCCACCACCAGACCGACAGCCAGCGTCAGACCCAATAGAGAAATATTGTCCAGGCTGTAACTCATGCCCCACAGCAGGGCAATAGCGCCCATGAGCGAGATCGGCAAGGACAGGGTGGGAATGGCCGTAGCCACAAAGCGGCGCAGGAATAAAAATATCACCAACACCACCAAGACCACCGTACCGGCCATGGTGAGCGAGACATCATGCAGCGCGTCGCGCACCGAGATGGAGCGATCATTGATCGGGGTCATGACCACCGAACCGGGCATTTGCGACTGCAAATTGGGCAGGGCGGCGCGAATGGTGTCCACTACTTTGACGGTGTTGGCGCCAGGTTGGCGTTGGACGGCAATCGTGATGGCATTCTCGCCATTGAAGGTCGCCCAGGTGCGCATGTTCTCCACGCTGTCCTCGACCTTGGCTACATCACGAAGGCGCACTGGGTTGCCGCCTTTGTTGCTGATGATCAGATTGGCGAATTCACGCGCACTGCTGAGCTGCTTGTTCGCTTGTAAGACCAAGGTCTGCGTGGGGCCGTCCAGCGTACCCACAGGCGTATTCACGTTAGCAGCGCGCAGCGCAGCGCTGACTTCATCGAGCCCTATATTCATGCTGGCTAAAGATTCCGGCCTTACACGGACCCGCACGGCAAAGCGCTTGGCTCCATAAATATTGACTTGAGCCACACCTTCGATGGTGGACATGGTGGGGGAAATCAGGTGCTCGGCATAGTCCTGCAATTCCTGTGGGGACAGCGAGGGTGATGTAAGCGTCAGGAACAGAATCGGCGCATCGGCAGGATTGACTTTGCGGTAGGACGGCGGATTGGTCATGTCCTGCGGCAAACTGCGCTGGGCGCGCAGCAAGGCGGCCTGCACATCCACGGCGGCGGCATCGATATTGCGGCCTTCTTCAAACTCTAGCGTTAAGTTGGTTTGACCCAGGGTGCTCGAAGAGCTAATGGTTTTGAGGCCGGGAACGGTTTGAAACTGCTTTTCCAGTTGCAAGGCCACGGAGGTGGCCATGGTGTCCGGATTGGCGCCGGGCAGTGATGCAGACACATTGATCACCGGCGTGTCATAGCTGGGCAGTGCCGCAACCGGAATGCTGCGCAAACCGATGACCCCGGTCATGAAAATACTCAGATTCAATAACACCGTCATTACCGGACGGCGTATAAACAGCTCTGAAAAATTCATGGTGCGCTCGCTTTAGCGGCAGGCGCCTCTGCGCTGCTGGCTGCGGCCTTGGGATCTTTGGCAGCGTCTTTGGCGCGCTCAATGACGGGGGCGCCAGGGCGCACGTTTTGCTTGCCCTCCAGAATAATCGGCTCACCCAGCGTGACGCCGGTTACAGCTATTTCCGCGCCTTGCGCTTGCACGATTTTCAGGGGCCGCGCTACCGCTTTGCCGTTTTCCACCACGTAGGCAAAGGGGCCGCGCGCGCTGTAAATCACTGCTCCTTGGGGTATCACCAGGGCTTCTTTGATCTCACGCAGGGTTTGCTGTACTTCGACATAAGCGCCGGGCCAGAGTTTTTCCTCGTCATTCTTGAAGTAGGCCTTGGCCTTCACAGAGCCAGAAGCGGCGTCGATCTGGCTGTCCACAAATTGCAGCTTGCCTTTGAAAGTACCGCCGTTGTCGGCCAAGGTAGCAGTGACCGGCGCACCGCCAGCTTTCAATGCTTCCAGGGCATCCGATATATTGCGCTGGGGTAGGGTAAAAGTCACAGCAATCGGGTTGACTTGGGTAATCGTTAGCAGATTGGTGATATTGGCCTGAACCGTGGCGCCATTGGAGACGTTCACAGTGCCTATGCGGCCCGATTGGGGTGCCAAAATTCGCGCATAGGATAAGGCGACACGCGCCGCGTCGATCGCCGCTTTGTCAGAGTTGACCGTGGCAGTCCAGACGTCCACATTGGCGCTTGCGGTGTCCACTTGGCCCTGGGCGATAAAGCTTTGAGCCGCCAATTCTTGTGTGCGCTTGAGCTGACGCTGGGCATCCCCCAGCGATGCAGTGTCTTTGGCCAACTGGGCTTGCGCCTTCATGATATTGGCTTCTTCGGTGCGCGCATCCAGGGTAAACAAAACGTCGCCAGCTTTGACAAACTGCCCGTCGCGTACAAACACCTTGCCGATGATGGAGTTGGTTTGCGCTTTGACGTCTACGCTGTTGATGGGGGACACCACGCCGGTGGCCCGCAATCGCACGGCCAAATCTTTTTGCTCCACGGGCACGGTGCTGACGGTGACCGGCGGCATCGGCGCTGCCGCACCGGATGCCCCGCTGGCAGGCGCTGCGGCCGCCGTCGCCCCAGCACTGCCTGCCGCCGCCCCTGCGTTATTGCCGCTGCCAGGCGCACTAGCAGGTGTCGGCTCTTTGTTGCCACAAGCGGCTAGAAATACTAGCGATACGCTGAAAAAAAGGCAGGCTTTTCGCAAGGGATATGAACGCGTTTTTTTCATTTTTAAGTGAGGGCAAAGGTTTGGCTAAGGCAATGGCTTGTCTTAGCCAGGCAGAGCATAAGGCGGCAATTCGCGGCGCGGACATCTTAAATGCAATTCTTTGCTACAGGATGTCCGCGCTGGCGAGGCGCTAAGCGAGCGGCAATTTCCAGCAGCCCACAGGTGGGCAGACAGTGGGTTAATCCTGTACCAAGGCCTCAAACAAGCCAGCGGGTAGGTACCAGACCATCCGAATTAAATTTCCTGGTTCCCAGGCAGGCGCAACCAATCGAGTAAACACATGTTTCCAATTGAAACTAGGCTTTGCTGCGCCGCAATAAATAGCTGCCCGCGGCGGATTTACGGGCGGCGGACGCACACGCTAACCCACAAGCCTATCCGGGCGCAAGACGTCAGGCAAAGACGCCAGCCGTGTCCTGCATACGTGCCGACACTTCGCCAAGCTGGTGCATGCTGTCGCCGTAGCTCATTTCCATTTGGGTCAGCGCCTTAAAGTAATGGCTCACCATGTACTCATTGGTAACGCCGATGCCGCCGTGCAATTGCACCGCCTGCTGGCCCACGTAACGCATCGATTGGCCGATTTGGTATTTGGCACGTGCCATGGCTGCGCGGCGTTCAGGGGCAGGGGCATTGAGCTTGAGGCTGGCGTAGTAGCTCATGGAGCGCGCTAACTCCACCTGCATCTTCATATCAGCAGCCCGGTGGCGCAGGGCCTGGAAGCTGGACAATGTAGCGCCAAACTGTTTGCGGGTGTTCATGAACTCAGCCGTCATGGCCAGGCTTCTATCCATGGCGCCGACCGCTTGGGCACATAAGGCGGCGATGCCGATGTCGACGCCGTGTTCCAGCGCCGTGATGCCATGGCGTGTAATCAGGGTGGCTGGGCTTTGGTGCATTTGCACTTCAGCAGCGCGGCCCCCATCTTGCGTACCATAGCCGCGTGTTTGTACCCCTGCTGACAGGCGCTCCACTAAAAATAGCGCCAGTTCGCCATCAAGCATGGCCGACAGCAAAAACGCGTCCGCCTGGTCTCCAGCGGGCACCAGGCTTTTGGCTCCGCTGAGGTGGAAGCCACCGCCGGCCGCCGTGCTGACGCAGGAAGAAGCGTCCAGTCGATAGCGTTTGCCTTGCTCTAGGGAAGCCAGCACCACCAAGGCCTCGCCGCTGCACAGCTTGGGCAACCACTGCGTTTTGGTTGGTTCGTCGGCATAACCCGACAGGAGCGCGCCGCACATCAGGGCTTGCGACAGGGGTTCGAGCACGATGCCGCGCCCGAGCTCCTCCATAACCACCATGCCTTCGACCGGGCCCAGGCCCATGCCGCCGTCTTCTTCGCTGACATACAGGCCGCACAGACCTAGCTCTGCCAGTTCATTCCAAACGCCGCGGTCAAAGCCGCCGGCTTGCTCGACACTGCGTCGCCGTTCGAAGGTGTAGGCCTTATCCACCCATTTGCGTACCGCGTCACGCAGTTGTTCTTGGTCGTCGGAGAAATCGAAATCCATGGTGTTTTTCCTTTGCTGTCTGGGGCCTATTAGCCCAGCACAAATTGCGAGACGATGTTGCGTTGCACTTCGTTGCTACCGCCGTAAATCGTGGTCTTGCGCATATTGAAATAAGTCGATGCCAAGGGAGCGCAGTGTGCGTGCCCTACGTGGTCGCCTTGCCAACCCGCTTCCATCGCCTCGCGGATAAGGGGCAGGGCGAAGGGCCCGGCGGCCAGCATCATGAGTTCGCTGTACCGTTGCTGAATCTCGCTGCCGCGGATTTTCAATAGGCCCGCAATGTCCAGCGACTGTTTGCCCGATTTTTCTGCGGACAGCACACGCAGCACCATCATCTCTAGCGCCACCACGTCCACTTCGAGCTTGGCTATCTCGTCGCGGAAACGGCTGTCTTCGTACACGCCTTCGGTTTTGGCGATGCGCTTTAAGCGCTCCAACTCGCGCTTGGCACGGTTCACGTCCGCAATATTGGTGCGCTCGTGGGCCAGCAGGTATTTGGCGTAATTCCAGCCCTTGTTTTCCTCACCGATCAGGTTTTCAGCCGGCACTTCCACGTTGTCAAAAAACACCTCGTTCACCTCGGCCGAGCCATCAAGCAAGATGATGGGGCGCACGGTCACGCCGGGCGACTTCATGTCGATGAGCAAAAAGCTAATGCCGTTTTGGGGCTTGCCTTCGGCGGCGGTGCGTACCAGACAGAAAATCCATTCGCCGTACTGGCCCAGCGTGGTCCAGGTTTTTTGGCCATTGACGATGTATTTGTTACCCACGCGCTCGGCGCGCGTTTTGAGCGAGGCCAGGTCGGAACCCGAGCCCGGTTCGCTGTATCCCTGGCTCCACCAGACGTCGCCACTGGCAATGCCTGGCAAAAAGCGTTGTTGCTGTTCGGCGTTGCCAAAGGCCATGATGACTGGCGCCACCATCACCGGCCCAAAAGGCACCACGCGCGGCGCTCCGGCCAGCGCACATTCTTCTTCAAACAAATGTTTTTGGATCGCGTTCCATCCCGGACCGCCAAATTCCTTGGCCCAGGCGTGGCCGAGCCAGCCTTTTTTACCCAAAATCTTGCCCCAGTGCTGCATGTCTTCGCGTGTCAAATGCAAGGCGTTGTGGACTTTGTGGGAAATGTCTTGCGGCAAATGGGCGTGCACCCAGGCGCGTATCTCTTCTCGAAAACCCAGCTCTTCGGGGGTAAAGGCCAAATCCATACAGGCGTCTCCAGGTGGTCAATGGGTGCGGGCATTTTGCCCAAACTGCGGTTTTAGCACGGTCGTTCGTTTTTTTCTGTCAGTGTTGCGACAAGGGCTTGTGAGGTGGGGGTTTTTGCCGCGCATCAAGCTAACGCTGCATCGGATAATCAGGCACCTATGCAATCGATTGTGATTTTGATTTCTGGCGGCGGCTCCAATATGGCCGCGCTGGTCCGCGCGGCGCAGCTGGAAGACTGGGCGGCCCGCTATGGCGCGCCGATTGCGGCGGTCATAAGTAATCGGGCTGATGCGGCGGGCTTGCGCTGGGCGCAGGCGCAAGGCATTGCCACCCACACCATGTCTCACGCCGACTTTCCAGACCGCGCGCAATTTGACGCCGCTTTGGCGCAGGCCATCGCCTCGTGCGTGGGCGCTGGTAAGCCGCCCTTGGTATTACTGGCCGGATTTATGCGCATCTTGACGCCGACTTTTGTAAAAGCGCACGCCGGACGTCTGATCAATATCCATCCCTCGCTGCTACCCGCGTTTACGGGCTTACAAACCCACGAGCGGGCGCTAGCAGCTGGGTGCAAATTTGCCGGCGCCACGGTGCACCGCGTGACCGAGGTGCTGGACGAGGGCGCCATCCTGGAGCAATCAGTGGTGCCAGTGCTGCCCGATGACGATGCGCACACACTGGCGGCACGCGTGCTTGCCACCGAACACGTCATCTACCCGCGCGCGGTACGCAGGCTGTTGGCGGCGGGGCTTAGCTAGCCAGGTCCAGTGCTCCTGCGGGCAAGTCGCCGATGCGGGTAAAGCGGCGTTGCTGCACGCCTTCCCACAGCACCAACTCGTCAAACATGGCGGCAGGCCGCACCCACAGGCCATGTGCGCCGTAGAGCGCGCGGTACAAAGTCATGGGCTCCAGGCTCTCACTATGGCGGGTGGTGGCCAATACCGCGTACATGCCGCCTTTGTAATGGCGGTACAGGCCGGGCGGCGTCTGGATCAATAGGGGGAGGTCTTTATCTTGCATGGGACAATGCACTGCTTATGCATCCAAAAGCTTTATTAGACGCCTGCGCCGAATTGGTGCGGCTGACCCTGCGATTTGAACATCCGGCGGACGCCACCGTATCCCGGTTTTTCCGGGATCACAAAGGACTGGGGCCACGCGAACGCGCCACCATGGCTGAAACGGTTTACACCGTGCTGCGCAAAAAACTTTTGTTTGACCATCTGGCGCCTTCGGGCAGCGGCGCCAAAGAGCGGCGGCTGGCGATTTTGGGCTTTTACGGGCCGGGCGATTTTTTACGCAGCGCCCTCACGGACCAAGAAAAAAACTGGCTGGATGCCTGCGAAAAAGTCAAACCCGACGACTTGATGGAGCGCCACCGCCACAACCTGCCCGAGTGGCTGGTGCAGCCGCTCAAAGACCAACTGGGCGCTGAGTTCTGGCCCTTGGTGGCGCAAATGAACCAGGGCGCAGGCCTGGATTTGCGGGTGAACGACTTCAAGGCCAAGCGCGCCGATGTGCAAAAAGCCCTGGCCGCTTCGGGTATCAAAGCCTTGCCGACGCCGTATTCGCCCTGGGGTTTGCGTATTGCGGGCAAACCCGCTCTCAACAAGCACGAAGCCTTTATCCGTGGCGATTTTGAAGTGCAAGACGAAGGCTCGCAAATTTTGGCCATGCTCTTGGATGCCAAGCGCGGCGAAATGGTGGTGGATTTTTGCGCGGGAGCCGGTGGCAAAACCCTGGCCATAGGCGCTTGCATGCGCAGCACGGGCCGCTTGTACGCGTTCGACACCTCCGCGCATCGGCTGGATTCTTTCAAGCCGCGCATGGCGCGCAGTGGTTTGTCCAATGTGCATCCGGCAGCGATTGCGCATGAGCGCGACGACCGGGTCAAGCGCTTGTCGGGCAAGATCGACCGCGTATTGGTCGATGCGCCTTGTTCCGGCCTAGGCACGCTGCGCCGCAACCCCGATCTGAAATGGCGCCAAAGCCCGCAGTCGGTGCAGGAAATGGCGGTGTTGCAGGCGGCGATTTTGCAAAGCGCTTCGCGCTTGCTCAAAGCAGGCGGGCGTCTGGTGTACGCCACTTGCAGCTTGTTACCCCAGGAAAACGAAGACATAGCCCAAGCCTTTAGCGTTGCCAACCCGGGATTTGAGCCCATGGACGTGGCCGATATCCTGACCGGGCTTAAAGTGCTTGATGCCGCTAGTTTGTGTAGCGGTGGGCCAGAGGGTAGTCAATACTTGCGCTTGTGGCCCCAAAAGCACGCAACAGATGGCTTTTTTGCGGCGGTTTGGCAGAAAAAATAGCGTCATCGAGCGGGTGTAGAGTACTTATTTGAGTTATTTGCGGCCCATTGGCCTTGTTTCTGTGCCAAAGCGCTCCCACCTTTTTACAATGGGAGACGCGACAGGGAAGTGAAAAGCCGGTGCGCCTCTGGGCACGGCCACCATTTATGAAAGATGCAGATCCATGTTTTTGACCGATTCGGCAATGTTCAATGCCATTCTTGAGTGGCTAGGCCATGGCACCTGGCATCTGGCCTGGTGGCAAGTTATTCTTTTCACGCTGGCGCTGACCCACATCACCATGATCAGCGTGACCGTGTTTTTACATCGCCATCAGGCGCACCGCGCTTTGGATCTGCACCCCGGCGTGGCGCATTTTTTCCGGTTATGGCTGTGGCTGACCACCGGCCAGGTCACCAAAGAATGGGCGGCCATACACCGCAAACACCACGCCAAATGCGAGCAGCCTGACGATCCACACAGTCCGCAGGTGTACGGCATCCGCACAGTCTTGTTCCAAGGCGCCGAGTTGTACCGGGCCGAGTCCAAAAATAAAGAAACTATGGCCCGCTACGGCCATGGTACGCCGGACGACTGGATGGAGCGCAATCTCTACACCCGCTTCTCCTGGCAGGGCGTGGGTTTGATGCTGGTCATTAACCTGACCCTGTTTGGCGCCCTGGGCCTGACGGTGTGGGCGGTGCAAATGGCCTGGACGCCGATTACCGCTGCGGGCATCATCAATGGTGCGGCGCATTACTGGGGCTATCGCAATTTCGAGTCGCCGGACGCTAGCACCAATATTTCTCCCTGGGGCATCATCATTGCCGGCGAAGAATTGCATAACAACCACCACACCTACCCCACCTCGGCCAAGCTCTCGGTCAAGCCTTACGAGTTTGATATCGGCTGGATGTACATCTCGATTTTGCAGTTCGCCGGTCTGGCGCATGTGAAGAAGACACCGCCCAAAGCCGCTTATGGCGATGTGCGTCCGGTGGCTGACGAGAAGACCCTGGAAGCGCTAATTGCCAACCGCTATGAAATCATGGCTGGTTTTGCCAAGCAAATGCAGGCTACTGTACGCCAGGAACTGGCGGCGATGAAAGCCCGGAGCGCGGATACGGCAGCCATCAAAGCAGCCAAATTATGGGCGCATCGCGATGCCGAAAAAATCCCGGCAGCGGCGATCCCGCAACTCGCCTTGGCCCGCGCGGCTTCACCGGTATTGGACAAGATGGTCACCATGCGCGAGGAGTTGCGTCAGATGTGGCTCAACACCGCCGTTTCCCGCGAGCAACTTACCTCGGATTTGGCCGCCTGGTGCCACCGGGCCGAAGACAGCGGTATTGCCACCCTGCGCGAGTTCTCCTTCAAGCTACGGTCCACGCAACTGGCTTGAGCGTGCCGTCGAGCGCCAATGGCGCTCGACGCGAGTCGATGCAGTAGCAGATACGCCTGCATAGTGCGTCACAACCCAGTAGCCCACAATAAAAAAAGCCCGCATAGCGGGCTTTTTGCTTGGTACCGGATTGAAGTATTACTTCAATTTGGTTTCTTTGTAATCCACATGCTTGCGCGCTTTGGGATCAAATTTCTTGATCAGCATTTTCTCGGGCATGGTTTTCTTGTTTTTGCTGGTCGTATAGAAGTGACCGGTGCCCGCTGTGGATTCGAGCTTAATTTTTTCGCGTCCGCCTTTGCTTGCCATGGTGCTACTCCTTATGCCTGGCCGCGTGCGCGCAGGTCTGCGAGCACGGCGTCAATGCCGTTTTTGTCGATCAGGCGCAGGCCGGCGTTCGATATACGCAGACGCACCCAGCGGTTTTCAGATTCAACCCAGAAACGGCGGTACTGCAGATTGGGCAGAAAACGGCGCTTGGTTTTGTTGTTTGCATGGGAAACATTGTTTCCGACCATGGGGCCTTTGCCCGTGACTTCACATACGCGTGCCATGAGGACACTCCGATACTTTGAAACGGCCCGGCTGTGCCTGACAAGTCAGCGCAACCAAACCTCACCTCGCCAAAATCCGGGTGGCGGTAACCCGTTGCTGCAAAGCGAACTGCCCGTGGGGCAGTGTTAACAGCTTAGCCTGCGATTATAGCCAGGTGCACAGCGGGGCTGTGGTGGGCTGTAGTGGAGGCATTCAGGCCGAGCTTCGGCCCGTGTAATCGGGCCACCGCAGCGGCGGCCTTGGGCGAGGCTGCTACCTACAATGCATCCATGTTTGTTCACCTGCGCCTGCACACCGAATTTTCCGTCGTGGACGGCACCACCCGGGTCGAGGAGGTGGCGCAATTGGCCGCGGCGGACGGCCAACCGGCGCTGGCCATTGCCGACCTCAATAATCTATTTGCCACCGTCAAGTTTTACCGGGCCTGTCGCGCCCAGGGCGTCAAGCCGCTGATCGGTGCCGAAGTGCTGGTAGAGGGCTTTGCGGCCGATGCGTCCCAAAGCTCGCGCATGGTATTGCTGGTGCAAAACGCGCAAGGCTATTTGAATTTGTCTGAATTGCTGGCCAGGGCGCACACGCAAAACACCGGCAAGGCGCAAGTGGCGCTGCGCAAAGAGTGGTTACAAGAGCTCAATGCCGGTTTGCTCTGTTTGTGCGGCGCGCAGGCCGGCCCGGTGGGGCAGGCCTTGATGCAAGGCGATCAGGCCCGGGCCCATGATTGCGCTTTGCAACTGTCCAGCCTGTTTCCGCATCGTTTCTACCTGGAGCTGCAACGCGCCGGACGGCCCGAGGATGAAGCCCATGTGGTGGCCGCTGTGCAATTGGCGGCGCGCATGCATTTGCCGGTGGTGGCCACGCACCCGGTGCAGTTTGCACACGCTGATGATTTTGAAGCGCATGAGGCGCGTGTGTGCATTGCCGATGGCGAGTTGCTCAGCAACCCACGCCGGGTGCGCCGCTTTACCCGCGAGCAGTATTTCAAAACCGCCGCCCAAATGCAGGAATTGTTTAGCGATATTCCGTCGGCGCTGGCCAACACGCTGGAAATCGCCAAGCGCTGCAACCTGAGTTTGGTATTGGGCAAACCGCAATTACCCGATTTCCCCACGCCCTTAGTGGACGGCGTGCGTATGAGCCCGGAGGACTACTTCCGCCATGCCTCGCATGCCGGATTGCAAGAGCGCATGGCGCATCTGTACCCGGATGAAGCCTTGCGCGCGCAACAAATGCCGCGCTACCTGGAGCGTTTGGAGTTTGAGCTAGAAACGATTATCAAAATGGGCTTTCCTGGCTATTTTTTGATTGTTGGCGACTTTATCAACTGGGCCAAAAGCAATGGCTGCCCGGTCGGGCCGGGACGCGGTTCGGGCGCCGGTTCGCTGGTGGCGTATTCGCTCAAAATTACCGACCTGGACCCGTTGCGCTACAACCTGCTGTTTGAGCGTTTTCTCAATCCTGAGCGGGTTTCCATGCCCGACTTTGACATCGACTTTTGCCAGACCAACCGGGACCGGGTGATTGATTACGTCAAAGACAAATACGGCAAAGCGGCGGTCAGCCAGATCGTCACTTTCGGCACCATGGCCGCGCGTGCCGCGATTCGCGATGTCGGGCGGGTGCTGGACCTGGGCTACAACTTTTGCGATGGCATCAGCAAACTGATCCCGAACAAGCCCGGCACCTCGGTGACGCTGCAATTGCCACCACCCGCCGCCGAACGCAAAAAAGACGATAAAACTATCTATGCCAGCGAAGCGGAGCCGCTGTTGGCGCAGCGCGAAGCGCAGGAAGAAGACGTCAAGACATTGCTTGAACTGGCGCGCAAGCTCGAAGGCCTGACGCGCAACGTCGGTATGCATGCAGGCGGCGTGTTGATTGCGCCGGGAAAGCTCACCGATTTTTGCCCGCTCTACCAGCAGCCGGGCAGCGAATCAGCGGTCAGCCAGTTTGATAAAGACGATGTCGAGGCCATTGGCCTAGTGAAGTTTGACTTTTTGGGCCTGGCCACGCTCACGATTTTGGAGATAGCGCGCGACCTGATTCGCGCCCGCCACCGCGGGCAGGAACACTTTAATTATGAAGACTTGCCGCTCGATGACGAGGCGGTGTATCGCTTGTTTTCTGCCGGACAAACCGAAGCCGTTTTTCAGTTTGAAAGCCGTGGCATGCAAGGCATGTTGCGCGATGCCAAGCCCACGCGCCTCGAAGACCTGATTGCGCTGAACGCCTTGTACCGTCCCGGCCCGATGGACTTGATTCCCAGCTTTGTGGCGCGCAAGCATGGGCGCGAGCAAGTGGAGTACCCGCACCCGCTGGTAGCCGAGATGCTGTCCGAGACCTACGGCATCATGGTCTACCAGGAACAGGTGATGCAGACCGCGCAGATTTTGGGCGGCTATTCGCTGGGCGGCGCCGACATGTTGCGCCGGGCTATGGGCAAGAAAAAGGCCGAGGAAATGGCGGAGCACCGGGACATTTTTCGCGCCGGTGCTGCTAAAAATAATATTGGCGAGGAAAAAGCCGACGAAATTTTTGACCTGATGGAGCGCTTTGCCGGCTACGGCTTTAACAAATCGCATGCCGCCGCGTACTCGCTGCTGGCCTACCACACAGCCTGGATCAAGGTGCATTACACGGCTGAGTTTTTCTGCGCCAATATGACAGTGGAGATGGACAACACGGACAAGCTCAAACTCTTGTTCGAAGACGCCGAGCGTCTGAACATCCAGTTCGAGCCGCCCAATATCAACCGGGGTGTACACCGCTTCGAACCCATCTCTAACCGCGAGATTCGCTATGGCCTGGGCGCCATCAAAGGCACGGGCCAGCAGGCTATTGAGGCCATCGTGGCGGCCCGCGAAGGGCGCAGTCCAACAGCAGAGCCCGGTCCGTTTACCAGCTTGTTTGATTTTTGCCGCCGTGTCGAACGCAGCCGCATCAACAAGCGCTGCATTGAGGCGCTGATCAAAGCCGGTGCTTTTGATACCTTAGAACTCAACCGCGCCTGCTTGCTGGCCTCGGTAGACCGGGCTTTCGAGTTTTCAGCGGCGGCCATTGCCAATGTGCACCAGGTCGGGCTGTTTGACATGGGCGACGGCGACGACCATGGCTCCAGCACCCAAGAGCCCGAATTGGTGGCCGCCTTGCCCTGGGGCGTGAAAGAGCGGCTCATGCAGGAAAAAACCGCCATCGGCTTTTATTTGTCCGGCCATTTGTTTGATGAAGTGGCGCAAGAAGTGCGCCGTTTTGCTAAGCGCCCGATCGAAGAGTTGCTTGAAACCCGCGAGCCGCAATTGCTGGCGGGCATCGTCACCGACATGCGCATCATCAACGGCCAGCGCGGCAAATTGGCGCTGTTCAAGCTGGACGACAAATCCGGTGCGATAGAGGCCCGTGCGGACGAAGGTTTGATAAATTCGCACAAGCACTGGTTCAAAGAAGATGCGCTGGTGATTGCCATGGGTAAAGTGCAGGCCGATCGCTTTTCGGGTGGCATGCAATTTACGATTACCCAGATGTGGGATCTGGAGCAGGCACGTTGCCGTTTCGGCCGCTATTTGCGCGTGGCGGTGAAAGCCGACGGGCGTGCGCCGGATGTGGCCCAGTTGCTGCGCGAGTTTCCTGCCAAGCGCGAAATGAGCGAGCAAGGCGAATTGGTGCGTGGCCTGGCGGTGCGCTTTGTGCTGGAGTGCCAGATTGCCAGCAAACCGCACAGTGAGCCGCCTGAAGGCGCCAGCGCCGAAGTGCAACTGGGCGATGCTGCCCGTTTTTACCCCAGCGACGCCGCACTGGCCCGCTGGCGCGCCCATGCCGACCAGGGCCGCGCGGTGGTGGCGTACGAGTAAGGGAGCCTTCCTTGCAGATGGGTTTGCACCGAAGGGTTGGCGTGCAAAGGTAGGACCTTGTGTAGGTTCGCCTTCGGCGAGCTCCAGCGCGCATTCCATGCTGGCTAGTACCTAGCGGGTGTGCTTTCGACTATGGCTGTCGCTTGGATGTTTAAACGCGCATGGATGAAGTCCGCTGATCAGCCCTGGATGTTGGAGTTGCCACCTTAGCGAATGCCCAATCTGCGCAAGCTGGTCAAGGGCTTGTAGGAGCGCACGCATCTTTAGGCAGCGCGTGTGGGGCATTATTTTTTCGTTGACGGTGATTTGTGGTTCATGTCCAGCTACCCCGCGCCGCCTGCGGGTTTGGACGCAAGCCAGGGGCCGGCGATCCAATACAGCGTGGTTGGCATGTTGAGCCACGCGCTGCAATATGTATTTGCGCCTATTGGTTTTAATTGGCAAACTTCGATTGCCCTGGTACCCGGCATGGCGGGCTGTCTCCCGAACCCGGTAAGTAGCACATCATCTTGCAATGGTGCAGCTTGCGATTAAGGCGCGGACACTCTTGCATCTGCGCTCAAGCGTTCGCCAGATGCGCAAGAAAAAATATTATTTATCCGAAGGCCACTGGCTCGGTAATCTGAGCCAATGCCGAATTGATTCAAACCTAAGGACTTATAACAATCACCATAGGCGATGGGAATCTACCGTCTTTGTCCGGAGGGAAGCGCTCAGTTTTCCAAATTGCTTTATAGGCAACGTCATCAAAGTAGGTATCTCCGCTGCTCTTTGTCAGTTTGGCATCGACGATTTTTCCGTTGGCACCGGTTTTCACCAGATATTCCGCCTTTAAATTTGGGCTCACTTCCTTGATTAATAAAAGGTTGGGGCGTATCGCATCACGCACTTTTGCGCCGTATTCCGCACCGGGCGGCCCGGTTTGGGCCCCTGTGCCGGTACCTGGGACCTGCTTCATGGTTCGTTCGAGCTGATCTTTGCGTAATTTTTCGCTCTGAGCCTCTTTGGCAACTTCCGCTGCTTTGGCAGCTTCCGATTCTTTGCGCTGCTTTTCTTGCGCTGCTTTGGCAGCTTCCGATTCTTTGCGCTGCTTTTCTTGCGCTGCTTTGGTAGCTTCTGATTCTTTGCGCAGCTTTTCTTGCGCTGATTTGGCGGCTTCTAGTTCTTTGCGCAGCTTTTCTTCCGCTGATTTGGCGGCTTCTAGTTCTTTGCGTGACTTATCGTCCGTTGCCTTGGCTGCTTCCAATTCTTTACGCAGCTTATCTTGCGCTGCTTTGGAAGCTTCCAATTCTTTGCGTGCCTTATCGTCCGTTGGTTTGGGTGTTTCCGAATCTTTGTGCTGTTTGTCGTCCTGCGCTGTGCTGGCTTTATTTCTTACTTGCTTGGTGATGTCTTCGGCGTTTGCATCGGGTTTTTGTTTTTGAGCTTTCAGGGAAATGTCTGCCTCTACCTTGGGTGATTGCACTACAGGAGGTGCAGCTACTTTGGGAACTGGCTGGATCGGCTTTGCAGATTTTTCCGCAGGCGGAGTTGGTGCTGGAGGCGGTGGAGCAGGTTTTGGAGCCGGCGGCGTAATGGGCGCTTTTGGTTTGGGAGATGCTGCACCTGAAGGTGGGGTGGTCCACAACTCTGCGGTAAATGGTGGGCTGTCCGAGTTCTCTAAATGCCAAGGTACGACATAAGCCAGGGCGATCACCAATAGCGCATGCACTACCAGCGCCAGCGCGAGCGATCGCCGCAAGCCCGGCGTGGGCGGCGGCAAAAATTCGTTATGGGCCTTCAGCTGCGCCATGGGTTCAGGGTGCCAATTGAACCGACAGTCCGATCCGTGCGATTCCGGCCTTCTGCAAGGTATCCATGACCTTGACGACGTGCTCGTACTGCACCGTTTTATCCGCGCTGATTACCACGGCGGTGGAATCCGGCGCCCGGCCTGACTGCAACTTATTGACTGCTTTTGCAAGCTCGTTCAGGTTGGTCGCCGCCGGCGGGCCCACCCCCCTTATCTCTAGCTTGTTGTCCTTACCAAGCACAATTTGTATGGCAGCGTCGGGTTGCTTGGCAGCGCTACCTACGCTGGGCAAATTGATCATGCTTGGCGAGATCAAAGGCGCCGTCACCATGAAAATGATCAGCAGCACCAGCATCACGTCGATAAAGGGCACCATATTGGGCTCGTTGATGGCGCGTCTGCCGCGACCTCGGGAACTGACTGCGGGCATAGGCTTCTCCTGCTTACGGTGGATGGCTAAAAACGGGGCCTAGCGCGGTGAGCCGGTGTTTACCTGGGCGCTGATATTGCGCTGCAATATGTTGGAGAACTCTTCCATAAAGGTTTCATGGCTAATCGCAATGCGATCGAGGTCACGGGCGAAACGGTTATAGGCAATCACCGCAGGTATGGCTGCAAACAGACCAATTGCGGTCGCCACCAAGGCTTCTGCGATGCCGGGCGCCACGGTGGCCAGGGTAACCTGCTGCAAAGTCGCCAAGCCGGTAAAAGCATGCATGATGCCCCAAACCGTACCAAACAGACCCACGTAAGGCGATACCGAGCCCACAGAGGCCAGAAAAGACAAATTGCTTTCGACTTCGTCCATCTCGCGCTGGTAGCTGGCGCGCATGGCCCGTCTGGCCCCGTCCATCAGGGGGGCCACGTCATTGATGCGGCGCTCGCGCAGCTTTTGGAATTCACGCATGCCGCTGGCAAAAATCCGTTCCATGGGGCCGGAGTTCACGCCCTTGCTGGCTGCCGTGTTGTACAACTCATGGAGGCTGGAGCCGGACCAAAACTCCCGCTCGAATAATTCATTGAGTGATTTGACCCGCTTGATGGCATAAATTTTCCGGAAAATCGCGGTCCAACTGGCTATCGAAACCACCATCAAGGAAAGCATGACCAATTGCACGACAAAACTGGCGTGCAAAATGAGTTTAATAATGTCGAGGTCCTGATTCATGGTTTGGCCTTCTGGGTGAAAATTGCCTGCGAGTCAGCGGCGGATTATGCGGCCAGAATCTGGCGCAGGCGATCAATTGCAGTATGCAATTGTTCCATGGAACTAGCGGTAGAAAAACGCACAAATTGCGCGCCGTGGGCCGGGCCGAAATCGCGCCCCGGCGTTACGGCCACATGGGCGCGCTCCATCATGGCAAAGGAAAAATCCCAGCTGTCCTTGATCCCTAAACGCGCGCATGCTTCGGTGCAATCGGCCCAGGCGTAAAACGCGCCATCGGGCATGACCGGTACGGTCAGCCCTATCGCATTGAGTGCGGGGACAAAGTAATCGCGTCGCTGTGCAAACGCCTGACGGCGACTTTCATAGAGCGCGATGCTCTCGTCTTCAAAGCAGGCCAGTGCCGCGTGCTGGGCAATGGCGCTGGGGCAAATAAACAGGTTTTGCGCCAGCCGCTCTATCACTGGCACCAAGACGGGGGGCATCACCATCCAGCCCAAGCGCCAGCCGGTCATGTTGAAGTATTTGCTAAAGCTATTGATGCTGATGACGGAGTCATCCAAAGCCAGGGCACTGATGCCAAAGTGCGCGTCATAACTCAGTGGCAGGTAAATTTCATCGACCAAGGTAATGCCACCGCGTGACTGTACTACCTGGTGGATACGTGCCATCTCCGCCGGGTCAATAGAACTGCCGGTGGGGTTGGAAGGCGAGGCTAGTAAGACGCCCCGCGTCTTGGGGCCCCAAGCTTCTTTGACTTGGGCGGCACTGAGTTGAAAGCGTTGCGCAGCGGTGCTCGGCAATAAGACGGCGCGTGCATCGGCCGCGCTCACAAAATGCCGGTTACAGGGGTAGCTGGGATCGGGCATCAGCACTTCATCCCCGGCATCCAACAGCGCGAGGCAGGCCATTTGCAATGCCGCGGAGGCTCCGGCGGTGATGACGATGCGACTGGCCGGGATCTCCAGCCCGAAGCGCTGGCGATACCAGTGGCTGATGCGCTCGCGCAGCGCGGGCAGGCCGGTGGCTTGGGTGTACTGACTCAGGCCTTTGCTGATCGCACGCGATGCGGCTTCTTGCACCAAAGGTGGCGCGGTGAAGTCGGGCTCACCGATATTGAGAAACACCATGGGCCGCGCACTGTCCTGCACTTGCTGGGCTAGCGCGGAGGCGGCCTTGGCCACTTCCATCACATAAAACGGTTCAATCGCTTGGGCGCGGCGGGAAATTTGCATGGACCGGATCGGTTCAAGCGCTATGGCGTGCACCGCGGTCGGCTTGCACTTCGAGGGCGCGCAATTCGGGCGCTAGGCCGTTGAGCACCGCGTTGACGTATTTGTGGCCGTCGGTACCACCAAATTCTTTGGCCAACTCCACGCATTCATTGAGCACCACGCGCCAGGGCACATCGGGGCAATGCTGCATTTCGTAAACGCCTATCCATAGCACGACGCGTTCGATGGGCGATATCTCGCTAAGCGGCCTGTCCAGTCGGGTGCTGATCAGTAAGTCGGCCGCATCGGCCTGGGCGATGCAGCCATGCAGCAAAGCATCGAAATGCACTGCGTCGGCCTTGGAAAAGCCCGACAAATCACGCGTGAACAGGTCAATATCGGCGGGCTGGTTTTTGCCCACCAGGCTTTGGTAGAGGCCCTGCACTGCAAACTCGCGCGCACGGCTGCGCTTATTTTTAGTGGCAGTTTTGCGCACGCCGGTGCTGCTTAGCTTGGTCTGCTGCTCTTGCGGCTGCGTCGGTGCGTGGGGTTCGGCCATTAAATTTTTTCCAGCAGGTTGGCCATCTCAATGGCCACACGCGCGGCGTCGCTGCCTTTGACCGATTGGCGCGCGATGGCTTGGCTCAGGTTTTCGGTGGTCAGAATCGCGTTGGCAATGGGCAACTGAAAATCCAGTGCGATGCGCGTGACGCCAGCGCTCGATTCATTGGCCACCAGTTCGAAGTGGTAAGTCTCGCCGCGGATGATGCAGCCGATAGCAATCAATGCGTCAAATTTGGATTTTTCAGCCAGTGCTTGCAAGGCGACAGGCACTTCAAGCGCACCCGGCACGCTCACATGGTGGATGTCACGCTCAGCCACGCCCAGAATCAGCAACTCTTGCTTGCAGGCGCTGGTCAGCGCGTCGGTGACGTCCTGGTTAAAGCGTGCTTGCACGATGCCGATGCGCAGGCCTTTGCCTTGCAGTCGCTGGTCTTCGTTGTCGATATTGCCTTTGTCAGCACCAAACATGGGTTTCTTTCCGGTTCAAAAAAATCAGAGGGCGGGAGCGCTTAAGTAGCCTACGGTTTCCAGGCCATAACCGGCCATGCTGGGCATGCGGCGCGGGCTGCCCATAAGTCGCATTTTTTGCACGCCGCACAAGCGCAAAATCTGCGCGCCGATGCCATAGGTACGTAAATCCATAAGACCGCGCTCGGGGGCTTGCGCAGGCCGGGCGGTGCCCTCAAATTGGGCTAGCAATTGCTCGCCGGTTTCGCCGCAATTGAGCAGCACTAGCACGCCTTTGCCCTCGCGCGCCAAAAATGCCAGGCTGGCGTCCAGGCTCCAGGAATGCAAAGTGCGCCCGGCTTCCAGTGCATCGAGCACCGACATCGGCTCGTGCACCCGCACGGCCACGGCTTCGGACGGGTCCCATTGACCTTGTACCAGCGCCAGATGTACCGCATGGCCTGTGGAGTCTTGAAAGGCATGCGCCTGAAAGCTGCCAAAGGCAGTTTGCAATTCGCGGCTGGCTTTGCGCTCTACTAGCGATTCCACGCGGCTGCGGTGGGCGATCAGGTCGGCAATGGTGCCGATTTTTAGACCATGCTCAGCGGCAAACAACTGCAAGTCCGGCAGGCGCGCCATGGTGCCGTCGTCTTTCATGATCTCGCAAATCACCGAAGCGGGTGTGCAGCCAGCCATGGCGGCCAAATCGCAACCGGCTTCGGTATGGCCAGCGCGCATCAGCACGCCGCCATCGACCGCTTGCAGGGGAAAAATATGGCCCGGCTGCACCAGGTCCTGCGGCACGGCGTTTTTGGCGACTGCGGCACGCACCGTGCAGGCGCGGTCGGCAGCGGAGATGCCAGTGCTTACGCCTTCTGCGGCTTCAATGGAAACGGTAAATGCGGTGGCGTGCTTGGTGCCATTGCGCACTGCCATGGGCGGCAGTTGCAGGCGCTGGCAATGGGCGCGTGTGAGAGTCAGGCAGATCAGGCCGCGTCCAAAGCGCGCCATGAAGTTAATTGCCTCGGCGCTTACATGGTCTGCGGCCAGTACCAGATCGCCTTCGTTTTCGCGGTCTTCTTCATCGACCAAGATGACCATTTTGCCATCGCGCATGTCGGCCACGATATCTTGCACGGGGGAGATGGAAACAGGGGAGAGGTGGGAGGCGGTCATCGGCTAGCTTTCGGATGGTCCAGCGGGCGCGGGCCCAGAGGGCGGCGGCGCTGCAAGGCAAGGGTTGATTATCGCCGCAAGCGCTAACCCGCAATTGTCGTCGCTACGCGGTGCGCTAGGGATGTGGCAGTCCACGGTGGAATACGGTGTGTTGCGTCAAAGTCAGAAGTCAGGAGTTGCTATGGCCAGCGGCCAGGCAATGACACGACTTTGTCACGGACTGTGGTCGTGCAATGACGGATTTGACCTTGTGAGGCGCTTGGGCTAGTCGTCAATGGACGCGCTCCAGCGCGCATCCAGGCCTTTTTGCAGATCGCGCCGGTCGCGTTTGGTGGGGCGCCCATGGCTGAGGGCATCGGCGGGTTCGGCATGCAGGCGGCGGTGTTCCTGCATTGCCAGGCGCGCACTGGTACTTTCTGCGCTTTCTTCGTACAAGGCTTGCGCCACCGGCGCCGGGCCGCGCACTGCGCTCAGGCCTTTGACGGTGATGGTGCGCGGGATTTTGGCCTGCCATACCGTCAGGATATCGCCCACCCGCACTTCGCGCGATGGCTTGATGTTTTGCTTGGCCACTTGCACATGGCCTTTATTGACTTCGTCGGTGGCCAGTGAGCGGGTTTTGAAAAAGCGCGCCGCCCACAGCCATTTGTCGATGCGCACACTGTCCATGGTTTATCCGTGCCTAGGTTGCAGGTTGAAAGGAGTAGCTAGGCGCATCCCGCGCCCAGCGGCTGCGCGCTGACCCAGGCATCGAACACGCGCACGTCGATTTCGGTTTTCAGCCGGTCATAAGCTTGCTGCGCCGGGGGGTAATGGCGACGTAAAAAATTGAGCCATTGCTTGAGCCGCCCGGCTTGTTGGCGCGCCTCCAAGCGCGAGCGCACCAAATGCCAGAAATGGCCCAAATGCATTTGCACGCCCGGCCAATCCAGCCCCGGCGCATGGGCACTGTGTTGCGCCAGCGTGGTGAGAGTGGTGTGCGACGTAGCCGCGCGAATCTCCAGCGCCAAGCCGGGATTACTCACCATACCGCGCCCTAGCATCAGCGTGTCGCAACCTGACTCCAGGCGGCATTGCTGCGCATGTTGCGCGTTCCAGATTTCGCCGTTGGCGATCAGCGGGGTGCGCACCCGCGCACGGATGTCGGCGATGCGGTGCCAGTAGGCTGGGGGACGGTAGCCATCGGCACGGGTACGGGCATGGACCACGATTTCACCGGCGCCGCCTTCGTGTAAGGCCAAAGCGCATTCTTCTGCGCGGCTGTCGTCATCAAAGCCTAAGCGCATCTTGGCCGATACCATTTTTTGCGCGGGCACGGCAGTGCGCACGGCTTTGACAATCGCAAACAATAGCTCGGGGTCTTGCAAGAGCGCGGCGCCGCCGCCGTGGCGATTGACCACTTTGGCCGGGCAGCCGAAATTGAGGTCCACGCCATCGGCGCCCATGCCGGCCACCCGCGCTGCGTTATCAGCCAGACAGCCCGGGTCCGAGCCCAGCAGTTGTGGGCGCACTGGCACGCCAGCGGCGGTGCGGCCACCGCTCAGCAACTCGGGCACCACGCGGATAAACACGCGCTCAGGCAACAAGGTGTCGGTGACCCGGATGAATTCGGATACGCACCGGTCAATGCCACCAACGCGGGTCAGCACATCGCGCAACACAAAGTCGAGCAAGCCCTCCATCGGGGCCAGGATCAGGGCCATCGCGTGCCGGCGCCCTTAACGCTGCGCGCCCAGGGCCAGTGCGGCTTGGCGCGATTGCTCGAGCGCCTGCGCGTCTGGCGGCGCATCCACCGGCCAGCCGCCCAGGTGCTGATGCGCCACGGCCGCCAGCGCGTCTATGCCCGGCGCGCCGTCGTTTAGGCAGGGGATGTAATGAAAGGCTTTACCGCCTGCCTCTAAAAACGCGTGGCGCGCTTCCATATTGATCTCTTCCAGCGTCTCCAGGCAGTCGCTGGTAAAGCCAGGGCAAACCACATCGACCCGGCCCACGCCAGATTGGCCCATGGCGATCAGCGTCGGTTCGGTATAGGGCTCCAGCCATTTGGCGCGGCCCAGGCGGCTTTGGAAAGTCACCTTGTACTGGTCTTTGGCAAGGCCCAGGCTGTCGGCCAGCAGGCGCGCAGTCTTAAAACATTCGCAGTGGTAATGGTCACCCAAATGCAAGGTGCGCTCGGGTACGCCATGAAAACTCATCACCAACACATCTGGTCGGCCATGCATTTGCCAATAGGCCTCTACTCCGTTGCGCAAGGCGGCGATATAGGCGGGATGGTCGTGGTAATGGTTGATAAAGCGCAGTTCAGGAATCGCGCGCGTACTGGCGGCCCATTGATACACCGCGTCAAACAGGCTGGCGGTGGTGGTGGCCGAATACTGCGGGTAGGCGGGAAGCACCAGCACGCGGGTGACGCCTTCGGTCTTGAGCGCATCCAACTGCGAGGGGATGGACTGGCTGCCGTAACGCATGGCCCATCGCACCCGCACATGCAAGCCCAGCCCCTGTAACTGTTGCTCCAACAAGCCCGCTTGTTTTTCTGTCCAGATCTTCAGCGGCGAGCCCTCAGCCGTCCAGATGCTGGCGTATTTGGCCGCCGACTTAGCCGGGCGGAAACGCAAAATAATGCCGTGCAAGATCAGCAGCCACACCAGGCGCGGGATTTCGACTACGCGGTGATCGCTCAAAAACTCGGCCAGATAGCGGCGCACTGCTGGCGCGGTGGGCGCGTCGGGGGTTCCCAAATTGCAATACAGCACCGCAGTCTGCGCGGCTTGACCGTGGGAAAAAGGGGGTTCTTTATGAAAAGGCATGCGGTATTCTCGCCCACCTATGCTTGACGCCTCCAAAATTCGCGCGATCTCCCTCGACCTGGACGACACTTTGTGGCCGGTCTGGCCCACCATCGCCCGGGCCGAATTCCAAATGCAGGACTTTTTACGCCCGCAAGCTCCGGCCACCGCCGCCTTGATGGCCGACCCGCAAGCGCGGGCGCAATTACGTGACGCGATGGTGAGCGCGCAACCGGCCAGCGCCCACGACATGAGCGCCCTGCGCTTGGGCATGATTGAACTGGCCCTAAAGCGCTGTGGCGAGTCCGAGGCTTTGGCGCCAGAGGCCTTCGGGGTGTTTTACTCGGCCCGCCAGCAGGTGGATTTGTATGCCGATAGCGCCGGGGCGTTGGCGCGCTTGGCCGGGCGCTTTCCGCTTTTGGCCCTGACCAACGGGAATGCCGATATCCATTTGGTGGGGATCGGGCATTTTTTTGTGGGCAGTGTGGGCGCGCATACCGTGGGCCTGCCCAAGCCGCACAAAGTCATTTTTGATGCAGCGGCCAACGCGCTGGGATGTCGGCACGAGGAAGTGCTGCATGTGGGTGACGACGCGCTGTTGGATGTGCTGGCGGCGCTGGATGCGGGGATGCAAAGTATTTGGGTGAACCGCTCTGGGGCCGATTGGCCGCATGCCCGGGGCCCCCATTTAGAAGTGACTAGTTTGGATGCCTTGTGCGATGCTTTGGGTGTGTAGTTTTGGCAGACTTGGGGGATCGAAGTCGCTTCGTTAATCGGGTGAAAAGTTGGTTTTTTTACAGATTTTCTCTGTGGGACTTTTGTATGTGCCCCGCTGGTTTACCCCCCGCTTCCCCCCCCGCCCCTTCACCCCCGCCGGGGTGAAGGGGAGCTTGAACCGCCAATTTGGTTTTTTTGTTTTGGAGAAGGGGTTTTGAATCGTGGCGTTGCGGTGCGGGTTTGTTCACCCCGGTTGGTGAACGAAGCGGTTGTAGTAAATGGTCTGGTGCTTAGGGCTTAGGGCTTTGCGGGGCTGCGCCAGCAGCGCGCAAAGGCGAGTGCAAGGTGAGCGCAGCGAACGAGCACACGCGGGCTTCCTGGGCCATTGGCCGTGCTGAGCAACGCAGCGGCGGCCGGATCAGAGCGGGCGCTTGTTTGAGCGAAGCGAGTTTGCGCCCGCCCCCGGACGGCGCGAGTAGCGCAAGGCACCCCTCAGGGGCACGGCCTTTGGCTCGCCTTTCTTTTGCTTATCTTTTCTTTGGCGAAGCAAAGAAAAGTAAGGCCCGCGGCAGGCGCAAGCCCTTTGGCTCGCCTTTCTTTTGCTTACTTTTCTTTGGCGAAGCAAAAGAAAGTAACTCGGCCAGCAGGCCGAAACCTGCTCTCGCAGCCTACTCTTTCCAGACAAACCCTTCAGTCTCATCCAAAGCCAGCGCCGCCATGATCCCGCTGCGCACCGCACCTTCCAAGGTCGCAGGGTAGGGCTTGTAGAGGTAATCCCCGCAGGCCAACAGGCCCGGCGCGACCTGCTGCGGTGGTCGCACCATGCGGGCCGCACACGAGAAAGTGGCCTGTTTTTCCATCACGGTACGAATGGCGCTTAGGCGCTGCCCATCAAGCCAGTCTTCCAACTGTTCTTCGGCTTGGGCCAGTACCATGGATTCGAGCTGTTCGTACTCCCCCTGGGGCGCGCTGACCACCAGCGCCAGCAGGCCAGGCGGGCCGCCGAGTTGGCCCCGGTCAAATGCAAATTGCGCCGGTGCCATGGGGCTGCTGCGCAGTGCCAGCATAGGTCGCGGCAAAACCAAGCCCGGCGCGTGCGCATAGACGGTGGCGATGGACTGGTATCGCATGGCTTTGGCCGGGCGCAGCCAGCGCTGTAAATGCAGGCCCAGGTTTTTGGGGGCCAGCGGTAGGTACTCACTGAATGCCTGTACCGCGTGCTGCGGGGCGGTGGCCCAGATCACGCGGTCAAAGCCCTCGCCGTCGACCTGCCACTGCCCGCCACTCCACCGGGGGCAGGTCGCGCGCCTTCCTAAGTGCACGCTGGCGCCGTGGTCGCTCAGCCAAGCGGCGGCGGCCTGGGGAAACAAAGCGCCCAAATCCACGGTAGGCACCAGCATGTCTGACCCCGCAGCGCGCCAGGGTTTGGGCTGTCGATCTGCGCCGGGGGGCTGGCGCGTAAGGTCCGTGGTCTCCAACCCGGCAGGCATGGTTTGCTTTTTCTCGCGCGGCTTGTCAAACACACTGTCATGCAGAACGGTTAAAAAAACTTGGCCGCTGGCCAATTGCGGTGGTGTGTTCAGAGCCGAAATGCACAAGGGGTTGATCAAGTCTTCCATCACCGTGCTGTGTATGCCCTGGCACAGCTCGGCGACGCTGGTTTGGGGGCTGCACCCAAAGCGGTTTTTCCGCCAGAGCCGCAGGGCCTTCACCAAAGACCTTTTATCGCCCATATTCCAGCCGCTGGCCATCAGCAGCCCGGCCATCAGGTTCCAGGGTTGTGGCCAATCGGGCAGTTGCAAGCCGTCGCCGTCGGCAAAGCGTAGTCCCAGGGGCAGGCGCAGCAGGGTTTGCGCCGGGTCCAGGCCCACGGTGCGCATCAGGTCCAGGGTTTCGCGGTAGGCGCCTAGCAAGATGTGTTGGCCGTTATCCAAGGTGGCTGTGCTGCCGTCGGGCATGAGCGCGTCAGCACTGGCCGGTAGAGTGCGCGCCCGCCCGCCCAGGGAGCGGCTGGCTTCCAGGACCGTGACTTGGTGCCCATCCTGTACCGCATGGATGGCTGCAGCCAGCCCGCTCCAGCCAGCACCCACCACGCAGACGCGATAGCGCTTCATAACTGGCCCAGCGCCTGTACTTTCCAGGCCAGCCAGAATTTGTGGATGGGCGTGAGCCGCACCCGGCGCTCTAGCACCGGAAAGCCCTCGCGCTCGATCTGGCGCAGCAGGCGCCGGTAAATGCTGGCCATCATCAGGCCAGGCTTTTGGTGGCGCCGCTCGCCCTCGGGCAGAAGGGCCAAGGCCTGCTCGTACAAGCCGTGCGCGCGCTCGGCTTGAAAGGCCATCAAGGCGCTGAAACGGGCCGAGGGCACACACTTTAATACTTCGTGTGCTTTTACATCAAAACGCTGCAACTCATTGACAGGTATATAAATTCTTCCACGTTGTGCGTCTTCGCCTACGTCGCGGATGATGTTGGTCAGCTGTAGCGCCTGGCCTAGGGTATGGGCATAAACCGTGGTTTGGGCCTCGGTTTGACCGAAGATCAGCGCCGCCACTTCCCCCACCACCCCGGCCACCAAGTGGCAGTAACGTTGCAGGTTCGGGAAATCCAGGTAGCGGGTTTGTTCTAAGTCCATCTGGCAACCCCGGATGACGCTGTGCAGATGCTCCTGGGTAATGCCATACGTGGGCGCGAGTGGGATCAAGGCTTTCATGACCGGATGGGAGGGCTGGCCGCTGTAGGCCTTGGACACCTCACTGAACCACCAGGAAAGTTTGGTGGCGGCGACGCCCGCGTCCACCGCATCATCGACGACATCATCGACTTCGCGGCAAAACGCATAAAAAGCGGTGATGGCCGCGCGCCTTTGCGGCGGCAAAAACAAAAAGGCGTAATAAAAGCTGCTGCCCGAGGCGGCCGCCTTTTCCTGTACGTACTGGGCGGGAGTCATGCCCTTATTGTCGCCTGAGCGCAGCGCCACATGGCTAGCCAGTTGGCTGGTGCGGAGCAGCGCCGTTGGGGGCAAGGGGTTTCACGCGCCCTGCGCCTAGCTGACAAGGCTTGCGCCAGGCAGTGCCTTGCGCAGCGGCATTTTGGTCAAAATTGTTTTGCCCAGCCTGGTGCCGTGCATGTGGCACGAGCCCGGCCGGACTCACATAAGGAGCGCGCGCCAGACAATGCGCGGTGCGTCCCACCAATGCAAGCGGGGGCGCGCGTGCAGCACTGCGCCGCCTAAACCCTCGATTTTGTCGAGCACGCGCAAACCCCCTTGCACTACCAGGCGCAGTTCCCATCCAGCTCGGCCTGGTAGGCGGTGTACCAGCGCCTGGCCTTGTTCCATGCGGGCTCTAGCATCTCGGGCGCAAAGTCGCACCATGGCGTCTGCGCCCGCGGGCGTGGTGCTTGCGCTTTGGCGCATCGCATCGGCCTGGCTGCGCCCTGCCGGTGCGGGCGTCTGCCAATTTGGATCCGAAAGTGACGCTTTTTTGGATGGCGGCGAACTGGTTTTTTGCTGCCGCATCCAAGATTGGGGATCAAAGCCGGTGTTGGCACACCAATCGCCGGGGAAGTAATTGCGGCCTCTGGGCAAGTCGCGGCTGGGGTCTTGCCAGAAATTGATCAGTTGGAGCGCAGTGCATATGGCATCGCTGCGCTCCAGTGATGGCTCGTCTTGCACGCCGTACAAATGCAGTAGCAGTCGCCCCACCGGGTTGGCCGAGTTCGCGCAATAGGCCAGCAAGGTGGCCATGTCCGGGTAGTCTCCACCATCGCGCGTCATGCAAACATCGTGTTGAAAAGCGTCCAGCAGGGCGTGTAATAAATGCGCCGGTAAGCCAAAGTCGGCGATCGTCGGCGCCAAGGGGCCAAAAACCTGTGGCCATCGCTGGGCGCTAGGTAGTGGGGCGGGAGTCGGTTCTCCACAGGCCTGGTGCAAGGCCTGCCGGTAAGCCGCCAGATCGGCTAGGCGTTGTTCGGGGCTGGCCTGGCCTTCATCGGCCAGGTCGTCTGCGGTGCGGGCAAAGTGGTAGATGGCGGTAATCGGCGCGCGCAAGTGCGCAGGGCAGAGCCACGAGGCCACCGGGAAATTCTCGTAATGCGCAATGGGCGCGGCACGCGGTGGGGCGGGTGATGGCATAGTCTGACATTGTGCCTTGGAGGGTACTGTTCCTTGTGGCAGGACTCTGGCCATAACAAACAATCGATAGCGCTGGCGCCAGCAACTAGGGCGCGTGGCTTGACAGACAACAGAAATCCCGTTAAATTACTAACCAGCCAGTCAGTAACAATCTGAACCGGCTCCGGACTTACAAGTTTCGGGTCTCGGGTCAGCATTTTCCCTTTCACTTCTCTATCCATCCGCCCATGTTCCTAAGCTCCACCTGGCCTACCCGCCTTGTTCTCTTGGCTTGCCTTGTCCTGCAAGCCTGCTCCAAACCCGTGCCTGCCGAGGAGCCGGTGCGGGCGGTCAAGATCATTACGGTGGGCTTGGATGCCATGCAGTCTGGCGCTGAATATGCAGGTGAAGTGCGCTCGCGGGTGGAGTCGCGCTTGGGCTTTCGGGTCAGTGGCAAATTGCTGCGCCGCAATGTGGAGCTGGGCCAACATGTTCGGGCCGGCGAGGTACTCGCGCAATTAGATCCGCAAGACTTCAAGCTGGCCGCCGATGGTGCTCGCGCGCAGTTAGCCGCCGCCGCTACCAACCGGGACCTGGCCCTGGCCGACTACAAGCGCTACAAGGACTTGCGCGAGCAAAACTTCATCAGTGCCGCCGAATTGGAGCGGCGCGATACCGCCCTGAAAGCGGCGCAGGCGCAGGTGGATCAGGCCCAGGCGCAGCTTGCGAGTTTGGGTAACCAAACCGGGTACGCGAATTTGGTGGCCGATGCCGCTGGTGTAGTTACCTCCGTGGATGCCGAACCTGGCCAGGTGCTGGCCGCAGGTACGCCGGTCTTGCGCATCGCTAAGGATGGCGCGCGCGACGTGGTGTTTTCTGTGCCCGAGGACAAGGTGGACAAGCTCACCGTAGGTTCGCAAGTGCAGGTAAAGGCTTGGGCTGCGGATAAAAGCGCAACAGCGACCGTGCGGGAAGTGGCCGCGAGCGCGGACCCGGTGACGCGCACGTTTACGGTGAAAGTCGGATTAAACGGCCCAGAAACTTGGCCTTTGGGCGCTACTGTGACGGTGGTGCCCAAGGCGCTGGACCGCTCGGGCCCGCCAGTCCTCAAACTGCCGACCAGCGCGCTACAGCACGACGGCGAAAAAGCCGCGGTGTGGGTGCTTGAAAAAGCCACCATGACGGTACGTCTGCAGCCGATTGCCATTGCCACGGCCGATGGCAATGAAGTGGTCGTCGCGCAGGGCTTGGCGCCCGGCATGCAAGTGGTCAGTGTGGGGGCGCACGTGCTCAATCCCGGGCAGAAAGTCACGATTTACCAGCCCAAGCAAGCTGCCGCAGTAGCGCCCGCCGCTCCCACTTCAGCACAGTGAGCAGCGATATGCAACAGGACACTCCCAAGCCCGGTTTCAATCTGTCCCGCTGGGCTTTAGACCATGCAGCGCTGACGCGCTATTTGATGCTGGTGTTGATGATATTGGGCGCAGCCGCCTACTTCCAACTGGGGCAGGACGAAGACCCGCCTTTTACTTTCCGGGTGATGGTGATCCGCGCCTTTTGGCCGGGCGCGACCGCCACCCAAATGGCAGAACAGGTGACTGACAAGATAGAGCGCACATTGCAAGAGGTGCCCGGTGCCGACAAGATTCGCAGCTTTTCCAAACCCGGAGAGACCACTATCTTTTTTCAGTTGAAAGACTCCAGCCGCCCCGGCGAGGTGCCTGATCTCTGGTATTCGGTGCGCAAGAAGGTTGGCGATATGCGCAACACCCTGCCCGGCGGTGTCAACGGGCCGTTTTTCAATGATGAATTTGGCGATGTCTATGGTGTGATTTACGCACTGCAAGCCGAAGGCTTTTCGCCTGCCGAAGTCAAAGAGCAAGCTGACTCGGTGCGCCAGCAATTACTGCGTGTGCCCGACGTCAACAAGGTGGAATTATTCGGTGTGCAGGACGAAAAGCTGTACATCGAAATGTCGCAGCGCCGCCTGTCGCAATTGGGGCTGGACATGAACCAGGTGCTGGCCCAGCTTTCACAGCAAAACGCCATGGAAGGCGCGGGCACCATGCAAACCCCGCTGGACGTGGTGCAGGTGCGCGTGAGCGGCGCTTTCCAAGCCGAGGAGCAGTTACGCGCTATGCCGATTCGCGGCAGTTCTGGCAACCAGTTGCGTTTGGGTGATATTGCCGACATCAAGCGTGGGTATATCGACCCTGCGGGTGTCAAAGTGCGCTTTCAAGGACATCAGGTGATTGCGCTGGGAGTGTCCATGTCCAAGGGTGGCGACATCATCGCGCTGGGTAAGGCCTTGAAGCTTGCTACCGCACGGATTGGCGCTGCCTTGCCGGTAGGCATCAGCTTGGTGGAAGTGCAAGACCAGCCCACGGCGGTGGCCAAATCGGTGAACGAATTTATCGGTGTGCTGATTGAGGCGATAGTGATCGTGCTCTTGGTCAGCTTTGTTGCGCTGGGTTTGCACAAGCGCCCAGGCACGCAGGCCTGGTACCGCCAGTATTACGTCGATGTGCGCCCCGGGCTAGTGGTAGCGATCACGATTCCGCTGGTGCTCTCGGTCACCTTTCTAGGCATGTATTACTGGGGTATTGGCTTACACAAAATTTCCCTGGGTTCGCTCATCATTGCGCTGGGCCTTTTGGTCGATGACGCCATCATCGCGGTGGAAATGATGGTGCGCAAAATCGAAGAGGGCTATGACAAGGTGCGCGCTGCGACCTTCGCTTATGAAATCACCGCCATGCCGATGTTGACGGGCACCTTGATCACCGCCGTCGGCTTTTTGCCTATTGGTATTGCGCGCTCCACCGTCGGTGAATACACCTTCGCCATTTTTGGTGTGACCGTGCTGGCCTTGTTGGTCAGTTGGCTGGTGTCGGTGTATTTCGTGCCTTACCTTGGCACGGTGTTGCTAAAGGCCAAAAGCAATAAGGCCGACTCGGAACACCATGAAGTGTTCGATACCCCTTTTTACAACGCCTTCAGGCGCACGGTGAACTGGTGCGTGGCGCACCGCTGGATCACGATTGGGGTAATGCTGCTGACTTTTGCTTTGGGAATTTTCGGTATGGGCCGGGTACAGCAACAGTTCTTCCCAGATTCGAGCCGTCCCGAGGTGATGATGGATGTGTGGTTTGCCGAGGGCACCTCGATTGCAGCCAATGAAGAAGTCAGCCGCCGTATCGAGGCGCGACTGATGCAGGAGCGCGGCGTGGTCAATGTGGCAACTTGGATCGGCTCGGGCGTTCCACGCTTTTATTTGCCTTTGGATGCGATTTTTCAGCAGTCCAATGTGTCGCAATTTATTGTGCTGCCAGTAGATTTGAAGCGGCGTGAAAGCTTGCGAATCCATTTGCCGGCCCTGATGGCGCAAGAGTTTCCCGAAGTACGGGCGCGGGTGAAGATATTGCCCAACGGCCCGCCGGTGGCCTATCCGGTGCAGTTCCGCGTGATCGGGCCCGACGCCGACCAACTGCGTCAGCGCGCTAACGAAGTGAAAGCGCAGATGCGCACCAACCCCAATATGCGCGGCGTCAATGACAACTGGAACGAGCCGGTCAAGGTCATCCGCTTAGACGTGGACCAAGCCAAGGCGCGCGCGCTGGGGGTCAGCAGCCAGTCGATTGCGCAGGCGGCCCGCACCCTGCTTTCGGGCAGCACGGTAGGTCAGTTCCGCGAGGGCGACAAGCTGATCGACATCGTGCTGCGCCAGCCTCTGTCCGAGCGCAACGCAATTTCCGATATCGGCAACGCCTATGTGCCTACGGCCAGCGGTAAGTCCATACCCTTGACGCAAATTGCCAGACCGACTTTCGTTTGGGAGCCGGGCGTGCTTTGGCGCGAGGGGCGCGACTACGCGATCACGGTGCAAGGTGATATTGCCGAGGGCCTGCAAGGCGCTACCGTGACAGCCCAATTGGCACCCGATATGCGCAAGCTGGAGGCCAGCTGGGCGGCCAAAGGGCAGGGCGCTTACCGCATTCAGGTGGCTGGCGCGGTGGAAGAAAGTAGCAAGGGTTCAAGCTCGATTGCAGCGGGCATTCCCATCATGCTGTTCATCACCTTTACCTTGCTGATGCTGCAACTGCACAGCTTTAGCCGGTCTATGTTGGTGTTTCTGACGGGCCCGCTGGGTATCGCCGGTGTGGCAGCCGCCTTACTGAGCTTCGGGCGCCCGTTCGGCTTTGTGGCGCTGCTGGGCGTGATTGCTTTGATGGGCATGATTCAGCGCAACTCGGTGATTTTGATCGACCAGATCGAGCAGGACCGGGCCAACGGCGTACCGACCTGGGATGCCATCGTCGAGTCCGCGGTGCGCCGTTTGCGGCCTATTGTGCTCACCGCAGCCGCCGCGGTGCTTGCCATGATCCCTCTGTCGCGCTCGGTTTTCTGGGGCCCTATGGCGGTGGCCATCATGGGCGGTTTAATTGTCGCGACGGCCTTGACTTTGCTGGCTTTGCCCGCCATGTACGCCGCATGGTTCAGGGTGCAGCGCGAGCCGCTGGGCATGCAGGCTAAAATGCCCGGCTAACCGATTTCCAGCGATCGGCCGAGTCGGGCAGCACTTTGAGGGTGCTGCGCAGGGCGCGGCGGATTGCTGAATTTTTTTGCGCGGGTGGCGAAATTGGTAGACGCACCAGGTTTAGGTCCTGACGGTAGCAATACTGTGGGGGTTCGAGTCCCCCCCCGCGCACCACCCAAAAGGTACTGTGAGTCCCCTGTGCGGCCAGTCCTGTGACCGCGAGCGGCGGCACTGCCCGGCCTTGAAATTTTATTTGGAGCACCTGTCATGACGGTAGTAGTTGAAACTTTGGAAAAGTTGGAGCGCAAAATAACCCTGAAGCTCCCCGTGGACGCAGTTCAAAACGAGGTGCAAGCCCGTTTACGTAAGTTGGCCCGCACCGTCAAGATGGATGGCTTTCGCCCAGGCAAGGTACCCATGAATGTGGTCACCCAGCGCTACGGCTACTCCGTCCACTACGAGGTCATGAATGACAAAGTAGGTCAGGCCTTTGCCGAAGCAGCTAGCGAAGCCAAGCTGCGCGTAGCCGGACAACCTCGTATTACCGAAGCGGCTGATGCCGTTGAAGGTGCGATGGCCTTTGATGCGGTATTCGAGGTCTTCCCGGAAGTCAAGATTGGCGATCTTTCCAGTGCCGAGGTCGAGAAATTCAACGCCGAAGTGACCGATGCCGCGATCGATAAAACCATCGATATTTTGCGTAAACAGCGCCGCAGCTTTAATCAACGTTCCCAGGACGCCGCAGCCCAGGATGGCGACCGCGCCACGGTGGACTTTGAAGGCAAGATCGACGGCGAAGTATTTGAAGGCGGCAAGGCCGAGGATTTTCAGTTCATCCTGGGTGACGGCCAAATGCTCAAAGAATTTGAAGAAGCCACCCGGGGCATGAAGTTGGGGGAAAGCAAGACCTTCCCGCTGGCCTTCCCCGAGGACTACCACGGCAAGGATGTAGCCGGTAAGACGGCAGATTTCATGGTCACGGTCAAAAAGCTCGAAGCGGCGCATTTGCCGGAGGTGGATGATGCGCTGGCCCGCAGCCTGGGCATTGCAGACGGCACGGTTACCGCTTTGCGCGAAGACATCAGCAAAAATCTGCAACGCGAGGTCAAGTCCCGCTTGCTGTCGCGTAATAAGCAAGGGGTAATGGAAGCCTTGGTTGCTAAGTCGGAACTGGACCTGCCCAAAGCCAGCGTCCAAGCGGAGATGGAGCGTTTGGTCGCTGATGCGCGCGCTAACCTCAAGCAACGTGGAATCAAAGATGCCGAAAATGCGCCCATTCCCGAAGAATTGTTTACTGCGCAGGCCGAGCGCCGCGTGCGATTGGGCTTGGTGGTGGGTGAGCTTGTGCGCTCCAATAATTTGCAAGCGACGCCGGCGCAAATTAAGCAACATGTAGAAGAGCTGGCAGGCAGCTACGAGAATCCTGCTGAGGTGGTGCGCTGGTATTACGGCGACCAAAATCGCATGAGCGAGGTCGAGTCGGTAGTGATCGAGAACAACGTCACGGAGTTTGTCCTTGCCAAGGTCAAGGTTACCGAGAAGGCTATCTCCTTTGATGAGTTAATGGGACAGAATTGATTTGCAGGTTCGAGCCGCAGCTGTGCGGCTCGAACCGAACTTAACAAGGTAAAAGTTATGAATTTCGAATTGCCAGGCAGTGCATCCCCCCGGGCCTTGGGTATGGTGCCTATGGTTATTGAGCAGTCGGGGCGCGGCGAGCGTTCGTACGACATTTATTCCCGTTTGCTCAAAGAGCGCGTGATTTTTCTGGTCGGAACGGTGAATGACCAAACCGCGAACCTCGTGGTTGCTCAGTTGCTTTTCCTGGAAAGCGAAAACCCGGATAAGGATATTTCCTTTTACATCAACTCCCCGGGCGGCTCGGTGAGTGCGGGTATGGCGATTTTCGACACCATGAATTTCATCAAGCCTGATGTTTCCACCTTGTGTATTGGCATGGCGGCGAGCATGGGTGCTTTTTTGCTGGCAGCCGGTGCCAAGGGTAAGCGCTTTTCGCTACCCAATTCCAAGGTCATGATTCACCAGCCTTTGGGCGGTACCCAAGGCCAGGCGACAGAGATTGAAATCCATGCGCGCGAGATTCTCAAAACACGCGAACAGCTGAACAAAATCCTGGCCGACCGCACCGGCCAACCCTTGGAAAAAATCGCCCGCGATACCGAGCGCGATTACTATCTGTCCGCCGACGAGGCCAAAGACTATGGCTTGGTAGACCAGGTGATTGCTAAACGCCCCTGAACGTCCTTTAGGCGATCCCTTGCCAAACGGCGCCCTGCCCTGTGCGGGACGCCGTTTTTATTTGGGTATCATTGGGATTCACCACTTAATGGCAAAAAACTCACATGGCCGAAAAAAAAGGCGCTTCCGGCGAGAAAAATCTGTATTGCTCGTTCTGCGGCAAAAGCCAGCATGAAGTCAAGAAGCTAATTGCAGGGCCCTCGGTTTTTGTCTGCGACGAGTGCATCGACCTGTGCAATGAGATCATTCGGGACGAGCTGCCGGCCGTATCTGCGGTCACCAGCGGACGCGGGGGTCTGCCCACACCTTCCGAGATCAAAGCGAATCTGGACAATTACGTGATTGGGCAGGAACCCGCTAAGCGCACTTTGTCCGTGGCGGTCTATAACCACTACAAGCGTTTGCGGCACAAGGAGCAGTCCAAAAAAGACGAGGTGGAGCTGAGCAAAAGTAACATCTTATTGATCGGTCCCACCGGTTCGGGTAAGACACTGTTAGCCCAAACGCTGGCGCGTATGCTGGATGTTCCGTTTGTGATGGCCGACGCAACGACCCTGACCGAAGCGGGCTACGTCGGTGAGGATGTCGAAAACATCGTGCTCAAGCTTTTGCAAAGCTGTAACTACGACGTAGAGCGTGCGCAGCGCGGCATTGTGTACATTGATGAAATAGACAAAATTTCGCGTAAATCGGATAACCCCTCTATCACCCGTGACGTGTCCGGGGAGGGCGTGCAGCAGGCTTTACTGAAGTTAATTGAAGGGACTATGGCCAGCGTGCCACCGCAGGGTGGACGCAAGCATCCCAATCAGGACTTCGTACAGATCGACACCACAAATATTTTGTTCATCTGTGGTGGCGCATTTGCGGGTCTTGAAAAAGTGATTGAAAACCGCACCAAGTCCTCTGGCATTGGATTTAGTGCGACCGTTATGAGCAAGGCGGAGCGCAGCCTGACGGAAGTATTCAAGGATGTAGAGCCTGAGGACTTGATTAAATTCGGTCTGATCCCTGAGCTCGTAGGCCGCATGCCGGTGGTCGCGACTTTGGCCGAACTGACCGAAGACGCGATGGTGCAGATATTGACCGAGCCTAAAAACGCCTTGGTAAAGCAGTATGCCAAGCTCATCAGCATGGAAGGGGCCGAACTCGAGATACGGCCTGAGGCATTGCGTGCCATCGCCAAGCGGGCTTTGGATCGCAAGACCGGCGCCCGTGGATTGCGCTCTATTTTGGAGCAGTCACTCATAAACACGATGTATGAGCTACCCGACACCAGTGAGGTGGAGAAAGTCGTCGTCGATGTCTCAACCATCGAGGACAACCATCCTCCCTTACTGGTCTACCGTGAGTTGGCCAAGAAGGCTTGAGCCCTTGTTGTGAATGGGCCGGGGATTGACTTTTTCGTCGCACCTAAGCCGATTGAACGCGTATTTGCCAAGCTAAAGCCTTGAAAATTTCGTAGACCAGACCATATCCAACGAATAGAAAAGGATTTTTATGTCCGGTTACACACCCCTAGAAGCCCTCCCCGTGGAATTGCCGATGTTGCCCTTGCGCGATGTCGTGGTGTTTCCACATATGGTCATCCCGCTTTTTGTCGGCAGACCCAAGAGTATCAAGGCCTTGGAGGCTGCTATGGAGGCCGAGCGGCGCATCATGTTGGTGGCGCAAAAAACAGCGGCGAAAGATGAACCTTTGGTCTCTGACATGTTCGACATGGGTTGTGTCTCGACTATTTTGCAGATGCTCAAATTGCCCGATGGCACCGTAAAGGTCCTCGTGGAAGGTCATCAGCGCGCCAAGGTCAACCGTATCGAAGAGGGTGAATTGCATTTCACCGCCAATGTGACGCCCTTAGTGGCCCCTACTGCGGGCGCTGAGGCCGAAGCCCTAGCCAGCGAGGTTGAGGCTTTGCGTCGCGCCGTCATGCAACAGTTTGACCACTACGTCAAACTCAATAAAAAAATTCCGCCCGAGATCCTGACATCCATTGCCAGCATCGACGATCCGGGACGTTTGGCCGATACCATTGCGGCGCACATGCCTCTGAAGCTGGAGAACAAGCAGGCGGTGCTGGCGCTGCCGGAGGTCAAAACCCGCTTGGAGAATTTGTTCGAACAAATCGAGCGTGAAGTTGATATCCTGAACGTAGATAAAAAAATCCGTGGCCGTGTCAAGCGGCAGATGGAAAAGAACCAGCGCGACTTTTATTTGAACGAGCAGGTCAAGGCCATTCAAAAAGAATTGGGCGATGGCGAAGACGGTGCGGACATCGAAGAAATTGAGAAAAAGATCAAAGCCGCGCGCATGCCCAAGGAGGCTTTGAAAAAGGCTGAGAACGAACTCAAAAAGCTGCGCCTCATGTCGCCCATGTCGGCCGAAGCTACGGTGGTCCGCAATTACATCGACGTGCTGGTGGGCTTGCCCTGGACGAGTAAGACGAAAATTAAGCACGATCTGGGTAATGCAGAAAAAGTGCTTAATGAGGACCACTACGGCCTAGACAAGGTCAAAGACCGCATCTTGGAATACCTCGCGGTGCAGCAGCGGGTGGACAAAGTCAAGGCGCCAATTCTGTGCTTGGTCGGTCCCCCCGGAGTTGGAAAAACCTCGCTTGGCCAATCGATTGCCAAAGCCACCGGGCGCAAGTATGTGCGTATGGCCTTAGGCGGTATGCGGGATGAAGCGGAAATCAGGGGCCACCGGCGTACTTATATCGGCGCTATGCCGGGTAAAGTTTTGCAGAGTTTGACCAAAGTCGGCACGCGCAATCCTTTATTTTTGCTCGATGAGATCGACAAATTGGGCACCGACTTTCGGGGCGATCCGAGCAGCGCGCTATTGGAAGTACTAGACCCGGAGCAAAACCACAAGTTTGGCGACCATTATGTGGAAGTGGATTACGACTTGAGTGACGTGATGTTCGTCGCGACGTCTAACTCTATGAAGATTCCACCAGCGCTTTTGGATCGCATGGAAGTGATCCGCCTTTCGGGTTACACCGAAGACGAAAAAGCCAGTATTGCCATGACGTATTTGCTGCCCAAGCAAATGAAGAACAATGGCCTCAAGGAAACGGAATTAGCGATAGCCGAAGACGCCATTCGCGATATCGTGCGTTACTACACTCGGGAAGCTGGGGTGCGCTCGCTAGAGCGCGAACTATCCAAAATTTGCCGTAAAGTGGTCAAAGCACTACTGCTAAAGAAGCTGACACCGCAGGTGTTGGTTAATGCGGACAACCTTAATGATTACCTTGGTGTGCGCAAGTACACCTATGGCCGAGCCGAAGACCAAAATCAGGTCGGGCAGGTGGCGGGCCTGGCTTACACCGAAGTGGGTGGTGATTTGCTCACGATCGAGGCGGCTTTGGTGCCCGGTAAGGGTGTGATTACCCGAACAGGGTCGCTGGGTGACGTGATGAAGGAATCGGTCGAAGCGGCTCGTACCGTGGTGCGCAGCAGGGCTCGGCGCCTGGGCATCAAAGATGAGGCTTTTGAGAAGAAAGACTTGCATATTCATGTGCCCGATGGGGCGACGCCTAAAGACGGGCCCAGTGCCGGCGCGGCTATGGCTACGGCATTTGTATCGGCCTTAACTGGGATTGCTGTGCGCGGGGATGTGGCGATGACAGGCGAGATTACCCTGCGTGGCGAAATTACCGAAATCGGCGGCCTGAAGGAAAAACTCTTGGCGGCCTTGCGCGGAGGGATCAAGTTGGTACTGATTCCAGAGGCCAATGCCAAGGATTTGCAGGACATCCCTGACAACGTCAAGAGTGGCCTACAAATCGTTCCGGTTCGATGGATTGACCAGGTGCTGGAGCTGGCGCTGGTCTCGCAACCAGTCCCCTTGCCCGACGACGAACCGGTACAAGTCCTGCCGGCGTCCAGTGCGTCGGCGGTGGTTCCCCCGGTATCTACGGAGCCCTTGAAACATTAAGTTGGGGAAAGTTAGTGGATTGTGCGTTTGCGCTCCCAAGAAATTGGAAATTGCGCGTTATAATTTGAGACGAATTGCGGGAATAGCTCAGTTGGTAGAGCGCAACCTTGCCAAGGTTGAGGTCGAGAGTTCGAGACTCTTTTCCCGCTCCAAATTCCTAAAGGGAAGCTTGCTGCTTCCCTTTTTTCTTAGTCGGGGCTGCTAGGTCCCAGCTATAGAGGATCAGGGCGCGGTAGCAAAGCGGTTATGCCCCGGATTGCAAATCCGGTTAGTCCGGTTCGACTCCGGACCGCGCCTCCAAAATTGATAAAAACTCGACAAGCGAATACGCACAGCGCCGCCAGCCCCACACGGGCGCGTTTCAACGGCTAACGACCGGGCAACGGAAATCGTCGTCCCAAGGAATGGATGGCGCCTCCTCGGCCTTGCAGGCGGCGTCTGTGGGAAGGCATTCTTTACGCAGCTCCTTAAACTCCAGTCGTAAGGCAACGCGCCGGCTTTTCTCCGGCTGGTTCAGGATCGCGGAGTTAAATGAGGACCCACCTACCAAAAATTGGCGCCGTATAGTCTTTCGGTCCTCCAGACCCAGCGCATCGGATGCATTGGCGTCCAGCAACACACATAGCACGCGTTGTGATCGCTCCAGACTTAGGTTGAGGTTGTGCAGGTAACTGCCTTCTTGGCTTGCAAAGCCTTCCACCACATAGCGGCGCAGCCATTTTTGGCACTGCGGATTGCGCGCCACATCCAGTACTTCTGGGACAAAGGCACGCAAAAACTCCATGCGATCTTCGGTCAATTGGTTGCCGTTCTTTTTGAACTCTGCCAGTGGCCCGAAGTCTATAGTTTGGCCGCTGATTTTGACGCCTCGGAATTCCGGCCGGCGCGTGATTTTGTCCATATCGGCAATACAGGCCATGATGGATTCTTCGCGGTCCTTACGCTTGTCTTCGATGGATCGTAATCCTTGGGTCACCACCATCAAGGCGACAGCCATGGCTACTAGAAATAGCACCATCAAGGCGGTCATCAGGTCGGAAAACGAAATCCAAAAAGGTTTTTCCGCTTCTTCCCTGGTGCGCTTAGCCCGCGGGGTTTGCAAAATGAACATCGCGCGCCTACTTCACGGACGCCAGATAGCTTGTCGTTCTGCGCAATTCATCAAGCATATCTTGCATCGCGGCTACTTGCGCTTCGGTCGCAACGACCAGCCGTTCCAGGTTTTCCTGGCCTGAACCGGCTTCAAACAGGCTGTCGATCATGTGTTGCAAGCTTTCCACTTGGGTATACCGTGCGCTGAGCAGCGCCTTTTCGACCCAGGTAAACACCATTGCCAAGGCGATGGCCAGCGCAGATACAAAAAATGCCTGCCCGACGCTTTGTACCAATAGGCTCAACTGGTTCTGCGTAGTGGCTGGATCGGAAACGTCGAAATGGATCAGGCCGGTGATGAGGCCGGAGAAGGTGCCGATGATGCCTAGGCCCGTCAATATACCCGGGACATGCTTATAAAAGTCAGACCGCAGGGGCGAGTCGACCAAGGCATAGTCGGAGAAAAAGGTTTCCGCCAGCGCGGAGGCACGCCAGCGGCGCGCGCGGGTAGAAACAGGCTCCGGGCTCTGATTGCGCTTGTCCAGAGCCTCAGAATATTCGGCCCAGAGGATCGAAAGTTGCGGGTCATCCGCGACCTGCCGTTCAATATCGCTGAGGTCCACCACGGCGCCGCCTGACTTGGCCTTCATGGCATTGAAAAAAAGTTCTGACAGGACTCTTACCCGTTGCTGCGGCGCCGCCAAACCACTGCTTGCCTTGATATCGTCCCACGGCACATGCAGGCAGTGCGCGTATTGCGCCCACAGGTGGGCTAGGCGTGGCTCATTCATGACTTCTGCTTGGATGACCTCCAGATCGATGGCGCCACCGGTACTGGCCGCTTTGAGCCGCGATAGTTTTGTCAACGCATTACCCAATGTGGATTTAAGCTTCAATGCGGGTATTGCAAAGCGCGCGACGAAATTGAGTGCGATCAGCGCGATCAGAATCAGCACCAGCACCAGATGCCACTGCTGCAAAAACCAAGTTTGAGAGAGGCTCGTCATGGAAGTTCCATTAATGATGTAGCGTTCAGATCAGTGTAGCGGACTTGGGTTTGCTCGATTTGCTGCGCGGCATGGCGTGCGGGCGAGGGCCTTAGTGTCGAAATCCTGCGCTTATAAAGCCTTTGCAGGAGCCGGCTAGCCGCTTTGCAAATAGCTAGTTAGGACGTTAAGCGGCCTAAAATGCCCGATACATATTTTTCTCAATATGAAAAACCTAATTTCATATTGCAGGATATTGCCTCTATCTTATTGATTTTATTAGAAGAATTTTATCTCTTCTATAAGACATAAGACATTATTCTGCTTTGTGGCCCATTACAATTTCCACCATTGAAAGTGCCAGCACAGAGGGTGCTTTCCACCTTTTTTCATTATCAGGAGTATTTCTATGTCTGCCACTTACAAAATTTTGATCCTCGGGGCATCCTATGGTTCGCTGCTTGGGAGTAAATGGTTAATGGCTGGGCACCATGTGACGCTGGTCTGTCGCACCAAGACTGCGGCGCTGATCAATGCCGAGGGAACTCGCGTACGTATGGCCGTTAAAGGCCGCTCGGGCATGGTGGAGATTGACTCCCGCAATTTTCCTGGCGCATTAGATGCTCAGACTCCGGCGGAGGTAGGCCCTGCGAATTACGACCTGGTTTGTTTGGCCATGCAGGAGCCTCAATATAGCGACCCCGACGTCCGCAGCCTCATGCACAGCATTGCGCGTGCAAAGGTACCTTGCATGTCCATCATGAACATGCCGCCTCTGCCGTTTCTTGCGCGCATTCCTGGGATCGACACCGCGACCTGCCGCCCGGCCTACCTGGATCCCGCCGTGTGGGACGAGTTTGAGCCTGGCCTGATGACCTTGTGCAGCCCGGATCCGCAAGCCTTTCGCCCGCCGGAGGAGGCGCCTAATGTATTACAGGTCGGACTGCCAACCAATTTCAAAGTGGCGCGCTTCGCCTCAGATGCCCACAATGCCATGCTGGCGCAATTGGATGCCGACATCGCAGCTGCCCGATTAATGGTCGACGGCGAGGCATTGGACTTGCCTGTAAAGCTTAAATTGCATGAATCCCTTTTTGTGCCACTGGCCAAATGGAGCATGCTGATGACTGGTAACTACCGTTGCGTGCTCGCAGACACCGTGCAGCCTATTGAGCAAGCCGTACATGCGGACGTGGAGCAATCGCGTGCGGTATACGAGTGGGTGTCGTCCCTATGCCAACGGTTAGGTGCAGCACCCGAAGATATGGTGCCATTTGACAAATACGCCGCCGCCGCCAAAGGGCTGCTCAAGCCGTCCTCTGCAGCGCGTGCATTGGCCGCAGGTGCAACGCATATTGAGCGCATTGACTTGTTGATTAAGTTAATTGCCGATCAGCACGGACTACATTCCGATTCGGTCGATGAAACCGTGCGCCGTGTACACGGCTGGCTCGATCGCAACCGCAACGGCGGCGCTTCGGCGTCGGTGCCTTTTAAAGCCCCTGCGCTGGTTAGCTAAAGGGCAAAGCCCCTAAGGCCGCAGGCCTTAAACCAGCGGCTGCTTGCTAGAATGCCCTAGCGGTGATCACTATCCGCAGTACTTCAGGCCGGTCGGCTAGACGTATTCCAGTTGCTGATAGCGCGTCGGCGCCGGGCCCGAGTGGTGAAATAGGTAGACACATCGGACTTAAAATCCGCCGCTTCGTGAATAACGGGCGTACCGGTTCGATTCCGGTCTCGGGCACCAAATCCCTGTAGTCATAGGCACATGGTCTACACTGCACGCGCCAAGATTGAAAACTCAGCGTCCATGTCCCGTTACAACCATCCTTTTGAAATTCACGTGCACGGCCAAGTTGTGTTGCGGCCCGAGGTGCAATTGACTGAGGTCCAGGAAGCACTCAAACCCTTGTGGAAGTATGCGGGTGCGCGGTCTTGGGCCGATGCTGCCCAAAGCGCCTACGAGGATGAACCGGGGATCGAATTTGTGGCGGCAGAGCACCAGTTGCAGATGTGCTGGACGGTTTCAGGAGACGAGGATTTCAGGCAAGTTTTGGATGAACTGTGCATGAACCTCAATGAGCTGGCCGTGGCTGGCGCAGCGATTGAGGTGACTTTTTACGACACCGACTTTGACGAAGAAGAACAAAGCCCCGAAGGCGAGTCACGCGATGATTTTGTGATGCTGTTTGTGGGCCCCAATCCGGCAGCCATCATGCAGGTGCAACGCGATTTGCTGGTGCAGGATCTGGTCAGCATGATGGAGCGCCATTTTGATGGTGCTGAGCTGGGTGGGGTGGTGGCCGAGGTGGATAAATTGTTCGCCCAGCGCTTTGATGCGCTGGTCAATTCGCTGGAAATCGGTAAACCGCCGCGCGGCTCGGGTGGCGGTTTTGGTAGCGGCCACGGCGGCGGCCGAAAGCCGCGTCATTTGCATTAAAAGCTGCGCTATACCTGATGGTGCGGCACGTATTTAGTAGCCGCGTGTGATCGGCATTTCAACCGGTTTGGCATCCACCGCGTATTTCCCCAATTCCATTTTGGCGATCGCATTGCGATGTACTTCATCCGGGCCGTCGGCGAAGCGCAAGGTGCGCGCGTTGGTAAAGGCGTAGGCCAGCGGAAAATCATCCGACATGCCGCCCGCGCCATGCACTTGCATAGCCCAGTCAATCACCTGACCGGCCATATTCGGTGCAACCACTTTGATCATGGCGATTTCATTCTTGGCAAATTTGTTGCCGCCCATGTCCATCATCCAAGCCGCTTTGAGCGTTAGCAGGCGAGCCATGTCAATGCGGCAGCGCGCCTCGGCGATCCGCTCCTGGGTCACTGTTTGTGAGGCGACTGTTTTACCGAAGGCGACACGGGACGAGGCGCGCTTGCACATCAACTCTAATGCGCGTTCGGCCAAGCCAATCAAGCGCATGCAATGGTGGATACGTCCAGGGCCAAGGCGACCTTGGGCAATCTCAAATCCCCGTCCCTCACCCAAAAGGATGTTGCTCGCCGGTACCCGCACGTTTTCAAACAGGACTTCCATATGGCCGTGCGGTGCGTCGTCATAGCCAAAAACAGTGAGCGGCCGCACCCGCGTAATACCTTTGGTATCCGAGGGCACCAGCACCATGCTTTGCTGTGAATGGCGGGGCGCCTGTGGATCGGTTTTCCCCATCACAATGTAAATCGCGCAGCGTGGATCACCTGCGCCGGAAGTCCACCATTTGCGGCCATTAATCACATAGTCGTCGCCATCGCGCTCGATGCGGGTCGCGATATTGGTGGCATCGCTGGAGGCGACGTCCGGTTCGGTCATTGCAAAGGCGGACCGGATTTTTCCTTCGAGCAAGGGTTTGAGCCACCGCGCACGATCGGCCTCCGATCCATAGCGTGCGATGGTTTCCATATTGCCGGTATCGGGCGCCGAGCAGTTGAAGACTTCGCTGGACCACATGACTCGGCCCATGAGTTCGGCCAGCGGAGCGTATTCCTGGTTGGTAAGGCCCGCGCCGTGGTAGCCCGAGGCTTCGGCGCTGTCGACTGGTAAAAACAAATTCCAAAGGCCTTCCGCCTGGGCCTTCACTTTGAGCGACTCGATAAGCTGCAGGGGCGTCCAACGCTTTCCCGCAGCCGTATTGGCTTCAATTTCCTGGTGGTAAGCCCCCTCCGCGGGGTAAATATGCTCATCCATGAAGGCTTTGAGTTTGGCTTGTAAGGTCTTGGTTTTGTCAGAATATTCGAAGTCCATGGTGTCTCCAGTG
>Ga0192647_100100_pt1 | contig 53074 bp, 48 predicted proteins | sample LauGreFa1BDMLBSN_2_FD_133046 | JGI IMG/M metagenome (GOLD analysis project Ga0192647, IMG submission 133046) | Freshwater lake microbial communities from Lake Michigan, USA - Fa13.BD.MLB.SN - reassembly | ecosystem: Environmental > Aquatic > Freshwater > Lake | place: Lake Michigan, USA... | reverse complement strand
GAGACAGCGCGGTCTGCGGTGTTCGATGTGCTGCGACGCAAGGCCTGGCCCGCTGAATTTGATTTCCGCGCTTTGCGCAACCGTTTGCACAGGCAGTGGGAGTTGCGCATGGACGCACTGCGTGCATCGCCTGAAGCCGCGCGTGCGGAGTATGACGCGGGCGTGGCCGCGCAAGATTTCGATCGCGCCCATGTGACGGTGGGTGAGGCCGTGGGTTTGATGCATGACGCGCCGTCTGCGGCGGTGTTGATAGAGCGGATCACCCGGCAGGCTGAGGCCTTGTTACGTTAATTGGGGTCAGGTTCCAATTATTCGATCTTTTCTCCGACTGCATTTATGCGGTTCGAAGGAATTAACAACTTCGATAAGCGCAATCGTTCTAAAACGGTTACATCACTTCAGGCCGACTCGGAGGGGGTGTTTTTTTCGAGCGAAAGCGCAGAAAAAAAAGCACACCGGCCGGGTCGGCCAAGCGTGGCTTCAAACCACAAGCGCTGAAATGGGCATTAAACGACCGAAACCGCCACCCTGGCCGATAACGCACACATCAACTCATACCCCACCGTCCCTGCCGCATGTGCCACTTCATCAATACACAGCACTTGCCCACCAGAGGCGCTGCCCCACAAAGTCACTTCAGCACCTATCGCTACCGAAGGCAGCGCAGACAGATCGACACACAACATGTCCATGCTCACCCGCCCCAGCGTGCGGGTACGCACACCATTCACCAACACCGGCGTGCCGGTAGGCGCGTGGCGCGGATAGCCGTCGGCATAACCGCAAGCCACCACACCTATGGCCATGTCATGCGTCGCAGTGAATGTGCTGCCATAACCCACGCTGTCACCGGCTTTGAGTTGCTGCACGCCAATGAGCTGGCTGCGCAAACTCATGGCGGCTTGCAAACCCCAGTGCGCGGCATCGTGCACACCATGGTCTGGCGAACTGCCATACAAGGCAATGCCAGGGCGTACCCAATCAGCGGTCACCGCTTCTGCGGCGCTGTGCCGCAACAGCGCCGCGCTGTTGGCCAAGCTGCGCTCGCCGGGCAGGTCGCTGCTGTATTGCTCGAACACTTGACATTGCGCGGCAATGTCTTGCTCGCCATCGGCGGTGGCGAAATGCGTCATGAGAGAAATTTCATCCACCTGGGGCAAAGCATTCAACCGTGTCCACGCCGACTTGAAGGCCTGCGGCGCAAACCCCAGCCGGTTCATGCCGCTGTTCATTTTCAAAAACACGCGCTGAGGCGTTTGGGTTTTGTGGCGGCTCAACATGTCAATTTGGGCCTCGTGGTGCACCACATGCCACAGGTCGAGCCGCGAGCACCATTCCAAATCGCGTTGTTCAAACACACCTTCGAGCAACAACAACGGACCGCGCCAACCGGCTTCGCGCAAGATCTGTGCTTCGTTCAGGTCCAACAAGGCAAAACCGTCAGCCGCGCGCAGGGCTTCGTAAACCCGGGCCAAGCCATGGCCATAGGCATTGGCTTTGACGACCGCCCAGACCCGCGCATCACCGGCGGCACGGCGCAAGCGCGACAAATTGTGTTGCAAGGCTTGGGAATGAATGACAGCATGGAGGGGACGCGGCATGGGGGCGATTGTCGCAGGGCATGGCGGCAAATAAATGGCGTGATATAACCGACCCGCATTAAGGCCTGCCTCTTGACGACACACGCCAACTTGACCTTTTCACACCGCACACCTGACAGGCCAATTCACTTATGAAACGCGGTTTTTACACCATCATGGCGGCGCAGTTTTTCAGCTCACTGGCTGACAACGCCTTGTTTGTGGCAGCGGTTGAAATGATCAAAGCCTCGGGCGGTGCCGAGTGGCAGCGCGCGGCATTGGTGCCCATGTTTGCCTTGTTTTATGTGGTGCTCGCGCCGTTTGTGGGGGCATTTGCCGATTCGCGGCCCAAGGGCGAGGTCATGTTCATCAGCAACGGCATCAAGGTGTTGGGTTGCTTGATGATGTTGTTTGGTTCGCATCCACTGCTGGCTTACGCGATTGTGGGTTTGGGCGCAGCGGCTTATTCCCCAGCCAAATACGGCATCCTCACCGAACTGTTGCCGCCTTCGCTGCTGGTCAAAGCCAATGGCTGGATCGAGGGCTTGACCATCGGCTCCATCATTTTGGGTGTGCTGATCGGTGGGCAACTGGTCGGCCCGGTGGTGGCAACCTTTCTGTTGGGCATAGACATGCCTTTGTGGGACACCGGTATTGATACACCGCCTGAAGCAGCGATTTGCGTCATCGTGTTGCTCTATGGCTTGGCCGCTTGGTTCAACACGCGGATTCCGCAAACCGGCGTGGCCATGCTGCCGCTGCGCAGCGAGACAGGCCACAGTTTGTCGGTCAACTTACTTGCCTTGGTGCCCGATTTCTGGCGTTGCAACATGCTGTTGTGGCGCGACAAGCTCGGACAAATTTCGCTCGCCACCACCACCTTGTTTTGGGGGGCGAGTGGCAACTTGCGTTACATCGTTTTGGCATGGAGCTCGGTGGCGCTGGGCTACAGCACCACCCAAGCGTCGTCGCTGGTCGGCGTGGTGGCGATTGGCACCGCCGTGGGCGCGGTGATTGCCTCTTTGCGCATGAAGCTGGTCGATGCCACGCGCTTGATGGGCTTGGGCATTGCCATGGGTCTGCTGATTTTGGTGATGAATTTCATCGACAACGTGTGGCTGGCCGCGCCATTTTTTATTTTGCTAGGAGGCTTGGGTGGGTTTTTGGTGGTGCCCATGAACGCGTTGTTACAGCATCGCGGCCACAACCTGATGGGAGCGGGTCGCTCTATCGCGGTGCAAAATTTCAACGAGCAAGCCTGTATTTTGGCGCTGGGCGGTTTGTATGCGCTGGCCACTGGGTTGGGACTGAGTGCATTTGCTGCGATTGTTTGCTTTGGCTTGATCGTGGCGGGCAACATGTGGCTGATCCAACGCTGGCATCACCACAATTGCAAACACCACGCGCCCGAAGTGGCGCGCTTGATGGACATTGCCCGGCGCGACCCGGGGCACTGAGCCATGTCCATGTCTGTGCTGGGTCCGGTGCTGGGCTTGCTGGCCAATGCCTTGGTGTTTGGCTTGAGCTGGTGGCCGTTTCGCGAAATGCAGGCGCGTGGATTGCATCCGTTGTGGGCCACCGCTCTGATGTACGGCCTGTCTTTTGTGATCATCAGTCTGCTGCACCCGCAATGGTTTCGCCATTTCCGCACCCAGCCACTGCTGTGGTGGCTGTTCATCGGTTCTGGCTTGACCAATTTGGGCTTCAACTGGGCCGTCACCTTAGGCGACGTGGTTCGCGTGGTGCTGCTGTTCTACACCATGCCCGCTTGGTCGGTGCTGTTTGCTTGGTGGTTGTTGGGCGAACGTCCCACGCGCATGTCGATCTTGCGGTTGTTGCTGGCACTCGCCGGTGTGGCCTTGGTCCTGAAAACACCCGACACCCCTTGGCCCATACCCAGCAGCGCGACCGATTACTTGGCATTGCTCGGTGGTGCAAGTTTTGCGCTCAACAACACCATGCTGCGCAAGCTGGCCGATTTGCCTGAAAGCGTGCGCATGGGTGCCATGTTCAGCGGCGGCACCCTCATCACGGCAGCCGCAGCGGTGGCATTGCTGCCCAGCGGACAGGTGGCTTTGCCCGCTGACATGTCGTGGTGGCCTTACGCATTGGGGCTGGCGCTGTGCTTGCTATTTTCCAACCTGAGTTTGCAATACGGGGCGGCCCGATTGGCAGCCAACACCACCGCCTTGGTCATGTTGTCGGAAATATTGTTTGCTACTGCATCGTCGGTGGCCATGGGCGTGTCGGAGCTGACTGCAAGAAAACTCTTCGGGGGTTTACTGATTGTGTTTGCGGCCGTCTTAGCGACAATGCCAACTTCACCCAAGGAGCCGCCATGAATGCCGCCACTGTTTACGATTTTGAAGCCTCCCGTATCGACGGCAGTGTGATGAAGCTGTCCGATTGCCGCGGCAAAGTGCTGCTGATCGTCAACACCGCCAGCGCCTGCGGCTTCACACCGCAATTCAGTGGTTTGCAAACATTGCACGACACCTATGCCAGCCAAGGCTTGGTGTTGCTCGGTTTTCCATGCAACCAATTCGGCGCACAAGACCCCGGGAGCAACACCGAAATCGGCGCGTTTTGCCAAAAAAATTATGGCGTGACGTTTGACATGATGGCGAAAATCGATGTCAATGGTGTGGATGCCCATCCGCTGTTTCAATGGCTCAAGGCACAGTCGCCAGGTCTGTTGGGCAGCGAAGGCATCAAATGGAATTTCACCAAATTTCTGGTGGGGCGCGATGGCATGCCGATCAAGCGTTATGGCTCCGTGGACAAACCTGCGGCGCTCAGCGCTGACATCGAAAAAGCACTGGCAGCTGTCTGACCAGTGAACGCCATGTTGGCGCAGATCCACCGCCTGCTTGACCGATACCGCGGGCTACCCGCAGACAGGTTGCTTGACCAACCTGCCATGTTTGCTTTGTTCATAGGCATCATCCTGACCAATCTGGTCTTGTTTTTGGTGCTGTCGCAACCATTCGCTTTTGAAAACGCGTTGATATTGGCCCTGGTGAGCGTGAGTTTGACCGGCTTGGCACACGCGCTTTTCAACTGGACGCTGCAGCGCACCACCCACTTGCTGTTGGCACAAACCTATGCTTTGCTGCTCTTTAGCATTTGGGTCACGGGGGGGTTGTTTTCTTCCAGCACGATGTGGATGATGATCCTGCCGGTGCCGGCGATTTATTTGCTGGGCTGGCGCGAGTCTTTGCGTTGGATTGTGTGGGTGCAACTCACGCTGTTGGCGTTGGTGCCGCTGACCCAAAACGGTTGGTTACCCGTGAGCTATGTGTATGGCCCGCGCCATGTGCTGTGGTCGCTGGGCAACCATGTGTTTACCGCCATCAGCTTGCTCGGCGGTTTGCTGGTCTACCAACGTATTTACAACCACCAGCTAGGCGAAATCACCCGCCGCAACAAAGAGCTCAGCGCCAACCGCGCCGCCTTGGTACAAGCCGAGGCCTACAAAGACCAGTTTTTGGCCTCGGTCAGCCATGAGTTGCGCACCCCCATGAACGCTATCTTGGGGTTCAACGATGTGATCCGCGCCGAATTGCAAACCGCTGGCCACAAACTGCAAACCGTGGATCTGGTGCGTGAATCCACAGAACATTTGCTCAAACTGGTGAACCAAATCTTGGATTTCACCCAAATCCAAGCAGGGCGCTTGCAGCTTCAACCCGCGCCGACCCGGTTGGCCGATGCGTTTGCCGAATGCCAGCAGGCTTTTGCCAGCCGCGCCAGTGCCTCTGTGCAGTTTCATGCCCAGCTGGACCCGGCTTTGCCCGAATGGGTGATGACCGACACCAAGCGGCTCAAAGAAGTGCTGTGTCATCTGCTGGAAAACGCGTTCAAGTTCACGCCCAGCGGGCAGGTGCATTTGTCCATCCGCCAAGACGGCAGGCACCTGTTGTTCGAAGTACAAGACACGGGCGTGGGCATTCACGAAGCGCAACAAGCTTTCATCTTCAACCGTTTTGAACACGCCGACTTGCAAACCCACACGCGGTTTGGCGGCACGGGACTGGGTTTGGCGATTTGCAAAGGCTTGGTGCAATTGTTTGACGGCGATATCGGTATGCAAAGCCAATCGGGTCAGGGTTCGCGGTTTTGGTTTTGGGTTCCTTTGCAAGCCTGTGAAGCGCCGACAAGCACTCGCTTGAACACCCCCCCCGAGCGCCACGCAACACCGTTCTCGATGCTGCTGGTCGATGACAACCCGGTGAACCTCAAAGTGGCGGGCCTGATGTGCCAACAGCTGTGGCCTGACGCGGCGCTGCACAGCGTCAACAGCGGGCAGGCCTGTTTGGAGTGGCTGCAAACACAAGCCGTGGATCTGGTGCTCATGGATTTGGTGATGCCAGGGATGGACGGCCTGGAAACCACCCGCGCGATCCGCCAGTCTGCTGCGCCGCTGTGCCACATGGCGGTGATTGGTTTGACAGCCAGCAGCCACCCGCAAGACCATGCGGCCTGTGTGCAAGCTGGCATGGACGATGTGTTGCTCAAGCCCTTGGACCGCGAGCAACTGCATCGCAGCGTACAAGCGCAGCTGTCGCGCAGGGGGGCAACGCATGGCTGATACACGCTATTGGCGGCTGAAGTGGGTGCGTTTCAAGCAACGGCTGCCTGCACACTGGCTCACGCCCAGCGCGCAGTTTTATGTGTTGTTCACGATTTTTTTGGCGGTGATGAGCCACAGCTTAGGCAGCTTGTCGCCCGACCCGGCGGTGCAACACCAAGCCTCTGTGCTGAGCTTGGTGATATTGCTGCTCATGGGGCTCTATACCTTGGGTTTGCCGTTTCGCTGGGTCATTTATTTGGGGCTGGCATACGGGCATTTTCATTTGCTGCGCGAGGCGGTCTGGTCCGGCGGTATTTTTTCTAATGTTTTGAAATGGGTGGTGATACTGCCCATGCTGCCTTTGTTTTTGCTGGGGTTTGCCGACGGCGTGTTTTGGCTGTGCGTGTGCGTGTTGTGTTTGCTGGGCATGGCCGCAGCCAGTTGGCTGGGTTGGTTGCCGCAGATGTATGTGGCAACGCCCCAATTGCTGGTGATGAATGCCTGGAGCGATGTGGCAATCAGCGTGTTCTTGTTGTCGCTGCCTTTGATTTACCAACGCTTGTATTTGCGCACCCGCCATGTCAGCGAAAAGCGCCAAGCCAATTTGCTGCAAACTCGCACACGGTTGCTGCGGGCACAATCCATCAAAGACCATTTCATCGCTTTGTTGAGCCATGAATTGCGCACGCCGATGAATGCCATCATCGGCTTCAGCGATTTACTGCGCCAAGATGTGAAGCACTTGCCCAAAGCGCTCGAACTTGCCGATCTGGTCAAACAGTCGAGCGACCATTTGCTGACCGTGATCAACGATGTACTCGATTTTTCACTGCTGCAACGCGGACAACTCAAGGTTCAACCCGCGCCGTTTGAACTGATGGGCACCGTGCGGGCTGCTTTCAATTTGTTTTTGCAACGCGTCAACAGCATGCAAATCGACTACACGCTGGATGCGGCCGACGATTTGCCGCTGTGGGTGGTCAGCGACCGGCACCGTCTGATGCAAGTGCTGGTCAACTTGCTGGGCAACGCCATCAAATTCACGCACCAAGGCGCGGTGGTGTTGCAAGTCAAGCGCGAAGCCGAGCATTTGCGTTTCACTGTCAGCGACACCGGCATTGGCATCGTGCCTGAGCGTTTGCAAAAAATATTCGAGCCGTTCGAGCAAGCCAGCGGGGCCACGGCCAGTGTCTATGGTGGCAATGGTTTGGGGTTGTCGATCAGTCGCCAATTGGCGCAATTGCTCGGCGGCGATATCGGCGTGGAAAGCACACCGGGACTAGGCTCGACATTTTGGCTGCGCTTGCCATTGGTCGAATCGGCGGTCAGTGTGTCGGCTGCCCAGACCGAGTCCAGCATGACCCGGTTGCAGGCGTTTGCGGTGCGGTTTTTGGTGGTGGACGACAGCTCGGTCAACCGGCTGCTGGCTTGTCAGGTGGTGAAGTCGCATTGGCCGAATGCGGTATGTGTACAAGCGGGCAACGGGCAAGAAGCCTTGGACGCGTTGGCGCAAGAGCCGTTTGACATGGTGTTGATGGACATGCTGATGCCGGTGATGGACGGCATCGAAGCCACCCGGCGTTTACGCACTTTGTGGGAGCCGCCACAACGCAATGTGCCCGTGCTGGCTTTGACCGCCAACGTCAACACGGCCGACCACCAGCGTTGCAGCGACGTGGGCATGAATGGCTTGGCACTCAAACCGTTTGATCGGCAAACGCTGTGTGCGCTGATAGAAGAACAGTTGTTGTTGTCGCCCGCGTTTATGTTGCGGTTGAATGCGCCGCCGAGCTGAGCAACGCGGCATCGACCATTTCCACCCAATGCCGCACCGGCACATCGGTGCCACTTTGTAAATGCGTGATGCAACCGATGTTCGCGCTCAAAATGGCTTTGGGTTGCACCTCTTGCAAATGCCCCAGCTTGCGGTCGCGCAACTGCGTGGCAATGGTCGGTTGCAACACGCTGTAAGTACCCGCCGAGCCGCAGCACAAATGCGCTTCGTTGCTGGCGATACGCACAGTGAAGCCGAGCTGATGGAGATGGGTTTCCACGCCGCCTTTGAGTTGCTGTCCGTGTTGCAAGGTGCACGGCGGGTGAAATGCCATCATGCCTTGGGCACGGGCCTGTTGCGGTGAAATGCGTTGTTGCAACGCGGGCAGCAAGCCGGGCAACAACTCGCTCAAGTCTTTGGTCAATTCACTGATACGGGCTGCCTTGTGGGCATACGCGCTGTCATTTCGCAAGACATGGCCGTAGTCTTTGACCGTCACGCCACAGCCGGATGCATTCATGACGATGGCTTCGGCGCCTGTCTCCACATGCGGCCACCATGCATCGATGTTGTTTTTCATTTGAACCATCGCCGCGTCTTGGTCGTTCAAATGGAATTTCACGCCGCCGCAACAACCGGCCAACGGCTCGACCACGGTCTGGATGCCGCAAGCATCCAGCACACGCGCGGTGGCGGTGTTGATATTGGGGCTCATGGCGGGTTGAACACAACCGGAAAGCATCAACACGCGACGCGCATGGGTGGCTAGCGGCCAAGCACCCGCGTCTCGCGCCTGCGGAACTTTGGCTTGAATGGCTCCGGGCAACAAACTGCGCACGGTTTGCCCGAGTTTCATGGCGGGCGCAAACAAGGGTGAATTCAAACCTTGCTTGAGCGCCCATCGCACGGCTTGCTCGGCGGCCGGACGGGGTACTTTTTCGTCGACCAATTTGCGTCCGATGTCGACCAAGTGGCCATACTGCACGCCGCTGGGGCAGGTGGTTTCGCAATTGCGGCAGGTCAGGCAACGGTCTAAGTGCAACTGCGTGTCACGGGTAGGCGTCTGGCCTTCGAGCACTTGCTTGATCAGGTAGATGCGCCCACGCGGGCCATCCAACTCGTCACCCAGCAACTGGTAGGTGGGACAGGTGGCCGTGCAAAAACCACAATGCACACATTTGCGCAAAATGGCTTCGGCTTCTTGGCCATCGGCGGTGTTTTGGTATTCAGGGGAGAGATGGGTTTGCATGGGTACTCAAATGCCTAAACGGCTGGTGTTGAACACCCCATGGGGGTCAAATTGGTGCTGCAATTCGCGCTGAATCCGTTGCTGAACGTCTGACAACGGCGAAAACACGGGCACCGACAGCTCAGCACCTGCGGGTCTGCGAAACAAGGTGGCATGACCGCCCGCCGCATGGGCGGCTTGGCGCAAACGATGCGCCGCAGACGCCGGGGCCCACAGCCAACGCAATCCGCCATGCCACTCGACATACACCGCAAACGGTAAATCCAACACGGGGGCGGTTTGCGGCAGGCTCAAGCGCCACAAGCACAGGTCAGGGGCAGGGGCGGTGAAAAATGGCAAGGTCTGTTCACGTCCCGCTTGCCAATCGCGTGCGGCTTGCGCGTTGTCCATGCGATGCGCCGTGCCGCCCAAGGCCTGTACATCGGCCACCATGCGAGGGCAAGCGGCCTCTACCGCCGCCACCGCACCGCGCAAACGGACGAACAAACAGTCGGTGGCCGGCTGGCTGTGTGTGTCATGCAACCACGCGCTGGCATTCAACGGCAGGGCTTGTGCGCCCCAGCGGTGTAATTGCTGCAAGGCTTGTGCTTGGTTCAGATGGCAAACAAGTGTGGCTTCGGCTGGGGCTTGGGGCAAGACCTTGAGCGACACCTCGGTGACCACGCCTAAGCATCCCATGCTGCCTGCCAGAACGCGTGAGACGTCATAACCCGCCACATTTTTCATGACCTGACCGCCAAAGGTCAAAGACTCTCCCAGGCCGTTGATCAACTGGGCGCCCAACACATGGTCGCGCACACCGCCGACTTGGGCACGAGACGGGCCCGCCAAGCCCGCGGCCACCATGCCGCCGACCGTTGCCGATGCGCCGAAATGCGGTGGTTCAAACGCCAAGCACTGGCCTTCTCGGGCCAACAGTGTTTCCAGCACTTGCAATGGGGTGCCGCAACGAGCGGTCACTACCAATTCGCTGGGCTCGTAGCTGACCACGCCACTGTGCTCGCGCACATCCAACACCGAATGGGCATCGGGATGCTCGCCGTAAAAATGCTTGGTGTGGCCTGCTTGTATGCGCAAGGTCTGGCGTTTTGCCGCCGCCTCACGAATACGCTCTTGGAAAATGGAAACAGTCACCGGTGGATTATTGGGCAATCACACGCACCATCTCTAGGCATTTGTTGGAGTAACCCCATTCGTTGTCATACCAGCTGACCACTTTGACGAAGGTGCTGTCCAGCGCAATGCCGGCGTCAGCGTCAAACACCGAGGTGCAAGGCTCGCCACGAAAATCGGTGGCCACCACTTTGTCTTCGGTATAGCCCAACACGCCTTTGAGCGCGCCCTGGCTTTGCGCTTTCATTTCTGCGCAAATCTCGGCGTAGCTGGCGGGTTTTTCCAACTCGACAGTCAGGTCGACCACCGACACGTCAGAGGTTGGCACACGGAACGACATACCGGTGAGTTTTTTGTTCAGCGCAGGAATTACCACGCCCACGGCTTTGGCCGCACCGGTGCTGCTGGGGATGATGTTTTCCAAAATGCCGCGTCCGCCGCGCCAGTCTTTGTTGGACGGGCCATCCACGGTTTTTTGGGTCGCGGTTGCCGCGTGTACCGTGGTCATGAGACCGCGCTTGATGCCCCATTTGTCGTTCAACACCTTGGCCACCGGTGCCAAGCAATTGGTGGTGCAAGAGGCATTGGAGACGATGGCTTGGCCAGCATACGTGGCGTGGTTGACGCCGTACACAAACATCGGGGTGTCGTCTTTGGAGGGCGCGGACAACAACACTTTTTTGGCGCCCGCTGCCAAATGTTTTTCAGCCGTGGGTTTGTCCAAAAACAAGCCGGTGGCTTCGATCACCACATCTGCGCCGACCTCGTTCCACTTCAGCGCGGCGGGATCACGCTCTTGCGTGAGGCGAATTTTTTTACCATTGACCACAAGCATGCCGTTGTCCACCGACACCTCGCCTTTGAAGCGGCCGTGCACGCTGTCGTACTTCAACATGTAAGCCAGGTAATCGGGCTCCAGCAAATCGTTGATGGCAACGATTTCAATGTCGTTGAAGTTCTGGATGGCGGCACGAAACACCATGCGTCCGATGCGACCGAATCCGTTGATACCTACTTTGATAGCCATGGATGCTCTTTCTTGTTAAAACGGGTTAATAGGGTCAGCGGCCCGCAACCAGCGAACCCTGAAAAATTTTCAAGCGCGTTGCAACACTGCGCGTACCGTGTCCGCGACGTTTTCCGGTGTGAAGCCGAAATGCTTGAACAACACAGGGGCGGGTGCGCTTTCACCGTAGGTGTCGATGCCGACCACGGCCGCCACACCGTATTTCCACCAACCGTCGGTGCTGCCCATCTCCACCGCGATACGCGGCACACCGGCGGGCAAAACCGAAGATTTGTACGCCACCGATTGGCGGTCAAACGTGGTGGTACTGGGCATGGACACCACGCGAACAGCGACTTTGTGTTGCGCCAGCAGGGCTTGCGCTTTCAAGGCCAGTTGCACTTCTGAGCCGGTGGCAATGATCACCGCTTGGGCTTTTTTGTTCATGCCGACTTCAGATGGTTCGGCCAACACATAAGCCCCTTTGTTGATCGCGTCCAATCCGCTGGCGTCTTTGGCTGCGCTGTCGCCTTTGGGCAAATACGGCAGGTTTTGGCGGCTCAACAACAAAGCCGTAGGGCGGTGCGCGTTTTGCAAAGCGACGGCCCAAGCGACCGTGGTTTCTGCGGTGTCTGCGGGTCGCCACACATCCAGACCCGGTATCAAGCGCAATGACGCTGCATGCTCGATCGATTGGTGTGTGGGGCCGTCTTCGCCCAAGCCAATGGAGTCGTGGGTGAACACATGCACCACGCGTTGCTTCATGAGCGCGGCCATGCGAATCGCATTGCGTGAATAGTCGGAGAACGTGAGGAAGGTACCGCCATAAGGGATGAAACCGCCGTGCAAAGCGATACCGTTCATGATGGCGGCCATGCCAAATTCGCGCACGCCGTAATTGATGTGGCGACCGCCGTGGCCGTGCTCGTTCTTCACCACCCGGCCCGCCAGATCGACACGCATATGGGGCGTGTGTGATGTGTTGGTGAGGTTTGAGCCGGTCAAGTCGGCACTGCCGCCCAGCAACTCAGGAATGGCGCCGGTGAAGGCTTCCAGCGCCAATTGGCTGGCCTTGCGACTGGCCACGGTCTCGGCCTTGGTATTGGCGGCCACCACCGCATCGACCACGGTTTGGTGAAAGTCTTTGGGCAACTCACCGGCCATGCGGCGCTTGTATTCGGCCGCGAGTGGGGGGTGGGCATTGGCATAGGCATGGAAAGCGTTTTGCCATTGTTGTTCGTTGGCTGCGCCTTTGGTTTTGGCGTCCCAATCGGCATACACCTCGGCGGGCACATGGAAAGGCGCATGGGGCCACAAGATGGCGGCGCGGGTGAGTGCAATTTCTTCGGCGCCCAAGGGTTCACCGTGGGCTTTGGCGGTGTCCACGCGGTTGGGGCTGCCTTGGCCGATATGGGTTTTGCAAGCGATCAAGGTGGGCTTGTCGGCGCTGAGCTTGGCGCTGGCGATGGCGCGGCTGACCGCTTGCACATCGTGCCCATCCACGCTGATGACGTTCCAGCCGTAGGCTTTGAAACGTGCGGGTGTGTCATCGATGAACCATGGTGTGACTTTGCCGTCGATAGAGATGCCGTTGTCGTCGTACAAAGCGATGAGTTTGTTCAGCTTCCAAGCACCGGCCAATGCACAGGCTTCATGGCTGATGCCTTCCATCATGCAACCGTCGCCCAAGAACACATAGGTGTGGTGGTGGACGATGTCGTGTCCGGGGCGGTTGAATTCGGCAGCCAGCAGTTTTTCTGCCAATGCCATGCCCACCGCGTTGGTGATGCCTTGTCCCAAGGGGCCAGTGGTGGTTTCCACCCCGGGGGTGATACCAACTTCCGGATGGCCGGCGGTTTTGCTGTGCAGTTGGCGGAAGTTTTTCAGCTCGCTCATCGGCAAGTCGTATCCGGTGAGATGCAACAACGCATAAATCAACATCGAGCCGTGACCGTTAGACAGCACAAAACGGTCGCGGTCTGCCCAATGCGGGTTGGACGGGTTGTGTTTCAAATGCTCACCCCACAAGGCGACGGCGATGTCTGCCATGCCCATGGGAGCCCCGGGGTGGCCCGAATTGGCTTGTTGAACCGCATCCATTGCCAATGCGCGAATCGCACTGGCCATTTGTTGGTGGTTGGCCATGGGTGGCTCCGTAAAAAAAAGGGGTAAGAAAGGGCAACCGATTATTTTAACCAAACCGATTTGCCGGCCCCCAGCCTTCAGAGCCGAGGGGCAAAGGTGAAACAAGCTTTGCATTTGCTTGGAACAAGTTCACCCAACGACTTCATTCGGCGGTGCATGCGCTGGCTACACTTTGCCATTGTGTCAATCCAGCCCCTTTCCAACGCAACTGCATGGCCCGCCAGCGCCATGTTGCTGGCCGCCGGTCGTGGCGAGCGAATGCGTCCGCTGACCGATGTCACGCCCAAGCCTTTGTTGCCAGTTCGTGGCCAGCCTTTGCTGTGGTACCCCCTGCAGGCGTTGGCCCGGGCAGGTGTTCGTTCTGCCGTGATCAACACTGGTTGGTTGGGCGACCAAATCGAGCCCGTTTTTGGCGAATGCTTCACGCCCCCCATGGGTCACGCCCCTGAACCGGCTTGGGCTGACGCTGCCAGCGTGCAATTGCGCTATTCCCACGAGGGGAGAGGGGCGGGTGAGGCGCTGGAAACCGCTGGCGGCATTGTGCGGGCGCTGCCTTGGCTAGGCGATGTGTTTTGGGTCGCCGCAGGCGATGTGTTCGCGCCAGATTTTGAATTTTCTGCACAGGCTTTTGCCAACTTTCAAAACAGTCCGTGCTTGGCGCATATTTGGCTGGTGCCCAACCCCGCGCACAACCCGCTGGGCGATTTTGGTTTATCGAACAAAGGTTTGGCGCTCAACATGGCCAAACCCCCTTCGTCTTCGGCTTCTTTCAATGGCAACGCAAGCCCGCATGCAGCACAACACAGCAATGCACTTTTCACCTTCAGCACGATCGCGCTTTATAAGCGCGCTTTTTTTGAAGCCGACTGGTGCCCGATCGCGGCGGGCAACCCTGACGGCGTGAAAGCACCCTTGGCGCCCATGCTCAGAGCCGCCATGGACCGTGGCTTGGTCAGTGCCGCGGTGTATGACGGCTTGTGGGTGGACGTGGGCACACCCGAGCGACTGGCTCAGCTGAACCATGGATGAGTCCATGCCTTGCCAAGGTTTTGTCATCCCAGCAATGCGGGCAGGTGGACGACTCCTACAATCCCGACATGACCTCTATTTATGCAAAACGCCGCGCTGCTTTGGCGGCGCAATTGGGTGCAGGCGGTGTGGCCATCATTCCCACCGCACCAGAACGCAGCCGCAATCGGGATGCGGATTTTCCTTACCGGCATGACAGCTATTTTTATTATTTGACGGGTTTTACCGAGCCCAACGCTTGTTTGGTGTTGGCCGCCAATGGTCACAGCAGTTTGTTTTGCCAGCCCAAAGATGTCGAGCGTGAAATTTGGGACGGTATACGTTTGGGCCCGCAAGCCGCGCCTTCGGCGTTGGGTGTGAACAGCGCCCATTCAATCGGCGAGCTCGACAAAGAGCTGCCCAAACTGCTGGAAAACCAAACCAGCGTGTGGTTTCCTTTCGCCACGCACGACGGCCTGTCCGCACAAGTAGAGGGGTGGCTCAACCAAGTGCGCGGGCGCGCCCGCATGGGTGTCTCTTGTCCCGCCACGCAACAAGATGTGTGCAGTTTGCTCGATGAAATGCGGTTGGTCAAAGACGCCACCGAACAAGACACCATGCGCCGCGCCGCGCGCATCAGTGCTGGCGCCCATGTGCGCGCCATGCAGTTGAGCGCTCGCATGTTGCGACAAGGGCAAGCCGTGCATGAATTTCATTTGGAAGCCGAATTGCTGCATGAATTCCGTTTGCACGGCGCTCAGTTTCCCGCGTACACCTCGATCGTTGCCGCTGGTGCCAACGCCTGTGTGCTGCATTACCGCGCCGATACCGCGCCGGTGCGCGATGGCGAGCTGGTGTTGATCGATGCCGGTTGCGAACTGGACGGCTATGCGTCGGACATCACCCGCACCTTTCCTGCGAACGGTCGTTTCGGCGGGCCGCAACGCGCGTTGTATGACATCGTGCTGGCCGCGCAAATCGCCGCCGCTGACACCACGCAACCCGGCGCACGTTTCAACGACCCGCACGAAGCCGCTGTCAAAGTACTGTCCCAAGGACTTCTGGACACCGGTTTGCTCTCGCATGACAAACACGGTTTGCTGGACGATGTGCTGGAGAAAAAAGCCTATTTTCCGTTCTACATGCACCGCACCAGCCACTGGCTGGGCATGGATGTGCACGATTGCGGCAGCTATATCGAACCCGGTGAAGCCACTTCAGCGCCCGCCAAAGCCGACCCGGTCACCGGCGCCATGGTGCAGCCCCGCCCCAGCCGCGTTTTGCGCGAAGGCATGGTGCTGACCTTAGAGCCCGGTCTGTATGTGCGTCCCGCCGACGGTGTACCTGAAGCGTTTTGGAACATCGGTATTCGCATTGAAGACGACGCCATCGTCACCGCCAACGGTTGCGAATTGATCAGCCGGGGCGTGCCGGTAGATCCAGATGAGATCGAAGCCCTGATGCGCGGTTGATTGTTCACGCCGTTCGCGTCCAAGGCCTCAGCCCGAGCAAAGCCATTCTTTAACAAGACTGCCAAGAGCTGGCTATCGATACTGGAGACCTGCTACCTGGTGCATTTTGTGCGCCCGCACTTTGCCAGCTTTGGCAAACGCTTGATCAAAGCGCCCAAGCTCTACATGACGGATGTCGGCTTGGCGGCTGCACTGCTTGGCATTCAAACCGCGCAACAAATGGCGGCCATCGAGATGAAGTCAGGCCCCAGCGTGGCTTCGGACGCGTTTGGTCACTTGAAAAAGTGGCACAAATACGCGACAGAACGTGGTCACTATTCAGCCATCCACCTGGGCTTGGTGTATGGCGGCGATACGCGCTACGCCCGCGAGGGCGTCGATCTCATGCCTTGGGCTGATCTGGCCTGAACCTGGGTCAAGGATTGTTTCTATCAATGCGTTAGTAACAATCAATTGGTAATTTATATTAGCTGCCTCTATCATTTCTCCTGTTCCGATTTATTTCATCAATCACAGGAGTTCTCATGCACACCCAGCAACGCCCCGCCATCCAAACCATGGCCAACCTGGAAGCCGCCTTTGCCGGCGAATCCATGGCACACACCAAGTACCGCTATTTCGCCCGCATCGCCCGCGCCATGGGCGACGAGGAAACCGCCCGCACGTTTGAGGAAACCGCCGATCAAGAATTGCAACATGCGTTCGGCCACCTCGATTTGCTCTACCCCAAAGCCGACATGACGCCGGCCAAGGCATTGCAAATAGCCATCGACGGCGAAACCTACGAGTACACCGAGATGTATCCTTCATTCCGCCGCACCGCCGAAGAAGAAGGCAACGCAGCGGCCGTGGCTGAAATCAACGAACAAATCGACGAGTCCAAAACTCATGCGGCGCAATTTGCCGCCACCTTGGTTAAGGCGCAAAAGCGCTTTGCCGCGTTGGCCAAAGTCGAAGAGCGGCATGCCAACCATTACAAAGCCCGCTTACAACAAGCCACGGCCTGACCGGCTGCGTTAGCGATACTCCCCTTTTTTTCACGCGATTTAGGATTTTTCTATGAGCAACGCTTTCAACACCTATGTTTGCATCGTCTGCGGTTTCATTTATGACGAAGCCGCTGGTCGCCCCGAAGACAACATCGCTGCGGGGACCCGCTGGGCCGATGTGCCCGCCGACTGGACCTGCCCGGACTGCGGCGTGGCCAAGGCCGATTTCGAAATGGTCGAGGTCTGAGCATGTCAGACGCCCCCGTGGTGGTGCTGGGCAGCGGCTTGGCCGGCTGGACCAGTATCAAAGAATTTCGCAAGCACGACAGCCAAACCCCAGTGGTTCTGATCACGGCTTCCTCGGGGGATGGCTATCCCAAACCCGCCTTGTCCACGGCTTTTGCCCAAGGCAAATCTGCCCAGCAATTGGTCAATGGCCAAGCCTCTGACTTGGCCGCCAGTTTGCATGTGCAATGCCATACGCACAGACGTGCGCACGCGTTGAACTTGGCGAAACAAGAACTGCATACAGACACGCAGGTGTTTACCTACAGCCGCTTGGTGCTGGCCCAAGGCGCCGAACCGATTCGCTTACCGCTGGAGGGTGATGCAGCCGACCGTGTTTTGTCGGTGAACCAATGGGCCGATTACGCACAGCTTCGCGAGCGCTTGCAACCCGGCGCACGGGTATTGATCATGGGCGCTGGCCTCATCGGTTGCGAGTTTGCCAACGACTTGGCGGGCGCGGGTTTTCTGGTGCATGTGGTGGATCCGGCAACGCGTCCTTTGTCGGCCTTGCTGCCGCCCGCAGCGAGCGAGCCTTTGGCCCAAGCGCTTGGCGCTTTGGGCGTGGTCTGCCATTGGCACAACCACGTCACCCAAGTTTCGCAACATGGCTCCAGCCTGCAAGCGCAACTGCACAGCGGTGAGTGCTTGCACGTGGACTTGGTGCTGAGTGCCATTGGTTTGCGTCCCGACACCGCATGGCTGGCAGAGGCTGGCTTGGCATGCGAGCGTGGCGTGCGGGTGAACCACCAGTTGCAAACCAGCGACCCGCATGTGTATGCCTTGGGCGATGTGGCGCAATATGCGTCCGCGGGCGACCGTGTGTTGCCCTATGTCATGCCGATCATGACGGCAGCGCGGGCTTTGGGCGCGACGCTGGCGGGCCAGCCCACCGATGTGGTGTTTCCGGTCATGCCGGTGGCGGTAAAAACACCTGCGTTTGCGTTGTTGCTGGCACTGCCAGAGCCAGGCACTGCTGGCCACTGGCAAGCCAGCGAAGAGCATGTGTGGCGATTCATGGCGGATGACGGTCGCTGTCGCGGCTTTGTGCTGGGCGGCAAACAAACCGCTTTGCGCGCCAAAGCCATGCAATGGCTGGCCGCTTGAATACGCCGTTTGCAAGCGGCACGCACTGCGTCAGTTGGGCGGTTGTTCGTTGTATGCTCAGAGAAATTTTTCTCTGCTCCATGCACCCCCACCTGTCTTTAGCCCGATATGCATTTGTTGTCTTGGCCGCTGGCATGCTGACAGTCACAGCGATGGCGGAAACCTTGTTGTGGGGCGGACGACCAGAGTTCGGGGTGGAATACGAGCACGAGAAAATGGCAGACAACTTAAGCCATGGCAAAGGCCTCACCTTGATCCCGAGCCTGAGTTTCAAAAACGGACCCATACACCGTATTGACCTGTTGTTCGAGGGTGAGCGCGACAAGGAAGTCAGCGATGGTGTCACCAGCTTTAGCAATCTCTACAAAGTCGCTGTGCGGGTGCGCAAGAACATCCCACTCCAAGGCGACTTGGGCATGTATTTCCGCGGATTGGTCGGGCGTGCCAAAGGGGAGAGTGAAAGCTATTACTACGGCTACAGCGATGCCGCGCTGCGTTATGAACGCGGTTTTTTCGGCTTCATCATGGGCGTCAGGGTGCAACGCAGCTTGGATGGCAGCAGCGGCCATGATGTCAACAAATTTCGCTTAGGGCCCAGCTTTGATATCGGCGAACACCATGAACTGGAGCTCCGTTGGGCGCGTTCTTGGGACGCCCACACACATGCCCATGAAAGTGACTCTTACATTGCTGAATACACGTACAAGTTTTGACCTTGGCTTGACCGAAAGACCTGCATGAGTGATCCCAAAGTGGCCGCCAACGACCACACCAGCCCTCAAGCCCGTGCGCAATTGCGCAAAGCCGCGCTTGAATACCATGAGTTCCCCACGCCCGGCAAAGTCGCGATCCACGCCACCAAGCAGCTGGTGAACCAACACGACTTGTCGCTGGCGTATTCGCCCGGTGTGGCCGCGCCTTGCGAAGAGATCGTCAAAGACCCAAACAACGCTTACAAATACACCAGCCGGGGCAACTTAGTAGCTGTCATCACCAACGGCACAGCCGTGTTGGGCTTGGGTGACATCGGCCCGCTGGCCGCCAAACCGGTGATGGAAGGCAAAGGCGTTCTCTTTAAAAAATTTGCTGGCATCGATGTGTTCGATATCGAGATCAACGAAAAAGACCCCGACAAACTGGTTGACATCATTGCGTCGCTGGAGCCCACTTTCGGTGGCATCAATTTGGAAGACATCAAGGCGCCGGATTGTTTTTATGTCGAACGTCAGTTGCGCCAGCGCATGAAGATTCCGGTGTTCCATGACGACCAGCACGGCACCGCGATCGTGGTGGGCGCAGCCATTCTCAACGGCCTCAAAGTGGTGGGCAAAGACATCACCGAAGTGAAGTTGGTCGCCTCCGGCGCTGGCGCAGCGGCCTTGGCTTGCTTGGGCATGTTGATCAAATTGGGCATGCCTCGCCAAAACATTTGGGTCACCGATTTGGCGGGCGTGGTGTTTGAGGGCCGCACCGAGTTGATGGACGAAGACAAGATCCAGTTCGTGCAAAAAACCGATGCGCGCACGTTGAGCGAAGTGATCGGCAATGCCGATGTGTTTTTGGGTTTATCCGCTGGTGGTGTGCTCAAACCCGACATGGTCAAGTCCATGGCTGCGCGGCCGTTGATATTGGCGCTGGCCAATCCCACACCTGAAATATTGCCCGAAGAAGTGTTGAAAGTACGCAGTGACGCGATCATGGCCACGGGTCGTACCGACTACCCGAACCAAGTCAACAATGTGCTGTGCTTTCCGTACATTTTTCGCGGTGCGCTCGACGCGGGCGCGTCCACCATCACGCCAGAAATGGAAGTGGCTGCGGTGCATGCGATTGCTGAATTGGCACAAGCCGAGCAAAGTGAAGTGGTCGCAGCGGCTTACGCGGGTGAAAACTTGGCGTTTGGCCCCGAGTACCTGATACCCAAGCCGTTTGACCCGCGCCTGATGATGAAGATTGCGCCCGCCGTGGTGCAAGCGGCCATTGCCAGTGGCGTGGCACAGCGTCCGATCACCGACATGGACGCTTACCGGGAAAAATTGCAATCGCTGGTGTATGCCTCGGGTGCGGCGATGAAGCCGATCTTCAGCGCCGCCAAACGTGGCAGCAAAAAACGCATTTGTTTTGCCGAGGGCGAAGATGAGCGCGTGTTGCGCGCCGCCCAAATTGTGCTGGACGAAGGCCTGGCCAAGCCGATTTTGATCGGCCGCCCGGCGGTCATCAGCCAACGCATCGAACGGTTTGGTTTACGCATGAGCGAAGGCGTGGACTACCAAGTGGTGAATGTAGAGGACGACCACCGCTACCGCGACTTCTGGCAAACCTATCACCGCATGACCGAACGAAAAGGCGTGACGCAACAACTCGCCAAGATCGATATGCGCCGTCGTTTGACCTTGATCGGCTGCATGATGGTGCACAAGGGTGAAGCCGATGGTTTGATTTGCGGCACCTGGTCCACCCCAGACTCGCATTTGCAATATGTAGACCAAGTGATCGGTTTGCGTCCAGGTGTCAGCACCTATGCCTGTATGAATGCACTGCTGCTGCCCGAGCGCCAGCTGTTTTTGGTCGACACGCACATCAATTACGACCCCAGCGCCGAGCAATTGGCCGAGATCACGGTGATGGCCGCAGAAGAAATGAAACGCTTTGGCGTCGAGCCCAAAGCCGCGCTGCTGTCGCATTCCAATTTTGGCAGCAGCAACCATCCCACGGCGCAAAAAATGCGCCGCACGCTGGCCTTGGTGCAGCAACGCGCGCCTTGGCTGGAAATTGACGGCGAAATGCACGGAGACGTGGCGATTGACAGCGTGGCCCGGCAAGCGCTGATGCCGCACAGCACGCTGCTGTCTGACGCCAATTTGCTGGTGCTACCCAACCTGGATGCCGCCAATATCACCTACAACTTGCTCAAAACCGCGGCTGGCGGCAATATCGCCATTGGGCCGGTGTTGCTGGGTGCCGCCAAACAAGTGCAAATACTGACCGCCAGCACCACGGTACGCCGGATTGTGAACATGACCGCCATCGCCGTGGCCGACATCAATGCGGTGAGATAAAGCCTGTTTGACAAGTGTGCGTGCACTTACATAAATGCCTTTTCCCTGCGCTTGACGCTGCTACCCCTGACAATCCTTGCAAATTTGGCGGCTTTGCAAGATAATCGCGCATCAAGTTTTTCGGGTTAACCCGAGTTTGTAAACCGGTTGCATGCTGTCGTGACTGTGTTGTTGACAACTTATCCACAGTTGCATCGGTTTGCGAACTCTACATTTGCAGGAATACCATGGCGATGGACATGCCTCTTCGTACTGTCAAAACCAATATCGTTCAATCTATCCGCGCTTTTCGCGTGGCCGATTTGCAAGCGGCGGCCGCCCAGTTGGGTTACCACTTTTTGTACGCCAATTTGGCCAACGCCCAAAGCAAGCAAGATATTTTGGACATGACCACCCAGCAGTTCACATTCACACCGCAAGCTGGCAAAAATTTTGATACCTTGTTTGACAGCATGAGCGATGCTTTGTACAAATCCGGTCAGCAGCCTGGCTTTATTTTGGTGCTGGAGCATATTCCTGCCCACGCCAAATTCGACAAAGAAGCCCGTGAACAATTGCTCGACGTGTTTCGCGAAGCCGCCGAGTTCTGGGCCGAGCGCAAAGTCTCGTTCCGTTGTTTCTATTCATTCTCGGTGGCCCGCGCCACTGTCGCCGAACGGCATGACGCGCTGGAGTCTTCTGCCATCGATGTGAGCGACGGAGAAAAAATGCCTACCGACAAATTGGTCGATGTGTCGCCTTTGGCTTTGCGCATGAGCAGCCCGTTCAATGCCGGTTACTGGTTGACCGCCGCCTGATTTTTTCTAAGCTCTCGTGTCTTCAAAGCCCCGCTTTAGCGGGGTTTTGTTTTTTTGGGCTCTTCTGCATTTTTGAGTCACACTTTGGCCGACCATCCGGTGTGCTTTTTTTCTGCGCTTTCGCTCGAAAAAAACACCCCCTCTGTCGGCCTCTGTGATGTTATTGGTGTGAGCTGTGTTTCTGTTTTCATGAGGTTTTGGTATATCGAACCGCAGAAATGCCGTCGCAGAAAAATGGGAGAGTGGACAAACGACATGGCGGGCGGGCCGACGCGAGCCTTGCCGCTCAGCGGCGGTGAGCGGCGACCGAACCGGCATGGCGTGAACACGTCACATCAAGGCGGCAAAACGCGCCGTATCAGCTCATGATCACGCCGCCGCCCAAACACATCTCGCCGTCGTACAACACGGCAGACTGCCCCGGTGTGACCGCCCATTGCGGCTCGGGGAAAGTCAGCGCATAAGCTTCATCTGCCAAGGGCTCCAACGCACAAGCCGCGTCCGATTGTCGGTAACGTGTTTTGGCAAAACAATCTGTCAGCGCAGGTGCGGTTGACGACGTCCAACTCGCATCCTCAAACCGCAAACGTGTTGACAACAACCAAGGGTGGTCATGGCCTTGCACCACCCACAAGGTATTGGTTTCCATGTCTTTGCGCGCCACAAACCAAGGCGCATGGTCACCCCCACCGCGCTGCGCGCCTTTTTCTTTGATGCCACCTATGCCCAAACCTTGGCGTTGACCCAAGGTGTAAAAACTCAAGCCTTGGTGTTCGCCAATTTGGCGACCTTGGTCGGTTTTGATCGGGCCCGGTGCTTTGGCGATATAGCGGTTGAGGAATTCGCGAAACGGACGCTCGCCAATGAAACAAATGCCCGTGGAATCCTTTTTGCGCGCATTGGGCAATTTGGCTTCTTCAGCCAAGCGACGCACTTCGCTTTTTTCCAATGCGCCCACAGGAAACATCGACTGCGACAACTGCGCTTGGGTCAGTCGGTGCAAAAAATAACTTTGGTCTTTGCTGTTGTCGACGCCTTTGCGCAATTCGTATTGGCCGGTCAGCGGATTCCAACTTACACGCGCGTAATGACCGGTCGCCATTTTGTCGGCGCCCAAGCGCATGGCATGGTCTAGAAAGGCTTTGAATTTGATCTCCGCATTGCACAAGATATCTGGGTTGGGTGTGCGGCCTGCTTGGTATTCGCGCAAAAATTCGGCGAACACACGGTCTTTGTAATCAACGGCGAAATTGATGTGTTCGATCTCGATACCGATCACATCGGCGACGGCGGCGGCATCGATAAAGTCTTGTTTGGTCGAACAGTATTCGTCGTCATCGTCATCTTCCCAATTTTTCATGAAGATACCAACCACCTCGTGGCCTTCGCGCTTGAGCAACCATGCCGTGACTGCTGAGTCCACGCCGCCACTCAATCCCACCACGATACGCTGCTTTTTCAATTGGCGAATGCGGCAATACCGGTGATCGCCCGGCCCAATATCAAGGCGTGGATATCGTGCGTGCCTTCATAAGTGTTGACCACTTCCAGATTCACCAAATGCCGCGCCACACCGAACTCGTCGCTGATACCGTTGCCGCCCATCATGTCGCGCGCCATGCGGGCAATGTCCAACGCCTTGCCACATGAGTTGCGTTTGAGAATGGACGTGATTTCGACCGATGCGCTGCCTTCGTCTTTCATGCGACCCAAACGCAAACAGGCTTGCAAGCCGAGTGCGATTTCGGTTTGCATGTCGGCCATTTTTTTCTGAATCAACTGGTTGGCGGCCAACGGTCTGCCAAATTGCTGGCGGTCCAAGGTGTATTGCCGCGCGCGGTGAAAACAATCTTCGGCCGCGCCCAACGCACCCCACGCTATGCCGTAACGCGCACTGTTCAAACAGGTGAACGGACCTTTCAAGCCCTGCACGTCGGGAAATGCGTTTTCCTCAGGAACAAACACACCGTCCATGACGATTTCACCGGTGATGGAAGCGCGCAATCCGACTTTGCTGTGAATCGCCGGGGCGCTCAAACCGGCCATGCCTTTTTCCAGCACAAAACCTCGAATCGGCCCCAGTGCGCCCGCTTCGCTCACCTCTTTGGCCCAGACCACAAACACATCGGCGATCGGTGAATTCGAAATCCACATTTTGTTGCCGCTGAGTTTGTAGCCGCCGTTGACTTTGTGTGCGCGACTGGCCATGCTCGCTGGGTCAGAGCCGTGGTCGGGCTCAGTCAAGCCAAAGCAGCCTATCCATTCACCGGTGGCGAGCTTGGGCAAATATTTTTCGCGCTGTGCTTCGGTGCCAAATTCGAAAATCGGCAACATCACCAAAGACGATTGCACGCTCATCATGGAACGGTAACCCGAATCCACACGCTCGACCTCGCGGGCAATCAATCCATACGCCACGTAGCTGAGTTCAGGGCCGCCGTATTGCGCGGGAATGGTGGGGCCGAGCAAACCGAGTTCGCCCATTTCACGAAAAATATGGGCATCGGTTTTTTCATGCCGAAAGGCTTCGGTCACGCGCGGCAACAATTTGTCTTGGCAATACGCATTGGCGGCCTCGCGCACCATGCGTTCGTCTTCGCTCAATTGCTGGTCCAACAACAACGGGTCGTCCCAATGAAATGCGGTCTTGGCCATGAATACTCCGAGTGGCTTTGTGGATGACTGAACTGTGCATGTTAAACCCCAGCGCTCGTGTATTTTTATGAGAATAGTTGGAATGGTTTTATTTGTTAATTGGCGTTTGTTCAGGGGTCAGGTACCAATTAATTCATTAATTGGTACCTGACCCCAATTACCTTTCCCCCGCCAAATGCTTCTTGGCCAACGCGATATACCAATCCAAGCAAGCGGGGTTGGCCATGGCATCGCGGTTCAATACTTTTTCTACCGGTTGGCCCAACATCAGTTTTTTGATCGGTAACTCTTGCTTCTTGCCCGACAGCGTGCGCGGAATTTCTGCCACCTGAAAAATATGGTTGGGTACAAAACGCGGACTCAGCGCTGTACGTATCGCGCCGTTCAAACGTACGCGCAATGCCTCGTCCAACACCACGCCTGGGCGCAGCACCACAAACAACGGCATGTAACTTTCTTTTCCCAAATATTCCAAATCCACGACCATGCTGTCCAGCACTTCGGGCAAGGCTTCAACCGCGCTGTACAACTCGCTGGTGCCCATGCGCAAACCGTAGCGGTTGATGGTCGCGTCGCTGCGCCCGTAAATGATGGCGCGTCCTTCGGGCGTGATCTTCAGCCAATCACCGTGTCGCCACACCGATCCGGCCTCGGGGCCGAGGTCTCCACCGCCGGGTTGTCTGCCTTGGCCGGGAGGAAAAGTGTCGAAATAGCTGCCGATGTAACGCTGGTTATCGGTGTCGCCCCAGAAAAACGGCGGCATGCAGGGCAGGGGTTGCGTCACCACCAACTCACCCACTTCGTCGATCACAGGCTTGCCTTGCTCGTTCCAAGCCTGCACACTGACACCGAGAAAACGGCATTGCATTTCACCGGCCACCATGGGCAGTTCTCGGTGTCCGCCGACATAGGCGCCGGCATCGGTACCGCCAGAAATATTGCACCACCAAATGTCTTCTGGCGCTTCACCGGCGGCAGCATAGACCTGATGGAATTGTGTGGTTCCCCATTGCTGCACCTCGGCACTCAAGGGCGAGCCGGTGGTACCCAACGCGCGGATGTTTTGCAAGCCAGCTATGGTGTGGAGTTGCACACCGGCCTTCATGCAGTTGGTGAAGAACGCCGCGCCGCCGCCAAAAAATGTCACGTGTTCGCTGGCGGCATAACGCCACAGCACGCCCCAATCGGGCCGCTCTTTGGTGCCGCCCGGGTTGCCGTCGTAAATCACGCAGGTGGTGCCGCTCAGCAAGCCGCTGAGCTGCGCGTTCCACATCACCCAGCCGGTGGACGAGTACCATAAGAAGCGCTCGCCCCATGAATTGGGCTCGTAACTGCAGGCCACGTCGTAATGCAAATTTTTGTGTGCCATGCCATTGAGCATGGTGCCGCCATGGTCGTGCACCAAGGGTTTGGGCAAGCCCGTGGTGCCGCTGGAATACACGATCCACAGCGGGTGGTTGAATGGCATCCACATGGGCGTGAATGCTTGTACCGCCTCGTCATGGCGTTGCATGATGTGTTGCCAGTCGGTGCTGTGCGGCACATCGGGCTGGTCGCCCAGGTTGCGGTAAATCACCACATGTTGCACGCTGGGCAAGGCTTGGCGCAATTCAGCCACCACGCTGTGGCGCTCCAAGTCCTTGCCGCCATAAGTCACGCCATCGACCGCGATCAATACTTTGGGCGTGATTTGTTTGAAACGGTCCACCACTGCATTGGTTCCCATGTCGGGGGCGCACACACTCCAAATGGCGCCAATGCTAACCACGGCCAAAAACGCCACCATGGTTTCGGGAATATTCGGTAAATACGCCGCGACCCGGTCACCGGGTTGCACGCCTTGCGCCCGCAAATGCAAAGACAGTGCAGCGGCTTGGCGTTTTAATTCGGGCCAAGACAATTCACGCCGCTGGCCGCGTTCGTTGCTGCCGATGATGGCGGGCATGCCGGCGGCATGGGCGGCATCGACATGGCGCAACACCTGTTGCGCGTAATTGACCTGCGCGCCGACAAACCAACGTGCACCGGGCATGGTGTTGCGCTCGAGCACGCATTGGTGCGGTGTAGGCGACTGCAAATCCAGGTAATCCCATGCCGACTGCCAAAAATCTTCCAAATGGGTGACAGACCAATGCCACATGGCTTGGTAATCGTCGAAATGCAGTTGCCGGTGCTCGGCCAACCATTGTTGGTACAAACGAATTTGTGGGATGAACGGCGGCTGGGTGGTGGGGGAAGTGTTCATGGGTCGCAAGGTTATCAGGATGCGACCGAGGCGAAGTACGAAGCGCTCGGCCACTAAGATGCCGCTTCTATTGGAAGGAAACCCATTGTCATGGCGATTTGGACCAAACCTATCAGCACAGAAATTTTGACCACCACCCATATCGACACGGCCGCCGATCGGTTGGGCATTGAGTTCATCGAAATCGGCCCGGATTTCATCCGTGGCCGCATTCCTGTGGACCGCCGAACCCGCCAACCTTATGGTGTGATCCACGGCGGGGCCAATGTGGTGCTGGCCGAAACCTTGGGCTCGTGCGGCGCAGATTACTCGACGCCGGTGGGACACCGCATCGTGGGTTTGGACATCAACGCCAACCATATACGCGGTGTAGCAAACGGTTGGGTGAACGGCATTGCGCGACCAGTGCACATCGGGCGCAGCACCCATGTTTGGCAAATCGACATGACCGACGACCAGGGCCGAACCAGTTGTGTGTCAAGGTTGACCTTGTCGGTGTTGGCGCCGAGGGGTTGACACTTCTTTTAAGTCACGCTTAGGCCGATCCGCCGTGGCGTGAGTTAATTGGAACCTGACCCCAATTAATTCCGCCCACAAGTGCCTTTGAAGAATGCCCACTCCTCACACACCACACCTGACGGCAAAGTGCACATGCTTTGTTCACCCTTGTCCGTGTAAATTTTGGTCAGCTTTCCACCGGCCTTGAGGCAAGCCACAGCCGCTGGGTTGGCCATGGCCAGTCGGATATCGCTTGCCCTGACAGGCAAAACGATGAATACCCAGCTCACAAGGCAAAAAATAATCAACTTCATTCATTAACCTGCGTTTTGCATCCGCTCACTTTTCCAATACACATCGTCGCCACCGTGCATGCGGTTGAGCACGCGCGACAACACAAACATCAAATCGCTCAAGCGGTTGAGGTATTGGCGCGGGGTCGGGTTTAAAGCTTCTTCGGCGCCCAGTGCAACGACCGCGCGTTCTGCGCGGCGTGCGACGGTGCGGCACACATGCGCCAGCGCAGCCGCACGGCTGCCAGCGGGCAAGATGAACTCTTGCAATTTGGGCAGTGTCGCATTGTGCTCGGCCAAGGCGTTGTCCAGCAACAGCAGGGCATCGGCTTTGAGCAATTCAAACCCGGGAATGCTCAATTCACCCCCCAAATTGAACAACTGGTGCTGCACTTCCACCAGCAAATGGCGCACCGCATCGGGCATGTCTTCACTCAACAGCACGCCAATCTGTGAATTCAGTTCATCGACCTCGCCCATGGCGTGCACCCGCAAACTGTTTTTGCTGACGCGGCGGTTATCGCCCAAGCCTGTGGTGCCATCGTCGCCGGTGCGGGTGGCAATTTGTGTGAGTCGGTTCGCCATGGGTACTGTCCTGTGTGTTCATGGCATTGTCTCAGCAGCGCTGCAAGTCGGCTACGCTTGGGGTTTTCAAAGGAAACACCCATGAACGCATCCAACCTACCGGTCAATGTCGGCGTGATCGGTCTGGGCGCCATGGGACGTGGCATGGCACACAGCCTGCGCCAAGCGGGATACCCGGTGCATGTGTGCGATGCGCGTCCCGAAGCGGCCCAAGCATTTGCGACAGAAGGTGGCGTCGCCTGCGACAACCCAGCCGCCTTGGCCGCTTTGTGTCCGGTGGTGATCAGCGTGGTGGTGAATGCCGCCCAAACAGAAGAGGTGTTGTTTGGCCCCCAAGGGGCGGCGTCTGCGATGCTGGCCAACAGTGTGTTTGTGATGTGCTCGACCGTCGACCCGAGTTGGTCGGCAAGCACGGCGGCGCGTTTGCAGGCCATGGGGCCGCATTATTTGGATGCCCCGATTTCCGGCGGCGCCGCCAAAGCAGCCAGCGGGCAAATCACCATGATGACCGCCGGCAGCCCGGCGGCTTACGCCTTGTGCGAACCCATGCTCAACGCCATGGCTACCTCGGTGTACAAATTGGGCGCAACGCCCGGGGCAGGCAGCAAAGTCAAAATCATCAACCAGTTGTTGGCGGGCGTGCACATTGCCGCCGCCGCAGAGGCCATGGCGCTGGGTTTGCGCGAAGGCGTTGACCCGCATGCGTTGTACGAAGTGATCACACACAGCGCAGGCAACAGTTGGATGTTTGAAAACCGCATGGCGCATGTGCTGGCGGGCGATTACACACCGCTGTCGGCGGTGGACATTTTTGTCAAAGACTTGGGGCTGGTGCTCGACATGGCGCGCACCAGCAAATTTCCACTGCCCTTGTCGAGCACCGCGCACCAAATGTTCATGCAAGCCAGCAGCGCCGGTTTCGCCAAAGAAGACGACAGCGCAGTGATCAAAATTTTTCCGGGCATCGACTTGCCCAAAGCCGGTTAAGCCTTGCAACTGAGAGGGAAAACGCCGCTTTCGGCCAACACAAGGCCTGCATAGAATGCAGTATCTTTGGAGACACACCGCATGAACGCACCCCAGACCGCGCAACACCTGATGCCCGCCATTGCCCAGCGCGATGTGCCACAGGCCTTGATTGACACGCTCAAGTCCCATTTTGGTGACCGTTGTTCCACCGCCATGGCGGTGCGCGAACAGCACGGGCGCGATGAGTCCGCCTACACCACCGTGCCGCCACCGGCAGCCGTGGTGTTTGCCCAAAGCACCGAAGACGTGGCGTTCACCGTGCGCCATGCCGCCGAACACAATGTGCCCATCATTCCCTTCGGCGTCGGCTCGTCGCTGGAAGGCCATTTGCTCGCGGTGCAAGGCGGCATCAGCATCGACCTGGGCCGCATGAACAAGGTACTCACGGTCAACCCGGAAGACTTGACCGTGACGGTTCAACCGGGCGTGACACGCAAACAACTCAACGAAGAAATCAAAAGCACGGGCTTGTTCTTCCCGATCGACCCGGGCGCTGACGCCAGCATCGGCGGCATGAGCGCGACCCGCGCCAGCGGTACCAACGCGGTTCGCTACGGCACCATGCGCGAAAACGTATTGGGTTTGGAGGTGGTGACCGCCAGCGGCGACGTGATTCGCACCGGCACACGCGCACGCAAATCATCAGCAGGTTATGACCTGACGCGTTTGATGGTCGGCAGCGAAGGCACTTTGGGCGTGATCACCGAAGTCACTCTCAAATTGTTTCCGTTGCCCGAAGCCGTGTCTGCCGCAACCTGTTCTTTTCCGTCGATCGAAGCGGCGGTTCACACCACGATACAAATCATCCAGATGGGCATTCCGATTGCACGGGTGGAGTTGATCGACCAGCACGCGGTGCGCATGGTCAATGCTTATTCCAAAATCAATTTGCCCGTGCAGCCCATGTTGTTGATGGAATTCCACGGCTCTCCCGCCAGCGTGAAAGAACAAGCGGAAAGCGTGCAAGACATCGCGGCGGAGTTGGGCGGACAAGCTTTTGAATGGGCGACCACGCCCGAAGACCGCACCCGTTTGTGGACCGCGCGGCATAACGCGTATTTCGCGGCGATCCAAAGCCGCCCCGGTTGTCGCGCCATCAGCACCGACACCTGTGTACCGATTTCACGCTTGGCCGATTGTTTGCTGGATTCGATCGCCGAGGTAGAAGCCTCTGGCATTCCTTATTTCCTGGTCGGCCATGTAGGTGACGGCAATTTCCATTTCGGCTATTTGATCGATCCCGACAGCGCACAAGAACGCGCCACCGCGGAAACCCTGAACAACCAGTTGGTGGCGCGGGCGCTGGCGCTGGATGGCACCTGCACCGGCGAGCACGGCATTGGTTTGCACAAAATGGATTTTTTGGTGAGTGAGACCGGCATCGGCGCGGTGTCCATGATGCGTGCCATCAAGCAAGCGCTGGACCCGAAAAACATCATGAACCCGGGCAAGATATTTTTAGACTGAGCCGCCGCTTCAATCAGCAGGTGCGGCATTGGCGCCGCGTTCAATCACCACTTTGGCGTCCAACAAGCCACTGGCATGGTTCAGGTCGGATTGCGAAATCAACACCGACAACTGGCTGCCTTTGAGCCGCGACAACACCTCGGATACGCGCATGGAGAGCGCCGGGGCCACGCCTTCAAATGGCTCGTCAAGCAACAACAAACGGGTACCGACCGCCAACGCCCGCCCAAGCGCCACCAATTTTTGCTGTCCGCCAGACAACAACAACGCGCGGCGCGTTGCCATGTCTTTCAATTCGGGCAGCACTTGGTAGACAAACGCCAAGCGTTCGACGGGGTTCAAGCTCGGGCTGACCCACAATGGAATCAGCATGTTTTCTTCGACCGTCAGTTCGGGCACCAGTCCACGGTCTTCTGGCATGTAGCCAATTCCCAAACCGGCACGCGCTTGCGGTGGCAGCGCACACAAGTCTTGGCCGGCGAAATGCATGCTGCCTTGCTGCAGCCGCAAATGCCCCATGATGCTGCGCAAGGTACTGGTCTTGCCCGCGCCATTGCGCCCGACCAGCCCCACCATTTGCCCGGGGGCGACCGACAAAGCCAAACCGCGCAGCACTTGGGCCGAGGCCAATTGCACATGCACGTCCCGCAATTCAAGCATGCGCTTCTCCGGTGACATAGCGGCGCACATCGGCTTGGGCCAGCGCTACCGAGGGCACGTCATCGGCGATCACCCGACCACTGTAGAACGCAATCACGCGGTCGCAATAACGGCTGACGATGTCCATGTCATGTTCCACAAACAAGGTGGTCAGCGGTTGGTCGTTCAGCGCCTGCATGACCGTGTCCATCATCGGGAACTTTTCTTCGGCGGCCACGCCGCTGGTGGGCTCGTCGAGCAACAACAGCCGGGGTTCGCCGGTCATGGCCAAGGCGATGTCGAGCAATTTGCGCATGCCGCCGGGCAATTCCGCCACCCGCCGATGGCACTGCTCGAGCAACCGAAAACGGCTCAATACTTGCTCGGCTCTTTCGTGTGCGCTGCTGCTGTGCGCCGTGCGCCACAAAGACAAGCGGTCGTCATGGCAGGCCAACGCCACCAACATGTTGTCCAGCACGCTCAAACTGGGATAGAGCTGCGGAATTTGAAAAGAACGCGCGACACCCAGACGCATGATTTGCCGTGGTGTGAACGACTGTATGGCCTGCCCGTCAAATTCGATGCTGCCGCTGTCAGGTTTGACATAGCCAGTGATCATGTTGACAAAGGTGGTTTTGCCCGCGCCATTGCTGCCGATCAAGCTCACGCGCTCGCCCGCACGGATGGCAATGTTCAAGTCGCTGGCGGCCACGACCGCGCCAAATTGCTTGTTCAAGCCACGGGCTTGCAACAAAAAATCTGGGCTCATGGTTTGCCCTTTTTGTTCGCCCACAAAGAACCCAGACCGTCCGGCAAAAAGCGAATCACCAACAGCAAAAACAAACCCAGCGCGAGTTGCCAGGTGTTGGGGAAATAAGCACTGGAGAAGGAGCGCACCATTTCCAGCACCACCGATGACAGCATGACAGCCAACACGCTTTGGCTGCCCGCCAAAATCGCCACAAACACAAACTCGCCCGAGGTGGTCCAGTAGCTGAAGTTGGGATCGATATGCCCCAAGGCCATCACCGCCAGTGCGCCCCCCATACCACCCAAAAAAGCCGCCAAAGAAAAATTGATGGCCATGGTGTTGGCCACGGAAGCGCCCAAGTATTCGACGCGCAATTCGTTGTCGCGTATGGCTTGCGTGACCAAGCCACGGGTGGATGAAAAATACAATTTCGCCAATACGCCACTCACCAGCGCAAACCCCCAAGTGACCGACAACAACACCGTGCTCACCTGTTCATCCGCCAACGCTTGGCCCAACAGCGTGACGCGCCCCATGTTGAAACCGTCTGAGCCGCCCAGGCTGTCGGTCTTGACCAACACACCATAGCCCACCATGGACATGGCCAGGGTCAACATGGAAAAAAAGATGCCCCGGTAACGCGCCAGCAACGGACCAAACGGCGCAGTGATGAGGCAAGCCACCAACCCACCCAACAACGGCAACAGCAACGCGTCCTGCCAACCCCAATGCAGGAAAACCAAGGCGGCGGCATAACCGCCCAGTGCCGACATCAAACCTTGGCCAAACGCCACCACGCCACCGCGCATCAACAACACAATGCCCAGCGACACCAAGCCATTGGCCAAGGCCATGGTGAACATGAATTGCAACCAACGCGGCAAAAATGCACCCGCCAGCCAACCCAGCAACAATACCCCTACCGAAGCCATCCACAAGCGCTGCATGGTTTAAATTTTTCTCGCTTGAATCCGCTGGAACAAGCCTTGCGGGCGAAACACCAGCACCAAGGCCATGACAAGATAGACAGAAAACAATTCGGCGGTTGGCATCAAATGCACCGCGCAAGCACGCGCCAAGCCGACGATCAATGCGCCTATCGCCGCGCCTTCGATGCTGCCGAGTCCGCCAATGATGACCACGGCAAACGAAATGATGATGACGCCGACCGACACCCCGGGTTGAACCGAAATCATGGGCGCGGTGAATGCGCCGCCCAAGGCCGCCAAAAATATGCCCGCGACAAACGCGCCCATGTACACGCGTGACACATTGATGCCCATGCTGGACGCGATCTCCGGGCTGTGTATGACTGCCGTGACAATTTTTCCGGTGCGGGTGCGGTTCAAACACCACCAGACCACCGCCCCTACAAGCAAGGCCAGCAGCACGAGAAACAAGTCGTAACCCACATAACTTTGGTGGCCGATATCGATATTGCCAAACAACGCATAGGGCTCAGACACGTAATAGGGATTCGCGCCCCAAATCAGCTTGGTGATGTCCTCCAGCATCAAAAACATGGCGTAAGTCACCAGCACCAACAGCACCTCGTCACGCCCATAGTAAATGCGCAACAAACCGCGCTCGGTCAACGGTGCCACCAACACGGCCACGGCCAATGCGGCAAGCAGCATGGTGGGCAAGGACCACATGGGCGGCAAAGCCGCGCCATTGACCCAGGCCACTGCTGTCGCCGTGGCATACGCCCCCAGCGCATAAAAACTGCCGTGTGCGATGTTGAGGATTTTGAGCACGCCAAACACCAGCGTCAAACCCAAGGCGACGATGAACAACCACGAGGCGTAGCTGATCGCGTCTATCAAAATCGTCAGCGTCAATTGCATGGGTTGATCGCAGTCGACACTGGTTGGCAAGGGCATGCCGAGCGGTTTGTCATGAGTTGTGCGCCCGAAAACCGTTATTTTTTGGGCTTTTTGTCATTGCCCGCGGCGCTGTCGCATTTGGCACCGGCAAAGCCTGACTTCAACCAATCTTCCGATTTGATGTTGAGCGGCGGATTGACACAGGTGGCATTGAAGCGTTGTATGTCTTCGAGCATCACCATTTTTTTCGCTTCATTCCATTGGGTGCGGCCAATTGCCGTGTCTTGAATCGCTTGCTGACCATTGGACAACGCCATGCTTATCTTGCCAGCAGGTGAAGGCCATTCACTGCCACGCAACGAAGCCGCCATGATTTCGGTCGAGGGTTTTTTGCCTTTGTTGGCAGCCATGGCTTTTTCGACCGCCAGCTTCAGTCCCATCAATGCCTGCGCCATGCGGTAAGGCGCTTGCACCGGATACACGTTGTAGGCCTTGCTGTAGGTGTTCCACCACCAGGTGTTCAACGGTGAGGGTGGGGCCATCAAACCATAGGCACCGCGAGCGCCGATGATGGTGCCGTCTGGCATTTTGTTGCCCAAACCCGGCAACACATGGTCTGCGGCGGTCAACACTACCTGCGACTTCTTGAACATGCCGCGAGGCGCGGACTGCAAGATGAAGGCTTGCAAATCACCGCCCCACAAACTGGAGTGAATCAAATCAACGGGCTGGGACATCAGCGCAGAAATTTCTGTGCCGTATTGACCGGCGCCAAATTTTGGCAATTGGTCCACGGCGGGTTTGGCCTGCGGGTACAGGTTGGCCATGGACAACATGAAATCTTTGCGCGAGTCTTGGCCCCAAGCGTAATCTTGGTTGATCATGCTGTAAGTGTTGACCCGTATTTTGCGAGCCTGCAAGTAGCGCGCCATGGCGACGTTGTCCATGGTGGCATGGGCCGCTGTGCGAAACACATACCGAAAACTGTTGTCTTCAAAAATGCGCGGTGTGCCGCAGTCGTACAAAATCAAAAATTTCTTCAGCTCTTCCGCCACTGGCGCGACGGCCAAACAATCGCCAGAGCCTACATAGCCCACCACGACATCGACTTTGTCTCGTTCGTACAAATTGCGCAGTTCTTGCACTTGTTTGGTCGCACCACCCGCTTCGTCCACATAAATCGCTTCGATTTGCATGCCGCCAATGCCAGGCTGGTTAAAAGGCGCCGGTGCTTGCCCTTTGTTGAATGCATCGATCAAGACTTTGGCGCCATTGACCGCCGGTATGCCAAAACTTTCAGCAGCTTGTCCCGACATGAAGCTGACAATGCCGATCTTGAACGTGTCTTGTGCCATGGCAGCAGCGGCCCAACACATACCCAAAGCAGCAATACAACAACGGCTGCGAACAACAAAGCGAGACATTTGTGCCATGGGGCGGCTCCACAAGTAAAACAAGGGTTGAAAACACGGTCAATTGCTTAGCATAGCGTTAAAAAACAGCCTGCGACCGGCCGGGTTTATTTGCTTTGCAATTTGTCGATCAGCCCGTTGAGCGATTCGATGGAGCCGAAGGCAATCGCCAATTCACCGGATGATTCTGTTTTGCCGTGGCGTTTGGTTTGTTTTTTGATGCGGATTTCCACCTGCGCGGTGAGCAGATCTGAGAGTTCTTCTTCAAGCCGTTTGATGTCGCGCGACTTTTCTTTGGCGGGTTTTTGTGTGACCAATGAAAAATCGGCGCCGATTTTTTTGACCAAGCCTTCTGCCTCACGCACCGACATTTTTTTGGCGCTGATTTGGTTCGCTGCCGTGATTTGTGCAGCACGGTCCAAAGACAGCAACGCGCGTGCATGGCCCATCTCCAAATCGCCTGCGACCAGCATGGTTTGCACCGGTTCGGCCAAATTCAACAAGCGCAATAAATTGCTCGCCGCACTGCGCGAACGGCCCACCGCTTGCGCGGCTTGCTCATGGGTCAGACCAAATTCTTTGATCAAACGCTGCAACCCGATCGCCTCTTCGAGAGGATTGAGGTCCTCGCGCTGCATGTTTTCAATCAGCGCCATCGCCGCCGCATTTTGGTCGCTGACGTCTCGCACCAACACAGGCACCTCGGTCAACCCTGCCAGTTTCGCCGCACGAAAACGCCGCTCGCCCGCGATGATTTCATAGTTGCCGTTGGCTGTTTTTCTCACCAAAATCGGTTGCATCACGCCTTGCGATTTGATGCTTTCTGCAAGCTCATACAGCGCACCTTCGTCCATGCGTTTGCGCGGCTGATAAATGCCTGCCACCATCTGCTCCAGTTGCAAGGTCGATGGCGTGGCGTCTGCGGTTGCGTTCAATACCGCTTCACCCGCCGTGGGCCCGAGCAAAGCCTCCAAACCTCTTCCCAATCCTTTGATTTTTTTCGTGACCATGTGTGTTCTCTGGGTTGCGCGTTGTGGGTGTCAGACTTGTTTGAAGCGTTGCACCAATTCTTTGGCGAAGTCGATGAATGCTTGGCTGCCTTTGGCGGCGGGATCGAACACCACCCCCGGCAAACCATAACTGGGTGCTTCTGCTAGCCGCACATTGCGGGGAATCAAGGTGTTGAACACCTTGTCTGCGAAATGCGCTTTCAATTGGTCGCTGACTTGTTGCTGCAAGGTGATGCGCGGGTCAAACATGACCCGCAACAAACCGATGATTTTCAATTCTTTGTTCAGATTGGCGTGCACTTGCTTGATGGTGTTGACCAGATCGGTCAAGCCCTCCAGCGCGAAATATTCGCATTGCATCGGGACGATGACGCCGTGCGCGGCACACAAGCCATTCAAGGTCAACAACGACAAAGAAGGCGGGCAATCTATCAACACAATGTCGTAGTCGTTCACGACTTCGGCGATCGCGTTTTTCAGCCGTTTTTCACGGTTTTCAAGGTTGACCAGTTCGACTTCTGCGCCGGCCAAATCGCGGTTGGCACCGAGCACATGGTAGGTGGCCATGCCGGGGTTGGCCGCGGCCTCGCCCCAGACGCTTGTGATGCGCGATTGGGCGATGCTGGCCTCGCCCAACAACACATCGTAAATGGAATGCTGTAGCTGTCGTTTGTCGACACCTGAACCCATGGTGGCATTGCCTTGCGGATCCAAGTCAATCATCAGCACCCGCTGGCCGATGGCGGCCAAAGCCGCTGCCAAATTGATGGTGGTCGTGGTTTTGCCAACGCCACCCTTTTGATTTGCAATACAAAAGATATAAGCCATGGTGTTTTATTTCTGTAGAACCAAACGTAAACCGAAACCCAAAAGCACAGCACCCGCGATCTTTTGCAACCATTGCCCTATCAGCGGGTGGGTTTGCATGTTCCCGGCTAACCGATGGGCCAGCAGCGTCAGGCCTGCGCCATAAAGAAAAGTCAGCACAGCCACGGTGAGCGACATGCTGGCGAATGTCAGCCAACCCGGGTTTTGTGCTGGGTCGATGAACAGCGGGAAAAACGCCATGTAAAACACGATGGCTTTGGGATTGAGCAAGGTGATGAAAAGGGTTTGTCGGAAATATCTGCCCGACGACATGTCCAGCAAGAGGGCCTCTTCAGGCTTGGCGCGAATCATTTGCACGCCCAAATAACCCAAATAAAGGGCACCCGCCCACTGCAAGGCAAGGAACCAGATCGGCGCGGCTTGCAACACCGCCGCCAAACCTCCAACCGCAGCCCACATCAAAACCTGGTCTCCAACGATGACGCCACAAGTTGCGCTGATCCCACCCTTTCGCCCCCCTTGTGCGGTTGCGGTCAGCAAGGCCAAATTGCCGGGGCCAGGAATCGCCAAAAAGACGATAACAGCACCGACGAAGGCAGGGTAATCCGAGATACCAAGCATGGTGTGAAACGATGTTTGTTGAAACTGTGGGGGTCAGAGTGTAACTGTCCGTTGCGGCTTTTTGAGGTGATTGTTTCACGTGAAACCTGCCCTGCCCATAAAAACCACTGTTTCACACGCCAGGTTTCGGGCCGATCAACGTTTACCAGCTTGAATTTATCGACTCACCAGACATTGAACAGGGCTGCTGGTGGCTTGGTTCGGCTTTAATTTTGTTGGGGTGTTTTATTCAAAGGCACCGGTTTTGGGCTTGAGCCAGACCAAACAACGGTCAGCGTCTACCCCGGGCACGGTCAATGCCTGTATCTGTTCAACCAAGACGCTATTAGGCAATCGCTCCAATTCCGCTTGCGGATGCTTGCCTTTCATGGCCAGCCAGCGGCCATGGGGCTTGAGCGCTTTGATCGACCAGTGGGTGAAGTCGGCCAATTCTGCAAATGCCCGGCATGTGACCAGGTCGAATGTCTGGGTCTGCTGCTCGACACGGCCATGCACAGAAACAAGATTCGAGAGCTTGAGGCTGTGTGCTGCCGTTTGAATGAACGCGGCTTTTTTGGCCACGGTGTCAATGGCGGTCACACGCCACTGCGGACAGGCAATCGCAAAGACCACCGATGGCAAACCGCCGCCACTTCCCACATCCAGCAGATCGCAAGCAGCGGGAAATTCATGCAGTACAGCGGGAATCGCCGCCAAACAGTCCATCAAATGTTGCGACAGCATCTGCTCGGGCTCGCGCACCGATGTCAGGTTGTAGACCTTGTTCCATTTCAACAGCAGCGCCAGATATGCCAATAATTGCGATTGCTGCTCATCGCTTAAGGACAGCGCCAACGTGGACAAACCCCGGCGCAGCCCCTCGGCCAAAGCGTCGCTCAAGCAGCTGCCTCGTTTTTGTCTGTGGCCCAGCCACCATGACGGGCGCGACGCAAATGGACCAAGAGCAAGGAAATAGCCGCCGGCGTGACGCCAGAAATTCGCGATGCCTGCCCCAAGGTTTGCGGGCGATGCTTGTCCAACTTTTGCCGGACCTCCATGCTGAGTGCGGGAATGGCCAGATAGTCCAAGCCCTCTGGCAGCGGCAGATTTTCGTAATGGGCCGCTCGGCTCACTTCTTCCTGCTGCCGATGGATATACCCTGAATATTTGGCGGCGATATCCAGTTGTTCGACCACGGTTTCACGTGAAACATCGTCCAAGGACTGTATATCGGGGCTGGAAAACCGCCCTGCCTCAAGCCCGACCAGCATCTCGTAACTGACCTTGGGCCGCCGAAGCAGGTCGGCCAAACTGTGCTCATGGGTGATCGGCTTGCCCAGCACCCGGATCGCCTCTTCTTCAGACAGGTTTTTGGGGTTGACCCAAGTGCTCGCCAGCCTTTGTGTTTCACGTGAAACCAAGTCACGTTTACGGCAAAAAGCGTCCCATTGTGCATCGCCAACCAAGCCCAGCTCTCTGCCCTTTTCGGTCAAACGGGCATCGGCGTTGTCTTCGCGCAATTGCAATCGAAACTCTGCACGGCTGGTGAACATGCGGTAAGGCTCCAGCACGCCTTGTGTGATCAAGTCATCAACCAATACACCGAGATAGGCTTGGTCTCGCCCCGGTATCCACGGTGCTTGTTCGCGGCATTGCAAAGCCGCATTCACCCCGGCATACAAACCTTGTGCGGCGGCCTCCTCATAACCCGTGGTTCCATTGATCTGACCCGCGAAAAACAAGCCCTCGATCTGTCGGGTTTCAAAGTGGGGCTTGAGCTCGCGGGGATCAAAATAATCGTATTCAATCGCATAGCCTGGGCGCAAAATATGTGCGTTTTCTAGCCCAGCCATTGAACGCACCAAGGCGTACTGAATATCAAATGGCAAACTGGTTGAAATGCCATTGGGATAGTACTCGTGGGTGGTTAAACCTTCGGGCTCTAAGAAAATTTGGTGGCTGGTTTTGTCGGCAAACCGGCTGATCTTGTCTTCGACGCTGGGGCAGTAGCGCGGCCCCACACCTTCGATTTTTCCGGTGAACATGGGGCTTCTGTCAAACCCACTGCGGATGATGTCATGGGTTTTTTCATTGGTGTGGGTGATCCAACAAGCCATTTGCGAAGGGTGCATGTCCCGCGTACCCATGACACTGAACACTGGCATGTCGGGTGATTCGCCACCGGGCATGCCGTCACCCGGCTGAAGTTTGCAGCGGTCAAAATCAATGGTGCGGCCATCGAGGCGCGGCGGTGTTCCGGTTTTCAAACGGCCTTGCGGCAACTTCAACTCTTTGAGGCGCGTAGACAAACGCAACGCCGGTGGGTCGCCCGCTCTTCCCGCAGCATGGTTTTGCAGGCCGACATGTATTTTTCCGTCGAGAAAAGTGCCTGCAGTCAACACCACGGTTTTGGCAGAAAAGCGAATACCCACTTGCGTGATCGCCCCTGTCACCCTTGAACCTTCTATCACCAAATCTTCGACCGCCTGTTGAAACAGCCACAAATTGGCTTGGTTTTCTAACCGGTGCCGTATCGCAGCCTTGTACAACACCCGGTCGGCCTGCGCACGCGTTGCGCGCACGGCAGGCCCTTTAGAGCGGTTGAGAATTCGAAACTGTATGCCCGCCGCATCCGTGGCCAATGCCATGGCGCCGCCAAGCGCATCCACCTCTCTGACCAAATGGCCCTTGCCAATGCCGCCGATCGACGGGTTACAACTCATTTGGCCCAGGGTTTCAATGTTGTGGGTCAACAGCAATGTTTGACAACCCATGCGGGCACTGGCCAGAGCAGCCTCGGTGCCTGCATGACCACCGCCAACCACGATCACATCAAAATGCTGCGGATAAAGCATGCATGTGCCTTGTTCAGTCAAGCCTTAAACATCGATGTTGGCTGCGCGCAAAGCATTGCCTTCGATGAACAAACGGCGCGGCTCTACTTCATCGCCCATGAGCATGGTGAACACACGATCGGCCTCGATCGCGTCATCAATCTGCACACGCAACAAACGCCGCACGGCAGGATCCATGGTGGTTTCCCACAACTGCTCGGGGTTCATCTCGCCCAAACCTTTGTAACGCTGGCGGGCCGTGGCATGTTCCGCTTGGGCAATCAACCAACGCATGGCCAGTCTGAAATCTGAGACTTTCTCTTCTTTGCGACGCTCGCCTTCCCCGCGCTCGACCCGTGCACCCTCGCCCAACAAATCACGGAAAGTCGACGCCGCTTCTGACAAAGCCGCATAGTCGGCACCGTGCACAAAATCTTGTGTGATGACGCTGCTTCTTACATTGCCATGGTGGTGGCGACTGACGCGCAACACCGGCTTGTCGGTGCGAACATCGAATTCGGCAGCGACCTCAGAGCCACTGCCCAGTTCGCGAAGCTTGGTTTGCAAACTGGCCGCAGACAACTGTGCCGCCTCCACATTGTCTAAATTCAAGGACACGCCGTCGGCCATGGCACGCAACGCCTCTGCGTCCATGATGTGGCTCAAACGGTTGATCACGGCTTCGGCCAACTGATGTTTGCGCGCGAGCTCTGCCAACGTGTCACCGCTCAGTGTTTGCGGATTCGCGCCGCCGGTGAACAAGCTGGCGTCTTTCAAAGCGATCCGCATCAAAAACATATCCAACGCCGGCTGGTCTTTGATGTATTGTTCCTCTTTGCCCACCTTGACTTTGTACAAAGGCGGCTGGGCAATGTAAATATGCCCGCGCTCGACCAACTCGGGCATTTGCCGGTAAAAGAAGGTCAGCAACAAGGTGCGAATATGCGCGCCGTCCACATCGGCGTCGGTCATGATGATGATGCGGTGGTAGCGCAGTTTGTCGATATTGAAATCGTCCGTGCCTGATTTGCCAGAGTCTGCGCTGACCTTGCCAATGCCGGTTCCCAGCGCAGTGATCAGCGTGAGAATTTCGTTGCTGGTCAGCAGCTTGTCATAGCGGGCCTTTTCTACATTCAAAATTTTGCCGCGCAACGGCAATATGGCTTGGAACTTTCTGTCGCGCCCTTGCTTGGCAGAGCCACCGGCGGAATCGCCCTCAACGATGTAAATTTCGCACAAGGCCGGGTCTTTCTCTTGGCAATCGGCCAATTTGCCAGGCAGGCCCATGCCATCCAAAACACCCTTGCGCCTCGTCATCTCTCTGGCCTTGCGTGCGGCTTCACGCGCTCTGGCCGCGTCGATGATTTTTCCGCAAATGATCTTCGCGTCGTTCGGTCGCTCTTGCAAATAGTCACCCAGCACTTTGCCCACGATGTCTTCGACGGGCGCACGCACTTCACTCGACACCAATTTGTCTTTGGTCTGGCTGCTGAATTTCGGCTCCGGCACTTTCACGGACAACACACAGCACAAGCCTTCGCGCATGTCGTCGCCTGTGACTTCCACCTTGGCCTTTTTGGCAAGCTCGTTTTCTTCAATGTATTTGTTGATCACGCGCGTCATGGCCGCGCGCAAGCCGGTCAAGTGCGTACCGCCATCGCGTTGTGGAATGTTGTTGGTGAAGCACAGCACGCTCTCGTTGTAGCCGTCGTTCCATTGCATGGCAACTTCAACGCCAATATGGGTTCCAGGAATACCACCGTAAGTTTCTGCGGGACGCTCCCCCTCGGCATAAAACGCGTTGGGATGCAGAATCTTTTTGCCCGAGTTGATGAACTCCACAAACCCTTTGACGCCGCCTGCACCTGAGTAATCATCGGATTTGCCCGTACGCTCATCGATCAAACGAATGCGCACACCGTTGTTCAAATAACTCAGCTCGCGCAAACGCTTACTCAATATCTCGTAATGAAAATCATGGTTTTGCGTAAAGATATCGGTGTCCGGCAAGAAATGGACTTCGGTGCCGCGCTTGTCGGTGGCACCGGTGATACGCATCGGGGAAATTTCAAACCCGTCGACGGTTTCTGACAAACGGTTTTGCACAAAGCCCTTGGCAAATTCCAAGGTATAAACCTGACCGTCTCGGCGCACCACCAAACGCAACCATTTAGACAAGGCGTTGACACAAGACACACCCACACCATGCAAACCGCCAGAGACTTTGTAGCTGTTTTGGTTGAACTTGCCGCCTGCGTGCAACTCGGTCAATGCAATTTCTGCCGCGCTGCGTTTGGGTTCGTGTTTGTCATCCATCTTGACGCCGGTAGGGATGCCCCTGCCGTTGTCAGTCACGCTGATCGAGTTGTCGGAATGTATCGTGACCACGATGTCGTCGCAATGGCCTGCCAAGGCCTCGTCGATCGAGTTGTCGACCACCTCAAACACCAAATGGTGCAAGCCCGTGCCGTCCGAGGTGTCGCCAATGTACATGCCTGGGCGCTTGCGAACCGCTTCAAGCCCTTCCAAAATTTGAATTGAGCTTTCGCCATAAGCCTGATCGGCTTGTTGCGGCACCGGTTGGTTGGAATCGTTGCTATCCATGTCGTTGGTTGTCATAAATCAATTCAATGCGCACCCGAAGGCACAGGTAAATCACAAAAAAGGATGGCCATTAAATGCGCATCGGCATGACAACATATTTGAAAAAGGCATTGTCGGGAATGGTCACCAACACCGAGCTGTTGGAATCGGCCAAATCCATGCGTACCATGTCTTGGTCCATGTTGCCAAGCACATCGATCAAGTAAGACACATTGAAACCAATTTCAATCGGTTCACCGCTGTAATCGACTTCCATTTCGTCGACCGCTTCTTCTTGTTCGGCGTTGCTGGAAGCCACACGCAATACACCCGTGTCAAGGTTGATGCGCACCCCTTTGAATTTGTCGCTGGTCAAAATGGCTGTGCGCTGCAACATGGTCAACAACGCCGCTTTGCCCACGGTGATGCTGTTTTTGTGGTTCTTGGGTATCACGCGGTTGTAATCAGGAAATTTGCCCTCGACCAATTTGGTGACAAATTCTTTGCCATCAAACCGAAACCTGGCTTGGTTTGTCGCGAACTGCATTTCGATGTCACCGTCTTTGTCGCTCAGCAATCGCAACAACTCAAGCACCGTTTTACGCGGCAATATCACTTCTTGTTTCGGCACGTCCACAGCAAGTGTGGCCGAGGTATAGGCCAAACGGTGTCCATCGGTGGCAACCAAGCTGAGCTGTTTGCCTTCGGCAACAAACAAAATACCATTGAGGTAGTAGCGGATGTCATGCACCGCCATGGAAAAAGACACTTGCTGCAACAACGCTTTCAAGGTTTGCTGTGGCACGCTGAACACAGGTCCGAAATTGGCAGACTCTTGCACCAGCGGAAAATCTTCAGCCGGCAAAGTTTGTAGCGTAAACCGGCTTTTGCCACTTTTGAGCAACAACTTGTTTTGGTTACTCTCCAGCGTCACGGTTTGATCGGCTGGCATGGACCGCAGGATGTCCATCAATTTTCTGGCACCCACCGTGGTACTGAAATCGCCACTGTCGCCACCCAACGCCGCATCGGTACGGATTTGGATTTCTAAGTCACTGGTGGTCAACTGCACCGAATCGCCAGTTTTCCTCAGCATCACATTGGCCAAAATGGGCAAGGTGTGGCGTCGCTCAACAATGCCTGCAACCGATTGCAATGAAGCAACGATTTGCGCTTGGGTGGCTTTCAAGACAATCATGTCATCCTCTTCTTAAATTCTTTATTAATCAATAGCAGTAGTAGATAAGCCGGGCCAGTTGGTGTGGACAAGCCTATTTTCCACTGTTGTATCAAGCACTTGGGCATGGCTAAACACTGTTTGCAAGCGTCCTGCAAACCTTTTGCTGGCGATGAACAACTTTCTCGAAATCAAACGGGCTGTGGATAACCACACAGTTGTTCGAAATTTATCCACAAGGTTTGAAATGAGCTTGGTCAAGGTCAGCCTTTGAGGGTTTGTTCCAGCACATGCAGCTGTTGGTTGAGTTCGCTGACCGTTTGGCGCTCAGCAGAAATTTTACGAACAGCGTGCAAAACCGTGGTGTGGTCGCGTCCTCCAAACAATTCGCCAATTTCCGGCAGGCTTTTCTGGGTCAATTCTTTGGCCAGGTACATGGCAATTTGCCGTGGTCTGGCAATCGATGCTGGGCGTTTTTTGGAATACATGTCCGCGACTTTGATTTTGTAATAGTCGGCCACGGTTTTTTGGATGTTTTCTACAGAAATCTGGCGATTTTGGATAGACAGGAGATCTCGCAAGGCATCGCGTGCGAGCTGTATCGACACGTCTTTTTGGTTAAAACGCGAATACGCCAAGATTTTACGCAAAGCACCTTCGAGTTCACGCACGTTAGAGCGCACATTTTTGGCCACAAAAAACGCCACTTCTTCGGGCATTTCTGCACCTTCAGACCGTGATTTGTTGATCAAGATGGCCACGCGCATTTCAAGTTCTGGCGGCTCGATGGCCACGGTCAAACCCGAATCAAACCGCGAAACCAAGCGTTCGTGGATATCTGCCAGTCCCTTGGGATAGGTGTCGCTGGTCATCACAATATGGGATTTTTTCGCCAGCAAAGCTTCAAAGGCGTTGAAAAATTCTTCTTGCGTGCGGTCCTTGTTGGCAAAAAATTGCACATCGTCGATCAGCAACAAATCTAACGAATGGTAGTGCTGCTTGAATTCGTCGAAGGTTTTGCGCTGGTAGGCTTTGACCACGTCTGACACAAATTGCTCGGCATGTATGTAGAGCACCTTGGCGTCGGGTTTGTTTTGCAGCAATTGGTTGCCCACCGCATGCATCAAATGGGTTTTGCCAAGACCCACGCCGCCGTAAATAAACAACGGGTTGTATAACTGCCCAGGAACATTGGCGACATGCATGGCGGCAGCCCGGGCCATGCGGTTGGCGGTGCCTTCGACCAGCGTGTCAAAGCACAGGCTGCTGTTGAGTCGGTTTTTAAAACCATTAAGGGCCGTGTCTTGGGGCGCAGAAGCCAAAATGCCTGTGAACTCTTCCGCGTCAACCGGCGCTTTGGACAGCATGTGCTTGGCAATCGGGGTTTTGGTGCTGAGCGCAAAATCCAGCTGGATGGGCTGACCATAGAGTTGTGCCAGTAACGCATGGATACGGGCTGCATATTGAGCACGTATCCAGTCAAGTTTGAAACGGTTGACCACCACCAAAGTCAATTTGGAGAAATCGTCGGAAACATTCGCTTGAAGCGGTTTGATCCAGGTGTTGAATTGCTGTTCTGGCAATTCTTGCGCGAGTAAATCGATGCAAGACTGCCACAAAGCCTGACCCGCGTCGTTGGAATCGGTGGGGATGGCGGAATGGCTCATGCGCACATTTCTGAGCAGGGCAAACTGTGGATAGATAGGGCGGATGGGCGCATACAGGGTACTTTATCAAAAAATTATCCACAGAAACATGGGCATTTCAACCGACGTCAGGGATTTCTTGGGCAAAGCATCACAAACGAACAGCTTTTTTCGCTGAAGGCGACTGAAAAACAGAGATAATCCACGGTTTACCTTTGAACTTGAGAGACCGACCATGAAACGCACATACCAGCCATCGAAAACGCGTCGCGCACGTACCCACGGCTTTTTGGTTCGCATGAAAACCCGTGGCGGGCGTGCCGTCATCAATGCAAGACGCGCCAAAGGCCGCAAACGGTTGGCGGTCTGAGTCAAAGCTTTTTGCCTGCGCATGTGGTGTCCATGGGCGTGAATCGCATTACCCACATTACCCAGAAAACGGATTTTGATGCGGTCATGGATACGGGTGTACAAGCCAGCACGCCGCATTTTGCGCTTCATGTCAAAACACCGACCGCTGTCAATCGGATTGGAGCCGTTGTGCCCAAACGCTGGGCCAAACGTGCCGTCACGCGAAACACCATCAGACGACAAATTTACGCATTGGCAGCACACAGGACCTGGCCGCTACCTGCCAGTGACCGTGTCATCCGATTGCGCAAAGCCTTCGATACCCAGGTATTTGGCAGCGCCACATCCTTGGCTTTGAAAGCCGCGGTTCGGTTGGAGTTACAAACATTGTTTGACAAGGCACAGCACACCTCATGACACGTTTTTTGATCGGATGGATCAAAGCCTACCGGCTGTTGCTGAGTCCATGGCTGGGTTCATCTTGTCGGTTTACCCCCACCTGTTCAGCCTATGGTTTGCAGGCATTGGCCAGACATGGTGCCGCCAGCGGCAGTTACTTGACCCTCAAGCGCATCGCACGGTGTCATCCATGGTGTCAGGGTGGACATGATCCTGTGCCTTTCATCGCTTTTTGTTCCACACCCACGGTGTTGTCTAGCCAGCGCCCATCCTCCTCTTCCTCCGAGTCTCCTTTGCCATGAACGACATACGCCGCACCATTCTTTGGGTTGTTTTTGGGTTTTCTTTGGTCATGTTGTGGGACCAATGGCAACTCAGCCAAGGCAAAAACCCCACGTTTTTTCCCAAGCCTGTGCAAACTGCGCCAGCCTCCGACGGCGCACCGGAAGCCGTGACCGCCCAAACAGGCGGCGCAGCGCTGCCCCAATCACCACAAACAGGCAACCCGCCTGTGTCATCCTCCACCGCTTCGGCCGCCCAACGCATTGATGTTGAGACCGATGTGCTCAAGCTGCAATTCAGCACAGAAGGCGGCAACTTGGTCAGAGCCGAGTTGTTAAAGCACAAAGACGTGAACCGCACGGGCAGCAATGTGGTCTTGATGGACGACAGCAAAGAACGCGTGTATTTGGCGCAGTCGGGATTGATAGGCGCGGGCAGCGGCGCGCCTTGGCCGACACACAAAACACCGATGGTGTTTTCGGGCAACCCCACGCTCAAAGAAAGCGACCAGGAATTGCAAATCACCTTTGCATCAGAACCTGTGGGAGAGGTCAAGCTCTTGAAAACCTATGTGCTCAAGCGGGGCAGCTATGCCATTGATGTCCAGCATGAGATCGTGAACATGTCGTCTGCCGCCATAACACCGCAGTTGTATGTGCAGTTGGTGCGCGACGGCAACCCACCCGAAGGTGAGTCGGCGTTTTACTCCACGTTCACCGGGCCTGCGGTGTTCACCAGCACCAAAAAATACCAAAAAATCGAATTCAGTGACATAGAAAAAAACAACACAGACTTTGAAAAGCAAAGCCAGCAAGGGTATGTCGCCATGGTGCAGCATTATTTCGCGTCGGCTTGGTTGTTAGACGACACACAGCAGCGCGAATTGTTCGCCCGCAAAATTGACACCAATTTGTATTCGGTGGGCATGGTGGCTCCTTTGCCTGTGCTGGCGCCAGGTTCTCGCATGTCGCAAACCGCCAAATTGTTTGTTGGCCCACAAGAGGAAAAGGCCCTGGAAGCGCTATACCCAGGGCTCGAGCTGGTCAAAGACTATGGCTGGCTGACCATCTTGTCCAAGCCGCTGTACTGGTTGCTGTATGAATTGAACCGGGTGATTGGCAATTGGGGTTGGGCGATTGTGGCGCTGGTGGTTGTGTTGAAAATTGCTTTTTACTGGCTCAATTCCCAGGCGTACAAAAGCATGGGCAAAATGAAAGCCATCAACCCCAAAATCATGGAAATGCGCGAAAGGCTCAAAGACAATCCGCAACAAATGCAAATGGAGATGATGCGGATTTACCGCGAAGAAAAAGTCAATCCGTTGGGCGGCTGTTTACCGATTCTGGTGCAAATACCCTTTTTCATCGCCTTGTATTGGGTGTTGTTGTCTTCGGTAGAAATGCGCAATGCCCCGTGGATCGGCTGGGTGCATGACTTGGCTGCGCCAGATCCGTGGTTTATTTTGCCTTTGTTGATGACAGCTACCTCACTGGTTCAAACATGGTTAAACCCAACGCCACCGGATCCTGTCCAAGCAAAATTGATGTGGTTCATGCCGCTGGCTTTCAGTGTGATGTTTTTCTTTTTTCCGGCAGGCTTGGTGTTGTATTGGTTGTCCAACAATATTTTGTCGATCGCCCAGCAATGGATGATCAACAAACAACTGGGTATCACGCACTGAGTCGCAGGCCCGGCATCGGGGCATTTCGCCATGCTGTCTGACCGCGATGACCCGATCATTGCGATTGCCACGCCGCCTGGTCGCGGTGCGGTCGGTGTGGTGCGCCTAAGCGGCAAGCAGCTTGGGCCGTTCGTCCAACAACTGGTCCAACGTGCACTGAAGCCGCGTCAATCACATTTGGTCACCCTGCGCGACGCACAAGGCGACACCATCGACCAAGTGCTGGCGGTATTTTTCCCCGCGCCACACAGCTACACCGGCGAAGATGTGTTGGAGTTGCAGGGGCATGGCGGCGCCGTGGTGTTGAACATGCTGGTGTCGCATTGCTTGTTCTTGGCCCAAAACCCGCCTGCCAACCAGCCGGCATCGCTTCCCTTTTTGCGCATGGCCCGACCGGGCGAATTCACCGAACGCGCGTATTTGAATGACAAATTGGATTTGGCCCAAGCCGAAGCGGTTGCGGATTTGATCGACGCGCAAACCCAAGCCGCGGTTCGCAGTGCAAGCCGTTCTTTGCAAGGCGAATTTTCAAAACGCGTGGAGGAGCTCGCGCAGGCCATGGTCCATGTGCGCATGCAAATCGAAGCCTGTTTGGACTTCCCCGAAGAAGACTTGGACTTCATTGAACACATGCAAGTTCAGCAACAGCTGCAGCAGCTGCAAGACAAGTTGACGGGTTTGTTGGCGCAGGCCCAACAAGGGCGTTTACTGCGCGATGGCATGAAGCTGGTGATCGCTGGCCAACCCAACGCCGGCAAAAGTTCGCTGCTCAATGCGCTGTCCGGTGCCGATGTGGCTATCGTCACGCCCGTGGCCGGCACCACGCGCGATGTGCTGACGCAAACCATACATATCGAGGGCGTGCCGATCCATGTGTTGGACACCGCCGGTCTGCGCGACGAGGCGCATGCCGATGAGATCGAGCGCATAGGCATGAGGCGGGCTTGGTCGCAGATTGAACAAGCGGATGTGGTGCTGTTGCTCGATGACTTAAGCCGCCAACACGACACGCTCTACACCCAAGCACAAGCCCGTTTACAAGAAAAGATGGAGCACAGCCGCACACCACACACCACTTTATTGACCGTGCACAACAAATTGGACATGGCGAGCGGTCACGATAAAACCGGCATGTGCATTTCTGCAAAAACAGGCGAAGGCATGGACGCTTTGCGCCAGCGTTTGTTGTCGCTTGTCGGTTGGCAAGCGGGGCTCAACGAAGGCGTGTTCACCGCGCGTACCCGCCATGTGAAAGCACTGGAACACACGCTGCAGCATGTCAACCAAGCCTTGGCATGGCTGACTCAACCGGTCCCCGCACTGGATGTGTTGGCCGAGGAATGCCGATTGGGCCACCAAGTGCTGTCCACGCTGACTGGAAAATTCACACCCGATGATTTGTTGGGCGAAATTTTCAGCCGTTTTTGCATTGGCAAATGACCCTTCAGGGTCAGACAGACGCAACGCATAATAGGCAAACCATGACGGCAAATCAGTCTGTACAACACCCCCATATTCTTGCGCTGGCCCGGCAAACCTTGCGCATCGAAGCACAAGCGATTGAGCGCGTGGAGTCGACCTTGGGCGATGCGTTTGTGCAAGCCGTGCAAGCCATTTTGTCAGTCAAGGGTCGCGTCGTCGTCATGGGCATGGGCAAAAGCGGGCATATTGGCCGCAAGATTGCGGCTACGTTCGCCTCAACCGGCACGCCCGCATTTTTTGTGCATCCCGCCGAGGCCAGCCACGGTGATTTGGGCATGGTCACGCGAGACGACTTGGTCATTGCTTTGTCCAACAGCGGCGAAAGCGAAGAGTTGTCGGCGATATTGCCCCTGATCAAACGCCAAGGCGTCATGCTGGTGGCCATCACCGGCAATGGCCAATCGACCTTGGCCCAATACGCCAGTTGTGTCTTGGACAGCAGCGTAGAAAAAGAAGCCTGCCCGCTGAACTTGGCACCCACGGCCAGCACCACAGCGCAATTGGCGTTGGGGGATGCTTTGGCGGTAGCGGTGCTGGACGCTCGAGGATTCAAACCCGATGATTTCGCCCGTTCGCACCCGGGCGGCAGTTTGGGCAGAAGGCTGCTCACCCATTTGACCGATGTGATGCGAACCGGTGACAACATTCCGATGGTGTCGCCCGATGCCGGGTTGTCGCAGTTGATGCGCGAAATGTCGCAAAAAGGCTTGGGTGCCACGGCGGTGGTTGATACCGAACAACGTGTGCTGGGCATCTTCACCGATGGCGATTTGCGGCGCTTGATTGAAAAAGGCATGGATTTGCGCCAACTGCGGGCCGCAGAAGTGATGCACCCGAACCCGACCACCTTGTCAGACACAGCGCTTGCTGCTGAAGCCGCCGATTTGATGGAACAAAAACGCATCACCAGCGTGTTGGTGGTGAATGCACAGCAGCAGTTGTGCGGCATGGTCAACAGCAACGATTTGATGCGCGCCAAGGTGATCTGAGCATGCAAGCCGGCCAACGTTTCAGCGAGTCACTGTTGTCCCGTGGGCGCCGCGTGAAACTGTTGTTGTTGGATGTCGACGGCGTGCTGACAGACGGCAGCTTGTTTGTGGGCAGTGAGGGCGAAATCTTCAAACGCTTTCACACCTTGGATGGACATGGCTTGAAATTGTTGCAAGCGGCGGGCGTGCAGCCGGTGATTATCACGGGACGTGACAGTTTGGCGCTCAGACAGCGTTTGCACGAGTTGGGCTTGCATACAGCTTATTTCTCGGTCGAAGACAAGCATGCGGTGGCGCAAGCGTGTATGCATGAACGCGGCCTGGATTGGTCACAGGTGGCGGCCATGGGCGACGATTGGCCCGATTTGCCGATGTTGTTGCCTGCCGCTGTGTCGTTCGCCCCGCCGCAAGCCCATGTGGAAGTGTTGGCCAGAGTCCACCATGTGTGTGCAGCCGCGTCTGGTGCAGGCGCCGTCAGGGAGGCCTGCGATGTGTTGTTGCAGGCCACGGGCGCCTACCAGCGAGCATTGAAAGAGGTCGCGCCGTGAACCGATTACCTCGTCCACAGCCAGCCAAAGCCCTCAGTCTGGGTCGGCGTTTGTACCAACTCTGGGATGTCGCTTTGGCATACATGCCATTGATGATGTTGAGCCTGCTGTTGTTGCTTTCGATTTGGTTGGTGCGCAATGCGCCCACCAGCCCCCAGGCCGAGCCGCCCGCGCCGCTGACGCATACGCCTGATTATGAATTCAGCCGTTTCACTTTGCGAAGTTTTGATATCAATGGCAACATTTTGTCGGTCATGAAAGGCGAGAAGGCGCAGCATTTTCAAGACACGTTGAACACGCTTGTGGAGTCGCCCGAAGTTTGGATTTTCTCTGACAAGCGCTTGACCGAGGCCCGCGCCAAACAAGCTTTGACCAATGAAGACGGCTCGCAAGTGCAGCTGATGGGCGGCGCTTGGGTCAAACGGGGCGACACGCGCAACGGCGACAAGACAGAACAGATCAGCAGCGATTTTCTGCATTACTTTTCGGATACCGACACCGTGGTGACCCATTTGCCTGTCAGTATCTTTCGCGGCCCAGACCGCTTTTTCGCGGACAGTTTGCGTGCTGACAATCTCAACCAAGTGCTGTATTTGAATGGGCGGGTCAAGGTTCAAATGGTGCCGACACCGTCACCATGAAAAAAGGCCCCGCAGGGCCTTTTGTATGTGAGCGCAGATCAGTATTCGTTGCGACCGCCGCCGCCTTCACGCCGACCACCACCACCGCCGTAGCCACCGCCGCCGCCGCCGCTGCGAGGTGGGCGCGGCTCCATGGGACGGGCTTCGTTGACGACCAAGCTGCGACCTCCGAGTGGCTGGCCATTCATACCGCTGATGGCTGCTTGCGCTTCCGCATCAGACGCCATTTCCACAAAACCAAAGCCTTTGGACCGACCGGTGTCGCGCTCCATCATGACTTTGGCGCTTGTGACGGTACCAAATTGACCAAAAGATTGTTCCAGATCGCCATCACGAACGGAATAAGGCAGATTGCCCACGTACAGTTTGTTGCCCATTCAGGGACTCCATAAAAACGAATAAAAAAGCGATGGAGTCCCGATTGCACCTGTCCACGAAAGCCAAGAAGCGAAACTAACCGATCACC
>Ga0192647_100099_pt1 | contig 53398 bp, 55 predicted proteins | sample LauGreFa1BDMLBSN_2_FD_133046 | JGI IMG/M metagenome (GOLD analysis project Ga0192647, IMG submission 133046) | Freshwater lake microbial communities from Lake Michigan, USA - Fa13.BD.MLB.SN - reassembly | ecosystem: Environmental > Aquatic > Freshwater > Lake | place: Lake Michigan, USA... | reverse complement strand
CACGCCCATTGGTAGGTCATGGCGTCCATTTAAACGGGTCACGCTGTAATAGGATCACGTCCACCGTTAGAATCGTGCCACTTGAGACGGTGCGTGACGCCCCAATTGGGGCACACGTTCATCATCAAAGGGGGAAGGGCCTGATACAAGGGAAACCCCTCGTGGTATCTAATAACGGCAACAGCTGGGCCACATGGCCGCACGGGGGTAACCGGCGACATCAGTCAGTGGATACAACCCACACGGTCTCTGATGACCATCGAACCGCCTTGGGTGCTTATGGTATCGCAACCTAGCCACAGGAGGGGAATGCCCTTAAACGCCCAGGCTTGCCTCAAAGGCCTTCATGTCATCTTCAGAAATGGTAAAGTAACGGGCTTGCGGATGCCGAAACACCATCGCCGATACCGAAGCCTCGGGGTACATCATCCACTCTTCTGATAAACTTACCCCTATATCTTCCGGGGTTAATAAGTCAAACATGCCCGATTGGTCTTCCAATCGAGGACAAGCTGGATACCCAAAACTCACCCTTACACCCTGGTACTTCAACTTAAATAATGCCTCAATGGATGTGTCCGGCTCATCGGGAATACCCCATTCATGGCGAATCTCACGATGTAAAAATTCGGCGTATGCCTCGGCACTTTCCAAGGCAATCGATGATATACCATGGGAATCAAAATAATCCCCTTCCAGCATTAAGCCCTTGGCTTTTTCGGCCACCCCTTGCCCACACGTGACCACAAACATGCACACCACATCCCAATGATCCGCCTGTATAAAATCCGATAAACACAATCCCAACCCTTCTGATTGTCTTGGAAACACAAATCGATGCCACACCCTCTGCCCTTCATCATCATATATGACAATCGTATTCTCTTCCCTTCGAGCCCGAAAATAACGATACTTGGCTTGTGGCACCAATAACCCCTCTTCGCGAATACGCTGTTTTAATTGGCCTACCCTCTCTAAGAGGGTCATCAACTTGGGTTCTTGGGCAACCAGTTGGTTTTTGACGTTTCCTTTGTATCCAAAATGGTTCCCCAATAGCATTTGGGGATTGATATAGGGCCAAACATCGTCAATGGTATGCGTGGCAACCACGGGCCCCATGCGGGGTGGGTGCATATCGCAATCCGGATAAACAAATGCCACTTTTTCTTTGAATAGTCGCTTGGTGGACCCCCTCACCGGCACCTCTACTTGGGTGGCCCCACTTTGTTGATGTGCGTGCAAAAACCCATCTCGTCGATCAGGATTGGACAGTTGATTGGCCACATCTAGTCCCGTCATGGCATCCCGACAATAAATCACGGGGCCATCGTATTCTGGTTGAATGCGAGACCGTGTAAAGGACTCGGTGAGTGCCGCTCCTCCCACCAATACCGGAATGCGAATGCCGGCTGTTTTTAAGTCCGCCACCGTTGACACCATTTGCTGAGCTGATTTGACCAATAATCCCGACAACCCTATCAGGGTGGGTTGATGCTCATGATAGGCTTGAATAATGGTCTCGTTGGGACATTTGATACCCAAGTCAATCACCCGATACCCATTGTTACTTAAAATGATTTGAACCAAGTTTTTACCAATATCATGAACATCCCCTTTCACAGTGGCCAATAGCATGGTGCCCCGGACCGATACATCCGCCTTGCTCATCATGGGTTCTAAATACGCAACGGCAGCCTTCATGACCTCTGCTGATTGCAATACCTCCGCCACAATTAATTCGTTGTCGTTAAACAAACGCCCCACTATATCCATGGCCGCCATCAATGGACCATTGATTACCCCCATGGGATCCAAGGTGGCCAGTGCCAAATCCAAATGAGGGATCAGGTTTTCTTTGGTACCCTGTACAATATTGAGTTCCAATCGTTTTTCCATACTCAGTTCGTCGGTCACAGTGGCGGGTGAAACCGTTTGTTTTTTTTGCCTGAAATAGGACACAAATGCCGCAATGGGATCAGACCCCCCTGCATCAAAATCGATCAGTCGACGACACAACGCCCGCTCTTCATCGGGTATGGTGGCATACCGCACCAATCGCTCTGCATTGACAATGGCCATATCCAATCCCGCTTTGGCACAATCGTGTAAAAACACCGCATTGAGCACCTCCCGACCGGCAGCTGGCAAACCAAACGATACATTCGAAATACCCAATACCGTTTTACAACGTGGAAAAGCGGCTTTAATTCGTCGAATTCCCTCAATCGTTTCTTTGCCAGACCCCACATATTTTTGATCACCCGTCCCACAAGGAAAGACCAAAGGATCAAACACAATGTCTTCTTCTCGCACCCCATACTCCTGGGTTAACACATGATGCGAACGGGCAGCCACCGCCACTTTTTCTTCGGCTGTCACGGCCATTTCTTCTGCAATGCATCCCACCACCACGGCGGCCCCATATTGGGTCACCAACGGCATCAACTCCCGCATGGATTTACCGTCATCTTCCAAATTAACCGAATTTAAAATGCATTTTCCTTGGGTTTGTTTAAAGGCTGCCTCCACCACGGGGGGGAACTGGGAATCAATCATAAACGGGGCCTTGACCAATTTGGCCGCTTTTTCCATGAAGGCTGTCATATCCGCCACTTCATCTCGATCGGGATTGGACAAGCACACATCCACAATGTGAGCACCCGCCTTTACCTGCTTTCGTGCCATTTCGGCCGCTGCTTCAAATGCCTCTTCTTCAATTAAGGATTTAAAACGCTTGGATCCAATCACATTGGTACGCTCTCCTACCACATACACACGGCCTGCATCCTCGATGGTGAGTGGCTCAATCCCGCTGATGCGCGTGGTGGCCCCCACCGTCGACACCCGGGGCGAAATGCCCTTTAGTTTGCTGGCAATCGCTCGAATGTGAGCGGGGGTGGTACCACAACACCCTCCCGCCACATTCAACCACCCCTGTTGGGCAAATTCGGCCAACGCCAATGACAATTGATCAGGATCTTCCGGATAGATCCCATTGGCATCCGGAATACCCGCATTGGGTGCCACTGCCACTGGACAGCCTGCCAGGCTTGCCAAGGACCGAATGTGATCCCTCATCATCGACGGTCCTGTGGCACAGTTTAACCCGATGTAAAGAGGGGACATGTGTTCAATGGATGTAAGCAAGGCCTCAGTCGTTTGCCCGGCCAACATGGTGCCCATGGTCTCAATGGTACCCGACACAGCCACTGGAATTGGACGTCCCACTTGCCTAAATGCCGCCAGAATACCCGCATACGCTGCTTTTAAATTTAAGGTATCCAAGGCCGTCTCTAACAATAAATAATCCACCCCACCCTCTATTAACGGGATCGCCTGTTGCATGAACTGATCGCGCAAGTCGTCAAATGTGATTCCCCCCGTAACCGACAAGGACTTGGTGGTAGGGCCTATTGCACCTGCCACCCATTTTTTGATTGCATACTCATCTGCCACATTTCGAGCCAACACGGCCGCCTCGTGGTTGATGCGATAGGTGTCGTGTGCCAATCCGAATTCACCCAATACCATGGGAGTTCCCCCAAATGTATTGGTTTCAATGATGTCAGCTCCCGCCTCCAAATAGGCACGGTGAATGCCGGCAATGATATCCGGGCGTGTGATCACCAAGCATTCGTTACACCCATATTGATCGTCCCCACCGAAATCATCCACCCCCAGCTGGGCATCTTGAATACATGTCCCCATTGCCCCGTCCAAAATCAGAATGCGATCCCGCATTGCGTGACCCCACAACGGGTCATTTGTGTGATTCATAACCCCATCCTTTGTTTGTGACACCATTATTCCTTCAGCCTACCGTCAAGCGGGTCAACTGGCAATGCCTGAACCCGCCCCACCCCCGCTATACATTTTTGTTAATCAAGGCTTATCAATTACCATTTTTGTCGCTTTTTTTGACTTCACCCCTGATCATCACCCCCCTTTCCTGATCTAAAAAAAGACGAAGCACGCCCATATCATCCTTTTTTTGAGCCCATCATGCCCACTTGGCACAAAAAACGATAGGATTAGCCCAAACAACTGAATATACCGTATTCAGACACCCCCAGCGAAAGGAGCATGCCAATGATCAACACTGTTTTATCCATGGGCATGCGTCTGGGGTTTGTAGGAATGATGATGGCATTCATGACACCTGTGATGGCCGCCCCTTCAAAAGAAATGCTCAGTCGTCATGAAGGGAAAATTAGTGGTTATTACGGGGCGGTGATGGTGGTTACCAAAGAACGAATCGAGTACGACAACGCCACCTTAAGACAACTGGGTATTCAACATCGTATTGGTCCTTCTCAGGCCGTATCGAATCAGACCGTGTACGAAGCCGACGAGGAAGCCCCGGAACCCACCTCCTCGACCCGTTCCAAGCCCACCCTCTCAAAAAGAATCACCATGGCAGAATGGGTGGCCCAGCGTGTGCGAGTGGCTTTGGTGGCCCCCACCGATGACCCCTTTTTGGTGGCCTCTAATTGGGAATAAGGTGCCATGATTGATTTGATTTGTGAGAATGGAGCCACTATACTCCCCTGACATGAGCCTGTTTCGTAATGTATTAATCATGGGGATGGTAGAAGGATTCACCGAGTTTTTGCCGGTATCGTCGACCGGCCACCTGATTGTGGTAGGACACCTCATTCATTTCCCCCCTGATTTTGCCCCTTCATTTGAAATTGGGATTCAAGCGGGGGCCATTTTGGCTGTTTTAGTGCTGGAATGGCGTGTCGTTGCTTCGTTGCTATCCCTTTCATCTATTCGATCCCTTTCTTTTATGCCCTACTTACTGGCTTGTTTGCCCGCCGCTTTGGTGGGTCTTATGGTCCATGATAAGGTCAAGCAGTATTTGTTTTCACCGACTACCGTTGCAATGGCCCTCATAGTAGGGGGGATCGTCATGGCGTGGCTTCATGCCAGACCCAGTCAACCCAATCCTCCCTCCCCACTGGCTCCCCCTCCCTTATCACGGATTACCTGGCCCCAATCCCTCATGGTGGGGGTGGTCCAATGTGCCGCTTTAATACCCGGTATGAGCCGATCCGCATCAGCCATTGTAGGGGGGGTTCTAGCGGGTTTATCATATGAAACATCCGCACGGTTTTCATTTTTGGTAGCGGTCCCATTGATTGTGGCCGCTTCTGCCTATGAATTAAGCAAGGCCACTTTAACAACGGAGGCATGGCAATGGATGGGAATGGGCATACTGGTCTCTTTTTTGACCGGTTTATTGGCCATTCGTATCATGCTAGGTGTGTTGCGTCGATACCGTCTGGGCCCATTTGCCTGGTATCGCATAGGGTTGGGGGGGGCTATTTTATTATGGGTATACTGGCCTTTATAATGGGGATGTTGCTCTCAGGGGGGGTGATTCTGGCCGCCAGTCAGGGGGATGTTACCGCTGTCATGGTCTCTTTGATCAATCAAAGCCCCGATCACCCGTTGTTAGAAGATGCGGTGGTAGACGCCGCCGTTGGGCGGGCATCCCAGCACGTGAGCCAATCGATTACCTTGGTTAACACACTAGGTGCCCGTCGGCGCAAACCGTCGCATGCGTACTTGGTTCAACGCGTGGCCAAACAACTGGTCATGACCGCACCCGATAGAGTCCCGTCCTTCTGTCAACCAATGGGTGAGCACGCCGACCAGTGTTATGAAGCGGCAGCGGTTCAAGCCAGTAATAAAAAAAGCCAGGATGCCCTCATGGCCTTGATGGCCATCCGTAGCCCCACCATTAAGCAACGCATTATCGAAGAATGGGCGAATGATCCTGGGCTATTGGTGCGTTTGGATTGGGGGGCACTCTCGGCTTCTTCGTCCTTAGACTCAAAAATGCCCCGCGACTTACGGGCACTACTTGCTTTGATACAAGCCGGCAGTCAATCACAATTTGGTCCGGCCCTCATACGGGCCAATGAGCTAGCCAATGACAAAAAAAACCTGGCCTTGCAACTCATTGGGCTGTTGTATGTCAATCAAGGTCTCATCCCCGAAGGTATTGCCACCATTCGCTCCATACCCAACCCCACCCAACGCGTGCTGGGATTTGAAAAAGCCTGTGTCTGGTTGATTCAAAAAAAACAAGTAGACGAGGCCTTGGGGATTCAAACCACGTATGTAAACCGTGATTCTCAAGCCATCTTACAAGCGTTGGCCCTTCATTACGTTCAATCAAGTCAATGGGAATTGGCTGACGCCACCATCAAACGACTACCAACCCTACCCCTGTCTTTGATGTCACGGCTGATTCTAGAATCAGCCAAACAAGGGGATATTGAACGTGCAGTTGGCTGGATGCAACGTCTTCCGGACACAAAAGAAAGCCAGATGGTGGCCCAACAACTGGGTGAGTTAAGTGGGTTAGGATCGGATTTCATGTTTACCATGATGCACCTCGGCAAACTCAAAGCCCCCCATAAAGAAACCGTGATGCAGTCGTTTGCCCGTACCTATGCCAGCCAATTCAATCAATACGATCGGGTTGCAAAACGCATGAAGTTATCTGCCACCTCCCCTTTGTTACAGGCGTTATTATCGGATGCCATTCAAGCCAATGAGTTGTCCCAACTGCCGGCCATGATAGAGGGGTATCAAGGCGATGACGCCCAATGGTTGATTACCCATATTATTTTAGAGTTGGCCAAACAAAAGCGTCCCTTGGGTACATGGCCCCGTCAGTTATCCCTTTCAAAGACCCCCGACTTAGGCCTCATGCAATGCCTGGCTTATGCCCAAGTTGCATGGCTCAATGGCCAACCCCAAGACGGTAACCGTTGGCTAGATCGGGCAAAGGAACGTCAAAAGGATCTAAGCCACTCATTTCAAGTAACAGGCCTACGACGCATTTGTGAGCTGATGGACCAGACCCAAACGGATGCGGCACTCACCTGTCGATCGGCTTTACCTATACCCGATCAGATACGGTTCTTGGCGGCACTACCCGATTGGGCCACCTCGCGTGATGTCTCGGGTTGGTTGCCTTCTTATCAGCCCTAACACCCTTCGATTCCCATGTTTGGCACCCCAATTGAGTGGGGAAAGTATGATGGGAGGATCACCATGTCAGAACATGAAATCAACCATTTAATTCAACGTCATCTTGATGCCCATTACACCCGCAATGGGATGCATTTGGAGTACACCTTGGATTTTGGGCAATTGTCATTACTGTTTGATGTTTGTTTAAATTAGTGGCATGAGATACACACGTCAACATCCCACTGTGAGTCAAGGACACCCAAGATGACCAAAGTAAAACGAGCACTGGTACTCACAGGCGGGGGGGCAAGGGGGGCTTATCAAGCGGGTGCCTTGCATGCCATTGGGGATATCGTGGCCCGCCATGGTATTGACACCCCTTTTCATATTGTCACGGGCAACAGTGCGGGTGCCATTAACGCCGCATGGCTGGCATCCAATATCGACACCTTTCCGGATGCCACCCAACGATTGCGGGCATTTTGGGATGGGCTTCATACCCATGATATTTTTAAAACCGATATCAAGTCGTTAATCGGACGGGGATTAAAATCACTGTGGGAAATTTCAACCGGTGGTCTGCATCATCGTAAATCAGTGCGGTCGTTGCTGGATACCAGCCCATTATGGCGGTTAATCTACCAGCAAATTGACTGTCACCCTATCCGCTCCCATATCCAAAATGGTCGATTGGATGCCATTGCCATTACGTCGGTTAATTATTCAACGGGGGATAGCCGGGTGTTTTATGATGCCGCCACCCCCCTTGATCCCTATGGATTGCCTCGAAGTGATGCCCTACAAACCGCCATCACACCCAAACATGTGCTGGGATCCGCTGCGATTCCCATTTTGTTTCCACCCGTCAAAATTGGACATGATTATTATGGAGACGGTAGCTTGCGCAATTATACCCCCATGAGCCCGGCCATTCATTTGGGGGCCACCCATTTGATGGTGGTGGCGGTTCGTCATGCCGAGTCCACCCCCAGTATGGGCCCTCAATTTCCCAGTATTGCACGTATTTTGGGGGTTATCTTAAATTTTGTGTTATTAGATGCCATTGACTATGACTACCGAATGTTAGAACGAGTCAATTCATTACAGCCTCAGTTTCCGTGCCGACCGATTGGGGTGCATCTGATTAGACCCCAACAAGATTTTGGCCAAATGGCGATGTCTCACCTTCATCATTCTCCTCGTTTGTTGCGTTATTTAATTCGCGGATTGGGGTCCGATGCCGAAGCCGCTGATTTGTTTAGCTATTTATTGTTTGAATCCCCTTATTTAACCCAACTGAGTCAATTGGGCTACGATAATACCCTGTCTCAAGAGGCCGATATTCTGAGCTTTTTTCGTTCTTCTTCCCCTTGATCGAGGCGATCAACCCATTTCTTGCTTGCCCCTTTCTTCTTTCCTATTATCCCTATCATACCCCAGCAAAACACCACCCTATTTATCCGCCGTTGTTTTTTAGCAGCGTCTTGTCGTGTATTGTGAAGGAGGCAGGCGACCGTTTGATCCCGTCACAACCGATGATGCCCCTTTCACTCACGTGATATGCTTTGGTTGGGTACAGGGCAATAAATGCGGGGTTAATTGACCCACACCCATCATCACCACACCGCAACCCCCAAAAAACAGGCCACCCCATCGGGTGTTAGGAACACAACATACCTTTCCAACCCGCATGGGTATGGTCTCGCCACGGATAGCCCACCTCATTTAACCGCTGACACACCGTCGGCCACGCAGAGATGGGCACGGATAATCCCAATAACACCCGACCATAATCCGCCCCGTGGTTACGATAGTGAAACAAGGTAATGGACCACTCACCCCCCAGTTTGGTTAAAAACCTTAACAAGGCACCCGGTCGTTCCGGAAACTCCACGTGTAATAACCGCTCGTCTGGTAAATGGGCCCGTCCCCCCATCATATGACGCAAATGCACCTTGGCCATTTCATCGTGTGAAATATCAATCGCCTCATACCCATGGGCGTGCAACTGTTCCAATAATCGGGGCCGTGCACCCCATGGCACCTCAATGCCTACCAATACCATCGCGTGCTCATCTTGTTGGTAACGGTAATTAAATTCTGTAATGGCATGGGGACCCAATTGGCGGCAAAACGCCCTAAAACTGCCCGGTTTCTCAGGGATTTGTACCAACATCATCATCTCTCGACCTTCCCCCAACGCCGCCCGCTCTGCGATGTGTTGCAACCGATCAAAATTAAGATTGGCCCCACTTAAAATGGCCACCGCATTGGTCGCCGGCTGCGACAGGGTCGGCACCATTTTTTTTAGACCCGCCAATGCCAAGGCCCCCGCCGGCTCACACGCCACCCTTGTGACCTCAAAAATATCTTTGATGGCGGCACACACCTCATCGGTGGTCACCGTTACCATGTCATGGACATGGGCTTTTGCCATTTCAAACGGAAGGGCACCCGCCCGTTTGACTGCCACCCCATCCACAAAAATACCCACCTCCTCCAAGTCGACCAACTGACCTGCCCGCAAGGCCGCCGTCATACACGCCGCATCATCTGGCTCTACCCCGATCAATCGGGTATGAGGCGACACCGCATGTAAATATGCGGCCATTCCACCCAATAATCCACCCCCACCCACCGGTACAAAGACCACGTCTACCAGTGGCAGCTGTGCCACCAATTCCTTGGCCACTGTCCCCTGCCCTATCATGACCTGCCGATCATCAAATGGGTGCAAAAACACCAACTGCTGCGCAATCGCCAACTCGTGGGCGTGGTGATAGGCTTCGTCATAGGTCGATCCCACCAATTCCACGGTGGCACCCATTCGCCTCACCGCATTGACTTTAATATCCGGAGCGGTCTTGGGCATCACAATGGTCGCCGGGATTCCCATGCTACGGGCACCATACGCCACCCCCTGGGCATGATTGCCTGCCGACGCCGCTATCACCCCTTTGGCCCGTTGTTCCGCTGGGATACTGGCCAGCTTTTGATACGCCCCCCGAATTTTGAATGAAAACACCGGCTGTAGGTCTTCACGTTTTAAATACACCGGCACACCGAACCGCTGACTCAGTGGCACGGCCTCTTCCAACGGGGACACCACCGCCACCTCATACACACAAGACGAGTTGATGGCCTCTTGCCAGTTGAAGCTCATATTAAACGCCATTGTATCTGATGGGCATGGACCCGCAACCAGTGATGAGAGGCTTTCCATGTGGGGGTGTGTGAATGCAACAACGACCAAAATTCCGGGCGATGGTTCAGGTGCTTTAAGTGACACAACTCATGGCAGATCACATCGTCTAACACTGACAATGGGGCCATGATCAACCCCCAATGGATCGCCACCACACCCGAAGATGAACAGCTACCCCAGCGTGTTCGGGCCGAACTAAGTCGTACTTTGGTCGGCACCAGCCCCACCCGTTGGGATACCTTATCCACCCGCAATGGAATCATTTGGGTGGCGTTTTCTTGCAATCTGGTGCGTAAGCCCGATACCCAGTCAGTCTGGGTATCAACCTCATAACACAGCCCCTCCCATCGTGTGGGTTCCCCCGCTCGATGCACAATCGACACCGGCTCACCTTGATACCAAAACCATCCCCCCGGACATAGTGTACTGGCCAATGATGTGGCGTGAACCGTTTCTATTTGTTGTTGCTGAATCACAATCCAGTCCTGATGGGCCGACACAAACGCTTGAATGGCGTCCAGGGAAATGCCATACGGCACCCTGGCATGCACAACCCCACCGGGTGCCACCGACAAGGCCATGCGTCGACGACGCCGATGGCGACTCACTTTCAAGGTATAGGGGGTCATGACAATACCTGATGAAATGCTTGAATGGCCGCTTGATAAGACGGGGCTTTAAATAATGCCGTGCCGGCCACAATGGTATCGGCACCCGCCTCGACGACCGCCCGAATGGTATCCAGTCCAATCCCACCATCCACTTCGAGTCTTATGGGGCGTCCCAGTTGATCGATGCGTTGCCGAATGGCACGAATTTTTTCTAACGATGATGGAATAAACGGCTGGCCCCCAAAGCCCGGGTTCACCGACATGACCACCACCATATCCACCTGATCCAAGGTATGATCCAATACCGATAACGGTGTGGCGGGATTCAATGCCAATCCGGGTGATACCCCATAAGACCGAATCAACTGAATGGTGCGGTCCACATGATAAGTCGCTTCAGGATGAAACGTGATATAAGACACCCCATGGGCTGCCATCTCAGGCACCAAGGGGTCCACGGGGGTGGTCATCAAATGAACATCAAAGGGGGCCGTAATCCCATATCGTTTTAATGCCCCTACCACCACCGGACCCATGGTTAAGTTGGGTACAAAATGCTGGTCCATGACATCAATGTGTACCATGTCCGCCCCTGCCGCCAACATGGCCGACACATCATCGCCCAGGCGGGCAAAATCGGCCGATAAAATAGAAGGGGCAATCATCAGCGGTTGTTTCATGGGCGTATTAAAGCATTATCTCTTCTGTGCTGCCAAATGCTCACGATAGGTGCGGGTAAACGTGTGGGCCCCACCATTCGGATGGGCCACAAAAAAAAGGTAGCGGGTGACATCTGGCCATACGGCCGCTTTAAACGCGGCGAGCCCCGGTGATGAGATGGGGGTGGGGGGCAACCCAACATGACGGTAGGTATTGTAAGGAGAGGCCACTTTTAGGTCTTTGTATAACACAATCTTTTTCCAATCCAGTCCCAATGCGTACAATACGGTGGGATCGGACGCCAATGGCATGTTAATGGCCAGGCGATTGTGAAACACACTGGCTATGGTGGGCATTTCAGCCTGGTTCCCGGCTTCTTTTTCAATCATGGACGCCATCACCAAGGCGGAATAAAAATCCAATTGGGTATTGGGTGATACCTGTTGCCAATAGGTAACAATGGTCGACTCAAACCGTTTGATCATCGTACGGGTCATCATGGGATCCGAGGCCATCGGAGGGAATAGATATGTATCCGGAAACAATACCCCCTCTAAATTGGTGGTGGGAACCATGGCCAACCATGGGTGATGCTCCAACAAGTCCCATTTGGCCTGGTATGTGACATACGCCGTGAAGCGATCGGCTTGGGTCAGCTTTTTTTCTTCTAATAACCGGGCAATTTGTTGCAATGATTGCCCTTCTTTGATGGTGATGCGTACCAGTCGGCTGTAAGGAGTGGCTTCGGTCAACACTCGAAACACCGACATAAAATCAAAATGAGGGCTCATGTTATAGTAGCCCGACCAAATGAAGCGTTCTTTTCTCATGAGTTTGGCGTATACCCAAAACAATGTGGCGTGTCGAATGATGCCTTGTTGCGATAATTGCTGGCCAATGGTCCGGGTACTGGTGCCTGGGGCAATGTATACCGTTTTAAACTGAGGAACCTGCGACACGGGACGCATTGCCCACCACCCCCATGCCATGACTCCCCCAACCCCTATCACACCCAGTGACAACACAATGGAACATGCAACAATCATTCGTTTCAATGGGTGGGCTCCTTCATTTTGGAATGGTGGCATTAAAAAAAGGATGGAAGAGATTGGATTGAATTGTAATAGACTGCCGTTTTTTTTCCCACTAGGCAACCCCTACAAACATCAACAGCCCCTCAACACCACCCCGTATCGCCCGCCAATTGACTCATCGGTTTTCACATACCGCCGTGATTGATCATGACACATCCCATGCAATCAGGGGTTACGAAATACACGGTTTGTTTGTATACTCGTCCTATGATCAATCAGCCTCTGGAGTCTGTTGCCACCCCATCGAGTCCCCAGCCGTCTTCAGGTCAGCGTCTTCCCGACTGGTTTAGACGCTCATTGGGCAAACGCAATGCCACCTTGCGATTGTCTGACCGACTCGGAGATGCGGTTCCCAATAGCATTTGTGAAGAAGCCCGTTGTCCCAACCGTGCAGAATGTTTTTCAAAGGGCGTGCTGACCTTTATGATTTTAGGCACCACGTGCACCCGTAATTGCGGGTTTTGTAGCGTGCGTCACGGCAAGCCATTGCCACCAGACCCCGAAGAAATCACCCCTATTTTGCATGCCATTCGCACCCTCAACTTACGCTTTGTGGTGCTCACCTCTCCCAATCGTGACGACTTACCTGATGGGGGAGCCTCTCATTTTGCCTTAACCGTTCAAACCATTCAATCCCATTTTCCTGATGTCAAAGTCGAAGTATTGATTCCGGATTTCAAAGGGGTAGAGTCTGATTTGGTGACCGTTATAAACAGTCGACCTCATGTACTGAATCACAATATAGAAACCGTTCCGTCATTGTATCGAACGGTTCGTAAAGGGTCGCTGTACCAACGGTCCATGACCTTGTTGGCACGAACCAAGCAGTTGGCCCCCTCTCTTTTGGTCAAAACAGGGCTCATGGTGGGATTGGGTGAAACGGGTGATGAATTAGCCCGTGTCTTTGATGAAGTAGCCCGTTCCGGGGTGGACATTTTAACCATTGGGCAATATTTAAAACCCGATAAACAAAGTTTGGACATTGTCCGGTATTATCATCCCGATGAATTTGAAGCCCTTCAATCACGTGCCCTTTCGGCAGGTATTCGGTATGTGTTTTCGGGCCCCCATGTTCGCAGTTCTTTTTTGGCCGAGCATGTGTTTGATGACCTCCACATCACCCAATGACCATTGTGGTAGGGTTCTTCACTTCTCATGTGGTGGTGTTGTGCGTGACCTCGTTTTTTTTGGGTTCGATTCCTTTTGCATGGGTCATTGCCCGTCTTAACCAAGTGGATTTACGCACCGTAGGATCGGGCAATGTGGGGGCGACCAATGTCTACCGTGCCCTGGGTGTTCGGTATGCGGGGTTGGTGTTTGCACTAGACTTTTTAAAAGGGGCCATTCCCACCTGGATCGCCCTGAACCACGAATACCCATTTATTCACATGTTGGTGGGGGGATTGGCCATTGCAGGGCACACCTTCAGCCCTTTTTTACGATTGAAAGGTGGCAAAGGGGCGGCAACGGGTCTGGGGGTATTGGCCACCCTTGGATTTGATGTGTTTTTATTGCTGGCCACCCTTGCCACCCTGCTTATTACCACTACCCGTATGGTGGCACTGGCCACCATCGTCTGTGCGTTGGTATGCCCCCTCTTATTATGGCTGTTTCACTATCCTTCTCCCTATTGGATGGGGACAGGGCTGATGGCCATTCTCATTGTGGGCCGGCATTGGCAAAATATTCAACGCATGATTCGCGGAGAAGAACACACCCTCTGATGGCCACCGTCGGTGTCATCGGATCAGGGGCATGGGCCACTGTTTCGGGCATGTTACTTGCCAAAGCAGGTCATGTGGTCAAACAGTGGGTACACCGTGTCGAATATGCCGATGCCATTAACCATGCCCATTGCAACCATTTGACTTTACCCGACACCCCCCTTCCCTCCGCCATATCGGCCACGTTATGGCCCCAAGACCTTGCCGACGTGGCCGCATGGGTGATTGCGGTCCCGTCTCATTATTTATCGGCCCTTTCGTCTTTTCCGTATCAACAGCAGCCCGTGGTTAGTTTGGTCAAAGGGGTTTCCTCGTCCTCCTCACATCCCCTACCCATTCATGAGATGGCGACGTGGTGGGGACGGGTACCCGCCGTGTTATCGGGCCCAAATCTAGCAAGTGAATTGGCCAAAGGCATGCCCGGGGCTGCCGTGGTGGCATCCTCCGACCCAAAGCAAGCGGTATTTTTTCAGGGGTTATTTAGCTCAGAGCAGTTTCGCGTGTATACCAGTCATGATGAGGTGGGTGTGTCGTATGGGGGTATCCTTAAAAATGTGTATGCGGTGGCAGCAGGTATTGTCGATGGATTGGGATTGGGAATGAATGCCAAGGCTGCCCTGATGACCCGTGCTTTACACGAAATGTCCCGGCTGGGTGAACACTGGGGTGGACACGCCCTCACCTTTTATGGGTTGTCTGGTGTTGGCGATCTGATGGCCACCGCTTATTCGCCTGCCAGTCGAAACTGGCAAAGTGGCTACTTGATTGGTCAAGACCGGCACGATCAGTTGCCATGTCGTGGTGTTGCAGAAGGCATCCGAACCATCCAAACCATGTATCCACCCTCTGATGGCTCAACCCCCATCTATGATGCGTTGCGTGCGATTGTTTGCCAGCAACAACCAGTCAAAGATGTCGTGGCTCACGTCATGCGACGGGCGTTAAAAGCCGAACGCTCATGAATCGATGGTGGTTTGTGTTGTTGCGATTGATTGGGGATTTGGTAGCCGTTCCCTTGATTGTCACCCTGGCCTATAGTGCCAAATTTAAAATAGGGTGGGCGTTCCAGCGGTTGTTTAAACTCACGATTGGCCCTGTTTATCACTCGGCCCAAATTGAGCCTTATTTATCTAACCTTGGCATTATTACGGCCATTTGGGTGGGGTGTTATTTGGTGGTGGGGGTATATCGTCCCTTTAGGGGGCCTTTGGCAGAAATCGATGAATGGGTGGCGGTGGTCAAAGGCACCTCTGCTGCCGTGGTCAGCTTGATGGCGTTTACTTTTATGTACCAATCGTTTCCGGGGTCCCGGTTTGTCATGGTTTACCTATGGGTATTTGGACTTATCTGTAATGGCGGATTGCATTACATGGCCTTTCGAATCGAAATGCTTTATTTAAGTCGCTCTCGTCACCTTCGGCCTACCATTGTGATTGGGGACTCGCCGGCAGCCATTGATTGTGTGGAACGGCTGGTATCGTTACCGGTATTGGGATACCGATACATTGGCAGTATTGAATCACAACCCATTGACCCGGTGCCCTATGCCATTCGAGACGTCTACCGGTCATTGGGTACCTATTCGGCTTGGAAAAACATCCTCGAAACACACAAACCGGCCGTGGTGATGGTCATTGATCAACAACAAGTCAACGCCACGGCCATTCGGGAGTGGTGCCTTGAGCATCAACGTGTGTTTATGGTATCCGTTCGTACGGATACAGTGGGTGAAGACATTCAATTCATGTCATTGGATGGGATTCCCATGATGGAACATACCCCCTATACCCCCCCTTATCATCATTATGTATTCAAAACCATGATCGATTGGATACTGGCGTTGATTGGGTTGTTGGTATTATCCCCCCTGATGCTGTTGATTGCCTTGGCTATTAAAGCCACCTCTCCATCTGGACCTGTTTTGTTTGCCCAAGACCGGGTGGGGAAAGGCGGTCGTGTGTTTAAAATGTATAAATTCCGAACCATGATACCCCATGCTGAGCGTGATAGTGGGCCCGTGATGGTGGATATGGCCGCCGAAACCCGCTATATTGCCATTGGTCGTTTTTTGCGTCGTACCTCACTAGATGAGCTGCCCCAATTATTCAATGTGCTAAAAGGCGAAATGGCCATTGTGGGCCCACGACCCGAAAGGCCCCATTTTGTTGCACAATTTTCTGAACGTTTGCCTGATTTTCCCTTGCGACACAGTGTTAAAGTGGGTATTACAGGGTGGGCACAGGTAAATGGCCGCTCCCAACTTACCCATCAACCCGAACAAAAATTACGCTATGACTTGTATTATATTTCTCACTGGCGGCTAGGATTGGATTTTAAAATCATACTCAAAACAATTGAGTGGGTATTGCTCAGCCGAGAAGCCTATTGAAACGGGGGGTATTAGGGGGTCGGTTTGACCCGTTTCATGCGGGTCACTTGCAACTAATTCACTGGTGTTTATCCCATCAATTGGTGGATTGTATCGACATTGTACCGGTGGCTCATCCAGTCCACAAACCCGTGAGCCTCCCTTATGCCACCCGTCGCCAGCATATTGCCAAGGCCATTGAGGGATTGGGGGATCGGGTATCCATTAATGATATCGAAACCCTGCGGGAGGGTCCGTCTTGGATGATTGATACCATACTGGCCCTTCAGCAGCACCACCCAGAGGATACACTGTGCATCATCATGGGCAGTGACACCCTCATGGACTTTCATCGTTGGTACCAAAGCAAACGCTTGCAGTCATTGGTACAGCTGATTGTATTCAATCGCCCGTCTCATCCGTTGTCGTCGGTTCAATCATGGGCCCTTGATACCTTGTCTTGTCCCATTGAATGGGTCAACTCCCACTGGGATATATCGTCTACGGACCAACGCCCTCGCACCCGTTGGGTGATTGGCTTGACGGGTCGAATGGGGACAGGCAAAACAACTGCCGCCACCTATTTGCATGCCCAGTATGGGATTCCGGTTCTTTCATTGGATACATTGGGCCATAAGTGTTTGGCATCACCCCTGATTCAAGCCGAACTGGGTGCCATCTTTGGGCCATTGCAATACACCCCTTGTGGTGACATCGACCGACAATGGCTAGGCAAGCGGGTCTTTTCATCTCCTGAAGACTTGGCTGTATTGAATCGAACGGTTCATCCGATGCTACGGCATCGGTGTGTGGAGGCGTTGACCCAGCATCCCACTGGCATCGTGGTCATTGAAGGGGCCTTGTTACATGCCATTGGATTGGCCGCTGTGTGTGATGAGGTGTGGGTATTGGATGCAACGGATCAGACCATAAGGGATCGTATTGGGGATCGTGCGGATCGATTATGGGCCCAACCCACTCAATCGACATACCAAGAATGGGGGCGTGTGATCCACACCCCATCGATTGGGGCATTGCATGCCCAGTTAACCCAATGGATCACCCCCCTATTGCATCGCTGGCCCCTCCCCAAAAATGCCACGTGATGCCATGGGTTTCTTACTTAGACGCCTGCATTGGGGGATGGTCAAAAGAAAAAAAAAAGCATAGACTACGCATTATTTTATTTGTGCTATAGCTTATATTGTGCAATAGAAGGTGAGGGCCTCTTTTATGATAGCGTTTTTGATGAAGGGCGGGGTGGTCATGATTCCCCTGTTTGCCTGTTCGTTGTTAGCGGTCTATATTTTTTTAGAACGGCTCTTGTTCCTGTTTCTTCAGCGATTGCCCAATCAATCGGGTATCGACCAGGCCCGGTCATTGCTTTTGTCATTGGGTCGTCAACGTGCCGCCAACGAACTACTAGGGCACCGCAAATTGGGCACCCGTTTATTGGGCATTGCCATTCGATCCGCCCACTTACCCCACCATGAGATGCATGCCGAAATCACGGCGGGCACCCACTTTGAATTGCCGTTATTAGATCGGCACATGGGCACCTTATCGACCATTGTCACGGCCGCCCCATTATTGGGGTTGTTGGGTACCGTCTTGGGGCTGATGAATTTATTCGGGGTATTGGGTGGTTCGGTGGATCAACTCGTCAACCCGATGGCCTTATTGGGTGGGATTTCAGAGGCCTTGATTACCACTGTATCCGGCTTAATTATTGCCCTGTTGGCTATTTTGTTCCATCAATTTCTGCAGGTTCGGATTGATTCTTATCTGATCAAAGCTGAGCGATTGATGCAAGACTTGGTTTACTTTTGCAAACAAAATGAGGTTCGAGAGTGATTAACCTTCGGCAAAACCGGCGGTCATCGTCTGTACTACGCATTGAAATGGCACCCTTTTTGGATGTCATTTTCACGTTACTCCTGTTTTTTGGTGTCTCGTCCACGTTAATTTCAACCCAAAAAGCCATTGGCATTCAACTACCCCATTCCAACACCGCCACCGTTAAAGATAACGGGATGCTCATTCAGATTATGCCTGATGGGGGCATTCAATTGGATGGCCTCCCGGTTCCCCTGACAGGGTTAAGTGGCATGATCCAAGATCGGTTGACCCAAAAACCCGATGAACCGGTGGTATTGCAAGCCGATGAAGGGACCCCCTACCAAGTGATTGTATCGGTTATCGATGCCATTCGGTCAGGTGGAAGTCAACAATTGTTGTTAGACACACAAAGGAAACCCAATGCACCCACTCGTCGCTAATACCCGCTGGCCTTATGACTTGTTGGCATGGCTGGGGGCCGTTTTGTTGCATGCCTTGTTGTTGGGATTGCACTTTCGGTCCCCGGATCTCACCCTTCGGCTGTTGCATACCTCTGAGCGACCGGTATCGATGGTGGTCTCGTTAACGTCCACCTTGGCCTCCTCGCCCACGTATCCCGATGCCCCGTCTGTTCCGTCACTTGTCTCCCCGGTTGCGACCCAATCGGTTGCACCCCCTGTCGTGCCGGTTGAATCGCCTTCCTCCCCCCCCTCTTTGGCGATGCCAAAAAAGCCTGCCACCGTCTCTCCTGATACCCCGTCTGTTCCCACCCCACCACCACCCTCACCGGTTACAGCCCCTGGGGGGTCATCAGCAAAAGCCAGCCCCCAAGCCCAGGCGTCTGCCATCGGTGCGGCCTCTTCGGAAGGGGGCGATGCCATTCCGGCTCAAGTCACCCAAAAGGGTATTCCGATTTATCCGAAGGCCGCCTTGAATGATGGGGCAAGTGGGCATATCGAGGTGGAGGTGTCCTTGTCTCCATTTGGATCTGTCACCGACGTCAAGGTGATTCACTCAACGGGTCATCGTGCCTTGGACATGGCGTTTCTTTCGGCCATTCGCACCCACTATCAATTTGCCCCCAAACGGGTGCTTGGCGTACCAGTTGCCAGCACCATGCGTTTGGAGCATCGCTTTGAATTGGACTAGCCGCCCGTTTGTCGGCCTTCTGTGTATCGTATTGGTCACCTGGGCCGTGGGAATGACCCAGGCAGAGGGTGTCTTAAGTATTCAAAATGACTACCTTCGGATTGTCTTGAATCAAGGTCCTCAAGATATGGGGCACTTTAGCATCGAGACCACCAACGGCGAACCCCATCACCCGGGCGATGACCATCAGCCACTCATTTACGGTCGTCCGGTGCCATGGACATCGTTTACCAGTGTGTGGATTGATGGGATCCCCTATCTGATGGGGGGTGAAAGCAAACGATTGGCAAAGCGTAGTGCGATTCCTTTGCAATTTGGGGTAACCTCCCAGCGTCAACACGATCAATCATTGGTCACCCGGTCTGATTTTGGGTCGGTTTCGGTGGTGCAAACGCTTCAATTGATTCCCCACCCCTCTACCCGTGTTCCTGATTCGGTCTTGATTGAGTATCTGATAACCAATCGCGACACCACATCCCATGGGGTGGGATTGCGTATGGTCTTGGATACCATGCTGGGTAGCAATGACGGGGCCCCGCTTCGTATTGGGCAACAAGCCATCACCAGTGAAACCAGCATTGAGTATCCCACCTTACCCTTTTGGCAGGCGTTTGATAGTTTGATCAACCCCTCAATTGTGGCACAAGGCACCCTCGATATTCCCGACCTGGGGGTTTACCCGCCCGATCAAATGACCCTGGCCAATTGGGGTGGCCTGGCAGCCCACCCCTGGGACTATGTGACCAAACCGGGTCGTGGGTTCATGCGCGAGGGTGAAAATGAAGCCGATACGGCACTGGCGTTGTTGTGGCGTCCCCTCACACTCTCTCCTGGTGCGTCTCGGCGCATTCGTACCGTATACGGGATTGGGAGTTTGACCCGGGTGTTGGGTGATTTGGCCTTGGGATTAACCGCCCCGTTGGAATTATCGGCTCAAAGCAAAAAAACACAGACCGTGGTAGGGTACATCAGCAATGCAGGGGCCTTTGATTCTCAGAATACGGTCTTATCATTTCACCTACCCGCTGGTCTGGAGTTGTTAGACGGCCCATCCACTAGTGCCCCCTTTCGGTTAAACAAAGGCGAAACACGCCAACTGGTCTGGAAGATACGGGCCCGTCAACCCAGCCCTGGGTTACACTTGCTTACCTTAAAAGCCACTTCCGATACCTTACAGCCCAATCAACTGGATCGTGCCATTCGGATTAAAGGGGCGGTCACCCCCAATGTGTTTATTACCGTGCCCCATGAGGTCACGCTTGGGGCCCATCGGGTGGCCACCGTGTCGATTGTCTTAACCAATGCCACCAGCATCCCCATAGAAGACATTGAGGTATCGATAGCCCCCCGTGCTTTGTCGACCCCTTGGTTTGAATTAAGTGAGAAAACCGTGCCCTACTTGGGGCCTGGGCAACGGAGTCGATTGGAATTTGTGGTATACCCCAGCGCCAATGAATCGCAAACAGGCGACTTGTCCGTGATGGTGGCGTCATCCGGAAACCGCCCCATGACGTTTCGGCGTCAAATTGACTTTGTACACCCCTCTGCCTCTATCCAAGTTGAAGCCAGCCACCCCACCCTGTCGGTTCGATCATACGGGTTTATCAGGGTATATGCCCTGCATACCCGACAACCCATGGGACGACTCGATGTGGAAGGGGATGCCATTCGTGGGGTTCGCTTGTCACTGGACCCTTGGGTCAATGCCGATACCTGGGCATCGGTCAATCCACCGTTTCAATTGGACGGCCTCTTGATTCCTGAGGGGGTTTTCCCGTCGATTTTTCGATGGCATTTTCAAGCGGTTAAACCTGGCATGGTCACCATTCGTGTCACCCATGCGGATGGGTCAGTCAGCGACACCCACATCACAGTAGTAGCGGAGGACTTACAATGAGCAAACTTACCCCCATCATCATGGCAGCCCTGATTCTTTCTGGCGTTGCCCATGCCCAATTATCGTCCGTCACCACCGTATCCGACGTCTCCCCCAAAGACCCTTCTTTTGGGGCCATCACCCAATCGTTGCGACAAGGTTATTTTCGATTAAATCCTTCCAACCAATTTTTACCCGATACCGCCGTTACAAGAAAAGAGCTGGCCAGTATTTTGGATCAACTGTTAGATACCGATGCCAACAATGAGTTAACCCGTGTTCAAATACAAGAATTATTAAACTTGGCCAAAACCTTTAAGTCTCATACCGTATCTACCACCCAAACCACGTCCGATTTGGCCACTTCTCACACCCGTCTTTCCACTGAACAAACCGTCTTGCATACCGATGTGTCACGCTTAACCGATCGCGTTGTGACACTTGAGCAGCAAGTGCAAGCCTTAGCCAGCGATAATGTTCGATTACAAAAACAAAGCAACGACCATTTCAATTGGTTGTTATTAGGGCTCATCACGTCCGCCATTGTGGGTATTATTCACTAAATGATGGATCGAACCCAATGGGTGGTGGACCGCCTATTGGCCAACCCATCGGTTCATGCTTATTTGCTCACTGGTCCGGTGCATGCCAACCCAATGGGTGTGGCGAATCGGTTGGCACAAGGGCTGCATTGTAGCGGCACGCCACGTCCTTGTGGTCATTGTGTGCCTTGCCAACGCATACAAAACGGTACGTGGGTAGACCACGTGGTATACCATCCAAGCCCTCAATACAAAGTTGATACCATCCGAGATATTCAATCAGAGGCGGCCTTTGGCCCCTTATCTTCTGGCTTACGAACCATTGTCTTAAGTGGTTTTCATCATGCCACGGATCAAGCCGCCAATGCCTTACTCAAAACACTCGAATCTCCTGCCACTGGCATGGTATTTATCTTAACGGCCCCTTCCCCTGATCATGTATTGCCCACCATCTTATCCCGTTGCGTCTGTCTACCTTGTGCCCCCATGCCCTATGACCATCTGGCAACCTTGTTATCCCAAAACACACAAGTGCCACCCCATTGGCGTGCCGCAGGATGGGTAGGGTTTCAGGCTTTATCATCCAACGAGTTTCCTGACATCCCCCTGATTCAAGACATGTTAAGATTGTCACTGCCCGACCGTTTGGCATGGGCCAATCAAATGGGACAAACCAAACCTGACTTGGGTCTGATCATGGATAAATGGATGGTTGAAGTGTTGGCCATCATCGAATCTGACCCCCACTATTTGTCTGTTTATGCCCCCATCATGATCCACCTATTCCATAATCGCAATAGGGTACGCTATAATTTGAATTATAGGCTTTGTATCAATAGTCTTTTGCTCGGTTTTCCTGTTCCAGATCCTGTGTGAATTGAGGCGTTTTGATGGGTGACTGTTTGTTTTGTCGGATTGTTCGTGGTGAAATACCGGCAGAGCGCGTTTATGAAGACGATATGGTCTTGGCATTTGAGGATATTACACCCCAAGCACCAGTCCACGTCTTGGTCATACCCAAAACGCATCATGAGTCATTGGGTTCGTTGTATCGTCAACCTGCTCTGTCTGCCGCACTGGTGGATGCCTGTGTGGTGTTGGCACAACACTATCAAGTGACTGACTCAGGGTTTAGGGTGGTAACCAACAGTGGAAAAGATGGTGGTCAGTCTGTGTTTCATGTTCATTTTCATTTATTAGGTGGTCGGCCAATGACTTGGCCGCCTGGATAGCATAAGGAGTTACGTACGATGGTCATGCAAGAAAAGCGTCCTGGGGAATCCATTGATTCGGTCTTAAGAAAATTCAAGCGGAAAATTAAAACCGAAGGCATCTTACAAGAACTAAAAAAAAGAGAGTATTACGAAAAACCGTCCGAAGAAAAGAAACGTCGTTTTAAGGCCGCCCAGCGGCGAACCGTCCAACAGCAGCGTTCGGAGGATACCTAACCCTTCACGATGGGTGGGCGATTGGGTTTAACCCGTTATGATTGGCAGGTCGCCAAGGATTTATTAGGGCCTTCCTTGGTGGCTTTGGCTTCTTTTGCGGTTGTAAGTGCGGTGGATATTTTGTTTTATTTGGTTGATCTGTCCGTCTTATCGGGGATATCGGTTTGGATTGTCATCAAGTTGATGGCCTTCAAATTACCTGCTGTGATGGTGGTGTTTGCACCCGTATGTGGCTTGTTTGCCATTATGTTGGCGATGATTCGCATGAACAAGGACAACGAATGGATGGTCATTCGGTTGGCAGGGGTTTCAACGGGTATGATGATTCGTCCTTTTTTATTGTGGGGGTGCCTAACATGGGGGGTGTGTTACACACTTAATGAGTCCGTGATTCCATTGCTCAATTACAAGTCCAATCAACTGATTCAACGTGAAATTGAGCGAAAACCACCCCCTCAGATTGCAGAAAAGGTGGTGTTTACTGGGTCTGAAAATCGCTTTTTTTACATTCAACGGATCAACCGCGATACCGGCGTCATGCAAGGGATGACCATTTTGGATCAGTCCCAACCGTCGCTGCGTGTGGTGATGGCCCAAACCGGGCGATGGGGAAATCAAAAATGGCGATTGTTTAATGGGTCTCTGTTTGATTTTGACCCTCAAGGGCAGTTGATATCGAGCACCCAATTTAATGAATTATCCATTCGGATTGTGCAATCATTGGGGGTATTTTATCAAGACAACAAAGCCCCTTCTGAAATGGATTCGGCTGAATTGGCCCACCAAATCACCCTACTAGCCGCTCGTGGGCAACCCACCCATGCCTTGCAAGTGGAGCGTGGGCTCAAACAAAGCATTCCGGCTGCCTGTATGGTATTGGCCCTGGTGGGCATTGCGTGTTGCCTTTCTTTTTTGGGAAATCCCAAAGAATGGCGCGATATCATGAAAGCCGTGGGAGTAGCCGTGATGGCGGTGTTGTTATATTACGTGATGTTGGCTATTTTGCGATCACTCGGAAAAAGTGGGGCGATATCACCCGCTCTGGCTGCCTGGGGAAGCCCCTTTTTGATGGCGTGTGGGGCCACTGCGAGCATCTTGTATCGCATCAGACTGTAATCCCATGTCATGGCATCATACCCGTCATCCTATGATTCAAATCGCATGGCAACACCTGGCCTCTCATGATGTGCACGGTGCCATGGCCATCTTAACTGGCGTTGCCAAAGATACCCCTTCCCTGATTCCTACCATGGTGACCCAATTAACCCGCCTGAGCATCCAACAAGATGACCCCTTAGACTTACAATTGGGGATTGCCTCATTACTCATCATGGGAGGGTATTATACCGATGCCCTCATGGAATTAGATGAGGCCCTAGACACCCATCGATTTGAAACCCGTGGGTATGAACTACTGGGTAAAATTTGGCACCGCAACCCTGATGTGTCAGGTTTAGAAGATATTTTAGAACGGGGACTTGCCTCACAAAATTTTGATCCCATTATTACCGATTTGCTGGCCCGGATTTACCTTCGACGAATGGATTACAACAAGGCCATTTACTTGTTTCAGCGGTTGGTGATCCATCATCCCCACGCCCCTCATTACCGGGCAACAGTGGCCAATTTACTCACCAAAGCCGGTCGCTATGATGAGGCCATTCAAGAATGGATGGGCCTCACCCAAGTGGCCCCGCTGCACACTGCGACTGTGGTCGAGCAATTGAATGGGTTGCGCAAACAATTGCCCAATCATTTGGCATTGTTGACCGCATTGATTCAATTGCATGCCACCATTAGTCAACCAGACGCCGTGGTAGAACGGGCCAAAGAATGGCTTACTTGGCACCCCGATCAAGCTGTACCGTTGTTGGGATTGTTACAAGACGCCCTGGGCGTGTTTCCTGACTCAATTCCCATTCAACTGGTGAAGGCCCATGCCTTGGTCGCTACCCATTCCTATTCTGATGCGATGGACACCTTGCAACAAGTGGTCGCAAACGGCGATGCGTCCTACTGGCCTGACGTCATGGACATCGCCCACACGGTCATACGGCTGTACCCCGCCCAAATGATGGCCCACCAATTGTTGTGTGACTTGTCCTTGCGCCAAGAAAACCATGCCCAAGCGTTGTCTCACCTTGCCAGCATGTCCCATTATGAGCATCCCGATTGCCAACCCATGATTGAACAGTTAACCATCATCCAAGCCCACGCACCCGCCCATGCCACCGAAGCAGAATGGGTGAAAGGGAGGCTATGGCTTCATGCCCGTCATTACCAAAAAGCCATTGAATCGGCTTCCCTTATCAAAGACCCCGCCTATGATACCGGTGCCACGCTGCTCAAAGCATCGGCCCTGGATGCGTTGAGCCAACATGATCAGGCCGATGCATCGTTGTTGGCACACCTTAACACCCATCCCTATGACACCGAGGTTCATCGGTATTTACGCACCTTCAAATGGCGGTGGGTGGACCGTCAAATCGCCGAACATCCCCCCACCTGTTATCTATCGATTGGTCGGCTGTATCTGATGAAAGAAGCGTATCACTTGGCCTATGACACCATCAATCAGCATGACGACAGTGTCGAAAGTGCCCCCTTAAAAGCCTTGTGCCAGGTCCTAATGGGACACTATGCACAAGCCTTGCAATTAACACCCCATGGAAGCCCCCCTCACCCCTTGTTGGATGCGGTACGAGGCTTGTGCCAACGCCATCTGGGTATGATGGGGTGCAAAGGGGATGCCATCGCCATGGGTGGGGCCACGTACTTATTGGGGTGCATCATGCAAGGGGGCAAAATGATTCCGCTCCTATTGGATGAAGCCAGTAAGGGGCCCCTCACGCTATCGCATCCCCACAACAACAAAGGGGTCTCGTATGTCATGAACGGGCATTATCAAGCGGCGGAAAGCGAATTCAAGTTGGCCCTTCAAATGGACCCTGGGTTTAGCACGGCGTATTATAATTTAAGCGTCCTGTATTTATTGCAACACCAATGGGAACAAGCCCTTTCGGTGTTAACCCCTCCCCTTCCCTTGCAACATGACCCCTTGTTATCCTTGTTTAAAGGGTTGTGTTGGATGGGCCAATCCCAATGGGGCGACGCCAAATCGGCACTAGAAAAAGCCATCACTTTATACCCCCAACACCCGGTCATGGGCATTAATTTGGGTGATATCCACCAGCAACTAGGTGACATGGAAGGGGCCATGAGGCACTGGCAATCCGTTCATACCATCGAAACAGCCCCACTATTAAAAAGTCGGTGTCACTATCTGGTGCCATTAACCGATTATGTGATGCAATTTGAGTCTTCGTTTTCTTTTTTACCCCTTCACGTTGTGTAACCCATTCATCAGAGGACTGATACGGCTATGCTGGGGGCTGTTCCTCGTGGGGATGGGGGTGATCATCCACGCCCAAAGCGAGGGGTCATTAGCGGGTGCCAGTCAATCCGATGACCCCATCGATAGTGAACCCAACCTCCTCCTTACCGCCCCTGTTGTGAGTAGCACGCCCACTACCTCGTTTTTTTCGGATGATGTCAGCATTCAATGGCGTGACATCATCATTCGGGGTCGTCAGATGCATATTGATTGGGTCACCGAAAGCGGAGCGTTACGCGATGAAATCAGCGTGAGTGGCCCATTTGGCCGGTTTTTTCCGTCTTATATGAGCCTGGACTTACACAATCGCTCGCTTACCTACCACGATGTGGCATTAAAAATGATCCCTGATACCCTTCCGAGTCCCTTGTGGTTCCGTGCCCATACCGTCACCCAATATGAGGATCACCTCGTTGCCCACCACGCCATGTGGACCCCTTGTAATGCCCCCACCCCCCATACCCATGTGTGGTCCCATCAGGTCCACTATACCCCCAACCGCTCGATTTGGTCGTTGGGCAGTGTGTGGTGGGTGCCGTTGCCTTTTGGTATCGCCACACTTCCCATTCCGATTCCGGTGTACCATTATGCATTGGGTGAACGCTCAGTGGTCTGGAATGTCCCCAGTGTGGGACGACGTGATACCCCAGGATGGGGGTGGTTTGTCCAAAATACAATCGATTACAACCTAACCCAAGGCAAATCGTCCAGTGTCATTTTGGATTGGTTTGAGTATCAAGGCATTGGATTGGGATTAACCCACATTCAACCAGTGGGCCCATGGCTCACCAGCTGGTCGGTGTATCGACTCGATCAACACCCCACCCAGCAAAGCACACAAAAATCAGGCATGACCGCTTGGTTGATGGAACATGACTGGCGTATTACCGCCAATATCGAGTCAGTGGATGGTGAAAAATTCAATAGCTTGGGTCGGGATGTACGCAATACACGGCGCTTGGACATGACCTATCAAGACAATGGGGAATCGGTGGGGCTTTCTTGGTATCAACAAGAAGATATTCGTCAAAAACGAAATGAATGGGTCATTGACACTGGCTATCGATTCAATCAAATCGACTATTTTACGTTTTCACACCAGCAAACCAATACATTGGGCACCAATACCTCATACGCCAAAAGCAAATGGGGCACCAACCTGCCCATCGGTCCTCACTCGCAAGTCAGCATCACGGGGGTATTGGATCGGTACGTCATTCGTGACATGGTCGATGATTTATTGGTATTAAGTGCAGAGGTTCGTAGCACAGTCAATGAATGGGTCAGCACCCGCTGGCTTACCCATTACCGATGGGATTTGGATCAAGACCGTTACACCGCAGACAACACCTCGGGTCGCAACAACATCCTGATGGCCCTGCCCCAATTGGATGTGTTGTTTCAGCGTCCCATTGACTGGTCCGTTGCAAGCAGTGGGGTATCACTTAACCGGGGGCTGTTGTCATCCAAACTGACCATGGGCCGGTTTCAGGAGTATATGTATGACAGTGCCCGATTGTATTACAGGGTATACCCCCTCACCCATGAAATGGATGCGTTGCCCAATACCGTCATCATGGATACGAGTTACACCCAATCCATTGGCCTGTCCTATGGGGGGTGGACAACCCAGTTGGATTCTTATTTTTTATACAAGCAACAGGTCTTTCGATCGCCGGGTCGATCGTGGTTGGATAGTGATGCGGGGTATTTGTTGGGGTATACAGGGCAATTGGATCTGGGATGGTCCAGTATCATGAGCAGTGCGCTCACCTACGAAGTTAACCATGCACCAGCCCAAAATAATTCGCCTTTTTATACCTTTGATTTACGCACCCAAAAACGAAACCAATTGGGTGGCTATGTCGACTTTTTTATTCTCTCCCCGACCCTTGGAAAATGGCGACACGAAACACAATACAATTGGATCAGCAACCAATGGAACCCCTATACCACCGAATTGAGCCTCACCCCTCATCCCTTGCTTTCGACCAGTCTTCGTTTGGGGCGTTTGCTATCTGCCAAGCCTTCCGATGCCGGTAACGAGTACCTTCCCGCCGATTTTCGATTGAATTGGGGCTCCCCTACCCATCCCTTGCGTCTGGCCTATTCCCTCACATTGGATACCAACCGATGGGTCTATGATCAGGTGTTTCGTGTGCTTCAATCCTCGTTTTCGTTTTCGTGGGACCTCTTACCAGGCACGGACTATAGCACATCGGTCGGTGTGGTAATGCAATACCAAGCCGATCCTACCCCCTTTTCTTGGTCTCAATATACCATTCAAAGTATTTCGATCAGCCAAAAAGACCATTGTCGAATGTACACATTCAGCTACAATAAACCCATGCAAGAGTGGAGCCTTCAATTCCATTTGCTGGCCTTTCCGGATGATAAAATTGGCTATATGCAACAACGATCGGGATGGCGATTTAAAGGATTATGGAATGATCAAAGTCAAGACCGTTTATAATGGATTCCTCTTGCTATTGGGGTTATGCCTGGTGGGGTGTGCCAACAGTTACACATCACGCGATCCTATCTTAACCCTTCAAGTGACGATTCATACCCGTGAGCCCATCTCCCCATCTGTTCGGTATTACGTCGTTTTATCAGGATCGCCAGGCATTTTATTCCCCCCCCTTAACACCCTGATGTTAACCCCAGGTCGTTATTTTAATGACAGTGATACAGCGGTTAATGCCCAAGGATTGCGTTTTTATGATGGGTATTTACGTACCTGGCAACACTATATGGTCATCGAAAATGGTGAGGTATCGGTCTATCAATCGGGTGGTGTATCGTTTGTGATGCCCCTTGATACCTCGGGTGTCATTGTCACCAGCAATTTTATGGCCAGCCCATTACCCAGTCCCTTTCGTCCCACCATCACCCGGGATGGGAACCAACTGATCATTCGGTGGCGCCCCCAAGACCTGACCGGTGCGGCCACACGGTTTTGGTTACAAGTGGCCACCTCCACGCAAGAGCCAGGAATCGGGAGTGGGTTTTTACAGGATTATTTGTCTCAGTCCCAAGATATTCTGATTCAACAAGGGTATACCACCTATCTCAATGAAGGCAGCGCCCCTTTTTTGAGTGGGCCTAGCGATCTGGTGAAATCAGAAGTGGAAGTACGATAGTGCCTGCGGGCCATCTAACCGGGTGGGTCATTGAGTTCACGTCTTGGCTCCGATGGCTCGCATAAAACAAGGGGTCCCCTGGATCGACATGGGAAGGCATGTGCAAACCCTCTCTCATCGTCATTCGGACCGATGGGTCAGGGTGATATCAACCATCTACCGGCAAATTCGGTTCCCTTCCCCTTGGATGCGGTGGCTGGGGGTGGGCCTATCGGCTGCGGCGGTGTTGGTAGCCGGCAGCCCATGGAATGCCCATTGGGTCGTGTCGGTGTCCCTGATTCCCTTGTTTTATGCGGTTTTCCATTCTAAACATGTCACAGAAGCCAGTCTGATGGGATGGGGTCATGGTCTCTTGGTGTCGTTGGGCTACCATACCTGGATGTGGACCTTAACGGCATTTGCTCCTTGGCCCGCCGTGGGGGGTGTTTATGCTGCCTTGGCCATCTATTTGGGACTTTGGTTTGGGGTGGCCACTGGGGCGGGCCGATGGTTGGCTGATCGGGTACCTGGGGGCATGCTACATGTGGGGATGATGTGGGCGGTGATGGATATGGCCCGCACATGGGGACCGTTGGGCACACCATCCGGTTCGATTGGCATGGCATGGGGTGGATGGGAACCCTTTAACCAAGTGGCGTCTTTGATTGGGGTTTCTGGTATGGTGGTGATCAGTAGCCTGATACAGGCCTATGGGGTCGCACAATGGCGGCGGGGGATCGTGTGGGCACTGTTGGTAGGGGTGGGATGGTGGGGAGTGGGGCATTTGATCTGGCCACCCAACCAAGCCGCACCTATCACGGTTGGATTGGTACAAGCCAACCATGCCCAAACCCTCAAAATGGAAGGAAAAGACCAGGCCTTATTGGCCGATTATGTGAGGCTTTCACGACCCCTATTACCCCACCATGATGTGATTGTTTGGCCTGAAACATCCCTGTTATACCCGTTACTTGATGATGCAGCGGGTCGAAAATGGCTGGCCAACCAAATGGGTAATCGGCCGTTACTCATGGGGGTTCCGGCCCTAACCCCCGCTGGCCTGGTGAATGCCGTGGGCCTAATAGACGGTCAAGATGGACGCATTGTATACGAAAAAAAACACTTGATGCCGTTTGGCGAATATTGGCCGTTGGCGGGTGTATGGCGTGCTTTGGGGTTGGGGGATGTGGTGGGCGAGTCGTTTGTGGTGGGACAAGATCACCCACCATTTGAGGCTGCTAGAGCACCAAAAGAAAAAAAAATGATTCGATGGGGGGCGGGTATTTGTCTGGAAGCGATTAATCCGGGGGGATTTCGATCGGCCACTCTAGCGGGGGCCACGGCCCTGGTGGTGGTGGCCAATAATGCGTGGTTTTTTGATAGCCCAGCGGGGGTGCAATTGCGAGACATGGCACGCCTTCGTGCCATCGAAAACCGCCGTGACTTGGTGTTTTGTTCCAATTCGGGCCCATCGGGCGTGATTGAACAAACGGGTAGGGTCGCCCCCTTTTTGCCAGTGGCAACCCGTGGGGTGCTATCCGGCACGGTGCGACCCCATGAAGGACTGTCGTTGTATACCCGATGGGGCGATTGGTTGATGGGGGTCATGGTGATAGGATGGGTCATCCTAATCATCACCAGCTGGCCGTATTCGCGACGTCATGGGGGGGCTTAACACCCACCTGCCAAGTCGGGCATCGTGACGCATCCCATCCCGTTTACCGTCATTCGTTTTGCCTTAACCGCTCAAAAAAACATCCGCCCGTTATCCAACTTGAATGCTCACGCTATTGGGGCGGTGTGGTTGATAACAGGGTGGTGGTTGAAGGATCAGGCATGGATCAGAATGGTAACAGTGGGTCAGCCTATGGGGGAGGGTGTCTTGTCAAACGAGTGAGGCCAGTGGCATTAAAAAGACCCTTTGTATCAGACGTTGGTGGCCGTTGTAGCGTGAAATTATGTCATGAGAAATCGGAGGGTTCTGGTATTCCTACTATTCACGACGAGAAACGAAACAAGACCACCCCAAGACGTATGACCTCTCGATTGCCGTGCATCACCAAGAGCCGCCAGTCGTTCGATACTACTCCCGGCACTGTCCATCTCCCATGACCACATACTTGGTGCTGGTTAACGCCACCAGCCCCATGGGTCCCCGGGCATGCATCTTTTGGGTTGAGATGCCAATTTCTGCACCCAATCCAAAAGCCTCACCATCCACAAATCGAGTGGACGCATTGACCAATACCACCGCCGCATCCACATGGGTGGTGAAATAGTGGGCATTGGGCAATGAGGTGGTTATGATGGCTTCCGAATGTCGGGTACCATGGCAACGAATGTGCTCACAAGCCCCCTTCAGGTCGGGAACCACCCGTAGGGCAAGAATCAAGTCAAGGTACTCCGTATCCCAATCTTCTGGGGTAGCAGGGTCCACATGGGGCACCGCATCACGCACACGGTCACACCCCCGACACGTGACACCCAATGCCTGCAAACGACCCACTAGCAATGGCAAAAAAACAGGGGCAATGGCCTCATGAACCAACACGGTTTCGACGGCATTGCACACACTGGGACGTTGGGTTTTGGCGTTTTCAATGATGCGATATGCCATCTCAAATGGGGCCGACTCATCCACAAAAATGTGGCAATTACCCACCCCTGTTTCGATGCAGGGCACCGTGGCATGGGTGACCACCGTGCGAATAAGATCAGCCCCCCCACGCGGAATCATTAAATCGAGGTAATCGGTCATCGTCACAAATGTTTTGACCCCTTCGCGTGAGGTATCCGACAACCCGTGTACCACGCCCGCCGGCATGCCGGCCGCCTCTCCGGCGGTGGTCATCACCGATACCACTGCGGCATTGGTATGTTGGGCTGTGGATGACCCACGTAACACCACCGCATTGCCCGTTTTCAGGCACAAGGCCATGGCATCACTGGTCACATTTGGCCGTGCTTCATAAATGATGCCAATCACCCCCAAGGGTACCCGTTGTTGCATGATGCGCAACCCATTGGGCCGTGTCCATCCTGTGGTCACCTCCCCGATGGGGTCCGGCAAATGGGCCACCTGACGTACCCCCGTTGCCATGGCCTGCAGACGAGCAGGGCTTAAACGAAGGCGATCCAATACGGAATGGGTCCCACGAAAAGCCTCACAATCGAGGGCATTGGCTGCCAGTATGCACTCCTGGTGGGTGTCCAAGGCATCGGCCATGGCATGCAACACCTTGTTTTTGAGCTGGGTGCTGGCCACTGCCCAAAGGGGTGCCATGCGGGCGGCCTGTTGACACGCCGTTTGGGTACTCATGGTCATGATCGAATCACGGTGCCATGCACCGTTCCTTGTAACCATTCGACCAGGACATGGGGGGTACGCCCATTGGCAATCAAGACCTCAATCCCTGCGGCCATGGCAGTCGAAGCGGCCATGAGTTTTGAGCGCATCCCACCCCGGCTACGCCCGTTGTCTTGATCATGTACCATGGCCCATACGGTATCATCGATGCAGGTTAATCGGTCGAGTCGTTGGGCCAATGGGTTAGACTTGGGATTGTCGGTATACACCCCATCCACATCGCTCAATAATACCAACCGATTGGCCCCCAACAACACCGCCACCATGGCAGACAGTTCATCGTTATCGCCAAATTTAGGTCCAATTTCGGTGGTGGCCACTGAATCATTTTCATTGATAATCGGGACCACCCCCGCCTGCAACAAGCAGTGAATGGTGTTGCGGGCATTTTGAGCGGCTTGGGGATGTTCCATCCCATCTTTGGTTAAGAGGATTTGTCCGACACATTGTCCTTGTTGGGCAAACCAACGGGAATATTCTTGCATCAATAACACTTGCCCAACCGATGCCGCCGCTTGTTTATCTTGAATGGTGGTGGGGACCACCCCCAGTGCGTGGGCCCCACAGGTAATGGCACCCGATGAGACCAATACCACGGGGCCGCCCTTCATCTTGACCCATTGCCCTACTTGCCATACCAAGTGCCTGAGGTGATTCACATCCAAGGCCCGATCGGGTGTGGTTAATAAATTGGTACCAATTTTAATCACCGACAACGACATGAGGTTTCCTTTCAAGGATGGCTTGAATGAGTGGTTCTAGCCCTTTTAAGGTCATATTAGAAAGGGGAAAAACAGTGGTCATCTCACGCAAGAAAGGGGCCATATGCACCGCCAACTCATCGTCATCAATCAAATCAACTTTAGAAAGGGCAACCAGCATGGGTTTTTGATTCAGACGATATGGAGAGTGGGCCAATTCGGCCGATAACATGGTATACGTCTGCCACGTTTCGTCCGGATCACCGGGCGAAATGGGCACCACATGAACCAACAATTGGGTGCGATCCACATGCCGTAAAAAGGTAGCCCCCAACCCCGCCCCGTTGGCAGCCCCTTCAATAAGACCCGGAATATCGGCGATCACCACCTCTTGATTGTACCACCGCAATACGCCCAAATTAGGAAACAAGGTGGTAAACGGATAGTCGGCTACTTTGGGATTGGCGTGGGTTAATCGATTGAGCAAACTGGACTTTCCTGCATTGGGGACCCCTACCAACCCCACATTCGCAATTAATCGCAATTCGAGTCGCAAGGAAGCCGATTCACCTGGAAGCCCTGGCTGGGCATACCGAGGGGCCTGGTTCACCGAGGTAGCAAACCGTGCGTTTCCCTGCCCCCCCTTGCCCCCTTTGGCCACACAAAGGGTGTCCCCTTCATGGGTTAAATCAGCGATTAACTCATCGCCCTTTAATACCATGGTGCCGCATGGCACACGAATCATGAGTGACGTTCCATCGGTGCCATAGCACTTTTTTTTGCCTCCTGGTTGGCCATGGGGGGCTTGGTATTGTCGTTGGGTACTCAGGTCCATCAAGGTCTGAAGTTGACGGGTTGCCACAAGGTACACATCCCCGCCTTTTCCCCCATCTCCCCCATCGGGCCCCCCTTTGGGCACAAACTTTTCGCGCCGAAACGACACAGCCCCCGCCCCGCCATTCCCGGACTGCACCACAATGCTAACCCGATCAATCATCAGCAACACCCCATCGGATCACGGATGACAGCTGTTCGCCACCCTCCTGTCATGACCCTAGCACTGCCTCCCCTATCCAGCTGACCAAGGGAAACCGCCACCCACCCGGTGTGATCATCAAGAAGGAAGCCCGTCACACGACGGTCAAACGAGAGACATTGGGATGGGGGATCACCCGTATTGACTTGCTGTATTGATCTTATGATCCAACCCATTAGGCAACCCATCACGATCGGCAAGATATACACCCATCACCCCCTATGTAGCAAACAGAAACAAGTAAGAAACGAATTGAAACGTCATAAAAAAAGGAAAATTCGAATGAATAGCCTGAAGACCCCTTCCACACGATTGACCCACTAACCAGTGGTCACTCATCATGGGTTAAGCTGTAACAGGTATAATGGATATTTTTTTCTTTGTGCGAGAAAGTGGTTTGAACGCCACAACCCCATCTACCAATGCAAAAATGGTGAAATCACGACCCAATCCTACATTGTCACCCGTTCTAAATACCGTGCCACGTTGACGAACAATAATGGAACCAGCGGATACAAACTGACCACCAAAAACCTTAACACCCAATCGTTTGGACTGGGAGTCACGCCCGTTTTTTGTGCTGCCTTTTCCTTTTTTATGTGCCATGATGTGCCTCGTTTCTTATGTGTTACTGAATGGATTCAACGCGAACGGTGGTGAGTGGTTGGCGGTGTCCGGCTTTTCGCTTGTAGCCTGTTTTGGGTTTGAATTTAAACACAATCACCTTGTCATCTTTGTATTGGTTAATAATGCGGGCTTTAACTGTGACATCTTGAAGATACGGCTGACCCACGGTTACCTGCTCATTGTCTCGGCTGAGCAACAATACCTTGTCAAAAACAATTTCTGATTGCAGGTCACCCTCAATTTTTTCGATGTCAATGGTGGTCCCTTCTTTGACGATGTATTGTTTGGCACCGGTTTCAATTACTGCGAACATACCCAAAATCCTCCGAAAACACCCACTAGTAAGAGGGGTGACTAATACGTATAAGGCCACTGATGCTACCCAATGGGGGCTGAATTGTCAAATGACCCCGTCTATGGGGTAACCCAATGTCTCTTTTCCCCCATGAAAAATACCACCACTTGTCGTATAATCGGCCGATGACCATCCAACTGTTTAATAAACTAGCCCCTTACTATGACCCGGTCAATCGCCTCATCTCGCTGGGACAGGACCGTCGGTGGCGACGGATATTGTGTCGCCAGTTGCCCACCACCCCGGGGTTGTCTTACGTGGATCTGGGAACTGGTACAGGCGATGTCATCTTGCATGTGATGGCCCAACGCCAGTGGCCCCATTCCGTGGGCGTCGACCCAGCCCAACACATGTTGGATATTGCCTCCCAAAAAGCCAACCAAACCCACACCCCTTGCACGTTTTTGTGTGCCGGTGCCGAATGTTTGCCCTTTGCGTCTGATAGCATCGATGTCATCACCATGGTATTTGCCATCCGAAATGTCGCCAACCGACCCCAATCATTGGCTGAAATGGCCCGTGTTTTAAAGCCCAATGGCACACTTGCCATCATGGAATTTTCATGGCCTCAATCCCCCTGGATTCGCTACCCATTTTCGCTCTACTTTCATCATGTGATGCCCCTGTTAGCAGGATGGTGGTCGCGTCAACCCGATTCGTATCGCTATTTGGCACGATCCGTGGCCGCTTTTCCTCGCCCCGATGCCTTTCAATCTGAACTGGCACAAGCAGGGTTGAGACCCCTCCGTCATCATACCCTCGGGCTGGGTAGTGTCACCCTTTATTTATGCAGCAAATGACGCTCGTGGGGGCACTTCGACAAGACCCAGGCTTTGTTCCACCTGCTTTGCTCACACCTCCCACTCCCGTTTCAATGGCCACCCTACCGTTTCCGTTTGTTCTCTTTTCTGACCGAGATACCCATCACAACTGGTTGGGTGTGGGGCCGTTTGAAGAGACGTCATATGACCATCATGACTGGGGAGAACTTGTTCCCAATTGGACCTTACCCCGTCTTGTTACCATTCCCTTTGGGCTTGATGCCCCTGTGTCCGTTTGTACCCCTATTGCGTGGCTTCCTCTGTCCGAGGATACCCCATGGCCCTCCCCTATCCCTTTTTCTCCGTTTTCACTGAACCCTATCGAAACCCCGACGGATTGGGCCCAAATGATGGGGCATGCCCATGCCACTTTTGAATCAGGCATCCAAAAAATGGTATTGGCACGTCGTGCACAGTATCACGACGTCCCTACCCCCCTCGTGCCCTCTATTCTTGGTTCGCTGTACCAACACAATCAGGGTGTGTATCGGCTCATCATGGCCCACAGCATGGATCATGGCATGGTGTCATTGAGCCCTGAGCCATTGTTTAGACGTCAGGGCACCACGGTACAAATCGATGCACTGGCCGGTACCCGTACGGCCAGTCAAGCACCCGATACCTTGACCACCCCCAAAAACAGGGCCGAGCATCAAGTGGTCTGCGATTGGATCACCCAACAACTGCATTCCCTCACCCCTTCCCTCAAAAGGGGGGAACAGCAGGTGCTTCAGTTGCAACATGTGGCCCATACCCGCACCCCATTTGACATTACCGATTGCCACCTTACCGATGACCAACTGATCCACCAACTGTTTCCTACCCCTGCCGTGGGAGGGCTGCCACGGGACACGGCCGTATCGTATTTGATGCAACACAACCAACCCGCCGGGTCGTTATACCGTGGGATCATGGGACTGGTCTGTCGCGATTGGTCCATTTGGGTGGTACTGATCCGATATGCCGAGTGGCATCATCGTACCTGGACCTTATATGCAGGGGCTGGCATCATGCCAGACTCTGATGCGACCGAAGAATGGCACGAAATCGAGGCCAAATGGAAACTGTATCGCGATGTCTTCGAATAGCCCCATGACCCAATATTGCCTGGCCCATGCCTGTATCGACACCTTGCAACGGTGTGGCATCACCGAATGGGGGGTGGCCCCTGGGTCTCGTGCCACCCCATTGGTGAGTGCCTTGTATCAGCAAGGTTGCTCACCCCTCTGTCATGCGGATGAACGCGGGCTTGGGTTTTGGGCCCTTGGCACAGCCAAGCATACTGGTCGTCCTGCGGTGGTGGTGGTCACCTCCGGTACTGCGGTGGCCAATTTATTACCCGCGGTGATTGAGGCCCACTATTCACAAACCCCCATGATCATCCTTACCGCCGATCGCCCCCATGATCAGGTGGGGGTTCATGCCAACCAAGCCATTGATCAATCCTCGCTGTTGCACCCGTTTGCCCGCACCATTGATTTGCCAGTACCCGCCACGGAGGCCATGGTACGGTATTGGGTGGATACCATGGCCTTTGCCACCGCCCATTCCGGGCCCATTCAGTTAAACTGTCGGATTCATGCCCCCTTTGACCTAGCCCTCCCCATGCCCACTGTCTTACCCGTCACCCAGTTGCATACCCATGATGCCACCCCTCCCTTGATGGTGACCGTGGGGCCCCATGATGTGGTGATAGTGGGACACATGCCCCCCCTTACCCTGCCCCAACGGCTGGCATTGGGGGCCCATTGGGCCACATCAGGCATACCGATCATCATCGATGGGCCTACCGTGGGAGAGCATCCGAATATGACACCCAGTTTTCCGGGACTCGATGTATCGGGGGCCTCGCGTCTGATTTGGGTGGGGGAACGGGTATTGTCCGTTGACTTACAATCCCAGATTCAATCATTTAAGGGGGAAGTATGCCATCTGGTTGCCAGTCCGCACTCCCATGACCCTGGCCATCGTAGTAAAACAGTGTGGGTGACCCCTTATACTGCGATTCGCTTCTCTCCGGTGATCTCGGCTTTTTCTCCCATGATAACCGCCCAATATGAGGCGTATGTGGCCCATCGGTCGTCTTTATTGGCCCGTTACCCTGATTCGGAATGGGCGTTGATTGACCGTGTGATGACCCAACGACCCGCGGGATGGGGGGGGCTCATTGGCAATAGCTTACCCATCCGTTGGTGGTCGTCGCTTAGAGACTTGTCCCAAGAATGGGTCATGAATCGGGGTGCCAGTGGGATTGATGGCATGGTGGCCACCGCCGCTGGGTTGTTAACCCATGGGCCGGTCATGGCTATTTTAGGCGATCAAACGGTACGGCACGATGCCAGCAGCCTCCCCCTTTGGCGTGGTCATGACGGCCTGTTGGTGATTGTCAATAACAATGGGGGGCGTATTTTTGACACCTTGCCCATTCGGTCTCATCCTGCCTGCGAGCCCCTGTTTGTGGCCCCTCATGACCAGGGATTTGAATGGGCATCCGCCTTGAGCGGGCTCCCGTATTGGGTGGCACGCACCCAAACCGAATTGGGGCAGTTGCTTCCGACCGCCCTTTCCCAAGGGGGAATCTTGGAACTGGCCATCAACCCATCGTCGGATACGGTGACCTGGTCCATGCTGGGTGCCAGACCATGAGTCGGCACGTTTGGTCGTGGGGCCTTGGCATGCTGATGCTGGTCTTGGGTATGGGGAACCTGGGGATCATGGCCTCCCCGCCCCTCTCAACGGCGGTGGTGGAACGGGTGGTCGATGGGGATACCTTGCGGGTGATCATGGACGGACAGAGTGAATTGGTACGCCTGATTGGGGTTGATACCCCCGAATCGAAGCCGAATCAAAAAGCCATACGGGATGCCCGTCGACAAGGAATCCCATTAAAAGCGGTGATACGATCAGGGATCGTGGCGACCCAGTTTACCCAGCAGCAAGTGAAGCCGGGGGATACCATTCGACTGGCGTATGACAGGCAGGAACGGGACCGGTACCATCGCTTGTTGGCCTACGTGTATACCGACAATGGCAAGATGTTAAACGCCACCCTGCTTGAGCACGGGATGGCAACCCCCATGCCCATTGCACCGAATACCCGATACCGGGCGTGGTTTGCGTCGTTGCACAAGCCATGAAATGGGTTGATCACGGGTTCAAGCAAAGGAACCAGAGGGGGCAAGAGAACACAAATTGGAAAGACGATGGCCAAGCGGTACCCCCATCTGAGCGGCGATGGGGCGTGACACACGTGGGTGAGGAGTCTCGATCATGGTGAATCGATGGTGGGTCATGGTGATGGGGGGCGTCGGGGTATGGGTACGGGTGGTGGTGTCATCGTGGGTACCGGGCCCAATGGGAACCCTTGCGATTAATGGGGTGGGCTCGCTGATGATGGGACTGGTGTACGGGATATGCCTCAAAAAGGGACTCTCGGTGCACCCTGCTATCACAGCGGGGTTTTTAGGCGGTTTAACCACATTTTCGGCGTTTTCTAGGGAGGGGGTCTTGGCCTTGCGTGCCTCGTGGGTCATGGGACTACTGTGGGTCGTCGGTTCGGTATTGGTGGGATTGGGAGGCTATGCGCTGGGGGAATGGTGGGGCATGCGCTAACCCGTTACCGATAGGGAAGGGCGTCACCATTAGGAACCCGGGTAAAAAGGCAGCACCCCTTGGCGGGGGCTTGAGGCGGGGGGCGGTTGCTCCCTGATACCTCTCCTTTTCCTTTCCCCTCTGGGTAGGTGGAATCTCACACAGCACGGCGTCTACCCTCACTCAAACGCTATCTTTCAAACCCGGATTCCCCACCTTGATAACAGGTCACATGTACGCCTTGATCATGTATGATGATGGGGTTTGTTACATTGACCATATCCCCACAAGGATCATCCAATGACCATTGATTGTGTACCCCCTACCCGCAAAACATTGCAAGGAACCCACTATATTGATTTATTCGCAGGCATTGGCGGGTTCCACCTTGCCATGGATGCCCACCAAGCCACTGTGTGTTTGCATCCGAATGGGACAAGTCGGCCGCCACTGTTTATCACGCCAATTTTGGCATGACCCCGTTTGGGGATATTACCAAAACAGCCGCTTCTGCCATCCCCCCTCATGAGGTTTTATGTGCAGGGTTCCCCTGTCAAGCCTTTTCGGTGTCAGGTAAGCAACAAGGGTTTAACGATACGAGGGGTACACTGTTTTTTGATATTGCACGCATTGTGGCCTATCATCAACCCAAGGTGGTGTTGCTTGAAAATGTCAAACACCTCGTCAAGCATGATCATGGGCGCACGTTGACGGTGATCATCACCACACTCTCTGAGCTGGGATATGATGTTTATTATCGCGTTCTGAACACCAGTCATTATGGCTTGCCCCAACATAGAGAGCGTTTGTATATGGTATGTTTTAAAAAACAATTACAAGTAAAAGGCTTTTTATTTCCATCCCCCATCGCAAAGCCAAGTATGCTCTATGATTGTATTGAACCCTCTCCCAACGCAAAAATAATCATGCGAGATGATATTAAGATTCAAAAAGACTTCATCCCACCCGTCACACTATTTGGTGACACCCAATGGCCGAATAAACCCGTTCAAATCGGAACGGTCAATAAAGGTGGACAGGGAGAACGCATTTACAGCCCCTATGGTCATGCATGTACCTTATCCGCCTATGGTGGGGGGGCTGGTGCCAAAACAGGGCTCTACTTGATAGACGGTGTGGTACGAAAACTAAGTCCCAGAGAATGTGCCAGGATACAAGGTTTCCCCGACTCATTTGTGTTAGATCAAAATCAAAACCAATCGTATAAACAGTTTGGTAACAGTGTGTCAGTATCGGTTATCCGTGCGATTATCACGCAAATAGGCCAGGTACTTTAAGATGAAAACCCGCCAAGAAATCGGTTCTTACACCGCAATCGGTGGGTTTAACAACGAACGTGAGATTGCCTCAAAATTGATCGGTATCGGCATGATCAAGAGGCCCAACAGTGGCTCGTCATCATGGGGTATCATCCAGAAAGAATTCAGCGATTGGTTGCACAGGTGATCCCCCCTCGTATTCATAAGGCCAGGGCCATCCAATTGGGAATGAGTGAGAAAACCATCGAAGAAACCATTGGGTTTAAAAAAGCCGATAGTCAGATTCGCATCGAGATCGTGGTAAATGACGTTTACTTGATTGAAACTATCTCGTTAAAAAAAGCCAATCACAATGCGGGTTATCATCAAGTGGATAAACGGTGCGTTGATCGCTATCAACGAATGTGGCATATTCCCCAGTCGGTGGTTGAAACACTCAAGCGTTTTACAGGGGAAACGGTACCTGTAAACACAGGCCATTTAAGGGATCCCAGGCGGCTTTTTTTAGATGAAATTGAGCGAGATAAGGTGGAAGACTGTTTGATGTTTTTTAACGACAACAAAGGCATGATCATCAGTGATGTATTAAGAGGCCGTGGACCGTTGTCAGCTGATTGGCTATTGGTCACAAAACAACATCGCAACCGGGTTGAATGGGTATTACACAACATCCATTTCGTGTGTCAGTTTTGTTCACAAGGCCCCACTACCATCACCACAAGGGGAAATTTAAAACTAGGTAGACTGACCATGCAACGAAAAGGGGGCACGCCCGATCCTACCAGTCTTCAATTCAAATTCAATCCATTGGCGTTATTTGATACCAACCCACATGACCCTGATATCATGGTGCCCCCTCCACCCCCACCCCACGGGACCGACCCTTTTAGGTCGCAACCCGCTCCACATAGTGTTTAAACCGATCCAAAATGGATTGCCACCCTTGTTGTTGCAACGCTTCAGGATGAACCGTCTCGGCTTCAAAGTGAATGGTCACGGTGGTCTGTTCGTCCCTAGTTGAAAATAAAATGCTAACCTTTCGGCCATCGGCAATGGTATACACCAACCGCTCGATTGGCATGACCTCGTCATAAACGGCCTCAAAATCAAATCCCATGGTCTGATCCCTCGATTCCATTCGAGCCGAATACCGACCCCCTACCCGTAACTCATTCGATGCACTGGGACAACACCAATCATCCGATGCCGCATTCCAATTGATAATATGCTCGGGCGCCGTATAACACGCCCACACGGTAGCACGATCCGCTTGAATCACCGTCTGAACAGTGATCATCATACGCTTACTCCTTTGTGCAGGGCTGGGATGCCCCACCGTCTTTTTGCACTGATTATAACGAGACTCACCGAAATCGCAAGATGACCCAGCCTCGGGTGACGGCTTTTGTGCCCCCCTCGCCACATGAGGGGCCTCCCCACCCAGTGCTCAGGGCAGCGGTTTGCACTGCCCGCCACCTGGGTGGGGGCTCCCCGATACTCAGTGACCACACCCGCCCAAGTTCAATACGAACCCCACCCCTTACACGATGCCTTCGATCATGTTATTCCCATCCCGTAACGGGGAATCCCCAAGATACACCCGATCGGATATGATAAACAGGCTGTATCCCCTGATGTTAACAAAGGTACCCCATGACACATTTTTCCCATCCCATGACCGTTAAAATGTACGATACCGATGCGGCCGGCATTCAATATTTTGCCAGTCAATTTCGATTTGCCCATGATGCATTTGAATCGTTAATGGCCCATCATGGCCTGTCGTTTCACACCATGATATCGGGTGGCGATGCCCTCTTTGTCATCGTACACGCCGATGCCGATTATTATCATTCCTTAACCGTGGGCGACCCCATTGTGATTGACCTACACGTGGCCCATATTGGCACCACCGCCTTTCGGTTGCATTACCAAGTCAAAAAAGATGGTCAACTCATGGGCCAAATGAACACTGTCCATGTGTGCATTCATCCTGCCACCCGTCAAAAACAACCCATCCCCACCAGCATTCGTGACCTGTTAGGCCAATACCTCGACCCATCATGAGCCACCCCACTGCCCCATTTTTGCCATCCACCCAATGGATCACCACCCAAGATGGCTCGGTCACCCTGATGGGCCCCCACCTTGAACCCTATCATTCGGTGCATGGGGCCCTCACCGAATCACAGCATGTGTATCAGCAAGCCGGCCTTGCCTATTGGCATCAACAACACCCTCACGCCACCACCTGCCATCTCTTGGAGGTGGGGTATGGCACCGGCCTGAATGCCAGTGTCGCCTGCACCCTGACCCGCCCGGGGGTATCGTTGCATTACACCGGCCTTGATCCCCATCCCCTTGATCCATCTACTTTATCCCCCCTCCTTCACTCACTCCCCACCCCTGTTGCCACCCAATTGGCTCAATTGAATGCCTTGTCTTGGGGCGATCGCCACGTACTCAGTCCTAGCCTTAGCATTCAAAAACACCCCCTGGCAGTTCAAGATTGGGTGCCTCACACCCCCATTGACGTGTTGTTCCTGGATGCGTTTTCTCCCACGCTCGATCCTGCCTTGTGGGACCCCACCTGCCTTGCATTGTATGCCTCATTCTTGCGATCGGGCGGGGTCTTGGTGACCTATTGTGCCAAAGGTACGGTGCGTCGCGGGTTGATGCAAGCGGGCCTAATCGTCACCCGTTTGCCAGGCCCACCCGGTAAACATCATATGCTACGGGGCATTCAGGTATGAACAGGCTGGCCTGCTGGCTTGGCCTGTTATGGCTGATCAGTGGGGGAATGGCACAGGGGTTAACCTATCAATATGTCGCCAAAATCGGGTCTGAGAATCAATTGACCCAACTGTTTTATGAGGGAAAAGAAATGGTGGCCGTGCGGTATTATGACAACGGCAACGTGATCAAGGAAGAAGGTCAGGTACCAGATGGCATTCACATTGGACAACTCAATGGTCGTATCATCGAAGAAAGCACTTACGCCAATGGCAAACGAAACGGCAAAACCGTCAAATACCACGACAACAATGCCATTAAAAGCACCTCATTTTATGTCGGTGATCAACTCGAGGGGGTCATGACCCAGTATGATGCCAATGGGGGTAAACTCTCCGATGTCACGTATCAAAATGGGGTGGAACATGGCACCTATTCTGCCTACTTTCCGACCGGGGCGATATCCCGGCGAGGCACCCTTCAAAAAGGAGCACTCGAAGGGGCCTATACCACCTATTACGAATCGGGGGTCACCAAAAACCATCGCATGTATCAGCGCAACCAACTCGATGGCCCCAATGAACAATACAACCCGCAAGGCCTGTTAATCCAACGGGCATTGTATCAGCAGGGACAATTGCATGGCCTCTTGCAACAATTCAATGACAAGGGCCTGCCGGTAATTGATGCGTTATTTGAATCAGGCAATATGATCCAACGATGGGTGTATCAACCGCCCGGACAATTGCATCTTATGGAATCGTTACAAAACAATCGTCGGCAGGGACGCACCGTCCAATACCGAGAAAATGGTGATATGGAGTGGGAAGGGTATTATGCCGACGGTCTTAAAGAGGGCATCGAAACCCACTATTTTAATGATGGCAATCCCGCCCAGGTGATACGCTACACCAAGGGAAAAAAAGACGGTACTGCGTTGTATTTTTCTGACAAAACAGGGTACCTCGAAATGGAAGTGGGATGGCAAGACGACAAAAAACGAATGGTCACGCGATACCTAGAAAATGGCACCAAAGGTATCACCCAATTGATCCCGCCTTATTAGGATTCCTGCCTCTCCTGCTACCTAAACTGGCTTAAAAAAATGGCCACACCCCCTATTGGGTCCCTTTTGACCCCCTACAGGTAACGGCCCTCATCTCCTGTTGATCCCCACTCTATACTTGACCCACCATTCGACCGTCTGTATCTAGCCCCCCCCTTCAGAAAGAAAGGGGTTGAAAAGTCGCAAAAGGCATCCTGGTATCCATATCATTCATTGGATTGACACAGCACCACACGATGCCCGGGGTTAAGGCGTGTGAGAAAGACGGGCCATATCGTCGGTTGCATGACTGGCCACCCAACCGAATAGGGGGTCTGTTGGGGTGCAATGGATCCACGATCCAAATGATAACGGGCCATGATCGATTCCCATGGTCCTCACCTCCCCCGCATCATGCCATGAACGAGTAGCAATCAGGTGGGGCCCACAAAGGGGCACCCTACCCCACACGCCATTGTCTGGGGTGGTGACGTATTCAAGACGGTTAGTACGCTTGGTATGACTTTTCTTCCATCATGTTTGACTGGGTTATCTCATTGATGGCCCGCTTTACCGCCGCCCGTTGGTCGTTGGTATGATACACCGACCGGGCCAATTGAATAAACGAATCGTCAAATACGTGGCGACGCTCGCACGCCCGAATATCATCTTCAATGGTCCATAATGTTTCATTGATGGCCTTTAATGAGGCTTTTAAGGTCAATACCTCGTCGGTTAATACCCCGGATGCGTGTAATACCTGACACAACGCGTCATGCTCAAATTGTATATTGCCACGCTTGGCCGGGTCGGTAATCTGAGTCAATTTGATTTCTAAAATGGTGACCTTATCAATCACTTCACCAATGGATACTGGTACGCTTAACATACTTCACTCACCTCAATTTAAAATGACATTTGGCCACATGGACCAAACGCTCTTGCCCAAACTGGGACAAAAACCGTTCCCTTGCTTCTTTGACGGCCGCACTGGCCCCACGAGGAAACACCATCTGAAACGTCTCGGCCAATCCCGCCATGGCATACAAAAACGCCGCCCTGGCCAACACACTGGCGGCGGCCACCCCCATGTTATCCTCGGCACGGGGTCGTTGTAACAAGGTGATGTCAATACCTCGCATCAGCAACGCCGATTGAATCAAGGTGTGGTGTCCAAACTGATCACACAGGGCATGGGTGGCTTTCACCTGAGACAACATATTTTCAATGACCCGACCATGACCCCATGCCAACACCTGGTTGAGGTTGGGAAACTTTTCATACACATCGTTGTATACCAAATTATTGAGCACCACCACCGAATGCGGACATGCCGCCCGTATTTTTTCTTCCATCATCAAAATAGCCGGTTCGGATAATGCCTTGCTGTCTTTCACACCCAGGGTGCGTAAATACGCCGTGCGCTCCGCATCCACATACACCCCGGCAATCACCAGCGGACCGAAGTAATCCCCTTTGCCTGATTCATCAACCCCAATCAAGGTGTCCGGGTCACCCGTGGATTGGGGCCTCACCAACGGCCCGACCGACACCGCACGGGGGGTCGGGGTGATGTGAGTGACCTGTTCAAACACCCGCTCGAGCTTGTCGGCCAGTGACGGGTCTCCCACTTGAGACAAATCGAGGCGACGGCCTTTTTTGCCATCATACACCCGCACCAACCCATTTTGCTGACCCCAAAACACCAAAAATTGGATGCCGTATTGGATATCACGATGCGGGTTGACCACGAACCCTTCCGCTGTTAAGGCCGATTTTAAGGTCGCATATAACTCATGTAATGACAATCGACCACACCGAAATATCCACTTGATGGGTGGCTTTTTGTATCCGAAACACCCCCACCTGGGGGGTCTCCTCACACAAGGATACAATCCAATACTGCATATGGGGATCAGAAAACAGACGTAAATCTTCGGCCGATAAGCGGGCCGGTGTTTCGGGATGGGAATGATAAACCCCCATCAATTGAATCCCTGCCGCACGGGCTTTTTTTAACACCTCAAATTGTTCTTTTGGATCAAATGTAAAATGATCGGTGGCGTGATCGTGATTGACCATGGGAAAACAATGGGTGATCAGGCCGTCATGGCCACCCAAATACCCACACGCCTCAATCGGGGCTCGGGCCACACAATCATCGATCATGTGCTGGTACTGATCGCGTGCTATTTTCACTACTTCAGGTCGCATACAGGGCCTTCTTCATCCACCAATTCGGTGATGCTAGGGGTGGCAGAACAAATCGGGCAACGGGCTTGACGACGAACGGTCACTTGCCGAAAGGTCATGGTTTTGGCATTGAATGTTAACAATCGATCGGTTAATAAGTCCCCTACCCCCGTGATCCATTTGAGCACTTCTGCGGCTTGAATGGTGCCCAACATACCCGCCACGGCCCCCAACACCCCCGCTTGCGAGCAAGTGGGTACCGCATTTTTGGGTGGTGGGGCTTTAAACACACACCGATAACAGGCCGATTGGCCAGGCAACACCGTCATGGTTTGCCCATCAAATCGTAAAATACCACCATGAGAAAAGGGCTTTTTTTCCATCACACACGCATCGTTGATCAAAAATTTGGCCGCAAAATTGTCGGTGCCATCCACCACCATGTCGTATTCGCGAATCAAGTCCCGAATGTTCCCACTATGCACCATGTCCTGAATGGGTATGACCCTCACATCGGGATTCATCGCTCGAATTTTTTCGGTAGCCGATTGCACCTTTGCTTTGCCAATGTCAGGGGTAAAATGAATGACCTGACGCTGCAAATTGGTCAGATCCACACAATCCCCATCTACTATTCCCAATGTCCCCACCCCAGCGGCTGCCAAATACAAGGCGATCGGAGCACCCAAGCCACCCGCCCCAATGATCAAAATGCGTGCTTGTACTATTTTTTCCTGACCCTTCCCCCCCACATCAGCTAAAATAATGTGGCGAGAATAGCGTTCAATTTGATCATCGCGTAACATGGTTATGCACTCCTAAAAAAATCACCAATTAAATCGTCTAGTGTTTCAATTCCCACCGACACCCTCACTGTTCCATCATACACCCCTGCCATGGCACGGCGTTCAGGGCTCGCCTCACGATAAATGGTACTCGCAGGATGGATAATCAAGGTTTTGGCATCACCCAAATTAGACGCCCGACGGACCAATTGTAATGAATCAATGAGAGCAAAGGCATCTGACTTGGATGCGGTTTGACACGTCACAATGGCCCCGCCCCGCCCCCCGTACCAAGTGCCGATGGTGTCTGCGTCGGGATGAAGGGAGAGGCCAGGATAGGTCACCGATTGAATGAGGGGATGCTCTGACAATGCCACGGCCAAACCCAAGGCATTGTCACAATGCCGCTGCATGCGCAATGCCAACGATTCCATCCCCAACATGATCAAATGGGCGTTCATGGGAGATAAACATGACCCCGTATGGGTGGTCACACCTTTCTTCATTGCCGCCATAAACCCATAAGCCCCAAATCGTTTAACTGATTGTTTCACCAATGGGGCATGTGAGCAGGTCCAGTCAAATGTCCCCAAATCCACTGCGATTCCGCCAATGGTCCCCCCGGTTCCTGATACATACTTGCCCATGCAGTTGACCGACACATGGGCCCCCATCTGACGCAACGAGGCCAAATAAGGGGTGGTCAGTGTGTTGTCCACCACCAACGGAACCCCCCGTGATGCGGCCAACGATGACAAGGCTGGTATATCGGCCACATCCAATTTGGGATTGGAAATCGATTCGACAAAGAACAACCGGGTCCGGTCTTGACACGCCGATTCCCATGCCCCTTTATCGCGACCCTCTACCCATGTGACCCCTATCCCACGCCGACTGAGCACCTCATCAAATAACGTCAATGTCCCCCCAAACAACCCCGAAGAGGCCACCATGTGATCGCCGGATTCGCACAGGGTTTCAACCACCGCCACAATGGCCGCCATACCCGATGAATACGCCGCACCTGCCAAGCCGTTTTCTAGCTGCACATATCGTGCTTCTAAGGCGGCAACGGTGGGATTGGAAATACGTGAATACACATGACCTAGCTGACGGCCGGCAAAGACATCTTCCAAGTCCGCGGCCGTATCATACGAAAAAGAGGCACTTTGAATAATGGGCACCGCAGTGGGAACGCCGTTTCCCTGTGTCTGGCAACCGGCATGAATGGCCTTTGTTTCAAATCCCCACGTCATTGTCCCCCACCCATAAAATATAAAAATTCCACTGTATCTCCCTCATGAAGACCCGTGGTTTCAAATGCCGTGCGATCGAGAATATCCCCGTTCAGTTCCACCGACACCATATCCGGCATCTCAACTTTCTTGTGAGACAACACCCCCAGTACCGTTAGCCCATCTGGGATTACTTCAACGTGTCCATTAATGGTGACATTCATCACATGACTCCTTACTTAAACATAACGGTGCTCAAATACCGTTCCCCCACATCACACAAGATGGTCACAATGGTTTTGCCGTTGAATTCAGGTCGTGCGGCCACCCGCAAGGCCGCCACCACATTGGCCCCTGCAGAAATTCCCACCATTAAGCCTTCTTCTCGGGCCAATCGACGACCCATGTCGAGGGCCTCATCATTGGTCACTTGCACCACTTCATCTACCAGCGATTGGTCGAGGTTTTGAGGAATAAACCCGGCCCCTATTCCCTGAATCATGTGGGGTCCTGGGTCACCACCCGATAACACGGGAGAGTCAGCCGGTTCGACCGCAATGGCTTTAAACGATGGTTTTTGTGACTTAATAAAACGTGCCACACCCGAAATCGTGCCCCCTGTTCCGACGCCAGCCACAATGGCGTCCACCTGACCTTCGGTATCACGCCAAATTTCTTGGGCAGTGGTGCGACGGTGAATGTCTGGGTTGGCAGGGTTATTAAATTGATGGGGAATAAAGGCATCAGGTAACGAATTGGCTAATTCTTGTGCCCGCTGAATGGCCCCTTTCATACCCAAATGGGCAGGGGTTAATTCGAGTTCGGCCCCAAACGCTTTGAGCATGGCCCGTCGTTCTATACTCATGGACTCTGGCATGGTTAAAATAACCCGATACCCCTTCACCGCACAGGCCAAGGCCAACGCAATACCGGTATTCCCACTGGTGGGCTCCACAATCACCGACTGAGCATGCAACAAGCCCGCTTCCTCCGCAGCCGTAATCATCGCCAAACCAGGCCGATCTTTGACTGACGAACATGGGTTCATAAACTCACACTTGCCCAACACCGTGGCCCCGAGTCCATTGGCCACACGATTGAGACGCACCAATGGGGTGTTTCCAATTAAATCAAGTACTGAATTGGCAATTTTCATGATCGCTCCTTTCCTTCATCCCCACTCAGCCCACGACCCCTCACACTTACCTTCCAAGAGTAAACCACCCATAAAAAAGAATCAATATCTAGTAAACCGATTTGAATAATAGGATAAGAAACAATCGTTGCATCAGTTGCCCTCATCCCATGTGGTGGGGATGCGGGGGGGGCCTGCCCATCGACAATTGGCTGGTCATTGTGGGTATTCATATTGGTCATGGTGTACCTGGCATCGGGCATGCGATGGCGTGAGTGATCGGCGTGGGTAATGGGTCAGGACCCAACACACCGCATGCTCAAAAAAACCTCTCACGCCATCATCCCCTTTTTGTCATGAGGCATCATGATGGTCAATGGCGGTCTTGTGCGATGGTGAGTGCCCCCCCCAACGATACCCTCACCCTTTGGTTGGGGAGGGTATCACGCACCCCCTGTTATCGTGTGGGTTGCAGGGCTTGGACCGCCTGGCGGAGCGACTCAACCGATGCCTTGAGGGCATCGATCTCTGCCGCTTGTTTTTTGAGCAACTCCGTTTCGAGGTTAAGTGGCAGAATGGCCACCCGCACCAATTTGACCCCCTCATTGGCATTGCCCTCCCAAGCTTGACCAATGGCACGGGGAATATCATTTGGGGTTAGTTGTGAAAGGGGTCGTGCCACGGCTACCCCATCATTGTTCCCACTTGCCAGCACAATGTCACCCGCTTGAACGGGGCCCCTGATTTGGGTTGCCACCTGACCAACAAATGCCACCGGGCTGTGATCCCCATTGAGCTCTGCCGGATCGTACACACCCAGCACCGCATACTGAAAACTAACCACCATCACACGATCGGCATCGTGGGTATCCAACGATATCCGCCCATTTTTCACCCCCACCACGCACCCTTTTGGTACCACCATTTGACTATCTCGATGTCCCAGCCGCTCAGCAAAATCACCGGCAAAGGCGATAAGGTTTCCGGAAACATCACCCAAAAATACGGGGCGTTGGCTATGCATATTGGTTCCCGTGAATGATCGCATGATAATAACTGGACGAATGGGAGTATTATAGCCGCTCCCCTCATAAAAACCCTCCGTAGAACCAGCATACGCCATTTCTAATAAATTAGTGGTAGGAGAATTGGTTTGGCTCAATACGATCTGAAGTGAGCCTAAATGGCCCTTGATGTATCCGGGTGAATTAACGGTGAGAGAGGCAGACGGAATACTGAAAAGTGGTAAAGCCCCAACAATAGGATGAGAATAAGACACATAAACACCAGGCGATGGTACGGATGCACTAAGATCACTCTTATTGGTAGTGGGGAATTGCAACCGAATCTGGCCGATAATCTCATGACGTGTGGATGAAGAAAATCCTGGTGTGTAAGCATTCTTATTAGGGAACAGTGATAAATCACCAATCAGTAACCGCCCGGATACCCTTGTATTCCCACTTACATTGAGATTCCCGGTTACCGCCAAACTGTTCGCTCGGGCGGCATTGATCTCCGCTGTGCCCAAGCTCGTGATTCCCGTCACGCCCAAGGTGCCCACCAAGCTCGTATTGCCCGTTACCAATAAGTTGCCACCCACGCTCGCATTATTGGTTACCGCCAAACTATTCGCTCGGGCGGCGTTGATTTCTGCCACGCCCAAGGTTGTCTGACCCGTCACACCCAATGTCCCGCCCACGCTTGCGTTATTGGTCACCGCCAAACTATTCGCTCGGCCGGCATTGATTTCCACTGTGCCCAAACTCGTCATCCCCGTTACGCCCAAGGTGCCCGTGATCGCTGTGTTCCCCGTCACATTAAGATTCCCGGTCACCCTCGCATTGCCCGTTACCACCAACGTTGACACCGTCGCCACGCCCCGTATCGTCGCATCGCCCGTTACCGCCAAACTGTTCGCTCGGGCGGCATTGATCTCCGCTGTGCCCAATGTCGTGATTCCCGTCACGCCCAAGGTGCCCACCACGCTCGTATTGCCCGTTACCAATAAGTTACCACCCACGCTCGCATTATTGGTCACCGCCAAACTGTTCGCTCGTGCAGCATTGATCTCCGCTGTTCCCAATGTCGTGATTCCCGTCACGCCCAAGGTGCCCACCAAGCTCGTATTGCCCGTTACCAATAAGTTACCACCCACGCTGGCATTATTGGTCACCGCCAAACTGTTCGCTCGGGCAGCATTCATCTCCGCTGTGCCCAATGTCGTCATCCCCGTCACGCCCAAGGTGCCCACCAAGCTCGTATTGCCCGTTACCAATAAGTTGCCACCCACGCTCGCATTATTGGTCACCGCCAAACTGTTCGCTCGTGCGGCATTCATCTCCGCTGTGCCCAATGTCGTCATCCCCGTCACGCCCAAGGTGCCCACCAAGCTCGTATTGCCCGTTACCAATAAGTTACCACCCACGCTGGCATTATTGGTCACCGCCAAACTGTTCGCTCGTGCAGCAT
>Ga0192647_100093_pt1 | contig 54431 bp, 53 predicted proteins | sample LauGreFa1BDMLBSN_2_FD_133046 | JGI IMG/M metagenome (GOLD analysis project Ga0192647, IMG submission 133046) | Freshwater lake microbial communities from Lake Michigan, USA - Fa13.BD.MLB.SN - reassembly | ecosystem: Environmental > Aquatic > Freshwater > Lake | place: Lake Michigan, USA... | reverse complement strand
CCATCTCCGACGAAGTAGACTTCACCGTCTTGGCCACCAAGTGAGACTGAGAGAATTTTGGGGAGAGCATGAGTGAGGTAACAGGCACTTCGCGAGTAAAACGGGGCATGGCCGAAATGCTCAAAGGTGGCGTCATCATGGATGTGGTGAACGCAGAGCAAGCGCGTATCGCAGAAGATGCAGGCGCAGTTGCTGTCATGGCGCTAGAGCGAGTACCTGCTGACATTCGGGCGCAAGGCGGAGTGGCGCGTATGTCTGACCCTTCAATGATTGAAGAGATTCAAAAAGCTGTCTCAATTCCAGTAATGGCCAAAGCGCGAATCGGACACTTTGCTGAAGCACAGATTTTGCAGGAGCTTGGCGTTGATTACATCGACGAATCAGAGGTGCTTACTCCGGCAGATTATGAAAATCATATTGATAAGTGGAACTTCACCGTTCCATTTGTCTGTGGTGCAACCAATCTAGGTGAAGCGCTTCGACGAATTAATGAGGGCGCTGCCATGATCCGTTCAAAAGGCGAAGCTGGCACAGGTGATGTTTCAAATGCGACAACGCACATCCGAAAGATAACTGGTGAAATAAGACGGCTCACTGCGATGCGTGAAGACGAACTTTATGTTGCAGCAAAAGAACTGCAGGCACCATTTGCTCTTGTAAAAGAGGTAGCAGAAACAGGAAAGCTCCCGGTGGTTCTATTTACTGCTGGCGGAATCGCGACACCCGCTGATGCATCGATGATGATGCAACTCGGAGCAGATGGTGTATTTATCGGCTCAGGAATTTTCAAATCAGGAAATCCAGCCCAGCGCGCATCTGCTTGCGTCAAAGCAACAACATTCTTTGATGATCCTAAGGTAGTTGCCGAGGTATCTCGCGGATTAGGTGACGCCATGGTTGGTATCAACGTCTCTGATATTCCCGTCCCACATCGTCTTGCTGAGCGCGGTTGGTGAAAAAACGAGTTGGAGTTCTCGCGCTCCAAGGTGATGTGCGAGAGCATTGTTATGCAATTCAAAAATCTGGCGCCTTAGATTCCTTAGTGCGCCGGCCAGATGATTTAAAAAGTATTGATGCGTTAATTTTGCCTGGTGGGGAATCCACGACTATTGGAAAATTACTTCACATTTTCTCTCTTTTTGATCCTTTGAAAGATGCGATCAGGGAAGGCTTGCCAGTTTTCGGAACGTGTGCGGGCATGATTCTCTTAGCGAAAGAAATCCTTGACGGGAGCTCAGACCAAGATTCCCTCGCGGCAATGGATATCACCGTGCGCAGAAATGCCTTTGGTCGGCAAGTGGATTCCTTTGAGAGCGAATTGGATTTACAGTCAATCGATGCAGGTTTGGTCACTGCGATTTTTATTCGTGCACCTTGGATAGAAAAATATAGTTCAGATGTAGAGGTAATTGCTTCTGTAGAAAGTAATTCAGGGATCCATCCTGTCCTTGCACGACAAGGTCGCTTGTTGGCAGCCTCATTCCATCCAGAGATTGTTCTTGGCGACCGGTATGGCGTTCACGAGTATTTCATTAACAAAGTAGCAAGTTAGCCCGCGGATTCGTACAATTAGGGCTCGATAGATATTTAGGAGCATTTATGTCAGGTCATTCCAAGTGGGCAACGACCAAGCACAAAAAAGCGATTCTCGACTCTCGTCGTGCAAAAACTTTCGCTAAGTTAATTAAAGCGATTGAGGTTGCTGCTCGAACAGGGGGCGCAGATCCTGCCGGTAACCCGACGCTTTTCGATGCACTGGCTAAGGCGAGAAAGAGTTCCGTGCCATCGGACAATATCGATCGTGCAGTGAAACGTGGCGCTGGACTTGAATCAGGTGGCGCAAACTGGGAAACAATTATGTACGAGGGCTATGGACCAAATGGCGTTGCGTTGCTCATTGAATGTTTGTCAGATAATCGAAATCGCGCCGCAGGTGAGGTTCGATTAGCGGTTACGCGAAACGGCGGCACAATGGCCGATCCAGGTTCGGTTTCATACTTATTTGGACGCCGTGGTGTAATCATCGTAAAGAAGAGTGCGGCAGTAACCGAGGATGCTCTAATGAACATCGTTATAGATGCGGGCGCAGAAGAGATAAACGATTTAGGTGAGAATTTCGAAGTTGTCTCTGATCCTTCCAGTATGGCTTCGGTTCGTAAGTCGCTCGATGAGGCAGGAATTGAATATGAATCAGCAGATACTCCTTTCCTGCCCACGGTATCGGTGCCACTAGATAGCGAGGGTGCAAGTAAAGTTTTTAAGCTCATCGAGGCAATCGAAGATTGTGATGACGTTCAGAATGTCTACGCCAACTTCGACATTTCCGACGAAGTGATGGCTACTCTGTAGCAATGAAGGTATTGGGGATAGACCCTGGACTCACCCGTTGCGGGGTAGGAGTCCTAACAGGTAATCCCGGCAAAGCGCTTAATTTCGTGGAAGTTGGTGTGATAACCACCGCGCCTACTTTGCCACTTGCAGAGCGACTTCATGCCATTAATGAGGGGTTATCCGAGTGGATTGATCGCCACCAACCGGATGAAATCTCAGTCGAAAGAGTTTTCGCCCAAGCCAATCGTCGCTCCGCCATGGAGACTGCCCAAGCTGCTGGTCTGGCTCTTACTTTGGCTGCAGCGCGCAATATTCCAGTCACTTTACATACGCCCAGTGAAGTGAAAGCTGCGGTTACGGGATCTGGCCGCGCAGATAAGGCACAAGTTGGTGAGATGGTGCGTCGATTGCTTCGACTGAAAGAAGTGCCACAGCCAGCAGATGCGGCAGATGCTCTAGCTCTAGCAATCTGTCACATATATCAAAGCCCAATGCGCGCAAAAATTGGAGCAAGCAAATAATGATTGCAACCTTGCGTGGAAAAGTTTTAGGAGTAAACGATCAATCATTGATTGTCGATGTTAATGGGGTCGGGTTCTCTGTAATGGTTACACCGACAGTCCGCGGGCAGGCTGAGATTGGCAGCGAATTATTCTTACACACTGCTCTACTTGTTCGGGAAGATGCCTTCACATTATTTGGCTATCAAACCATTGCTGAGCGAGAAACATTTCTCCTCTTGCAAACAATATCTGGGATCGGACCAAAAGTTTCACATGCCATTTTAAGTTCACTCTCGCTCAATCAGTTGATATCAGCAATAAGTTCTTCGGATAGTAAATCCCTAGAAAAAGTCTCAGGATTGGGAAAAAAAGGTGCCCAGAGAATTATTCTTGAACTTAAAGATAAAGTTGAGAGTGTCATTGGGGGCGATGGAAGTGGAGAAAGAAAACTTATATCGAATAACCCGGCAGCTCTCTCTGTTGCAGAAGCGCTCGCAGGCCTTGGTTTTAATGCACGCGAAATAGAGCATGCGCTCGAGATTGTGCAGGCAAGCTCAGCGGATTCGGTTGAGGCAAAGTTAAAAATAGCGTTAACTGCCCTACAAAGTGGCGGTCAAGGCAATTTCAGACAGCAAGCAAACGGAGCAAGCCGTGAGTGAAGACCCGATTCTCTCTCCACATTCGGTAAGTGACGATGTAGGTGTAGAAGGCGCGCTTCGGCCGCGAAATCTCCAGGAGTTTATTGGTCAACGACGAATCAAAGATCAATTAGGACTTGTGTTGGCAGCTTCGAAAAAACGTGGCCATGTTGCCGATCACATACTGCTAGCAGGTCCGCCTGGTTTGGGTAAAACAACTTTGGCCCATATTGTTGCTGAAGAGATAGGCGCAGGAATTCGTTTGACGAGCGGTCCGACTTTGCAACGAGCTGGAGATGTTGCCGCAATTCTCTCATCGATAACAGAGGGTGAAATTCTTTTTATCGACGAGATACATCGAATGTCTCGACCTGCAGAAGAGATGCTTTATTTGGCGATGGAAGACTTTCGAGTAGATATCATCGTTGGTAAAGGTCCAGGAGCGACAGCAATCCCGCTAGATCTGCCACGCTTTACTCTGATTGGTGCAACAACTCGCGCTGGTTTACTGCCAAGCCCACTTCGCGATCGTTTTGGTTTTACTGCCCAACTAGATTTCTATGAGAGCTCAGAGTTGCAAGAAGTTGTGGCTCGTAGCGCTGAGCTTCTACAGATGAATATTGATACTAAAGCGCTCATCGAAATAGCTGGTCGCTCCCGTGGCACTCCGAGAATTGCAAACCGCCTTCTTCGCCGAGTGCGTGATTACGGAGAGGTTCATGTTTCAGGTCGCGGGTTAACCCAAGAGAATGTTCGAGCAGCCCTAGAACTTTATGAAGTTGATGCTTTAGGACTTGATCGACTCGATCGCGCGCTACTGCTGGCTCTCATAGAGCGTTTTAATGGGGGACCGGTTGGACTCTCCACGATGGCAATGTCGGTGGGTGAAGAGAGTGAGACGATTGAAAGCATCTGTGAGCCATTTTTGCTTCGATCGGGATTGCTGGCGAGAACGCCACGCGGTCGAATAGCCACCCCCGCCGCTTGGCTCCATTTAGGGCTTACTCCTCCAACCTCAGGTGAGCAGATGCTCGGTTTTGGTGATTAGACCCAGGTAGAAAAGGCCTCTAGACTTCCCGCTTGTGTCTACCTCCACCTCACGGCCAGGTCGCGCTCTTGTCGCCCTTCTGGTCATTCTCATAGCTGGCGCCTCCGTAATTTTCCTCCAAGGAACGACCAAAATTCGATTTGGCCTTGACCTTCAGGGGGGAACGAGCGTCGTCCTACAACCTCGTGTCGATGGGGCTAGTGGTTCGGTAACTGCGTCATCAATCGATCAGGCTGTCTCGATTATTCGCCAGCGCGTCAACTCTCTTGGTGTTGCAGAGAGTGAAGTGGTTGCCCAAGGAAGCGGTATTAACCGCCAGATAATTATTTCAGTTCCTGGTGAATCAGGGGAGCGGGTCGTTGACCTCGTTGGTCAAACCGCAGAGCTTCGATTTCGTCAGGTACTGGCAGTAGGAAGTGCAGTTGAGGCGCCGGCAGCGCCCGCGCCAACTCCAACGAGCGCCGCTACACCTGCTCCTTCAGGGAGCAAGTTAAATAAGAGCGCACCTTTCCTCTCTAATCCTTCGCCAGCGCCGTCGCCACTTGTTACACCTAATACACCCGCACAACCTCAGGTAGCTACACCTGCAGATGCGCAGATCAGCGACGAGTTGTCACAACAATTTGCAAAACTTGATTGCACCAACGAAGAAAACTTGGTTGGTGGCAGCGATGATCCAGATAAGCCCTTGGTGACATGCGATCGAGATGGAGTAAGTCGATATGTACTTGGTCCAGCAGAGGTACTTGGCCGTCAAGTGCGAACAGCGACAGCAGGAATTGATCAACAAGGTACCGGTGGCTGGTTCGTTTCCCTGGCTTTCAACAAAGAGGGAACGAAGAAATTTGGCGAAATCACACAGCGCGTCGTTTCATTGACGCCTCCACAAAACCAGGTTGCTATCGTCCTTGATGGGTTAGTGGTTTCGTCACCTCGAATCATTGATGCAATCTTGGGTGGTCAAGCTCAGATAACAGGGAACTTCACACAACAAGAGGCAAGCGATCTCGCTAACGTCTTGAAATATGGCTCGTTGCCGTTGGCCTTTGATCGTGGAGAGGTGCAGCAAGTTTCGCCAACTCTAGGTAGCGATCAATTGCGCGCGGGAATTCTCGCGGGGGCTCTTGGTCTCTTGCTGGTAATCATTTATTCATTCTTCTATTACCGAGCACTTGGCATCGTGACTGTGGGTTCATTGGCTTTAGCGGCACTCTTATTGTGGATGGCAGCAATCATTCTGGGTGAGAATTTAGGATTCACTCTGACTCTGGCCGGTATTGCCGGAACCATTGTTGCAATTGGTATTACGGCAGACTCATTTATCATTTATTTTGAACGTCTCCGTGACGAAATTCGAGAGGGTAGAACCTTCCGATCGGCGGTAGAGAGCGCATGGATTCGCGCTCGAAGAACAATCATTATTTCTGATGTTGTGTCGCTCATTGCAGCGACCTTGCTCTTTATCTTCGCTATCGGCGGCGTGCGTGGCTTTGCCTTCACCCTTGGCTTGACTACCATCATCGATCTATTAATTATTTTCTTATTCACCAAGCCACTCATTACCGTACTGGCAAAGGTGCCATTCTTTGCAAATGGACATCCACTCTCAGGGCTGGATGCTCGACGCGTTATCCGAGGAAATGCCGGAGGTAAGCAGTCATGACCACGAAAGTTTCTTTTGGTGATCGCCTTTATCGCGGCGAAAAGTCAATAAATTTCGTCAACAATCGCAGACGTTGGTACTCGCTCTCTGCGGCTCTAATAATTGCCTCTATTTTTGCTCTTGGCGCAAAAGGTCTTGAGCTCGGAATCGAATTCAAAGGTGGCTCAGAGTTTGTTCTAAATAAGGCGGGCATCACAGTTCCTGAAGCTCGCGAAGCTATGGATAAGGCAAATGTCCCTGGTGAACCTATTGTGCAAACTGTGGGCGATAGCAAAGTTCGAATTCAGACTGGTGCGCTCTCCAATGTGGAATCTGCGCGAGTGCTCGATGTCCTTTCGACTACATTCTCGATTGCTAAAGCTGACATTGATACCCGATTAATTGGTCCGTCGTGGGGCAAGGAAATTACGCGCAAAGCGACCACGGCATTGGTGGTATTCCTCTTAATCATTATTATCTTCTTATCAATTACTTTTGAGCCAAAAATGGCCATTGCGGCAATCATCGCGCTGTTCCATGATGTGTTTATCACGGTTGGTATTTATGCATTGATTGGCTTCGAAGTTACTCCAGCAACGGTCATTGGCTTCCTAACCATTTTGGGCTATTCGCTTTATGACACTGTTGTTGTTTTCGACAAAGTTCGTGAGAACACTCGTGGTATCGCCGGAAGCTCTCGATCAACTTATTCGGATGCTGCAAACTTGGCTGTTAATCAAACTCTCGTTCGCTCAATCAATACTTCGATTGTTGCGCTCCTACCGGTAGGGGCAATTCTCTTTGTTGGCGCTGGCATTTTGGGCGCAGGAACACTCAAAGATCTAGCACTTGCGTTGTTTATTGGATTAGCAGTTGGTACTTACTCTTCGATTTGCGTTGCTACTCCGTTTTTGGCGGCGATGCGTGAACGTGAGCCTGCGATGCGCGCGCTCGCAAAAAGAGTTGCGAGTAAGACAAACAGAGAGGTCTCGACCGCCCAAGGGGGAGTAACTAGCGCCAATCCTGTTAACGAGGTGCGCGGTCCACGAAATCAGCCAAAGCGGCAAGGTAAGTCCAAGCCGGGCAAGAGCAAGAAAAAGCGTTAACTTCACCGTAGGCGTACGCTTAATGCACGACGGAGCAGAGAGCGTTTACGTGGAGTTAGTGCATATGGCAGGCAAAGAAGTTACTTCTGGGGAAGTGGCACCTTAATATGGCCAACGAAACCATCATCGCGCCTCTACTTGCCTCTCTTGAATCGCAGGGCGTAGATCGCCAAACAATTGTCCGCGCCTTTGAAGTTGCTGTAGAGGCTCATGCTGGTCAATTGCGAAAATCAGGCGAGCCATATATCACCCACCCAGTGGCTGTTGCCGAAATTCTGGGCGAGCTGGGAATGAATACCCCAACGATCGTTGCAGCTTTACTTCATGACACTGTAGAAGATACTCCCTACTCATTAGTTCAATTGCGCGCTGATTTTGGCAGCGAGGTTGCTGATTTGGTTGATGGTGTCACTAAACTCGATCGAGTTATCTATGGTCCAGATGCTGAAGCTGAAACTGTTCGAAAAATGGTTATTGCGATGTCCAGAGATATCAGAGTTCTTGTCATAAAACTTGCAGATCGTCTTCACAATGCGCGTACTTGGAAGTTTTTGAGCGAAGAGACTGTTTTAAGAAAAGCACGCGAGACTCTTGATATATACGCACCCCTTGCTCATAGATTAGGTATGAACGCCATTAAATGGGAGTTAGAGGATCTCTCATTTGCTGCTTTGGAACCTAAGAAATTTGATGAGATTACAAGATTGGTCGCGCAACGCCAGAGTGAACGGAAAGATCATACCGATAAGGTGATTGCGGAAATCAAAGAGCAGTTATCTGAGGAGTTTGAAGCCGTTGTAACGGGTAGATATAAACATTATTTCTCTATCTATCAGAAGATGGTAGTTCGAGGGCGCGAGTTCAATGAAATTTATGATTTAACCGGAGTTCGCGTTTTGGTAAACGATGTGAAGGATTGTTATGGGGTTCTCGGAGCGATTCACGCGCATTGGAGCCCTGTGCCAGGTCGTTTTAAGGACTACATAGCGATGCCAAAATTTAATCTTTACCAATCGCTACATACAACTGTGATTGGGCCCGATGGGCGGGCAATTGAAATCCAAATCAGGACGCACGAGATGCATCGTCGCGCTGAGTTTGGTATTGCGGCGCATTGGAAATATAAATCTGGTAATCGGGGCGCTAATGAACCTGAGATGGCTTGGCTTAAACAACTTCATGAATGGCAGAAAGAGACTGCAGACCCTGAAGAGTTTCTCGAATCGCTCCGTTTTGATTTAGGGACACCGGAGGTATTTATTTTCACGCCAAAGGGAAGTGTGATAGCGCTTCCCGCCGGTTCGACTCCAGTTGATTTTGCTTATGCGGTACATACTGAAATTGGTAATCGCTGCGTGGGTGCAAAAGTTAACGGGCGTCTGGTTTCTTTGAGTACCACGCTTGGTAATGGCGATGTCGTTGAAGTGGTGACGAGCAAGGGTGAAGGTGCAGGAGTCGGTCCGAGCCGAGATTGGCTCAATTTTGTACAAAGTCCCCGAGCGCGGTCGAAGATCAAAGCTTGGTTTACCAAGGAACGGAAAGAAGAGGCGATCGACGCTGGCAAAGAATCCATTGCCCGTCAACTTCGAAAACAAGGCGCCCCGCTACAGAAGATATTTGCCGGACAATCTCTTCTCGAACTTGCCCATGAACTGAAATACCCAGACATTACAGCTCTCTATGCCGCGGTTGGCGATGGACATATCAGCGCAGCCTCTGTTGTCGAGAAACTTCTCAACCTGTTGGGTGTAGAAGAACAAGAGTTTGCAAGCCTCGATGTGAACGTAGGTGCTTCAAGTTCGCGAAAGCGTGTTAGTGATAGCGGAGTTGAAGTAATAGGAGTTGATGATTTACTGGTAAAACTTGCTCGGTGCTGCACCCCAGTTCCTGGCGATGAGATTACTGGATTCATCACTAAGGGCAGCGGGGTTTCCGTGCACCGCCAGGATTGTATAAATGTTGGAGATTTACAGGAGCATCAAGGGGATAGATTTGTTTCGGTTCGATGGACACCAGGAGCAAATTCGATCTTTCTTGTTAATATCCAAGTTGAAGCGCTCGATCGCGCGCGATTACTCTCAGACGTTACCCGCGCGCTCTCCGATAATGCGGTAAATATCCTCCACGCATCCGTTTCCACCGCAAAAGATCGCACAGCATTCTCTAAATTCACTTTCGAGATGGCCGACGCAAGTCATCTAGAGGCAGTGCTTAAATCCGTGCGCGCTGTTCCAGGTGTGTACGACGTTTACCGGGTCACAAATAACTAGAGGCGGGTTGTAATTAGGAGAAGGTTGCCAATGAGCGTTGCGCTTCTTCTAGCCACACTCGACGAGCTTGAGCAGATTCGAGCGCAGCTTGAGCCTTTTTCGTATCCCCACTTGCCTCTGCCTTTGCAGCAGCAGCTTCATAGTTGGCGATAGCTTCGCTTAATTGCTTCACGACCTCGTTTGCACGAGCTTTAGCTGTGGGATCGCTCTTTCGTTTCTCTTCATCTTCAAGCGCCCGAATTTCCTGCTCTACCGCTCCAAGACGAAGATCGAGCGCATCACGCTTATCGCGTGGCACGTTCCCTATCCGCTCCCATTTTTGGAGTAAATCTCGGAATTTCTTCTTTGCTTCTGCGAAATTGGTGATCGGCAGTAGGGCCTCGAATTCAAGAATCAAAGCTTCCTTTGCAGTGAGATTCGCAGCGTTTGATGAATCTCGCTTCTCCAAATCAGCCTTCTTGGCGGCAAAGAACGTTTCTTGCGCGCTACGGAAACGAGCCCAGAGGGCATCATCGCTCTTCTTGGATCCTCGACCTGAATTTTTCCACTCTTGCATAAGAGCGGCATAACGTTTTGCTGTATTGACCCAATCGCGGGATGTAGCAAGTTTCTCAGCTTCAACGACAATCGCTTCTTTTGCTGTCGCAACAGCATCGTTGGCGCTGGACAACTTGGCGAAATGCGTTCGACGTCTACGGTCAAAACCATTACGTGCGGCCGAGAAACGCTTCCATAATTCCTCGTCTGCGGCTTTTTCAATACGTGGCAAAGATTTCCATTGATCGAGCAATTCTTTGAGTCGATCACCAGAAATTTTCCAATTATCTTTGGCAGCAACTTCCTCAGCTTCAGCAACGAGTTTCTCTTTAGTCTCCTTTGTTGCTGCGCGTTGTGTTGCACGCTCGTGAGCTGCTTGAGCCTTCTTCGCTGCATAAGCAGCACGCTGTTCGTCAATAATGGGTGGGATTTGCTCAACCGCCATTGCTAGCGCAGCAAGATCACCAACTGCATTAATTGTCGAAACTTGCTCACGCAATTTCGCGACAGCCTGGTCTGCATCACTTGGGACCATCGCACCACTGCGAATTCGGGCAGCAGTCAAGGCAATTTCTGAGGCTAGTTGCTCAAATTTACGAACGAAGTAGGCCAGCGCCTCTTCTTTACTCTTTCCTGGATAGGAACCTACTGGCTTCTCGCCATTTTTAGTCCATACATAGACTGTGCCATCATCTGCGACTCGACCAAAGAGAGCGGGATCCCCGATTAGGGCGCTTGCTGCTGAAACTAAACCTTCTGACATATCCTGCTCCTTTGCGCGGCGCCCTTGCGGGTTCGCTGTGGCTGACGTGGTAGTTGGACCGTTCCTGTTTTCCTCTCGGGAGCCCATAGGCTCTCCGGAGAAGGTATGAGCGTAGCGGGAAGATAGCGAGCCCCTCAAATGTGCAGCCTGAGCGGTTGGCCGGTTCAGCCATACAAGCCCTGGTTAAAGTGCGGGGTGGGAGAGTTAAACAGGGGATACGAGATAGGGGATAGGGGCAAAAGAGGGATGGTCGCGGGTAACGAGGTGTCCTACGAGGTTCTCGTAGCCAAGGCTTTTGCGACGAATTGTTGGATTCTCGCAGCGCCCGGTAGCGACCAAGCGCTCGTCGTGGACCCTGGAATAGGAGACCCGTTTCTCCATCAAGCCATTCTGGAGAGGTGCGCAGCGCTAAAACTTCATCCCGTGGCTACCTTTATCACCCATGGCCATCTAGATCATATGTTCTCGCTGGTCCCACTCTGTTCCTGCGAAAAGATTCCAGCTCTCATCCATAGCGCGGATCGCGCGCTTCTTGCGCATCCGGAACGGGCTCTCACTTCGAGCGCCGCGTCGATGATCCCTAAAGGTATGACTTTTGCAGAACCGGAAGAGGTCATTGAACTCTCCGATGGTCTACAACTGGATATTGCTGGTTTAAAACTCAGCTTTCATCACACCCCTGGGCACACGCCTGGTTCGATCGTCGCGGTAGTCGAATCGCAACTATTGCTCTCGGGAGATGTGCTATTCGCTGGTTCGATTGGACGAACCGACTTACCGCTTGGCTCATTAAGCGATATGGAACGCTCATTACGTGAGAAAATTATCCCGTTGCCTGATCATCTACGCGTCCTTCCGGGACACGGAAAGACGAGCACGATTGGGGCAGAGCGAGAGAGAAATCCTTTTCTTCGCGCTGCGATGGAGGGACGCCTGGGATGAAGTATCAAGCGCCGAAAGGCGTCAAAGAGTATTTGCCACCCTCATCTGCGCTCTTTGAGCGAGTGCGAGAGGCGCTAATTTCTCCGGCTCGGCTAGCTAATTATCAACTTATGGAATTGGCAATCTTTGAAGAGACAGAGGTGTTCACTCGAGGTGTGGGTGAATCGACAGATGTAGTTTCTAAAGAGATGTACACCTTCACCGATAGAGCCGAAAGATCGCTCACGCTTCGTCCAGAAGGAACTGCTGGAGTGATGCGGGCAGTCATTGAAAGTGGTCTTGACCGCGGGCAGTTGCCGGTGAAGATTTGGTATGCCGGGCCATTTTTCCGTGCAGAACGTCCGCAAGCCGGACGTTATCGTCAGTTTTATCAGGTAGGCATTGAAGCAATCGGTAGTGAAGATCCTCTCCTTGATGTTGAAGTGATATCAATTGCCGCAAAGGGATTCGCGGCGTTGGGATTAACTGGATTTGAACTAGTTATCAACTCTCTTGGGGATAGCGAAAGCAGGAGCGCATACCGTCAAGCTCTGACAGAATTTTTACTTTCACTCGCACTCGACGATGCCACAAAAGAACGAGCAAAGGTAAATCCATTACGAGTTCTCGATGATAAAAGACCAGAGATGATTGCGGCGTTAATCAACGCACCTAGCATTCTTGATTTTCTTAACGATTCTTCCCGCTCAGAATTCGAGATAGTGCAACAAGGGTTAACTGATTTAGGGATTAGTTATTCAATCAATCCTCGCCTAGTTCGCGGGCTCGACTACTACACGAAAACAACTTTTGAATTTGTCCATCCATTACTTGGCGCACAGTCAGGCATCGGTGGAGGTGGTCGCTATGACGGATTAATGGAATCGCTTGGTGGCCAACCCTTGTCAGGGATTGGTTTTGGCATTGGTATCGACCGAGTGATACTCGCTTGCGAAGCTGAGGGAATAGATCTTCTCCAAGAGGGCGAGTTAGCGTGCTTCATCATCCCGCTCGGGGCCGAATTTGAGAGCAAGGCCCTCAAAATTGCCTCCGAACTCCGTGATCAAAAAATTCGAGTTGACCTGGCTTTTGGTGGGCGTGCTCTCAAAGGCGCCATGAAGGCCGCTGATAAATCCGGGGCTCGCTACACCTTTGTATTAGGTGAACGCGAGAGCGAAAGCGGAACCATTGAGATTAAGGAGCTCGCCTCGGGCGCTGTGCAATCCATTAGGCTCTCCGACTTACCACAATTTCTCATGAGGAGTCTTGGTGCGAACTCATAAAGCAGGGCTGTTAACAAGCGCTGAAGACGGCCGCGATGTCACTCTCACTGGCTGGGTGGCTCGTCGTCGTGATCACGGTGGCGTTGCATTTATTGATCTGCGCGACGCCTCAGGCTGGGTTCAAGTAGTCATCAACGACGAGAATGCGGCTGCCGCTCTGCGGGCAGAGTGGTGCGTGAAGATTGATGGCAAAGTTCGCAAACGACCAGCAGGTAATGAAAACCTGCAGGTAGCTACTGGAGAAATAGAAGTTATCTGTGAACAACTAACAGTTCTTAGTGAAGCTGCACCGCTGCCATTTCCCATTGATAGTGGTGAAAGAGTTGAGGCTAACGAAGAGACCAGATTGAAGTACCGATATCTTGACTTACGTCGTGAAGGACCCGCCCGCGCGCTGCGGACGCGATCAAAGGTGACTTCAATTATCCGGCGCGTGATGGAGGAATCTGAGTTTCTTGAGATAGAAACGCCTAATTTAACAAGATCAACTCCCGAAGGAGCACGCGACTTTCTTGTGCCTGTTCGCCTACAACCTGGTAGTTGGTATGCGCTACCGCAATCACCGCAATTGTTCAAACAACTTTTGATGGTTGCAGGAATGGAGCGTTACTATCAAATAGCGCGATGTTTCCGCGATGAAGATTTTCGTGCTGATCGCCAACCAGAGTTCACGCAATTAGATATTGAGATGAGTTTTGTTACCGAAGATGATGTACTTGCATTAACAGAGAAATTACTCGCCCGAATTTGGCGCGAAATGCACAACTTCGAGATCCCACTTCCTATTGCGAGAATGACCTACGCAGAGGCGATGCGACGTTTTGGATCAGATAAGCCGGATTTACGTTTCGGTAACGAACTGGTTGACGTGACGGAATTCTTTAAAGATACCGAATTCAAGATATTCCAGAGTGAATTCGTTGGGGCGGTTGTTATGCCTAAAGGAGCGCTTCAGGCCCGCCGAGAGCTCGATGCGTGGCAAGAATGGGCAAAAGCTCGTGGCGCGAAAGGGCTTGCCTATATTTTGATTGGTGAGGGTGGAGAAGTTTCTGGGCCTGTTGCGAAAAACATTTCTGACAAAGAGCGCGAATCTATTGCCGCGGAGGTTGGCGCTCAACCTGGCGATGCAATCTTCTTTGCAGCTGGAGAGCGAATGTCAGCGTTGGCACTTCTTGGCGCTGCCCGTCTTGAAATCGGCCGTCGATGCAATCTTATTGCCGATGGTCAATGGCGATTCTTGTGGGTTGTTGATGCACCTATGTTTGAGAAGAATGATGAAGGGCGCTGGACTGCAGTACACCATCCTTTCACTGGGCCTAAACCAGAATTTGCGAATTCATTCCATCTTGACCCCTTAAACGCATTGGCCTACGCGTACGACATAGTTCTCAATGGAAATGAGATTGGTGGCGGTTCCATCCGAATCCATCAACGAGAAATGCAGCAACGAGTTTTCGATGTCATTGGCTTGAGTAAAGAGGAAGCGAATGTCAAATTTGGATTTCTACTCGAAGCATTCACCTATGGACCACCACCTCATGGTGGAATTGCCCTTGGTATAGATCGCCTCACAGCTTTATTGGCGGGGGTTGAATCGATCCGTGAGGTCATAGCATTCCCTAAAACTGCCAGCGGAGGCGACCCACTCACTGGCGCCCCAACGCCAATTACTGTGGCGCAACGAAAAGAAGCCGGAATCGACCACAAACCCGGCCAAAGCGAAAAGAGCGGCGATGACCGATAAAGATTCTCAAATCAAGAGAATCTTTTTTAATGTTTGCTTAGCAATCATATCGATGGCACTACTTGTTGGTTGCGGGGATTCCTCAAAGATTTATTCCAAAAATTCTGAACTAGGAGTTTTTTTCACAGTACCAAATGGATGGCATCAAATCCCTGAGGAAGAGATACGAACTTACGAAGTTGAAGGCGCTGATGCGGCCGCTAAACAAAAAGCTGATCTCGTTCTCTGGCAGGATGCTTATAGCGAGAGCAAGAAAACAAGCGCAAAAAACCTATTACAACTTGAAGCTCCAAAGGCACTTACAGCATTCGTGCGAGTGCGCGCACTCACTTTTGAAGAAAGTGATGCGATGTCATACAACAGTTTGCGAAATTTAATTCTGCCAGTTACCGATCTCATCAGTGGTAACTCTCAGGTTGTTAATGATTTCCAATTACTTGACGAGAAAGAGGTTATTACCGAAGAGGCTCGCGGTTTGCAGTCAATCTTCTCGTTCACTCCCAAAGACGGTGAGAACGAAACTGTTCATCAAACGGCTTTATTAGCCAACGATAGGCGCTCAATTTATTTTTTCCTTGTTCGTTGCACTACTGAGTGCTTTAATGAGGAACAAGCAGAAGTTGATGCAATCGTGAAGTCTTTCACAGTGAAAGGTAAGAGATGACGCAAACCGTTACCCCTCAATTCGAGAGTAGGCCGCGAGACACTGATCGGCGCACTCGAATACATTTGGGGCTCTTCGATCGGTTGAAGTTTCTCATCGCTTTTACCATTACCTTTTTCGTTCTTGTTTGGTCGGCGATGGCTGGCAACCCTTTGTTGGGATTTGTGGATGCGCTCCGCGAAACTAGTCAATCTGCGTGGTGGTTATTTTTATTAGCAGGAATTGAAATTATCAGACAAATTCATTTCTTGATTTCAGAGTATGCCTCTCCATATCACGGTTTTTGGCAGCGTTATTTCTCTTTTGTTGACCGCACGCTACATCGGATTAGCGATTGGAATAGATTCCGATTATCGCGGGCTATCAAGTTTTTACTTTTCATCGCACTGCTTTCGGTAATACTCGGCGCGATTTATGACGAAGCGCCAGTTCGAGCTCTATTCCTTGCTCCAGCAGCTCTTTGGGCGGCGCTGCCTTTCATCGCTCAATTAATGTTTGCTGTTGTTTTTATCCTGATTCAGTTTGTTGCGCTGTTTTGGTTTCTTTCGCGCGGCGGTATCGATGTTTATTTCCCAGATGACATTAGAACGCGTTTTAGTGATGTTTGGGGTCAAGATCATGTCCTTGCACGAATAAGAGAGAATCTCATGTTCCTTGAAAAACCAGAGGAAATTGAGAAATTTGGCGGATACGTTCCTGGCGGAATCTTGCTTTGGGGCCCTCCTGGTACTGGAAAAACTTTGATGGCCGAGGCAATGGCTGGCGAGACTGGCAAGCCGTTTGTATTCGTCGATCCAGGCGCATTTAACAATATGTTTTTTGGTGTTGGAATTCTCAAAGTAAAATTCCTCTTTCGCAAGCTCCGCAAACTCGCACTGCGTTATGGGGGCGTTGTAGTTTTCTTTGACGAAGCTGACGCTCTGGGCAATAGAGGTTTGCCTCCTGCAGGGGGCCTTGGTCGATTTAGTGAAAGCTCTAACCCAATTTTTGGAAGCGCTTGTCACGGCGGAAATTATCTCTCTGGAGCAAGCGCAAATTTGGTTGTCAGGGAACAGTTCGTGATGGGCGCAGGTGGTGGCGGGGGAGCTGGTTCAGGAACGCTTCAAGCTTTACTCACTGAAATTTCCGGATTGAAGAAACCTCGCGGCTTCCTCAATCGAATTGTCCGACGCACGCTCGGTATGCGACCAAAGACGCCACCAAAGTATCGAATCCTGATGGTGATGGCGACAAATCTTCCAGAAGCATTGGATGAAGCGCTGTTACGACCTGGGCGTATCGATCGAATGTATCGAGTTGGTTACCCCAGCAAGGCAGGAAGAATACGAACATACGAGGGATATCTCGCCAAAGTTTCCCATTCACTAACCGCTGAAGAGATCGACAAACTTGCGACGATAACTCCCTATGCAACTGGCGCAAAAATCAAGGACACCATCAACGAGGCTCTTATTTATGCCATCCGCAGCGGTCGCACAACGATTACTTGGCCAGATGTCATTAAGGCAAAGCAATTGAAAGAACTTGGCCCGCCAGAGGATGTTGAATATATAGAGCGTGAACGACACGCAGTGGCGATTCACGAAGCGTGCCATGGTGTGATGGCACACGTTGTTCGTCGTCACATGATGATTGATCTAGCAACAATTGAAAAGGGCTCGGATTATTTAGGAATGGTGGCAAGTATTCCTCCAGATGATCAATTCACACGTTGGAAGAGTGAGTACGAGTCAGACATTCTCGTTTCACTTGCATCACTAGCAGGTGAGCGGATGTTTTTTGGTGGCGATAATTCTTCAGGTGTTTCAGGAGATTTGGAGAGCGCAACCACAATCGCGAGTTTCATGGAAGGACATTGGGGAATGGGTTCCACAGTCTCTTCACACGCATCAAATAAAAGATTCGAAGTAGGGGCGCCTGGCGGCGGTAAAGAGAAACGTGGAGATGCAGCTAAAGAGATGCGCCGTTCGCTGGCCGATCGAATCGAAGGTAACTTAGCTACGCTATTGACTAAGGCTGAAAAGTTACTCAAAGAAAATCGAGATCAAGTGCTTTCACTGGCCCATGCTCTAGAGGTCCATAAAACGCTCGCTGGAGAAGATGTAGCAGCGGTAATTGATGGAGTGGCCGGCCCAATTGTCGATGGCAGGCCATATACCAAAGCAAAAAATATAAAAATTCTCGAGAATTATCATGAGGCTGCACTTCGAGCTCATAAAGATCACAATTCACCTTCGATTGCACTCCCAGAGCTACAGTAATAATCGAATAGGTTCGAGGAGCGTTAGTGGATCTTTTCGATAATGCCGAGAATGTTTCGGTGCAAGCCCCACTTGCAGCGCGAATGCGCCCTCAAAGTATTGATCAAGTTGTTGGGCAGGAACATTTACTTCAGCCGGGATCGCCACTAGCTCGATTGCTTGCTCGTGAAAAAAGTGCACCGCCCGCCCTAATTCTTTATGGTCCTCCAGGTTCAGGTAAGACAACGCTTGCTTTACTTCTTGCCAGCGGTCGAAGATTTAGACAACTTTCAGCCGTATCGGCAGGCATCAAAGATGTTCGTGAAGAGATTGAGGGTGCTCGATACCAATTAAGTCAGCGAGGCGTCGAAACTATACTTTTCATCGACGAAGTTCACCGATTCAATAAGGCCCAACAAGATGCGCTACTGCCAGCGGTCGAAGATAAAATTGTCACATTAATTGCTGCCACTACCGAGAATCCTTCATTTTCGATTATTACCCCGCTACTCTCGCGCGCTTTAGTAGTTCGTCTCAACCCACTAGCTAATAATCACGCTGAGGAGTTGATTGACCGTTCTATCAATGCGGAGATTGGTCTCAACAAGAGCGTAGCCATCGATATCGAAGCTAGACAAGAACTTGTTCGATTGGCACATGGCGATGCGAGAAGGCTTTTGACATACCTAGAAGCAGCTGCAGGCGCGGCAGTATCAGGAGTAATTACAAGAGAGAGTGTTAGCGCTGCCGCTGATCGAGCATTGGTTGATTTCAATGTCGATCTGCATTACGACATCATTAGCGCTTTTATAAAATCGGTTCGAGGATCTGATGTCGATGCAGCGATTCATTATTTATTGCGAGCGATTGAAGGGGGCGAAGATCTTCGATTTCTCGCTCGACGTTTGATTATTTTGGCAAGCGAAGATATCGGGATGGCTGATTCCCAAGCCCTCATCGTTACGACCGCGGCTGCCCAAGCCACAGCTCTTGTGGGAGCACCAGAGGCCTATTACACCCTGGTTCACGCAACGGTGTATTGCGCGCTCGCTCCTAAATCTAATTCGGTAGCGCGCGCATTAAGCACCGCCCAGGAGGACCTTGCGCGAGGTGAGATTGGTGAGGTGCCAGAGAACTTGCGCGACGGTAATTCGCCATTCGGCCAGAGCGGGATTTACCGGTACCCTCATGACTATCCTGAGGGTGTTGTTAGCGCGCAGTACTTGCCCAGGCCATTGATAGGTCGGCGATATTACGAGCCAACCACACACGGGGCTGAGTCACGTATCTCTCAGGCGTTGATTCGGATAAGAGAGATTTTGGAGGAGAGAGCATGAGCGCTGGAGGAATCGCAGCGATAATTGCCGCAAGCGCATTGGTGATTGTTGCAATCTCAGTGGCCTATGCCGTAATCCGATTTAGTAAAGTGTTAGATGAAGCAGGCACGGCCATTAAGAATGTAACGACTGAAACCGTCCCGCTTCTTGAAGAAGTAACGACAACGGTCGAACTCACTAATCGCCAACTTGAGCGAGTTGATAACCTCACCAAGAGCGTGGAATCCATGGCTAATAAATTAACCTCGTCGGCAGATTCAATACTTTCAAAGGGGTCAGCAGCAAAACTTGCTGGCGTGGCCTGGGGGATTGCAAAAGCTGCCCGTAAAAAGAAGAATTAAAAGATAGGTCGCGATTAGATTTCTATGAATTCTGCCGAGATAAGAAGGCGCTGGCTCTCGTTCTTCGAAAGCGAAAATAGAGTTGGCCTCCCGCACACAGTGGTGCCGTCCGCTTCGCTTATTGCCGACGATCCAAATCTTCTCCTGGTCAATGCCGGAATGGTTCCTTTCAAGCCATTTTTCTTAGGTGAAGTTGCCCCTCCCTACAGTCGCGCAACTTCGGTGCAGAAGTGCGTTCGAACTCTCGATATCGATGAAGTGGGTAAGACCACTCGACATGCCTCGTTCTTTCAGATGTGCGGAAACTTTTCTTTTGGCGATTATTTCAAAGAGGGTGCAATTGCTCTGGCTTGGGAGCTTCTCACTAAACCGGTAGCTGAAGGTGGTTACGGTTTTCCTGAATCAAAACTTTGGGTCACGGTCTATCACGATGATGATGAAGCCGCGCAGATCTGGGAGAAAAATATTGGCGTTTCGCCTGAACGGATCCAACGCCGAGGAATGGCCGACAACTTCTGGTCAATGGGAGTGCCGGGGCCATGTGGACCGTGTTCGGAAATCTATTACGACCGCGGAGCAGCGTATGGGCGCGAAGGTGGCCCGGTTGCTGATGAAGACCGTTATTTGGAGATTTGGAATTTAGTCTTCATGCAATTCGAGCGTGGCGCTGGAAGTGGTAAGGACGATTTCCCCATCTTGGGCGACCTTCCTAAGAAAAGTATTGACACAGGGCTGGGCCTTGAGCGAACAGCCGCTCTATTGCAAGGCGTAGATAACATTTACGAAATTGATACTACGAGAAAGATTTTAGATGTTGCCTCTGAATTAAGTGGTAAAAGATACGGAAGCTCTTCCGGAGATCCCAAAGTTGATATCTCACTTCGGGTAATTGCAGATCACGCCCGAACTGCAGCGATGCTCATTTGCGATGGAGTCACTCCGGGTAATGAAGGGCGTGGTTATGTCTTGCGGAGAATGATGCGTCGAACCATTCGAAATATGAGAATTCTTGGCGCTCAAGATCCAACAATTGTTCAACTAATGGATAGCGCTATCGCGGCAATGGGGGAGCAATACCCAGAACTTATCACCGACCGAAATCGAATCACTCAGGTAGCAGCGAGCGAAGAAGATTCATTTCTTCAAACTCTTCGCGCTGGCACCACACTTTTTGAGAGCGCTGCAACGAATCTGAAGAAAATCAAGAGCAACACTATTTCTGGAGATGACGCATTTAAGCTCCACGATACATATGGATTTCCGATTGATTTAACTCTTGAAATGGCAGAGGAAATTGGACTCAAGGTTGATCAGGAAGCCTTCAAAGGTTTGATGAATGAACAGAAGACGCGCGCGAAGGCGGATGCGAAAGCAAAGAAAACCGGTCATACCGACCTTTCTATTTACCGAAGCGCGATTGATGTAGCGGGCGTAACAGAATTCCTTGGTTACGAATTCTTTAACGCTGAAGCAAAGCTCGCATTCCTTCTCAGCAAGGGCGCACCTGTGTCGAGTGCGCGCATGGGAGAAGAGGTAGAGGTCGTTCTCGATAGAACTCCGTTTTATGCTGAAGGCGGCGGACAGGTTGCTGATTGGGGCAAGTTGGTGAGTGGAAGCGGCGCTCAGGTAGAAATTGAAGATGTGCAAACCCCACTTCCAGGACTCTTTGTGCATCGCGGCAAGGTGCTTAGTGGTGAAATCACCGTGGGCGAGCAAGTATTTGCTGAAATCGATAACGATCGAAGACACGCGCTATCTCGTTCCCATACAGCCACACATATGGTCCATAAATCATTTCGCGAAACGCTTGGCGAAACTGCTACCCAGGCGGGTACAGAGAATCAGCCTGGTCGTTTTCGTTTTGACTTTGCAGCAGTGGGTGCGGTGTCCGAATCCACAATGAGTGAGGTTGAGGATCGGGTAAATACTCAACTTGTTCGCGATTTGCCGGTCAGCGCCGAAGTTATGTCACAAGCTGAAGCAAAAAAGAGTGGAGCGATAGCGCTCTTTGGTGAGAAGTATGGCGATAAAGTCCGAGTTATCTCCGTTGGAGATTGGGCAAAAGAACTCTGTGGTGGCACGCATGTAACCCGTTCCAGTCAGTTAGGTGTGGTCAAACTCCTGGGAGAATCTTCTATTGGTTCTGGAGTACGTCGCGTTGAAGCGCTGGTCGGAGTAGATGCCTACCGATTCTTTGCTCGAGAGCATCTGATTCTCAACTCGGTAAATGAAACTCTTAAAGTTACAAAGCCCGAAGAGTTGCCAGAACGAATTGAGAGCATCCTTGAAAAATTAAAAGGTGCTGAGCGGGAGATTGCGCAATTCCGAAGTAAAGAGGCTTTAGTCCAAATCGATCCCCTAATCACGAAGATAATCACCATAGGAAAAATAAAAGCTATTGTCGCTACGGTGACTGGTGATTTAGGCAACGAAGAGTTACGCGTACTAACAGGGGCTATTGCAGAGCGATTACGAGGGGAATCACTTGTCATTACCTTATTTAGCGCAAGCAAAAAACCTATTGTGGTGGCGCAAACCACCGAAGGGGCTAGAAATTTAGGCGTCAAAGCCGGCGAGCTGGTCAAGCGTGCATCGAAGACCCTTGGCGGTGGCGGCGGTGGAAAAGATGATTTTGCACAGGGCGGAGGCGCTGATTCATCAGCGATTCCTGCGGCGATAAAGGAATTAGAGGCATACCTAGCAACAATTGGCTAGCCTGTTCTCGATGGAAGAGCACACTTTGAGCAGCGAAAAGTCAGAAACGATGGATACACCCAGTCGAATAATGGGCGTGGATCTTGGAAGAGTGCGGATTGGAATAGCTCTCTCAGATCTGAGCGCCATTTTAGCCTCACCCTTCACAGTTATTACCCACAAGGATGATGCTGAACTTGCCATCAACTCAATTTTGCAAATCGCAGATCAAGAGCAGATAGCTGAAATTGTGGTCGGTATACCAAAGAGCCTATCTTTTGAGAACACGCTTGCACGGGATTCCGCACTGGACTTCATCTCACTTTTACAAAGTCGCACTCAAATCAAAATATCAGGGCATGACGAGCGATTTACTACGGTAATAGCTAGTAAAAAATTACGGGATACCGGCCATGACTCTCGAACAATGAAATCTAAAATTGACGCTATGGCTGCTGCGGAAATACTTCAACAGTACTTGGACTCTCGTGGCTCTATCTAAATCTCTACGTCTACAACTGACAGCAGGAATAGTGATTCTGATCTGTGTTGGATCGATATTTTTAATTAAGGAAATGAGAAAGCCTGATCCTATTCCTAATTATTCAGTGAGTGAACGTGCGGGCGAGACCATAGTGGTCATACCCTCCGGCGCAACAGGCGATCAGATTGCTCGAATACTATTTGAAGCAGAAATTGTGAAAAGCGCTCGCGCTTTTTTTGCTGCCGCTACGGCGAATCCTAAATCTCAATCAATACAACCAGGGACCTACTCTATAAATCAAAGAATTCCTGGATCGGAAGCGGTCAGCCAATTACTAGACCGTGATCGGCGCTTATTAGTCCTTCTCATTAGAGAGGGTGAGCGAACTTATGAAATTGCCGATGAACTTGTCAAACTTAAATTTGATCAAAAAAGCATTACAACCCTAATCAATGAGCGGATCAATGTTCCCGGCTTTGGAGAGCAAGAACCAGAAGGATTTTTCTATCCGGCGACGTATAACTTGATTCCTGGCGAAGAACTCGGAGCTGTTCGTTCTCGGCTACTAGAGAAATTTGAGAGCGTCATGAAAGAACTGGATTTCTCTTCGAGGGCAAAAGATATTGGTCTGACCCCTTATCAAGCGCTCATAGTTGCTTCCATAACCCAATCGGAAGGTTTTAATGAAAGTGATTTTAAAAAAATAGCGCGGGTTATTTACAATCGAATGAAGTTAGGAATGCCACTTCAGATGGATAGCACTGTGCTCTATGCTCTCAAAGAGCGTCGTATCGCCGTCACAAATCGCGATATTTCTATTGCATCCGCGTTCAACACCTACACCAGAAAAGGATTGCCTCCTACGCCGATAAGCAACCCCGGTAAAGCAGCGTTGGAAGCTACTGTCAATCCTGACCAAGGTGATTGGTTATACTTCGTAACAGTGGAGCCAGGCATAACGAGATTCACATCCTCTTATAAAGAATTCCTAACCTTTAAAAGAGAGTTTCAGAGAAATTTGCGAGCTGGGAAATTCGAAGGTGGTTCATGATTAGAGCGAGCGTGCTGGGTTCACCGATATCTCATTCGCTCTCACCCGTTATCCATCATCGCGCATATCAGGTTCTTGGTTGGGATTGGGCCTACGAAAGACACGAAGTCGCGTCGGGTCAACTTGGAAATTTTTTGAAAGAAAATAAAGATCGATTTCGTGGGTTATCCCTAACCATGCCACTCAAAGAGGAGGCGTTATCTTTAGTCGATTCGCTCTCTGATTTGAGCAAACGCATTAATGGGATCAACACTATTGTGATTGATGAGTTGGGTAGTCATGGTCACAATACCGATGTTCAAGGTTTCATCGATGCGTTATCTTTTCAGCGCGTGAGAATTCCTTCGAATGTAAGTATTTTGGGTGGGGGAGCTACTGCGCGAGCCGCAATAGCAGCAGTAGATGGCAAAGCCCAATACATCAAAGTTTTCTCTCGTTCGGCACATCGAAGCAAAGCGCTCGTTAATTCTGCTACAACTTCAATAGTGTCAGTATTCGGATGGGATGAGATTTATAAAGAAGCGGGACTTTCTGCTGAATTAGTTATCTCAACAACGCCAAAGGGCGCTACCGATTCTCTGCAGATTAGCGAGCAAGTCCACACGCTTTTTGAGTCGCTCTACAATCCTTGGCCTACTTCAATGCTTTTAGCCTGGCGCTCCTGCGGAGGTTTGGGAATCGATGGGTTGGATCTTCTCGTGTGGCAAGCAATTGGGCAACTAGAGGTGATGGGTTTTGATCAGGGGGCGGTGCAGGGCGCTCGAGAGGAGCTCTACCACCAGATGCGTGCGAGCGCTCTTCAATCTCTGGGTTTGTAATTTCAATACTGTTGATAACCCCATCCTCATCGCTTACGGAATAATTACCCTGTTGCGATGATGGTTGAGATGATTTTCCTGTTCTCTGTTCGCACTGTCGCCACTCTCTGGTTCTTAAGATTCATGTCGAACAAAATGGATATAGAAATTCCCAAAGTGAGCGTTGTCGTATTTTCTCTTGTTTTAAATTTGTACACACAGGAGGAGAGGCTCATTCTCTTGGGCGCCGTTCTATTTCTTACTTCGGAAATTGACCGGAGAGAATTTCGGATTCCTGATTTCTTTACCAAGCCTGCGCTCTATACATTCACAATATTGGCCGGACTAGATTGGCAACATCTAGCGGTAGCGTGGGGCTGGATTGCTCTGATGTACGGATTCACTTACTTGGCTCCACATGCTCTTGGGCGGGGTGATGTGAAGTTCATTGGCGCACTCACTCTGCTTTCTAAGTGGATGACCGATACACCGCCCCAACTCTTTCTCGCCCTACTCCTTGCACTTGCGAGCTTGTTGGCTCTTCCTGGCTCTCTCCTTATGCGCAGCAGAAGGCGCGGATATCCCTTCGCACCAGCCATTTCCGGCGCAACCCTCTTGCTTCTCTGACCCTCTCGAATAGGCGTCATGTAGAGCCACTTATCTGAGAGAATTATCCAATGCTCAGATGGCTAACAGCAGGCGAATCCCATGGTCCAGCGCTCTCCGCGATAGTGGAGGGAATTCCGGCTCAGGTTGAAGTCACCTCAAAGGATCTTGATTTTCACCTAGCTCGTCGCCGACTTGGCGTTGGTCGCGGTGCGCGACAGAACTTCGAAGCGGATCAAATTTCAATCCTCGGTGGAATCCGACATGGATTAACCCAGGGTGGTCCTATCTCTATTCAAGTGGGAAATACCGAATGGCCGAAATGGGAGAAAGTGATGTCCGCCGATCCTGTCGCGGCGGAAGAACTTGCCGGGCTTGGTAGGAATGCGCCCCTTACTCGACCTCGACCAGGACATGCTGACTTGGTAGGGATGCAAAAATACGATTTTGATGATGCTCGTCCAATCTTAGAACGCGCTTCTGCTCGCGAAACTGCGGCGCGAGTTGCACTTGGAGCTGTCGCACGACTCTTTTTAAAACAAGCGGCCGGAATTGAAATCTTTAGCCATGTCGTATCTATTGGCAGTGCACGCATATCTGAGGGGCACCCATTGCCCGTTCCAAAAGATATGTCAGAAATCGACGCCGACCCAGTTCGTGCCTTTGAAAAAAGCGCTAGTGATGCAATGGTTGCTGAAATTGAGAGCGCACACTCTTCCGGTGACACGTTGGGCGGAGTTATCGAAATACTCGCATACAACGTGCCACCAGGATTAGGTTCGCACGTCCATTGGGATCGAAGATTGGATAGTCGAATTGCTGGCGCCTTAATGAGCATCCAAGCGATCAAGGGCGTCGAAATCGGGGATGGGTTCACAACAGCAACACGCAGGGGTTCGCAAGCACATGATGAAATAGATATGACAAAAGATGGCATTCAACGACGAACCGGTCGCGCCGGTGGAACAGAAGGTGGCATGAGCACTGGAGATCCGCTCCGCGTTCGGATTGCGATGAAACCTATCTCCACTGTGCCTAAGGCGCTCGATACCATCGATGTTGCAACTAAAGAGGCAGCAAAGGCGATTAATCAAAGATCAGATGTTTGTGCGGTGCCCGCTGCTGGCGTAGTTGGTGAGGCGATGCTAGCTCTGGTTATTGCTGATGCCCTCCTTGAGAAATTTGGTGGAGATAGTTTGCAGGAAATTCAGCGCAATATTCGGGGATACCTCGACAACCTTGAAATTAGGTAGGACGCGGTGAATAAACCACCAGTAATAATCACCGGTCCTCCTGGAGCAGGAAAGAGCAGTACCGCGCGCGCTTTAGCCGAAATCATCGGCGGCGAAGTTATTGATACAGATCTTTTGATTGAAGAGTCTTGTGGGAAAAAGATCTCAGATATTTTTACAGATGAAGGTGAACCGTACTTCCGTGAGCAGGAGGAGCAGGCCGTGCTAAGAGCGCTTCGCCAAGAGAGTTCTCGAAGGAAAATTATTTCATTAGGCGGGGGAGCGATTCTCTCGTCGCGAACACAGGAACAGCTTCGAAATAGCAATGGCTCAATTATCTTTCTTAACGTCAGCATCGCTCATGCCGCGCCCCGCATCGGTTTCAATCGAGATAGACCGCTTTTGGTCGACAATCCTCGTGCTAAATGGGTTGCTTTAATGAAGGAACGGTTGCCGGTTTACCAATCACTTGCAACTATCATCGTGGACACTGATGCAAAAAGTGCTCGTGAAGTAGCCCAAGAAATTGCAAAGGCAGTTTGATATCCGTGAGTAAGAAAATAACCGTCAATGCCGAGCACTCATACGATGTCGTTTTTGAGAAATTTTCTCATGTCTTAATTGCGCCGATTATAGATAATGCAACAAAGATCGCAATTGTCACTCCGAGCGAGTTGGTCCATCTTGGAAAGTCAATCCAAAGCCAACTTGAGGGTCTTCAGGGGATTGAAAAAGTACTCTTGATCGAAGTTTCTGAAGGAGAAGCCCAAAAAAATTTATCAACAGTAAATGCATGCTGGAACGAACTAGGAGAAGCAAATTTTCGTAGAAATGATGTAGTTATTGGGTTAGGTGGCGGAGCTACAACTGACCTTGCGGGTTTTGTTGCGGCAACCTGGCTAAGGGGCATCAAATGGATTGCTGTTCCAACCTCTCTTGCCGGCATGGTTGATGCGGCCGTAGGCGGGAAAACTGGAATAAATACTGATGCAGGAAAGAACTTAGTTGGCTCTTTCTACTCTCCACAATTGGTCGTTATTGATGTGGATTACCTCAAAACTCTACCGAAGGCGGAATTACGCGCCGGAATGGCGGAGGTTATCAAGTGCGGCTTTATCTCGGATCAAAGAATTCTCGAAATTATCGAAGAACGCGATGACTTCTATGATTGTGAAAGTCATTCTCTGAGAGAATTAATAGAGCGAGCGGTTGCCGTAAAAGCTCGCGTAGTGTCTCAGGATCTTCGAGAGAGTTTTCTGCGGGAGATTCTTAACTATGGCCATACACTAGCGCACGCTATTGAACGGCATACCGGTTATACCTGGAGACATGGCGATGCTGTTGCTGTCGGGTTGGCATTTATTGCCAACCTCGCTGTTGAGGCTGGTATATCTTCACCGTCGCTACGTGATCGCCATTTAGCGATACTCACTCGTGCGCAATTGCCTATAACGTACCAATCTGCAGCCTGGCCAGAACTTCTGGCAAATATGCAAATAGATAAAAAATCGCGGGGTAGTGGGGTTCGGTTCGTGGCACTTGCGGATAATTATGAAGTGGTGCGCTTAGAGGGCATTGCTAATGAAGTTTTACTTAAAGCTTATGAGAGAATTTCCTCATGAAGATTTGGGTACTCAACGGGCCAAATTTAGGTCGGCTTGATCTTCGTGATCACGCAATCTATGGCGACATCTCATTTAAAGATTTGGTCGAATTTTGTATAGCCAAGGGCAAAGACTTAGGGCTTGAAGTTGAAGTGAAGCAAAGTGATAGCGAAACCGAGATTATCCATTGGTTGCATGAGGCGGCGGATAAGGCCATTCCGATCGCATTTAATCCTGCCGCATTCACACATTACTCATATGCCATAAGGGATGCGGTCGCGATGTTGAAGGCTCCGAGTATTGAAGTGCATCTTTCAAATCCATTGGCGCGCGAAGAGTTTCGCCATACATCTGTTGTCTCTGGGGTTGTTACTGGGACCATCGGGGGCTTTGGTCTTCTTTCGTATGAACTTGCGTTGCGTGCACTCGCATATTTAGTGGGGAAGAAGTAAGAGTTTCCTCGGGTAGAATTGGCTCAGGATGTGGGTAGTGGTCCCACACAAATGCAAAGGATTCATCGTGGCAACAACAAATGATCTAAAAAATGGCATGACACTCAATCTCGACGGTCAACTCTGGACTGTCGTTGAGTTTCAACATGTAAAACCTGGCAAGGGTCCAGCTTTCGTTCGTACCAAGATGAAGCATGTTTTATCCGGAAAGGTTGTTGAGAAAACCTTCAATGCTGGCCTAAAGGTTGAAGTAGCAACAGTTGATAAGCGAGATATGACCTACCTCTACAAAGATGCAGAGAGCTTTGTATTCATGGATAAGGAAAATTTTGACCAGATGTACATCTCTGAAGCGATTGTGGGTGAGGCTTCTAGATACATGTTGGAAAACGTCGAAGCTATCGTTGCGGTGCACGAAGGTGAACCACTTTACGTCGAGTTGCCAGCATCCGTTGAATTGCGAATCACGTACACCGAGCCTGGTTTGCAAGGCGATCGCTCAAATGCTGGAACCAAACCAGCGACTCTCGAAACTGGCGCAACAGTGAACGTGCCGCTATTTATCAACCAGGACGAGAAGGTGCGCATTGATACTCGCGATGGCTCTTATCTCGGGCGTGCGAATTAATGTCTGCACGCTCGAAAGGGCGTAAGCGCGCGCTCGATATTTTGTACGAAAGTGATATCAAGAGCGTCAATCCACTTTGGCTGGCAAAAGAACGCACTACATCCAGTGATGAGATTTCACTTTTTGCTGCAGAGATAGTCGAAGGTTATGGTGGTCAAGCTCTCGCTATTGACGCTTTGATTGATAAGCATGCCAAGAATTGGGATTTAGATCGGTTAGCTAGCGTAGATAGAAACATCATGCGTATTGCAACTTATGAGATTTTGCATTACGCGGAGCGCGCTGTGCCTGTTTCAGTTGCTATTGACGAAGCAATTGAATTGGCGAAAATGTTGTCAACCGATGAATCTCCTCAATATATACATGGCATTCTCAGCGCAATAGCGCGAGAAAACGGTGGGCTCGAAGTTTCGAAATAAATTGAGCAAGATCAACTCCATCACAGATCGCAATTAGTTCGAGATCATTGTGGCGAAGCGTGAGTACGTGACCATTCCAATCACCACGAGCGTTGATGATGTGGGTAACGAATTGAGCGAGCGGGTAACTCACAGAACTGATCTCTTGGCGTTTTCCGAGATTGATTGTCCATGGGGTGGCGGGCTCAGCTGCGTTGGAGCTAGCCGAATTAGCAGCACTTGCATGAGAACTATTGGCGCCAGAGGGAAAAATGGCGCTAATTGGAGCCTGATAGAGCGCCATTAAAGAACTAAGGCGCCCGACAGTAATAGCCCGGTCGGCTCTCTCGTAGGAGCCAACAACTACGGCTTTCCAGCGCCCAGCCGATAGGGCCTCAACCTCGGCTAGAGATAGGCCCCGTTGCTTTCTAATTTTCTTTAACTCTTGCCCCACGCGGAGGGCTTCCAGTCGGTCAAATTCCATGGCAGCAGGGTAGGCGCGCGCGAGGAACCTCGGTTAGAGATATCCACGGAATCTCCTATATGCTCACCCTCGATCCTTTAAGACTCGTCCAGAGAGGCGAGGAAGGAACGGTGGCCATGAAGGCTGTTTTAAGCAGCGCGGATATATCACGCGCATTAACGCGCATCTCTCACGAAATCATCGAAAAAAATCGCGGTAGCGAAGATATTCTTTTATTGGGAATACCTACCCGTGGCATCCATTTGGCGGAGCGCATCGGGCTCGAAATGAGTCGAATAGCTTCGAGTTCAATTCCGGTGGGAACCCTCGATATCACCCTTCATCGAGACGATCTCCGTTCGAAACCGCCGCGCGCTCTCACGCCCACAAAAATTCCACCAAGTGGTATCAATGGAAAACGAATTGTTTTAGTTGACGATGTGCTCTATTCCGGGCGGACCATCCGTGCCGCTCTCGACGCCTTAGGTGAAATAGGCCGTCCAGCAATGGTCCAGTTAGCGGTGCTAATTGATCGAGGTCATCGAGAATTGCCAATTCGAGCCGATTACGTGGGCAAGAATTTACCAACCTCGCACGAAGAGATCGTGAAAGTAAGCATTACTGAGGTTGATGGAGAAGATTTAGTTCAGATAGCAGCTTCTCATGAGTGAAGCTAAGGCTCCAGTGTTATCTCGCCATTTATTGTCAATCAACGACCTATCTCGGGAGCAGGCGATTCTCATTCTCGATACTGCCGATGAACTTTCCAGAGTTTCTGATGCGCCAATAAAAAAATTGCCTACTCTTCGAGGGCGAACCGTAGTCAATCTTTTCTATGAAGACTCAACGAGGACTCGAATTTCATTTGAAGCAGCAGCAAAGCGACTCTCAGCGGATGTCATCAATTTCTCAGCCAAGGGATCGAGCGTCTCTAAAGGGGAGAGCCTCAAAGACACCGCGTTGACCCTCCAGTCAATGGGGGCTGATGCGGTGATCTTGCGACATAGCGCATCAGGAGCTGCACGGCGACTTGCTGAATGGACTGAAGGCTCTGTGATCAATGCAGGTGACGGCACACACGAGCACCCCACGCAGGCGCTCCTTGATGCCTTCACGATTAGGAAACATTTAAAGGCTTCTAGTGAGAATAACGCGGGCCTAGGTTTGGATTTATCTGGAGTTAAGGTTGCAATCGTCGGGGATATTCTCCACTCGCGAGTTGCACGGAGTAATGTCTTGCTCCTCTCGCTTCTCGGTGCGAAAGTTACCTTGGTAGCTCCACCTACTCTCTTGCCAGTAGGCGTCTCCGATTGGCCAGTAGATATCTCTTATGACTTTGATAGTGCGATTCGCAATACCGATGTGGTGATGATGCTCCGGTTGCAGTTGGAGCGAATGAAAAGCGCATTTTTCCCCAGTGCGCGTGAGTATTCTCGATTATTTGGTCTCGATAGTGAGCGTCTTGCTAAAGGAGAGAACTCTCCACTCATCTTGCATCCCGGACCGATTAATAGAGGTTTAGAGATTTCTTCAGAATGTGCAGATAACGTGGACTCACTTATTTTGGAACAAGTCAAGAATGGCGTAAGTGTAAGGATGGCAGTTTTGTACCTACTCTTAGGGGGAGCTGATTAATTTGACGAGTCCAGATAAATCAATGAATGGAAAATCAAGCTACCTCATTCGATCAGTGCGCACTCCGAATCAAGAGTTAGTGGATGTGCGGATAACTTCTGGGGTAATAAGCGATATTGCACCAGCTCAATCACTCAATCCGAATGAATCCGAGATTATTGAAGGTGCACAGCTGCAACTTTTACCAGGCTTGGTGGATTTACACACCCACCTTCGTGAGCCTGGGCGTGAAGATGCAGAAACAGTTCGTACTGGAAGTGCAGCGGCTGCCTTGGGCGGCTTTACCGCTGTCCATGCGATGGCCAATACAGACCCAGTTGCTGATACCGCGGGAGTAGTTGAGCAAGTCGTTCGCCTGGGGCGTGAGGCTGGATATTGCGATGTATTTGCCGTGGGCGCAGTTACTCAAGGTTTAAATGGTTCCGAACTTGCAGAGTTGGGCGCCATGGCGCATTCCATGGCGCAGGTACGAGTTTTTAGCGATGATGGAAAATGTGTCTCAGACTCCCTTGTCATGCGAAGGGCTTTGGAATATGTGAAGCAATTTGATGGCGTGATTGCCCAACATGCACAGGATCCTCGCCTAACAGAAATGGCCCAGATGAACGAAGGTGTTATTTCGGCCAAATTAGGTTTAGCGGGTTGGCCAGCTGTAGCAGAGGAAGCGATTATTGCCCGGGATGTTCTGCTCGCCGAACACGTAGGAGCGAGATTACATATTTGTCATGTATCAACTGCTGGTAGCGTTGAAATTATCCGAAGAGCAAAGGCTCGCGGCATAAATGTCACCGCGGAAGTGACGCCACATCATTTACTTCTCACTGATGAGCTCGCTGAAACGTACGATCCAATCTATAAAGTAAATCCTCCTTTGAGGACAGCTGCAGATGTGCAAGCGCTAAGGGTTGCCCTCGCCGATGGCACCATAGATATCGTCGCCACAGATCATGCGCCACATCCACGTGAAGCGAAAGAATGCGAATGGAGCGAGGCGGCTAATGGAATGTTGGGATTAGAGAATGCGCTCTCTGTTATCCAAGAAAGCATGATTGAAAGTGGACTTTCAAATTGGAGCACCATCTCTGAACGGATGTCTTATGCGCCCGCTCGGATTGGTCGAACCAACCCAAGCGCTGGCCACGGTCAGGAGATAAAAGTGGGCGCTCTGGCCAACCTCATTTTAGTTGATACGAAAATTCGTCGAAAGGTGCGCGAAATCAAAAGCGTAAGCAAGAGTGGTAATAATCCCTATATAGAGCGAGAGCTACCTGGACAGGTTATGTTCACCTTTTTGCGCGGCGAGATGATTGTCGCAAATGGAGAATTGGTGAAAGCGTTATGAACCAAAGAGAGCGCGCTTTTTTAGTATTAGATGATGGCCGCATCTTTGAAGGTCGAGCCTGGGCGAAAGAGGGCCAAACTTTCGGCGAGGCAGTCTTCTCAACTGGCATGACTGGCTATCAAGAAACGCTGACCGATCCATCGTACTTTCAACAAGTGGTAGTGATGACTGCGCCACATATTGGAAATACTGGGATGAATGCGGTGGATGAAGAATCCAGAAAAATTTGGGTTTCAGGCTTCGTTGTGCGAGATCCTTCACGAGTGTCAAGTAATTGGAGATCAGAGCGCGACCTAGAGAGTGAACTCATTGCGAACGATGTTGTAGGAATATCCGGCGTCGATACTCGAGCGCTAACTCGGCATCTGCGTGACTGTGGGGCTATGCGCGTAGGAATTTTCTCTGGTGAGGAGTTAACCCGCGAAGAGATGGTGCGTAGGGTGCGGCAATCTCCCCAAATGGCTGGATCTAACTTGGTTGCCGATGTCTCCATTCCAAAGAAATATTCCATCTCAGCGCAAGGAACCAAGAAGGCTGTTGTGGCCGCCCTAGACCTAGGTATTAAAGGCGCCACGCCCAGATTGATGTCAGAGCGCGGCATCGAAGTACATATTTATCCGTTTGATGCATCCTTAGATGAGCTTTTGGAGCATCATCCAGATGGAATTTTCCTCTCTAATGGACCAGGGGATCCGTCGACGATGAGATCAACGGTTGAATTAGTTCGCGAGATATTACACCGTGGCATTCCGGTTTTTGGAATCTGTTTTGGTCATCAAATATTTGGTCAAGCCTTAGGTTTTGAAACATATAAATTAAGGTTTGGTCATCGGGGAATAAATCAACCTGTACTCGATAAGACAAGTGGCAAAGTCGAGATCACCGCTCATAACCATGGTTTTGCAGTGAAAGCTCCGCTTGAAGGTATCTTTGATACGGTATTTGGACGTGGACGTGTTTCCCATATCAACTTGAATGATAACGTGGTTGAAGGACTCGAGTTATTAGATCGACCAGGATTTAGCGTCCAATATCATCCCGAAGCGGCAGCTGGTCCGCATGATGCAAGTTATCTTTTTGATCGATTTTTGAATTTGATGTTAGAGTCGAAAGGAAAGCGCTGATGCCGAAACGAAGTGATATCAAAAGCGTTTTGGTAATTGGCTCGGGGCCAATTGTTATTGGTCAAGCATGTGAATTTGATTATTCGGGAACTCAAGCTTGCCGAGTTCTACGTGCTGAAGGGCTTCGAGTAATTCTTATTAATTCGAATCCAGCCACGATTATGACTGATCCTGAATTTGCCGATGCAACCTATATCGAACCAATCACTACGGAATTTGTCACCAAAGTTATTGAAAAAGAGAGACCAGATGCTCTACTAGCAACGCTAGGTGGGCAAACCGCGCTTAACACTGCAATCAAGCTTCACGAGGCGGGGGTGCTTGAGAAATTCGGTGTTCAGCTAATTGGTGCCAATGTCGAGGCCATCAATAGAGGTGAAAATCGAGAAATATTCAAGGAGATCGTTAAAAGTATTGGCGGAGAATCCGCTCGATCACAAATCTGTCACACCATAGAAGAATGCTTGGCGGCTGCAAATGTATTTCATTATCCAGTAGTAGTAAGGCCTTCATTCACTATGGGAGGTCTTGGTTCTGGAATCGCCAAAGACGAAGCGGAGTTGCGGGAGATCGCTGGAGCTGGACTTCGATATAGCCCAACTACAGAGGTCTTGATTGAAGAATCAATTCTTGGCTGGAAAGAATTTGAACTCGAAATGATGCGAGATCACAAAGACAACGTTGTGGTTATCTGTTCAATTGAGAACTTCGATCCAATGGGAGTTCATACTGGAGATTCCATTACAGTTGCTCCCGCCTTGACGCTGACAGATGTTGAATATCAAAAACTTCGTAACCTCTCAATCAACATAATTCGCGCCGTTGGAGTCGACACGGGTGGATGTAATATTCAATTTGCAGTCAATCCTGCAAATGGACGAATCGTGGTTATCGAAATGAATCCTCGTGTTTCGCGGTCCAGCGCCCTAGCATCTAAGGCAACGGGCTTTCCGATTGCGAAGATTGCAGCGAAATTAGCAATTGGTTATTCACTCGATGAAATTCAAAACGATATAACGAAAGAGACGCCTGCATCCTTTGAGCCGACCCTAGATTACATAATTGTCAAAATTCCGAGATTTAATTTTGAAAAGTTCCCTGCTGCCGATCCACGTTTAACTACCACGATGAAAAGTGTCGGGGAAGCCATGGCAATAGGAAGAAGTTTTCCCGAAGCGCTTCAAAAGGCGATGCGATCATTGGAGAAAAAAGGTTATTCGTTCTCTTTCGATTCCGCCGGTGATGTTGAACGAGAAATTCAGGGCGCTGCCGTGGCAACAGAGATGCGAATTCACCATGTTCAACGTGCTCTCTTTTTGGGAGCATCGATTACGCAGGTCCACGAAGTCTCAAAGATCGATCCGTGGTTCTTGGATCAAATAGCTCAAATTAATGAGATGGCCCACGAATTGGCTAAGCCCGGCGAATTAACGCCAGATGCTTTGCGACAAGCTAAGCGCCTGGGGTTTAGTGATAAGCAGATCGCAGAGATAGTTGGCATGCTTGAAAGTGATATTCGGCGTAAACGAGAGAGCTTTAACATACATCCTGTTTTCAAGACGGTTGATACTTGTGCCGCAGAATTTAAAGCGCTTACTCCCTACCATTATTCAAGTTATGAAGAAGAGACCGAGGTAGAACCAAGAACAAAACCTGCAGTATTGATTTTGGGTAGTGGACCAAATCGAATCGGTCAGGGTGTGGAGTTTGATTATTCATGCGTGCACGCAGCGTTCGCACTTAAAGAGATGGATTTCGAAACCATTATGGTGAACTGCAATCCAGAGACTGTTTCTACTGATTATGACACCTCAGATCGCCTCTACTTTGAGCCGCTGACATTTGAGGATGTTATGGAAATATATCGCGCTGAATTGGCCGTTGGCCCAGTTGCAGGCGTCATTGTTCAACTTGGTGGACAAACACCGCTCGGGTTAGCAAAAGCTTTACAAGATGCTGGAGTGCCAATTGTGGGCACCAGCCCAGAATCTATAGATATTGCCGAAGATCGAGGCGAATTCGGGGCGTTGTTGGAGCGAGCAAATCTCAGAGCGCCAGAATTTGGTCTCGCATATTCCTATGCTGATGCCGTTGGCATTGCTGAACGCGTTGGATACCCAGTATTGGTCCGCCCTTCATATGTACTTGGTGGTCGGGGCATGGAGATTGTTTACGATAATCAGGCTCTAGAAAGTTATATCTCTCGAGCAACTGAGATTAGTCCGGATCATCCGGTGCTCGTGGATAGATTTCTCGATCATGCAACCGAGCTCGATGTAGATGCCCTCTTCGACGGTGAAGAATTGTTCCTTGCTGGAGTTATGGAACATATAGAAGAAGCTGGAATTCATTCAGGGGATTCAGCGTGCGTCTTGCCCCCAGTCGATCTTTCAGCGAGTGCACTATCCGAGATTCGCTTGGCAACAGAGAAAATTGCTCGAGGAATCGGGGTCTTGGGATTGGTAAATATTCAATTTGCAGTTGAAGCGGGCACTCTATTTGTACTTGAAGCGAACCCGCGAGCCTCTCGGACTGTGCCATTTGTCAGTAAAGCAATTGGTGTTCCACTTGCTAAAGCAGCCGCGCAAATATCACTGGGCAAAAAAATATCGCAGTTGCGAACTGAAGGTGTTCTGCCGACTCAAGGCGATGGCGTTGCACGTGGGATAAGCGTGAAGGAGGCAGTGCTACCGTGGAATCGTTTTAGAAAACGGGATGGTAGTGGTGTTGATGCTCTATTGGGTCCGGAAATGCGCTCAACTGGTGAAGTGATGGGCAGAGACACAACTTTCGGAAGGGCATTCTCAAAGAGTCAGAGCGCAGCATCGGGGGCGTTGCCTAATTCCGGTTCGATATTTGTTTCATTTGCTGATCGAGATAAAGTTCAGGGAATTTTGGGAGCAAAAAAATTGGCGGAAGTAGGTTATGAACTTTATGCAACATCGGGAACCGCAAGGGCGCTAGCTGAAAAAGGGATAGAGGTACAAAACGTTCGAAAATTCTCTGAAGGTAAGGGCCCACAAGGCGAGAAAACTGCACTTGATCTCATTGAATCGGGAATAGTTTCTCTAGTTGTTAATACACCTTTTGGTTCTGGACCTCGCGAAGATGGTTGGCGAATTAGAACTTCGGCAGTTGCTCGCGGTATACCCATTATCACGACTATTTCAGGGCTCAATGCTGCCGCCGAGGCGATGGTTGCACAACGCCAAGGTGGTTTCACTGTCACCTCTTTGCAAGAATGGTTGAAGTGAGTGGCATGGCAAACGTGAGCCCTATGGGCGGTATTAATCCGGGAGTTAGTCAGAACCTCTGTGAAGTGATCTCTAATAAGAAAATCGGTGCTTACCACCACATCACGTTGGCTGCACCAGCTATAGCTGAACACGCTAAGCCAGGAAATTTCGTTGCTATCAGCGTCGGAGATGTACGCAGTTCTATGCTCCTTCGACGATCCTTTGCGATTTATCAAACGGTTCCACGTGGACCTTTTGGAGGAACGCTTGAAATCATCGTGGCGCCCCACGGTCCAGGAAGCACTTGGATTTCCGAACGCCAACCACATGAGAAACTGGATGTAGTTGGTCCGCTTGGGAACGCCTTTAAAATTCCCAAAGATCCAGTACGTGCACTCCTGGTGGGTGGCGGCTATGGCTCGGCGCCACTTTTCTCGCTCGCAGAGACGCTCCGTCAGAAAAACTCTCGCGTAGAAATGGCAATCGGTGCTAGCACTGCCGATCGAATATTTGCGCCCGTTGAAGGTAAGCGCTCGGTACATTCATTAATGATTGCTACTGAAGATGGTTCTCTCGGGAGCAAGGGACGAGTTACTGATCTTTTTGATAATTCACTTTCGTCCATTGACATCGTATATGCATGTGGTCCTATGGCAATGCTTAAAGCACTGACAGAAATTGGAGCAAAAACGGGAGTCCTTGTGCAATGTGCCGTTGAAGAATCCATGGCCTGCGGTGTTGGACTGTGCATGACCTGCGTCTTGCCGGTTCGGGATAACGATGGAACCATAAAAATGCTTCGTTCCTGCATCGAAGGACCAATATTCGATGGAGTAGCTGTGCAGTGGGACGGTATCGGCACCATACCTCCAGGAACTTATGGAGCCCATCGATGAGCGAATTTGATTTTGCAACCACGCTTGCCCAAGCAAAATTCCCTAATCCAATTTTCACTGCCAGCGGCTGTGCGGCAAACGGACGGGAACTCTCTGCTTTCTTTCCTCTCAATGAAATCGGTGCGGTTGTCACAAAGTCTGTAATGAGTCAGCCTCGTTCTGGAAGAGCAACCCCACGGATGGCTGAAACACCCAGCGGAATGCTTAACGCCATCGGTTTACAAGGGCCGGGAATAGAGCCATTTTTGAAAGAAGATTTGCCTTGGCTTCTGGACAATGGGGCGCGAACAGTTGTTTCTATCGCAGGTGAGAGTGTTGAGGAATTCTCCTCGTTAGCGAGAAAAGTTCGAAGCGCCCCCGGGGTGAGCGCGATTGAAGTCAATATTTCATGCCCCAATGTTGAGAATCGAGGCTTGGTTTTTGCATGCGATCGGAGCTCTGCTCGAGAAGTCATCGAGGCGGTAAAACGAAGTGTAGGAAATACCATTCCGATCATCGCCAAACTTTCTCCCGATGTAACAGATATTGTTTCGATAGCTGAAGAGGTAGTGCAGGCGGGCGCCGATGGCCTTGCCATGATCAACACGCTATTAGGAATGGTGATTGATACTGAAACTATGCGACCTAAGTTAGCGAATAAAACTGGTGGCCTCTCTGGCCCTGCTATTCGTCCAGTTGCAGTGCGAGCAATTTACCAAGTTCATCGAGCGCTACCGAATGTGCCTATTGTGGGAATGGGCGGTGTCATCACCGGCAATGATGCCTTTGAATTAGTTCTCGCGGGCGCTTCTGCAATTTCGGTAGGAACAGCCTCTTTCCATGATCCATCAGCTCCAGTTCGAATCAAAAGGGAATTAGAGGAGCTTTTGGTGGCAAGAGGGTTCCAAAAATTCTCTGAAGCTGTTGGATTTGCTCATCGAGGTGATGCATGAGAGCGCCAATTGTTTTAGCAGTAGATACAACTGATGTTGATCGTGCACGTGCTTGGGTAGAGGCAACTCGGGAATCAATAAGTGTTATCAAATTAGGTTTAGAATTTTTTCTCGCGCATGGACAGGCAGGGGTTGCATATGTCCGAGATGGCGCACCTGACTTAGAACTCTTTCTCGATTTGAAATTACATGACATACCTAACACAGTGGCGGGTGCCACTAGAGCAATATCTCAAATTCGACCAGATTACTTAACGGTTCATGCATCAGGTGGATCTCGAATGATTTCAGCGGCCGTTACCGAACTTCCAGAAGGAAAAGTCACTGCAGTCACATTGCTGACCTCACTAGCGGAACTTGACGTAAGTGATTTAGGAATTTCCGGCACTCCTCCTGAGATCGTGAAGAGATGGGCTCTGGCTGCTGTAAGTGCAGGGGCGCAAGCAATTGTCGCTTCTCCGCATGAAGTGGGAAGTTTGCGGAAGAATTTGCCTCCAGAAATTATTCTGATTACGCCAGGAGTTCGGCCAAGTGGTTCTGAGAAAGGCGATCAGGCCAGAGTGGCTACTCCTGAAGAAGCGATCGCCTGGGGAGCGAACTTTGTTGTCATCGGACGCCCAATTACCTCAGGGGCAACTCTCGATGAAATCACAGAGAATGCAGCCCGCATTGCAGCGTCATTTTGAAGATGCCAGAGAGGCAAATTGCGGCTAACTTGTAGATATGGAATTGCCGCGTTTAACCGATAGTGAGCGTGCCGCTGCTCTTGAGCGAGCAGCCCAAGCGAGAAAAGTACGCGCTGAAATTAAGGCGGAATTAAAAAGCGGTAAACGGAGCCTTGAAGAAGTGATCAACCTTGGAAAGAGCGATGATTTCATCGGCAAAATGAAAGTAAGCGCGCTAATCGAATCGCTACCTGGGGTTGGCAAAGTACGTGCACTGGCTGTAATGGAGAAGGTAGGGATTGCCGCAAGCCGGCGAATTAAAGGGTTAGGAATTCATCAAACACGTGATTTATTGGCGGAGTTCCAACTACGCTAAGAGCGTGGATTTGATTGTGCTCTCTGGCCCCGGCGGCGTGGGAAAGTCGACAGTATCTGAGTATCTGCGGCGAAATTGTCCTGACATTTGGGTAAGCGTCTCTGCGACCACAAGAAGCCCGCGCTCCGGTGAAGTTGATGGAGTGGATTATTTCTTTCAGACCGAATCAGAGTTTAAGGCGCGCATAGAGCGAGGGGATTTCCTCGAATGGGCGCATTTTGCTGGCAACTATTACGGCACTCCCAAAGCCGCGATGACCGAACAGATAGCGGCTGGGAAATCTGTCCTCTTGGAAATCGAGATATCGGGAGCGCGACAAGTTCGTGCTGCCAGCCAGGTGGCGTATCTGGTCTTTCTGGCGCCCCCTTCGATCGCTGAACTCGAGCGACGTCTGCTTGGCCGAGGGACGGAGACGCCAGAGCGAGCCGCAGAACGCCTGGAGTTGGCCCAGGAAGAGCTGGCGGAGAGCCACTGGTTTGATGAGATTCTGGTCAATACCTCAGTCGAAGAGGTAGCCGCCCGACTGATAACCTTGGCCTCTCAAGCGCGCTAGCTCCACCCGAGAGCAAGATAGGCGCTATTTCTGGAGGCAGAGCAATGATCCACAGCGACGGTATTACCAACCCGCCAATCGATGACCTGCTTGCTAAAAGTGGTTCCAAGTACAGCCTTGTCCTCTTCTCTGCAAAACGAGCACGACAGATAAATGCTTATTACTCGCAGTTGAGCGAAGGCTTGCTTGAATATGTCGGACCCTTGGTGGAAACGCATGTCCACGAAAAACCACTCTCGATCGCTCTTCGTGAAATAAATGGCGGTCTGTTAACTCTCGAATCACTAGAGAATCAAGAGAGCGTTGTGGCGTCCGAGAAAGCTTAACTCGGCCACTTCTGCAATTTTCTTCATGTTCCCCAGGAAAGTCACGTTGGGCGTCACCGGCGGTATTGCGGCATATAAATCCTGCGAACTGTTGCGGCGCTTGCTCGATCGGGGCGTCGACGTTGAGGTAGTACCCACAGAAAGCGCCCTTCGTTTTGTTGGAACGGCAACGTGGGAAGCCCTCTCTGGAAAACGCGTTCGTTCTTCATTATGGGAAGATGTTGCTTCCGGTGCTCATATTGAATTAGCGCGGTCCACCGAGTTGCTCCTCATTGCTCCGGCAACGGCAGATTTTCTAGCACGCCTTGCTCAGGGACGAAGTGATGACCTACTGAGCGCAACAGCGCTTACTGTTCAGTCATCAATAGTCATTATCCCTGCGATGCATTATCAAATGTGGCGCAATGCTGCAACGCAGCAAAATGTAGCGACTTTGCGTGAGCGCGGATTTCTGATCATGGAGCCCTCTGATGGGCCACTGAATAATGGTGATGTTGGCGTTGGTCGATTTCCAGAAATCTTTGAGATCTTTGATTTCCTCGGTAAGAACAATCTCCTACGCAGCGACTTAATCGGTAAAACGGTGGTCGTTACTGCCGGTGGCACTCGAGAGATGATTGATCCCGTTCGTTTCATCGGGAACTTATCATCCGGAAAGCAGGGGATTGCCCTTGCTCGCGCAGCAGCAGCACGCGGGGCACAGGTCACACTTATCGCCGCCAATATTTCGGCTGCACTTTTACCAAGGGATAAATCCATTTCCATTATTGAAGTCACTTCAACGGCAGATCTTGCGAGAGAGTTAGCATCCATCTCAGCATTTGACTTGCTCTTCATGGCAGCCGCGGTCTCCGATTACCGCGTTGCGCAAGAAAGTGCGTCGAAGATTAAAAAGTCAGGTCAAAGCCTTGCACTTGAATTGGTCGAGAATCCAGATGTTCTCGCTAATTTCGCCTTAAGTTATCGTAAGCAGACCGAACATAATGGAAGACGTGGCGGAATCATTATCGGATTTGCCGCAGAAAGCTCATCGGATCTTGGACAGGCATCTGAGAAGCTGGCCCGCAAAGGAGTCGATTATCTCTTTGTGAATGACATCTCAAATCAATTAGTTTTTAATGCCGCCTCCAACGGAGGTACCTTGCTTGCCTCGAATGGAAAAACCCACTCCTTTGAATATCAAAGCAAAGACACGCTTAGCGATGCGCTCTTGGACGTGGTCGTAAAGGCGCTAGGTTAGCCCCGTGTCAAAACGACTATTTACCTCAGAATCAGTAACAGAGGGCCATCCAGACAAGATGGCCGATCAAATTTCCGATTCAATACTTGATGCGTTTTTACAGGAAGATTCCAAGAGCAGAGTTGCTGTTGAAACTCTGCTAACAACGGGACAAGTCCATGTTGCGGGTGAAGTAACCACCACTGCTAACCCAGATTTAATGTCTTTGATTCGGTCAGTAATTCTAGATATCGGCTACAACAGCAGCGAGCGGGGCTTCGATGGAAATTCCTGTGGCATCAGCCTCTCTTTGGGTAAACAGTCACCAGATATCGCGCAGGGCGTCGATGTTGCCATAGAGGAGAGAAGAGCAGAGTCCAGTGATCCACTCGATAGGCAAGGAGCCGGAGATCAAGGTTTGATGTTCGGTTACGCAACTGATGAAACTCCTGAGTTAATGCCTTTGCCAATAGCAATCGCCCATGCGCTCTCTCTTGAACTAATGAAAGTTCGAAAAGCAGGTGTTCTCAACTATTTACGACCAGATGCCAAAACTCAAGTTACGGTTGAATACCAAGGAAATGTCGCTCAGCGTTTGGATACTTTGGTTATTTCAACCCAACACGATCCCGATGTAGATTTAGAGAAAACGCTTCCATCGGATCTCAAGAAGCATGTCATTGATTCGGTTCTCTCTCGATATGAACTCTCTACAGAGGGAATGCGAATTTTGGTTAACCCAACTGGGCGTTTTGTCTTAGGCGGACCCATGGGTGACGCTGGATTAACGGGACGGAAAATAATCGTCGATTCCTATGGCGGAATGGCGCGCCATGGTGGTGGAGCATTTAGTGGAAAAGATCCTTCAAAAGTAGATCGCTCAGCCGCCTATGCGATGCGTTGGGTAGCCAAGAACATCGTTGCTGCGGGCTTAGCTAAGCGCTGTGAAGTCCAAGTGGCTTACGCCATTGGTAAAGCACAACCTGTTGGTCTATTCGTGGAAACTTTTGGTACAGAGCAGCTTCCAGTTGAGCGAATCCAAGAAGCTGTAACAGAGGTATTTGATTTGCGACCAGCTGCCATCATCAGGGATTTACAGTTGTTGCAACCGATCTATCGTAAAACCAGTAACTACGGCCATTTTGGTCGGGAGCTACCCGAATTTACGTGGGAGCGACGCGATAGAGTGGAGCAATTGCGGAGCGCAACCGGCTTCTAGCGTCAACGCTCTCGAAAATTGGGGGAGGGATGAACGCACAATGAGCAATGAGGCGAGCGAAGGTAAGAAAATAGCCCCATTGCGTATGAAGCGGGAAATCTTTCATTCTCCAAAAGCGCCGCCTGTACAAGCTCAGCGCTTTCCGGTTGCGAGCGTTCTCGTTGATACGGGATTACTCCATATCGATGATGCATTCGATTTCCTTGTTCCAGAAGAATTCTCCTCACTAGTAGCGCCAGGAGTGCTCGTATCTATTTTCTTTGGGGGTAAACGAAGGCAAGGAGTGGTGCTCTCACGCAAAGAGGAGAGTCAATTCACCGGACGCCTTCGATTTCTATCGGAGGTCATCAGACCTTATCCAGTGCTCTCATCATCAATACTTGATTTAACCGGCGAGATAAAACGTTACTACGGAGGAACGCGATGGGATGCGCTCCGATTTGCCCTACCGCAATTCTCCAAAACAAGCGCGGAAGTGAGTACACCTACGGAGCGAGAGTTAAAGGCAGCGCCAACTATTTCCAGAGCAGGAGATGAGATCTACCCCGAAGGTTTCTGGCAAGCACTTACTAGCAGCCCTAAAGATAGTCCTCAAGTGCGTGCCTATTGGTCACCACCTCCTGCGATGGATCCCTTTGGCTTCTTGGATTCGCTTCTGAGCACCACCCTAGGCGGGGTAATTCTGTTACTGCCAGATCAGAATGATGTAGAGAGAATGTTTGCTCGATTGAAAACGTCTGCTCGTTTTGACATGGCAGAGGTCTCGATTTGGCATTCAGGATTAACACGTCGCGAACGTGAAGAAACTTTCGTCAGAGCTCTCAACCATAAGACCAGAATCGTGATTGGAGTACGCGGAGCGCTACTGCTGCCCATGGAAAATTTGCATCTTATAGCGCTGTGGGATGAAGGTAATAGTTCTTATTCAGAGCAAAGAGCGCCGTACTTTCATGCTCGAGAGGTGGCGATTATGCGTTCTCGGATTGATAAAACACATCTGGTAATTGGGGGATTCGCACCTTCACTGACTGCAGCGCAATACCTACATCGCGGATACTTAACTCATCTCTCACCATTGAGTGATTTCATCAAGAAGCAAGCGGTAACGATTGAGGCAATAACAAATCGCAGCGCGCCAAATCAAAGTGGAAGATTCCCAACAATTGCCTGGCAGACGCTTCGCCGAGGTTTAACAAGGGGTCCGGTTATCGTGCAAGCCCAACTTCGTGGCTACATACAAGCGCTCTCCTGTAGTAGGTGTTTCAATGGGGCACTTTGCAAATGTGGCGGAAAATTGATCACAAAAGAGCACATTCGAATTCCAGAGTGTTATTTGTGTGGGACCAATTATCATAATTGGAGCTGTCCCTATTGTTCATATCGAGAATTGCGAAATTCACAGATAGGAGACGAACGTCTTGTTGAAGAACTTGGCAGAGCTTTCCCTAATCAATTAATCATATCCTCCAATGCAGAACATCGAGTGGAGAGAGTTTCGAACCAGGCAGCAATAGTTGTCGCAACGCCAGGATGCGAACCCATTGCTTTGGATGGTTACGAAGCGGGCGTGATTATCGATTCACGAATTTCATTAGAGCGAGCAACGCTAAACGCAGAGGAAGATTCTCGAAGACGTTGGTTCGCTTTCGCTACGCTTTTACGTCCTGGCAGTGAATTATTTATTGATTGTGAATATACAAATCGAAATCTGCAGGCGCTGATGCGATGGGATGGATTAGGTGCTAGTTGGAGAGAGTTGCAAGAGCGCGAAAATCTTCTCCTTCCACCTCATGCGAAAGCGGTTGAAATTCGAGGAGAGCATAACTCCGTAGGAGAATTGATTAGAGCTCTTCCCGGCAAGGTCCTAGTTTCAGCGCCAAAACTGGCCGAAAACGGCGAGACGGTTGCTCTGTTGCGTTTCTCGATCGCTGACAACCGCCTTGTTTTGGAGGAGATTTTCAATAGAGTCAGGGCGCAATCATCAAGGGGATCGCATGTGGCTCGCGTGAAGGTTGATCCAATTTCTTTTTGAGATTGTAGACTCACGGTATGGCAATTCAACCAATACGACTTTTTGGCGATCCGATCCTCGCCACTCCTGCAATTGCCGTCGATGGCTTTGATAAAGAGATTCGCCAGCTTGTCACCGATCTAACTGACACAATGCTTGATGCCCCCGGGGCCGGCTTGGCTGCACCACAAATTGGGGTATCGCTTCGAGTTTTCACATGGTCTATTGAGGATGAAGTCGGACATTTGATTAACCCGGTGCTCTCCTTGGGTGAGGAAGAGCAGGATGGCGATGAAGGATGCCTCTCTATTCCTGGTTTGGCCTATAACTGCAAGAGAGCCCTTCGAGTAGTTGCTGATGGTTTCACTATGCACGGCGAGCCAGTTCGAATAGTTGGCGAAGAATTGCTGGCTCGAATCTTCCAACACGAAACTGATCACCTAAATGGAATACTTTTTGTTGATCGCCTAGATAAGGAGATACGCAAACAGGCTCTTCATGACATCAAGGAGAGTGAGTGGTTTGGTCTCAAGTCTCCCGAAATTCGCATCTCACCGCATAGCACCCGTGGGTTTGGAAACTAGTGCGAATATTGCTCGCAGGAACTCCTGCGATGGTCCTTCCGCTTTTTGATGAAATCCTCTCTAAAGAATTTGAAGTATCCGGAGTTATCACCAATCCACCGAAAGCTCGAGGAAGAAGTAGCGCCCTTACTCCATCTCCGGTAGCTATCTGGGCGAAAGAGAATGGGTTGCCGGTGTTTGATTCGGGAAAAATTGAAGATTATGAAAGTGAACTTCGCGATTGCGATTTAGTACTCATAGTCGCCTATGGTCAACTAATTCCAGAAAAATATCTCAATCTTCCAAAATTTGGTTGGGTGAATCTGCATTTCTCCCATCTGCCGGATGCTCGCGGAGCAGCCCCTGTACAACGTTTGATAGCTGCCGGTGCGAAAGAGATCGGTTTTACGCTTTTCAAATTAGAGAAAGGTATGGATACCGGACCAATCTATTTTCACAGCCCACCTCTCTCTATTGAAAACCTCACCACAGGCAAGGTGTGGGCTCTTCTTATCGATCAAGCGCGAAAATTTATCCGCGAGGAACTTCTCAAAATTACTTCTGGTTACAGACCTCGACCACAAAGTGAATACTCCAATCAAGGCAAGGTGTTAATCGCGCCAAAAATTTCTACTGTGGAGTCCCGTATTGATTGGCACAAATCATCAAAGGATATTGTCCAAGAAATATTGGCTTTTAATCCCGCTCCTACCGCATGGAGCACTTTTCGAGGCGAACGAATCTTAATTTACGAGGCGGGACTCTATTCAGGTTCCACAGGCGCCTCAGGCGCGCCCGAAATAGCCGGATCAATTTCAATTATCAGCAACTCTGTCGTCGTCAGAACAGGTTCTGGCGCTCTAAAAATTGCCGCTATTCAACCAGCAGGTAAACGAGTGATGACCGGAGAAGATTGGGCGCGCGGAATCACGTTGCATGAGGGCGAGAAATTTGTCTAGAAGTGACCAGAATATCGAACGCTCTGATGCCGGTTTCGCGACTCGAAATCTTGCCCTTCGATTAATTCTGGAAATAGAGCAAAACCAGTCATATGCAAATCTGGTCGTTCCTGCATCTTTGCGAGATAGCGCCTTCGAGGCCCGTGATCGGAATTTCGTAACGGAATTAGTGTATGGAACTCTGAGAATGCAATTACTTTATGATGCCATCATAGAGAAAGCGGCCAAACGAGCCATTCGAAAAATTGATTCGATTCCACTTAATATTCTCCGACTCACTGCGCATCAATTATTATCGTTACAGATTTCCGCACATGCACCGGTTGATAGCGCGGTTCGTTTAACGGTTAGGAATAAGGCCGGTTCCGCCTCTGGCTTTATTAATGCCGTTTCTCGCCGGATAAGCGAAAAGAGCATTGAGCAATGGATTTCAGAACTAACGGTCGGCGCTAGTGAACTCGAAAGTTTGGCAATCCGATTTGCTCATCCGCTCTGGATAGTAGAGGAGTATTTCCTGAGACTGGGCAATTTAGAATTGGTGAAATCTGAGCTAGAAGCAAATAACCGGAATCCGCGAGTTTCTGCTGTTATTTATCCAGGGGAAGCTTGGTCGCAAGAGAGTTTGGCCGAGAGTGAGATGTCACAGTGGGTGCCAGAAGCTCGCCTACTTCATGGGAATCCCGAGGCTTTAGTTGAGATTAAAGCTGGCACCGCCGGCATCCAGGATCAAGGCTCTTATCTTGTAGCGCAGGCGCTTTTAGGGGCATTTGCTGGGTGCAAATCAACGCCAGGAGTTTGGATTGATATGTGTGCCGGACCTGGTGGTAAGGCAGCGCTATTGGATCGGTGGGCGAAAGAGCAGGGACGAACTTTTCTGGGATTAGAAATTTCCGAGCATCGGGCGGCTTTGATGAGACGCGTTACCGATGCGATTGTCGTCTCCGATGGCAGAAAACCACCCTTAGCCCGGGAGAGTGCTGCTCTTGTGCTCTTGGATGCCCCCTGCTCTGGCCTCGGAGCGTTACGTCGCCGTCCAGATGCAAGGTTACGAAAGAAATCAAGTGAAATTCCAGGGCTAGTAGCTCTCCAGCGAAATCTCTTGCAATCTGCAATTGCGCTACTCGCCCCTGGGGCGATCCTTGGTTATGTCACATGTTCTCCGTTAACCCGGGAGACAATTGATAATCGTGACTGGGTTCTGACTAATTTTCCAGAGATGGCAAGTGTTAACGCCAAAGATTTCTTCCCCAAGGAGATGGACTTACCCGATAACGCTGATGTTCAACTCTGGCCTGGAGCTCATGGAACAGACGCCATGTACCTAGCCTTGTTCCAGAAGAAATTAAATTAAAGGGATAGCATTACATCGTGGCTATCCGAATTACTCCAAGTATTTTAAATGCTGATTTCTCACATTTAAATGTCGAGATATTAAAGGTTTCATCAGTTTCTGATCTCATTCACTTGGACATCATGGATAACAAGTTCGTACCAAATTTTACCTTTGACTTCGATCGCGCTGCCGAAATAATTAAGGATTGCCCAATCCCGGTAGATTCCCATCTAATGGTGATTGAACCTGAAATGGCGGCTCCCGCATTCGCTGAAATGGGGAGCGCCAGCGTCACATTCCATTTCGAAGCTGCCGAGAAACCTCGACAAATTATTCATGAAGTGCAAGCCAAGGGGTCGCGGGTAGGGATTGCACTCAAACCAGGAACTAGCTTCGCCGATATTGAAGAGTATTTGGATGAAATTGACATGGTTTTGATCATGACGGTCGAACCAGGTTTCGGTGGCCAAAGCTTTATGGGGGAGATGCTTGAGAAAGTGAGAGCTACACGTAAGGCGTTAGGAAAGAATGAACGCGGGATCTGGTTGCAAGTGGATGGCGGCATTTCTCCTGCCACTATAGAGAGCGCTGCGCTAGCAGGTGCCGACACATTTGTCGCTGGATCGGCAGTTTACAAATCTGATAACCCGGCTCAGATGGTCGAACAATTGCGTAATCTGGCAACACTTTAATCTCTATCGATAATCTAGCGACGTCGAGACCAAGCTCTCAGATACCCTTCTCCTATGAAGAGTTTTGATGATTTGTGGGATGAGATTTCGGAACGGGATTACTCCACTGCGCCACATGACACTTCCAGCACCGGGAAGCTTTTAGATGCGGGCGTCCATGGGATCGGCAAAAAAATAGTTGAAGAAGCTGCTGAAGTGTGGATGGCTGCTGAATATGAGAGCGATGAGAACCTCGCCGGTGAGATCAGTCAACTGCTCTATCACCTTCAAGTGCTCATGCTGGCCCGAGGGATCGATATCGAAGATGTCTATGAGAAGTTGTAGGGGAGAGTCGTGTTAAAAATCGCATTACCCAACAAAGGTTCCCTCGCGGATGATTCAATCAAGATTCTGGCAGATGCTGGATACCGACAACGATCCGATTCTCGTGACCTCATCACTATCGATGTTGAGAACGAGATTGAATTTTATTACCTTCGACCGCGAGATATTGCGATATATGTGTCATCTGGCGAACTTGATCTGGGTATTACCGGTGAAGATTTACTTGTTGATTCAGGGGTTAACGCAAATACCCTTCTCAAACTTGGTTACGGTAAATCAACTTTTAGATTTGCCTACCCGGCTGCTCTCGCGGTAGGTGCATCCGAAAAAACTTTGCAAGGAAAACGAATAGCGACTTCATATCCAGGGATACTCAGCCAAGCTCTACAACGTCTTGGTCTTTCGGCAGACATCGTCTCACTCGATGGCGCCGTAGAGAGTTCAATTAAATTAGGAGTTGCAGACGCCATCGCCGATGTTGTCTCAACGGGCACCACTCTTAAGCAAGCAGGCCTTGCCATTATTGGTCAGCCCATTCTTGAGAGTGAAGCTGTGCTGATCGGAGCGAATGAGCCTTCAGAAGAAGGTGCAAATCTCATACGTCGCTTAACAGGGGTCATTATTGCTAGACAGTATGTGCTCATGGATTATGACATTAAATCAGAATTGCTCGACAAAGCTTGTTCGATCACTCCTGGCTTTGAATCTCCTACTATCTCGCCTCTCCGTGTTGAAGGTTGGTCAGCCGTTCGCGCAATGGTTCCTCGGAAAAGCGCTCAGAAGGTGATGGATGAGTTATGGGCAATAGGTGCGCGTGGAATTCTTGTTACCGACATTCACGCTTGTCGCCTCTAAATTTCGTTTCGCGGAATCCCCAACAGATAGAGAACTGAATCCAAATATGGCGTTGTAACAGAGGTGTCGGCGCTGGCACGGACTACAGGCTTAGCGTTAAATGCAATACCCAGCCCAGCTAGAGCAATCATGTCTAAATCGTTGGCGCCATCACCAATTGCCACGGTATCCGCTAAATCAACATCGGCCAACTGTGCAAATTGTCGAAGTGCATTTGCCTTTCCCGCACGATCGATAATTTGCCCCGTTGTTCGTCCAGTTAATTTTCCATTCAGCACTTCCAGATGATTGGCTGCAATGAAATCTATTCCCAATTCTTCTGCAATCGGAGTGATAACTTCGGCGAAACCACCTGAAACTATCCCCACTTTATGGTGGAGTTTTTTTAGCGTTCTAATCAACGTGCGAGCACCAGGGGTGAGCGTTATTTCCTGTCGCACGTCATCGATTATGGATGCAGGAAGATCTGCTAACAATTTCACTCGTTCGGTAAGCGCTTGTGCAAAATCAAGTTCACCATTCATCGCTCGATCGGTAATCTCTTTAACTTGTTTTCCCACGCCAGCATGGTTGGCAAGTAATTCAATAACTTCTTGCTGAATAAGCGTTGAATCAACATCTAGAACGATTAGTTTTTTAGCCCGACGATGTAAACCCCCAGCTTGAACTCCTATATCAACCTCGGTGGTATTAGCTATAACTGCAAGAGGCTTTTTAATGGCATCTACCCCAACATGGGAGACCAAAAGCTCCAAAGCGGTCACGGGATAATGCGCAATTCTAAAGATCCGCTCTATATTGCCTCCGGCCGCACGCACTATTGCCGCAACTTGGCTAAGTGGACCAGCTGTTAATTCGCGTCCCATGATGGTGATATGAACGGTCGAGTCCGAAACATTGTTCTCTATATCGTGGTGATCAGCTTCTTGAGAACTTAGCTCTAGACCATTGGTTTGAGCGTAGTTCTGTAATGATTCAAGAACCAGTGCACGTTCCTGGGGCGAAATTTCTAGCGCTAAAGTTAAAATCAAATGGCCATGGATAACTACTTGCTCCATATCAGAAATAGCATGGCCAATGGCAAGTGAGTGGATTTGTTCCAGGAGAGCCTGGGTGATGCCTGGGCGATCCATTCCGCTAAGGATTACCACAGTGCTCATACGAGAAGATTATCTCCCGGCACGGTGGCCATGTGTGAGGTTCTAATGTGAGCTGGTGCGGTAAGTTCTCCATCTGTGTCGGTACTCAAATTCACCCAAGTAACCCTCCGCCGGGGGCAGAAGGAGATTCTTCATCCCATTAACTGGCAGGTTGAAGCGGGGGAGCGCTGGGTAATACTTGGGCCAAATGGGGCGGGTAAGACAACCCTGATTCAAATTGCATCTACTTTGATGCATCCCACCTCGGGCAGCGCAGAGATTCTCGATGAGCAATTGGGAAAGGTTGATATTTTCGAATTACGCCCACGGATTGGCGTTGCCAGCGCCGCGCTCTCAGATCGAATCCCTCCTGAAGAGCGAGCAGTTGATGTCGTCATGACAGCCGCATATGCGGTCACAGGACGATGGCGGGAGCTCTATGACCTTTGGGATGAATCACGCGCACTTGCGCTTCTTGATCAATTCGGTGTGGGTGATCGACGTGATCAGCTTTTTTACACAATGAGCGAAGGGGAGCGAAAGCGTGTCCAAATAGCTCGAGCTTTAATGCCAGATCCCGAACTGCTCATTCTGGATGAACCCGCTGCTGGTCTAGATTTAGGGGCTCGCGAAGATCTTGTACGCAGACTCTCTGCGCTCGCCCTTGATCCAAATTCACCGACCAGTATTTTAGTCACACACCATGTAGAGGAGATTCCTTTCGGTACCACCCATGTTTTGCTAATTAGAGAAGGTCAGATTGTGGCAGCAGGGCCAATTATGAGCACGCTCTCACCCGATTCGCTATCAGCAACTTTCAATATTCCAATTTCACTGGCATACGACGGTCAACGCTGGTTTGCAAGGGCTTAGTTTTTTTGAACGATAGATCATTCGATAATGGATAAGAGCTGGGACGCCATATTAAAACCGCTCACTCGTGAGCTGCACAACTTATTAGTCGAATTGGAAAGTTCTCCAACTGATGAATTTCTCCCTTCGAATGAGAATATTTTTAGAGCATTAAACCTTCCCAGAGATCAAGTAAAGACAATCATCATTGGACAGGATCCATATCCCAATCCCGAGATGGCAGAAGGACTAGCCTTTTCCGTTCCACCCTCTATTGCCTTGACGAAGCTTCCACCTTCACTTCGAAATATATTTACTGAGTACCAAAATGATCTTGGGTATCCTCAACCTACTTCTGGACACCTCGGTGAGTGGGTTGAGAACGGGGTGCTTCTACTCAATAGAGTTCTTACCGTCACGCCCGGGAAACCTTTCTCGCATAAGGGAAGAGGTTGGCAAAAGGTAACCGATGCAATTCTGGCCTCCCTCGTTCCACAAAATTTACCTGTCATCGCTTGGGGCAAACCAGCCGAGAACGCTGTGCGTCAACTCGGCTTCCAGAACGTGATCGCCTCTCCACACCCATCACCACTCTCTGCCTACCGAGGTTTCTTTGGCTCTCGACCATTTTCAAAAGTGAACGAGATGCTCAAACGACAATCCAAAGAACCGGTTAATTGGTTATTGGAATAAAAAATCTGGCGGTTGGAATCGTGAAATTCACAAACCGCCAGATCGAGTGTTACTTGCTTCTTATTTATTTAACCAATCCACGATCTAATCGGTGAACTGAGGAAATAAATCATGAACATTAGAGAGACAATCCAAAGAAGTGGATGGACCTCTTTTGAACGTCCCTGGAATGCACGAATAACAACGTGCGAGACGAAGCCTGCACCAATACCTACTGAAATGTTGTAGGAGAATGGCATCAGGATGATGGTGAGGAATGCGGGGATTCCGATTCCTAAATCATCCCAGTTGATGGATTTCACTTGAGTCATCATGAGGAAGCCAACAATGATTAATGCTGGAGTCGCTGCCTCATAAGGAATCACGGCTACTAACGGTGCAAGGAAAGTGGTAAGCAAGAAGCAGATTCCGGTAACAACAGATGCAAGACCGGTGCGCGCTCCTTCACCAACACCAGAAGCAGATTCAATATACGAAGTGTTGGAGGAGATTCCTGCAGCACCACCTGCCGCCGCCGCAATCGAGTCAACGATGAGGATCTTATTCGCGTTCTCTACATTGCCATCAGCATCAGTGAGACCTGCTTGATTTCCAATTGCGGTCATCGTTCCCATAGTGTCAAAGAAGTCCGCAAGTAGCAGTGTGAACACCAAGAGAAGTGCAGCAAGGAATCCAGTTTTTGGATTGGTAAATGCCCCAAAGATATCTTCGAAACCTAATCCCAGAGTATCGAAACGTGGAGTATCGACGATATTACTTGGCAACGCAGGAGTATTTAAACCCCAGCCTCGTGGATTCGATTCTGTTGGACTGATGAAGCTGTTTCCAACCTTAAATGCGTTCTCAATTGCAACTGCCACAACCGTGGATACAGCGATGCCGATGAGAATTGCACCCTTAACTTTCTTCACCATCAAAACGATGGTCAGGAAAAGACCTAGTGCGAAGACAACGATTGGCCAACCAACAAGTTGTCCACCATCTCCTAGTTCTAATGGAACTGCTGATGGCTTGGAGTTGGCACTTCCCCAGACAATATTTGGAGTACGACGCACAAATCCGCTATCTACCAAACCGATCAGTGCGATGAAAAGTCCGATACCAACGGAGATGGCTACCTTTAGCGGGGTTGGAATCGCTTTGAATACCGCAACTCTAAATCCGGTAAGTACCAGAATAAGAATGACGACACCTTCAATAAGAACCAAGCCCATAGCTTGAGCCCAAGTTGAGTTCTTTGCGATTGAAACAGCCACGAAGGTATTGAGCCCAAGTCCTGTGGCGAGCGCTAACGGAAAGTTCGCAACCGCTCCCATGAGGATGGTAAGGAGGCCAGCGATTAACGCTGTTCCCGCTGCAACGATGACGATCGCATTTCCTCTATCGCCACCACCAATGAATTGACCAGCACCATCTGTTGTGGCGAGGATCAAGGGGTTTAGCACCACGATGTATGCCATCGTGAAGAAGGTGACTAATCCGCCTCGGATTTCTTGCCCAACAGAGGATTTCCGTGCTGAGATTTTAAACAACGATTCGAGCATGTATCCCTCTCAACTATTTTGGTTACGGGGGTGTTTACGACCCCGCCACGAAATGACGGCTCGTGATACCGAGGGAAGGGCTCCAAAGTACCTAAAGCCTCAGGTAATTTTCAGTTACTGGGCGGTATTTCTTGTCAGGTGTCCTACCGCTGTGAGCCAGAGCGCC